>Ga0316188_10000362_pt1 | contig 18926 bp, 15 predicted proteins | sample Phiworburrow1_MG_FD_204933 | JGI IMG/M metagenome (GOLD analysis project Ga0316188, IMG submission 204933) | Coastal sediment microbial communities from Maine, United States - Phippsburg worm burrow 1 | ecosystem: Environmental > Aquatic > Marine > Coastal > Sediment | place: USA: Maine... | reverse complement strand
CTAATCTCATTAAAATAAGATAAACTACTCTATTTATTGATAAAGCGTGATATTTATCATTTAAAATAACTTTACTTCTTTTTACATTTGCACCAAAATCAAACAAACATTAGTGAGAATAATTAGCCTCTTTATAATTACTTTATTGTTAATGCCCTCAGTAAAGAAATTTTATGTGTTTGCAGATTTTCAATTAAATCGAGAGGCAATTTCTAATGAATTTTGTGAAAATATTCAAAGTGATGAAAATTGCAAAGGTAATTGCCATCTGATAAAGGAAATAAAAAAAGAAAGTACTGAAAAAAATAAATCCCCTTTCACAACAGCTGATACTCTTAAATATGAGCTGTTTTTCTTTCAAGAAAAAGGACCTGATACTAAATTTTTATCCTCTAATAAGTTAGCATTTATACATCTTTCTGAATCTGATTTCAATATTCCTCTTGAAGGGGTTTTTCACCCCCCACAGCAAGCATAAAATGCTATTTCAAATAGTCTAACTTCCTTATTACCAATAATTTTATTTCTTTATTGCTATTTTAATAAGCAGAAATATATGGTAATAAATTGCTCTAGTGACATAAAAAATTCAATGATTAATATTCAAAAAAAGATGAAAAAAAAATATTTATTTATTCTATCAACTATAGTTTTATTAGGCTTTGCCAATTGCAATAAAGATAATAATGAGCCCGAACCGGAACCAATAGCGCCTGTACAAATACTCGTTAGCGAAGAATACGCTATCGGAACAGGTTTAAAAATATCTTATTATTCCGATGAAGATCCCTTTGTAGGCTATAATAAAATATATTTTACTGTAAAAGACTCTATTACCGGTGAAACAATAAGTAATGATCTGGAAATTACGATTCTGCCAATGATGGATATGGGTACAACCCAACATTCTTGTCCTACAGAAGCAGTCGTTCACAACAGTGAAACAAATCAATATGAAACAGCCATTGTTTATGTAATGCCATCCAATCCGGGAACATGGACCCTTACTGCAACTGTGATCAATAATAGTAATGGAGATTCCGGTGTAGCACTGTTTAACTTTGATGTTGTTCAACCTGATGAAGCAAAATTGACCTCTTTTGTTTCTAATCTCGATCCTACTGCATCTTATTTTATTTCATTGATTCAGCCAACAGATCCAAAGGTCGGGGAAAATGAATTTGAGATTCTCATCAATAGAAGAGCATCAATGATGAGTTGGCCCTATGAACCTTATTTAACCGTTGAAATAGACCCTCAAATGCCCGCTATGAATCATGGATCACCTAATAATGTAAATCCTGTACATATCGGAAATGGTCATTATAAGGGCGTTGCCAACTTTACAATGACGGGCTGGTGGCGTATTAATATGCTTATTAAAGATGGTGAAGGAAGTGTACTTACAGACGATGTTTATCTTGATATTACTTTTCAATAGTTGAACTCATCTTTGTGAAAAAGCAAATTTTCTTTGTCCTGGCCATACTGTATTGCTATAATACAAATGGCCAGGACACTACCCTAAAACAAATAGATCTTCAGGAATTTACTGTTGTTGAATTTGAAAATGAAGATGATCCATTAAATGAATATTTTAGAGGAAACAGATTTTCTATGACTGAAAATGCAATGGAACGTATCCCGGCAATTTCATTGATCAGCAGAGGGAATTACGCTCCGGAACCCGTTTATAGAGGATTCTCTTCAGGACAAGTAAATCTTACGATCGATGGTATGCATATTTTCGGAGCATGTACTGATAAAATGGATCCGGTTTCATCTTATATTGAAACAAATAACTTACAAGAAATAGAAGCTGGAAATGAAGTGAATTGCAATTCCAATGGAGCAGGTTTAGGCGGGTGTATTGATATGAAAACGGTTAAACCTAATTTAACCAAAAAAGGGGTTTATGGAAGTTTATCGAGCGGATATCAAACAATTTCAAATGGATTTAACGTAGCCACAAGCATAGGTTTTAATAATAAATTTATTTCAGGATTATTTAGTGGGACTTTTAGATCTAACGATAATTATACAGATGGAAACGGAAATAAAGTCGATTATACTCAGTTTACCAAAGCAAATTTTTCTGCCAAATTAGTATCTAACTTTTCCAACTTTCATAGAATTAAATTTGATTACATATATGATAATGCTTGGGATGTAGGATATGCTGCTCTACCAATGGATGTTAGCTTAGCAAAAGCAAGTATTTATAGTTTAAGCTATGAACGTTACTTCTTCTCCTCTTCAATAAAAGAAATTGACTTTACGATATATGGAAATAATATCTACCATGAAATGGACGACAGTCAACGTCCGGATGTTCCAATAAGAATGGATATGCCCGGTTGGAGTGATACTTATGGCGCTTTTGCAAATGTTAAATTCAGAGGGTTAAATGGTCATGATTTTTCTTTTAAAGGAGATGGTTTTGTTCATTTTGCAAGAGCTGAAATGACGATGTATGCCAGTGATGCAGCTCCTATGTTTATGCTAACCTGGCCTGATATTCAAAGATTTGTGACAGGATTGTTTGCCTCCGATCTTTGGAGTGTGAATGATTATTTTAATTTAGATTATTCACTTCGGTACGACTATTCTAATTCAAGATTACAAAATGAAGCTGCAAAAGATTACTTACGCGTTTTTGGATATGATGTCGATGAACCAATCTCACAATCTATTTGGAATATTGTAATTGAACCAAAATTAAAGCTCAATCCTTTGTGGAATTTAAACTGGCTCGCCGCCCTGAAACAACGTTTACCAACTGTAAGTGAACAATATGGTTTTTACTTATTCAATGCTCAGGACGCTTATGATTATATTGGAAACCCAAGCCTTGATCCTGAATCTGCATTACAAGCCGAAATGTCTGTAAATTATAAACGAACAACTTTTAATGTTTCCCTTACGGGGTTTTATTATCATTTAGATAATTATATCGTTGGGGTTATTGATCCGGATTTAAGTCCGATGACGATTGGTTCCAATGGCGTAAAAGTCTATCAATCTCTTGATTATGCTTACATGACCGGATTTGAAGCATCTGCTTTTATTTCGAAAGAAAAGTTCTCCTGGGTCAATGTGCTGAATTTCACCTATGGAAAAGATAGTAATGATGAGATTCTTCCTCAATTGCCTCCCCTAAAATTAACCTCCACATTTACCCTAAAAGCTAAAAACTGGGATATTAGTCCCGAAATTGTTGGCGCAATTAGTAAAGAAGAAATTAGGGTTTCTTTTGGAGAAAAATCGGCTCCGGCGTGGTTGATCGCAAATTTAAGGGCTTCATACTATCTTAAAAAGAAAACGAATTGGACCTTTCAGGCGGGTATAGAAAATATATTCGATAACTATTATTATGAATTCCTTGACTGGGGGCAAATACCACGACAAGGTGTTAATCTTTATTTCAATGTAACTTTTCAGTTTTAAAACAAAAAAAAATTACATACCTATTGAGCATGTAATTTTTTTGTTTTACTATTTTCTATCTTAGAATCTCCAACCTAAACGGATGCCTCCAAAAGAACCAATACCTGTGGCTGAGTTTTTATGCTCCGGAGTCGTCCCTGAACCTGAAGCAGTCCCATCACTCCAGCTATAAGTTCCTTCTTTTTCAGTATTCCAGACCATGCCAAATCCAAATTCAGCACCAATAAACAGGTTTTGAGCAATATAAAAATCCATTCCGGCAAGTAAGCTTGTTCCAAATGAAGATGTTTTATACTCTTCACTATAATTATAGTTAGAATTGTAAGAGTTTCCATCAGAATCATTTCCTTCATCACTCATTGATCCGCTCCCAAGACCAATATCAAGAGCTACATATGGTGATAAGCGCTTAGTAGAAGCAAAATGATATTCAAATCCAGCTTTAAATTCTAAACTACTCATTTTCATGGTGACTGTCCCAAGAGCTCCTGATCCATCCCCATTCTCGGCAAAATTCTCCTCATACTTTTGAGATGCATAGTTTAGACCAACACGAATTGCCATATTTTGATTTAAAAAGTAACGGAATTTAATACCGGGAGCAGTAACTAAGCTCTGTCCGCCACCAAAAGATTGCCCGAGGCTAACTTCTAAAGAAAAAGGACTGTCACCATCTCCGGGCATTGGAGAACTAGAGTTTTCGTCAGTCCCAGGGGTTTGAGCTAATAAGGATACACTTAATAGCAATAGTGTGCATAATGAGATTAAATTTTTCATAATATAAGTTTTTAGTTTCCTTAAAATTAGGCTCTTAATATGCTTTTTCAGATTTGCAGGACACTAATTTTCAACAAACTATTGTTATTCCTCCACAAAAAAGCATCAGAAAATGGTCGTCTCTATAGTAGAAACTGTCCTTTCGCTGGCTCCGCTATTCTTCAATATAAAGGATTTTGATTGCTTACATGTTTGCTTATAAAAAGGCTCATCATGGATTAACTTATGCATTATTTCAGTAAATCCACCAGCGTTGTCGATCTTAAATAATCCTCCGGCATCTTCAAGTGCCTTACCTTCCGGAAATCCACTATGATCAGGTCCTGTAATAACAGGGATGGCATACGCGGCCGGTTCCAGTATATTATGAAGTCCTTCTTTAAATGCTCCTCCTATATAGCTTATATCAGCATATTTATACAAGCGACTTAACATCCCTATGGTGTCAAGTATTAAAATAGATTCTTGTTTTAAATTGCTTAATTCTGAATATAATATCGCTTTCCCCCCGAAGCTCTTTAAAAGAGATTGAACATGCTCTTTTGATATATCATGAGGTGCAACAATAAAACGGAGATCATCAGGGTTTTCCAAAATATAAGGACTCATCACTTTTTCGTCTAAAGGCCATGAGGATCCGGCTATAAATACTTTTTTATCCACTATAAAAGATTCAATATCAGAAAAGCGATCTGTATTTATACTTAATTCTGAAACTCTGTCGTAGCGTGTATCACCGGTTAATATTGCACGGGGATAGGAAATGGAATTTAAAAGATCCAAAGAATCTTGATCTTGAACGAGGATCTGATCTAATAAAAATAAAAGTTCTCGATACCAGGGAGCCCACTTCTTAAAGAATATTTGTGAGGGATAAAAACGTGCAGAAATGAGTACAGAGGGAATCTTCTTTTTCTTAAGTTCATTTAGATAATGAAACCATAAATCATACTTCACAAAAATCACTGCTGCCGGTTCGATTATTCCTATAAAGTCCTTTGCATTTTTTTTAGTATCCAACGGAAGGTAGGTCACAACATCCGCTTCCTTCCAACTTTTCATAATTTCAAAACCGGAAGGGGAATAAAAAGAAATGATCAAACTGATGTCCTTGCTTTTTTTTAATTCTTCCATTACCGGCCTTCCTTGCTCAAACTCTCCAAGGCTGCTTACATGAAACCAAACTTTCGTTTTTTTAGGATCTATTCTATCTACTTGTTCCTTTAAGTACTTTCTCCAATTCCTCCTCCCCTTTACCCACAATTGAGCTTTATCATTAAATAATGATGCGATCTTTATTCCAAAGTTATACCCTCTTAAACCAATGTTGTATAACAGTTCTCCCATTAATTAATGTAATAAGAAGTGGACATTCTTTTATGAAATATAATATTCCAGGATACTTTAATTCCATAGTAAAGATCTAAATGATTCCCGGATACAAAATCCATGTCGTCAATATTATATGTCCGTAATGGGGAGCTAAACCCTTGTCGAAATTCAAATCCCGCAATAAAGTTTACAAATCCTTTGTTCGAAAATAACTGGTATCCAAGAAACTCCTCCAGATAAACTCCTCCAACTTTTCTGTCATAATAGCTTTTGTATTCATCGCTTAGCTGAGGAATGGTGTTTTCTTGATTTTCAATTCTAATCCAATGCTGACTATAACCAAAGCCTAGTCCCAGCTTTATTCCGGAATTAGGATTTGGACCAATTACAGAAAATATTTTTGAAAAAGTAATGCCTGTTTTCCATCCTCTTTGTTGAAAAAAAACATCCGCAGCAACCGCATCTTCATCAAGAATAGCTCCTGATCCCGTTTGCATTCCATGTAATAAACTATCTTGTCTTATAATGTTTCCAAATATGTAAGCCCCCCCTATTCCAATCTCAAAATTACTCCTCAGTTTTACATTAAAATCACCCCCTACCATATTTCCGGGACCGTAAATTTTGTCTAAATCGCCTCCGGCAAAGAAATATTGATAGGATATTGAAATATAGGGAAGTGTTTTAGTCGTGTCACTAATATTTCCCTGACCAAATGTGAGGTTTGTAAAAAAAATAAGTGCTGAAAATAACAGGAAAGCTTTCTTGATCATTTAACAAATATAAAGTTTCGTAAACATATCATTATGAAATGAATTGAACTCTAATAACTACTTCGCCTTCACTTTTATTTTAATCTCCTCATTGAATAATTTCTCCATCGCTTCATAAAAATCGATTAGATCATCATAAATCCCTGCTCCAAATCTTCTTTGTAGAATGACAAACTGAGCATTAATCTGTAAAACTCCATCAAGAGGCGTTACCTGGTAGGCAAATCGAATACTTTTATCAGGAACAGATATTTCCTGACTCCTTGGAAAGTCTATTACGCTAATATTATCAGAAAAATTAAAGACAAAATTCCAGTTGTACTCAAATAAATAAGGAAAAACAATTGGAAATTTCCGGCTCTTTTCAACAAAAGGCGAGCTCTGAATTGGATCGATCCAAAAAGGTTTAAAAGTCCAGGTGGATCCGCTTTTATCAACAATCGAACTGAGATCCGCATTAAAGAAAATCCTGTTTCCAGTCAGTACGCTGTCCTGTTTACTAAGTTCAACATCACTTACAACAACCCCAGGCTCAATATGAATTAAATCGTTTATATCATTAAAATCCTTACAGTCTTCAAAGGCGAAATAGTTCAATTTGGAAACGTTTACAACAGAAACAAGTTTGTTGTTTTGAACTGAAGTTTGCGTTACTATCTTAACTTTTGCTACCCGATCTTCTTCTAATTCGATCCACTCTTCAAATCTTGGAGATATCTTTAACCCTTTCTGATTTAAACAAATGGGTCTTAAGAGATTGACATCCAGACAGGGGTCACTAGCATCCAGTAAAACCTGAAAGCCTTTTAAATCAACTAGTGTTATTAAATAATTAAACTGACTTGAACCGGGTAATTCCATATTTACCTCTCCTTGATCGATCGATCTTAAAATAACCGGAGAAGCATTTATTCCAGCTTGGTCCAATAAAGCACATAATAATAAATTAATCTCGGCGATCGATCCTTCTCTTTTCGCTAACACTTGATCAAGAGGGTTTTCTGCAAAGATCCCTATTTCTCCATTCCAGGTCATTTCCGATTTTAGCCAGTTATATATAAGTAAAATCGTCCTGTCTTGATTACTATCTAATGCAAAGGTTGTTAATAGATCATCTGCTTTAAAAACTTTCGTCCTTCCAAATAGTTTCTCTTCCTTGTATAATTGAGAAGAAACCTGTTCCCAGGTCTGGCCATTCATTTCCTTATAAGATTTATATGCTTTTACTTTTTCAAGGTAAAAATCAACTGTGGTTAAATAGTTTTTACTCGAGGGAGAATATATAACCTTTTTAAAAGGAGCAATATCAATACATACATATCGATTTATATAGATGTAAAAGCCACCTATTTCTATCCATTTATTTTTATTGTCCTTCAGTAATTCGCTCGAATTGACAGCAAATTCAACATATCCTTTAAAACTTGGTCGATAGCTAAACATCCCGGGAATTTCAGAATACCATTCACTGTAATCTACCGGAATTTCATATTCGAACTGCCATCCGGGAACATCCGCAGGAGATTCAATTCCAGCTTTAAATTCAAATTCTAAAATATCTCCCGAATGAAGATTTTCAATTTCAGAACTCAATAAAGCGTATAAATTAAGCTCCTCCCATTGATCCTTAATGTCCTTTTTTTGTAGATCTCCATTTACAATACTGAAATGGGAAAGGGATGCTATTTCATCCTTTTCAAAATAACTTAAACCCAGCGTATGAGCAGTTATCAGGGTGTCTTTTAGAAACTTAACTCTTAAGTGCCTCCTGATTTCAATTCTAAATTCTTCTCCATTCGGAGTAAAAGTCAAAACTCCGTAATCAAATAAGATTCGAGCCGTTGATTCAGGAAAATCTTTAAATTTCTTATTTCCAAGATCCCCTTTCTTTAGCTCTTGAGCTGCAAATGGTTTTAGGCTCTTTTGAGCGCTAAGATCCAAAGAAGTGAAAACAAATAATAAAAGGAATAATTGCGTTATTTTATTCATTATCAATTAGTTCATCCATGCTTCAACCTCTGCTAATTGCAAGGCGGGTAGTGTTAGCTTTTCCTTTTTTCTAAATCCATTAAGCGTTTGATGAACCTGACTCGCTTTCATTTCCTTCAGCATATTTGGCGATTGAATTCCGGCACTGATCATTAATGAAGCCCATTCTTCAGGAATGCCTATTGAAATAAAATCCTTTGCGGAATAAACTATTGGCTTCGATTCAGGTTTCATTTGCGGAAAGAAAAGCACCTCTTGTATAGATTGTTGATTTGTTAAAAGCATTACCAATCGGTCCATTCCCACGCCTAATCCACTTGTAGGAGGCATTCCATATTCTAATGATCTAATAAAATCCTGATCGATAAACATAGCTTCATCATCTCCTTTTTCAGATAATTTCATTTGCTCTTCGAATCGTTCTCTTTGATCGATAGGATCATTTAGTTCCGAATATGCATTCGCTAATTCATTTCCATTTACGATCAATTCAAATCGTTCAGTTAGTTCAGGATTATCTCTGTGCTGTTTGCATAAGGGCGACATTTCTTTAGGATAATCTGTTATAAAAGTAGGCTGGATATAATGATGCTCACACTTTTCTCCGAATATCTCATCGATAAGTTTCCCCTTACCCATAGATTCATCTACCTCAATTCCCATTTCGGAAGCGGCTTTTCTAATCTCTTCAACAGACTTATTACTTATATCAAATCCGGTATGTTCGATTATCGAATCGGTCATTGTGATTCTTTTATAAGGCGCTTTTAAACTAATTTGATTCTTCAATACCTTGATCTCAGTTGAGCCATTTACATCTAAAGCTACTTTTTCAATAAACTGTTCAGTAAAATCCATCATCCAATTGTAGTCCTTATAGGCTACGTAAATTTCCATCACGGTGAATTCAGGGTTATGTGTTCGATCCATGCCCTCATTTCTGAAATCCTTAGAGAATTCATAAACTCCATCGAAACCTCCAACTATTAACCTTTTTAAATAGAGTTCATTGGCAATTCTGAGATATAATGGAATATTAAGCGCATTATGATGAGTGACAAATGGCCGAGCAGCTGCACCGCCGGGTATCGATTGTAAAATTGGCGTTTCAACTTCCATATAACCTCTTTCATTGAAAAAATTTCTCAATGAATTAAATGCTTTCGTTCTTTTAATAAATATATCTTTTACCTTAGGATTTACAATGAGATCCACGTAGCGTTGACGATATCTTGCTTCCGGATCAGAAAAAGCATGGTGAACTTCTCCTTTATCGTCTGTTTTTACGATCGGTAATGGTTTTAGAGCTTTGCTTAATACGTGAATTTTTTTCACCATTATAGATTTCTCTCCAACTTGGGTCATAAAAAGAGATCCTTCAATTCCAATAAAATCGCCTATGTCAAGTAATTTTTTAAACACATCATTATACATGGTTTTATCATCATCCGGACAAATTTCATCCCTATTAAAATAAACCTGCATCCTTCCGCTACTATCCATTAATTCGCCGAAAGAAGCTTTTCCCATTATTCTCCGACTCATTAATCGTCCGGCAATTATCACTTCTTCACCTGGCTTAAAATCACTAATGATACTAGCAATGCTATGACTATACTTAAATTCAGCAGCCGGGTAAGGGTCAATTCCCAATTCTCTTAATTTTAAAAGTGACTCTCTTCTGCCTTTTTCCTGCTCTGATAAATTGATGCTCATCGTATAATAAATTTTTGCAAAGATAAAATCTGTATTTGAATAATCCCTTAGTAATATATCACTTTCATTTTCATTACTTTTGGCTCAGTTTTTGAACGTAAATTAAGGTCATTAAATCCCTTAAAATGAAGAATATTTTCGCCCTTTTTGTCTTTCCTCTATTCCTTTTTTCATGCGATCATTCAAACATCCCTACCAAACCTGCCCATTCAGGCAGTGCCGGTGAAATCATTGTTGTTGCTTCTAATTCTTTATGGGATAGTGGCATTGACAGTGTGATTCAAGATGTTTTTCAATACTATCTTCCAATGCTTCCTCAGCCTGAAGCTGCCTTTTCTATACTTCATTATACGCCTGAACAATTTAGTATGATTCTGGAAAGACACCGCAACATTATTAGCATAAAGATAAATCCAAATCTTCCCTTAAATGAATCGAAATTTGATCTTTTAAAAGATAAATGGGCCAAAGAACAACTCGTTTTAGAAGTAGAAGCGCAAACAACTGAGAAAATAAAAGAGTTATTTAGGACAAAAGGAAAAGACATTGTTCGAATGATCAATGAGTATGAAAATAAGCGTTTATCATGGCTTTTTTATGCTTATCCTGCAAAGCCTTTAATGTCTATCGTCAAAAATAAATTTGATGTTGATTTAATTTTCCCTCAAGGTTTTGAAGTAGCGAAAGACAGTAGCAATTTTATATGGCTAAAAAGAGAGAAATCGCGTAATCTTAGCGGAAATGTTTATTATATCATCCAAAACTTGGTTATCTATACCTCTCCTTATGATTCGGATAGTGCCTTTACAGATGCTTCTTTATTAAAAAACAGGGACTCATTTGTGAAAATGATTCCGGGTCCTTCAGAAGGGTCGTTTATGACAACCGTTTATGCCTTTCAAGACATGAACCTTTATCCTGAAGGTACAGATGTCTCAATTGACGATAAGTATGGAAGATTGATCAGGGGCTTATGGAAAATGGAAAACGCATTTATGGGCGGGCCTTTTATAAGTCTGTCAACCTATGATGAAAAAAATAATCGCATAATAACTATTGAAGGAGAGGTTTTTGCTCCTAAATTTGACAAAAGAGAATATTTAAGGGAGTTAGAAGCTGTTCTATTTTCCTTACGTTTTAATAATGAAAATCCATGATAGCAGAAAAAGGTAAAGTAATAACGGTCCATTATAAACTGTATATCGATGATCCCTCAGGTGATCTTGTTGAAGAAACCATACCGGAAGATCCATATGAATTTACATTAGGATCCGGAGAACAATTTGATGCATTTGATAATAACATTATTGGCCTTAAAAAGGGAGATGCTTTTTCATTTGCGATCAACGTAAAAGATGCCTTTGGAGAAATCGATGAAGAAGCCATCGTTGAGGTAGAGAAAAAAATATTCAAACATGAGGGTAAAATAGACGAGTCTATTTTTGAAATGTACAATTTACTTCCAATGTTAGATGAGGATGGAAACGAGTATTCCGGAGTGATCATCGAAATTGGAGAAGATCATGTGACCCTTGATTTTAATCACCCATTAGCAGGAGAAAATATCTGGTTTGACGGTGAGGTTATTGATGTAAAATAATTTTTACTCCCTTATGATTCGTTTTATCTTTTGGTTGATTTATACTTTTAATGGGTGGGGAGTTAAAGGTGAAATGCCCGCCGATCTTAAGAAATGCGTTATGCTCGCGGCTCCACATACAAGCAATTATGATTTAATTTACGCATTAGTCGGACTAAAAAAACTAAACGTAAAAGTCAGGTTTACAATTAAAAAAGAATGGCTTCGATTTCCTTTCGGTCTATTCTTAAAACCGCTTGGAGCGATAGGCATTGATCGTGGTCCAAATAAAACAAATAGAAAAAGTATGGTCGATTCAATGGCCGAACTTTTTGAAAAAGAAGAGGTCTTGACCATTCTTGTGCCCCCTGAAGGAACAAGAAGAAATGTCAAAAAATGGAAATCGGGTTTCTATTATGTTGCTGAAAAGGCTAATGTACCTTTAGTCCTGGGTTATCTCGATTATAAAAATAAAATAGCTGGAATTGGCCCCGTAATTTATCCAAGCGGAGATTATGAAAAAGATCTAAAAATCATTCAAGAATTCTATTCTGCTATTCAGCCTAAATTTCCTGAAAAATTCGGTGTCCCCTGGAAAGATTAATTTTTATTTCTTATAATTTGAAACGCGATCGATCTTAAGCGACTCGTTTCTATTTCTTCTATCCGTTCTTTTAAAATCATTTGCTGAGCAATCGGGCTTTCAAGTACTTGTTTTAAATCCTTTATTTCTCCAATCGGGATCTTTTTATTTTTACAAGCATCCATTAAATCATCAGCATTTATTTTTTCAAAAAAAGGATCCATTTTAAATTTTAGATCCTCTCTGTAAATAACCCTGTCAGCGTTTATTTTAAAATGATCTTCGTCAAGCAAATGTGTACATCCAAGAACATGACATAACTCTTTAAATTGTTTGTCGGTTCCAACAGCTAGAACAAACTTTTTGCCTTCTTTAGTCGAAATTATTTCTCCATAAGGCGCAATATTTGGATGAAGACTCCCTAAGCGTTTTGGAACCATACCTTCCATTAGAAAATTACTCGCCTGATTCGCTAATGAGGCTAATGCGGCCTCCTCTAATGAGACTTTTACCCAGCTCCCTCTGTCATCTTCCTTTCTTTTTAATAAGGCGATTAAAATCCCTTCTTTTAATTGATGTGCTGCAAAAAGATCGATAAAAGCCACCGGAAGTTTTGCCGGATCTCGATCAGGAAATCCATTCATCGACATAAAACCCGTTTCAGCCTGCAACACCATATCAAAAGCTACTTTATCCGGATCCGAACTAAACCCTTCAATACTTCCGTAGATTAAGCGGGGATTTAGAGCAGAAAGGGTTTTATGATCCATTCTTAATTTTTCAGCACTTTGATTTTTAAAGTTTGCAATTACAATGTCAGCTGATCGAATTAATTGATGAACCTCTTCTTGATCTTCCTTTTTAGAAAGGTCTTTTGAAAGATATGTTTTACCGTAATTAATCGATGAGAAATAAGCAGAAATTCTTGACTGGTGATCTTCCGATGAAAGTTTCCATTCCCGCGTCATATCACCTCCTGATGATTTATTCTCGATTTTGATAACTTCAGCGCCCAACTCAGCAAAAAATGTACCTACAGCAGGTCCTGCTAAAACACTTGCCAACTCAAGAACTTTCAATTTTTCAAACATCTTTTAAAATTTCTTATTTGATTTCGACCATCTATGCTTGGTGAAAGGCATTTATTTGTTCAAAAAAAGTTTTATTACTTAATGTTGCTCCAATGCTAATTAAAAAAAAAGCCTCTTCAGCTCTTGTTTTAGTATAGTCTTTTTCCAGGCTATAGATTTCTGGTTTAAAACTCAATAGTTTAGAAATGTCGTTAAAAATAATTTCAAACTGATCCGCTTTGTTTAAATCAAGCCCTTCTCTTTTAAATTTTATACCGATTAATTTTGCTTTACTTTCTTGCATATGAAAGAGTTTTATTTCATTTTCAGAAAGCACTTCCAGATATTCAATTTTAGAAAGCACCTTTTCCATAACTATATCAGAAAAAAAGTCAATCAGCTCGTCTACTTTTTCAATCTTTGATTGCTTTAATTTCTCCCAATCAGGAGCGCTTATTGATTGGGACGATAGAAATTTTACAAAATCATCCTTGAGTGCAATCAACTCTTCATTACTTAATCTTCTGTACTTAACCATTATTAATCATATAATTGTGCCAAAACGTCTAATGACTTTAATGTAAATTCTTTTTCCAGGTGCAACTGAAAATAACGATGGATCAATCGGAGTAAGGTTGCTCTGTCTATTTTATTAATTTTAATTAAAACGATTTCTTCTAGGCTAAGATTTAAAACTTTATTTAATAATAATGATTCTTGCTCATTTAAAATTTCATTTGAAGATCCTTGATCAGTAAAATAGCCTTCTCTAAGATCAAAATAGGGCTTAAGCAGTGTTTTATTTCCTTGCGGGGCAAATCCTAAAAAAGAACCAAGTTTCAATAAAAACCAAATATGAAAATTTGCAATAGAATCAGAATGATTTAAAGAATCAATGGCGCTTATCAGCCAATTAAAAAATTCCGGGTCTCCTTCTTTATCCTCATTAATAGTAAATCCAAGCCATTCAGCTATAAACATTGCCATTCCCGATTTTACAGGGTCCATTAACAATTGAGAAAAGGGATTTTGAAGATCGATACTTCTTGCAAGTTTTAAGGTCGAATGATGCTGTCCTGAAGTGGATATTTCAACTAAAGCTAAAGGATGTAGAATAACTTTCTGTTTTCGATTTCTTTTAAAGCCTTTCAGCAAAAAAGAGCAATAACCAAATTTTTCGGAATAGCCTTTTAAAATTAAACTCGTATCAGAATATGGGAAAGTGTGAATTACTATTGCTCTAGTAATTTGAACCATTACTTAATTATTAAAACCTTTCCATTTGCTTTGTTTTCACCGGTGGGATCACTGGCGAAAATAAAATATACTCCGGTATTTACCCGGTTTCCGTTAAAGTCATTTCCATACCAAACAGCTTGTCCTCCTTCCGAAAACAACTGATTAACTGCATTTCCATTGGCGTCTGTTATGGTAACCTGTGAGTTGGCCGCCATACCTTTTATCGCAATAGGTCCGAAATAATCCTGGCGAACCGGATTTGGAAAAACAAGTAATTCTTCAACAGGAAAAAAAGATGCAACTGCATCAGAACGAAAAGAAACGATCCCCAAATTAGTTCCGAAAAAAACTTCTCCGGTCAAATGATCTAATACTATTGAATAGATGGTGTTATCTAATAAGGGGCTATTCTCAGCGGTGAAATGATGAATCTGCTCTGTTCCATCCGGGGAAAGTAAGAATACTCCATTATTAGCTGTTCCCAGCCATTTTCTGTTTCCTCCGTCGATAGCAATTGCGGTAATAGACTCAGTGAGCAATAAAATTTGAACGGTTCCATCCTGTTCAATAAGTATTTGTCGACAATCATAATTATTTCCGGAAAAGACATTTGAGGGGGAGTAAAACACAGCCGGTCCTTTTTCGGTACCAACCCATATTTCTCCATCTAGATCTTCCGCAATTGCGCCGACAAATAAGCTGGGAAGGTTCCCTTTTCCGGGTGTATCCGATAATGATTTAGCCTGGTCATCACTTGGGTCTAACGGCGTACCGCCGTCATCAAAAACCAATATTCCATTTCTAAATTTTATAATCCATTTTTGATCACTTCTAGAGGATGGCACTACATCAGATAACTTTAAATTTCCACTTAGTTCGTTTCCAAAAGAGAAATTCATCCATTCACCATCAGGGGTTTTAACTGATAATGGTTTTGTATTCAGTGGGTTTACAATCCATAAATTCCCATTTAAATCGAAACTAAGACCTGAAATTCCAATAAAGGCAGTATCCGAACCATAATCTCCTAAATTGAGCGAATGTTCAGATTGGTTTTCGTGATTCCAAATTTGAGTCACCTCATTATTTCTAATTTCGATCAATCCTTCCCCATAGGAACCAATGTAAGCAAGCTCAGGATCTATTGGGCTATTAGCAACTGCAATAACATCACTGATGTTATAGTTTTTTATTATTTCGGAGCTTGTTTTATTAAAATTTGTCCAATTACCTTGGAAATAATGATAGGCTCCATTGGTGTTAAATTCTCGGCCAAAAGCGGAAGATACTTTACCTCCGGCAACCCATAAATGATTGTAATACATGCTCATTTTCCATGCTAGATCTTTGTAAGGCCCGTTAATTAAAACGTTTTCGGAAGTATCCCATCGATCTATAATTACACCGAATGCGAGATTTGGAATCCAGATCGAACTATCCTCAGCAATAATAGCATCTTGAGGTTTATGATATACATCCTGATAAGTATAAAAACCATGGATATTCGATCCGGTAGATTTTTTAAGCGTAACATCATCTTGTGCTACCACCAATAATCCAATATCCGTACCTCGTATTCGTAAATTGGTTTTATTATCAACGAAAGAAAACCATCCATCATCATCTTTACGATAAATAATATCATTACTTCCGGCTGCATCATTGCGGTAATTAACATAGATCTTCCCTTCAAACTCAGTAATTTGATTTATAGGTCCATTTTGCCCGCCATTAGGAAAGCTATTGTCTTTAATCCAAAATTCGTAGTTTGCAATAAAGGGGTTTTCATAATCTATTTTAAATAACCCGCTTTCAGCTGCAGCATATAATGTGTCGTTTTTGATCAATAAAGAATAGACAGGTGTTTCAGATCCGTTTTCACCTAAAAAAGTAGTAGAAGAAATCTCCAGTTTATTTAAGTTTATAATAACCAGCCCAAATCCTGTTGAAGCATAAATAAAACCTTCTTTAAAAAAGGCGTCAAATATCTCCTTGGAACCTATTATATTATTGGATCTTTTGATATCGCCCAAATTATAGGTTTCTCCATCTTTTACCAGATCAATATTCCCGTTTAAATAGCCAATGAAAAGAGTTTCAGAAGCCTCATCATAAGTTAAGCAAGTAATTCCAACATCACTTAAGGCATTCAATTTATTAAAATCATTGGCTTCCAGGCTTTCCTTATCAATAGTATATACAGAACTTCCGCTTGATACGAATACTTTACTATCGTTTTGAGTGATCGTATAAGCACTTGTAAATGAAAGGTGATATTCCCATTCTCCAATAGCTGTTGATTGTGCATTAACGAGTAATGGAATGATTAAAAATATAATTAGTAGCGATCTCTTCATCTTCATTTTCTGCGGTAGATATTAAATGCTAACGCATATTTAATTAAAATAATATTTAATATGCTACAAAAAATTATTCTATTAATTCAAAATCGATCTGACGACGGTAAATATCAGTGCTTAAAACAATAATGCTTACTTTATCTCCAAGGTTGTATTCATGTTTGTGTTTTCGCCCAATGATCACGAAATTTTCTTCATCAAATGAGTAATAATCATCTTTTAAACTTGATATAGGAACCATTCCCTCGCATAAGCCATCTAATATTTCGATGTACATACCCCAATTCGTCAAACCGGATATAATTCCTTCAAATTCTTCACCGATCCGTTTACTTAAGTATTCGACTTGTTTGTATTTAATTGATGCTCGTTCCGCATCAGCTGCTCGTTTTTCGTTGATCGAAGCGTGCTCGCAAATATCGTCGAGTTGTTGTTTGGAATAGGGTTTAGAATTGAGTTTATATTGTTCAAGTAATCGATGAACGACTAAATCAGGGTATCTTCTTATCGGAGAAGTGAAATGAGTATAGTGCTGAAAAGCAAGTCCATAATGCCCTATATTGTCCGTTTCATAAACTGCTTTAGCCATACTTCTTATAGCCATTGTTTTTATGATATCTTCCTCAGGCTGATCTTTTGCAGCATCTAAAAGGATATTCAAAGCATAAGCAGCGTCCTTTCCTTTTTTAGTGGCCATTTTATATCCAAACTTTGAAACAAAAGTACTCAAAAGTTCAATTTTTGATGGGTCCGGGAAATCATGAACGCGATAAACAAAAGGTTTTGCCGTTTCATTTTTAGCCACTTTTCCGATATGCTCAGCCACTTTTTTATTCGCCATCAACATAAATTCTTCAATAAGATGATTGGCCTCTTTCATCTCCTTCTTTTTTATTCCAATAGGGCTTCCGTCTTCGTCAAGGTCAAAACGAACTTCACTTCCTCCAAATGCGATAGCACCACTTTTTAACCGGTTTTGACGGAGAACTTTGGCTAAAGTATCCAGGCTATGTATTTCCCTGTCAAACTCCCCTTCTTTCCCTTCTATTATCTCTTGTGCTTCTTCGTAAGTAAATCGCTTATTCGAATGAATAATTGATTTTCCAATCCAAACATTTTTTATTTCTGCTCTTTCATTTATTTCAAATACTACGGAATAGGTAAGTTTATCTTCATTTGGCCTTAGAGAGCAGATAACATTAGATAATATTTCGGGCAGCATCGGAACCACTCTATCTACCAGATAAACAGATGTGCTTCGCTCGTAAGCTTCAATATCTATGATCGAACCTTGTGTTACATAATGCGAAACATCCGCTATATGTACACCAATTCTAATGTTATTACCATCTAAATATTCAATAGATAGAGCATCGTCAAAATCTTTGGCGTCTTCAGGGTCAATAGTAAAGGTGGTTATTTCACGGAAGTCATTTCTTTTAGCGATTTCTTTTTCACTTATCCCTTCAGAAATAGCTGAGGCGGCTTTCTTAACCTCATTAGGAAATTCATAAGGCAGTCCATATTCAAATAGAATAGCATGCATCTCCACATTATGATCCCCTGCAGGCCCTAATACATTAAGAATTTTTGCAAATGGGCTTTTTGCTCTTTCCGGCCAATCAACCAGACGAATAATAACCTTATCGCCATCTTTAGCTCCTTGTAATTGTTCTAATGGAACATAGAAATCAACGTGAATTTTAAAGTCATCCGTAATAACAAAAGCCTGATTCTTTCCAACTTCAATTAATCCAACGAAAGTGTCTCTGGCGCGTGAAATAACGTCAATAACTTTTCCTTGAGGTTTTTTCTCATTTGGGTCAACCTCAACGAGAACCTCATCTCCATTAAGCGCTTTTCCGGTTTCCTTTGAAGAAATGAAAATATCTTCTTCAAATAAATCACTTTCCATATATCCCGCTCCTCGACGTGTAATTTCAATTTTACCCTTAACCTGAATGTTCTTTTTAGCTATTTTCCTAAACTTTCCTTTTTCCGGTTCTTCAATTAAGCCCTGTTCCTTTAATTCTAATAAAATTGCTGAAACCAGCATTCTTT
>Ga0316188_10000361_pt1 | contig 18946 bp, 19 predicted proteins | sample Phiworburrow1_MG_FD_204933 | JGI IMG/M metagenome (GOLD analysis project Ga0316188, IMG submission 204933) | Coastal sediment microbial communities from Maine, United States - Phippsburg worm burrow 1 | ecosystem: Environmental > Aquatic > Marine > Coastal > Sediment | place: USA: Maine... | reverse complement strand
CCCCAGTCGTTTCATCTCATGGTCAATCGCTCGAGCGACGATATCACGTGGCGCGAGTTCGCCGCGTTCGTCGAATTTTTGCATGAAACGTCTGCCATCGGGCAGTATTAATTTACCGCCTTCACCACGCACAGCTTCGCTGATGAGGAAGGATTTGGCTTCCGGATGATATAAGCAGGTGGGGTGAAACTGGTTGAATTCCATATTGGTGACACTGCAACCTGCACGCCACGCCATCGCGATGCCGTCACCGGTAGAGCTGTCTGGGTTGCTGGTGTAGAGATAAACTTTACTGGCGCCGCCAGTGGCCAGCACTATGAAGCGAGCCTGAAATGTTTCAACGTGTTTGTTTTTTTTATTTAATACATAAGCGCCTATGCAGGTGTTGCCATTATTGTTATCGACGGTATCTTTGTAACCCTGCTTTTCTGTAGTGATTAAGTCAACAGCGATATGTTGTTCATAAAATGTAATATTTTTGTGATGGCGGGCATGATTTACCAGCGTATCGCTCATGGCTTTACCGGTAGCATCCGCGGCATGCACGACGCGACGGTGTGTATGCCCGCCTTCACGAGTCAGATGCAGTTCACGTTTTCCAGAATTAAATGTTTCGCTGGTAAACGGCACCCCCAGTTCCTGCATCCAGCGTATATTTTCAGGCGCATGCTCAACAGTGAACTTTACGGTTTCATTATGAGATAATGAGCTGCCAACCCTTAAAGTGTCTTCAATATGGGATTCGAAGGAGTCGTCGCTACCGAGTACTGCAGAAACACCACCCTGAGCATAGTAGGTGCTGCCATCTTTACTTGGTCCCTTGGTGATGATGGCGACCTTACAGGTATCTGCAATGCGCAACGCCAGGCTAAGGCCAGCCGCGCCACCACCAATAATCAGAGCATCATGTTTGTGAGTTAAGGACATATTTTTGCTGCCGGACTTTAAGAGTTGCGTGAAATAAGGTAAGTTTGCGCGTCTAATTTAACCTAAATTATACGAAATACAAAAACTTATAAACATTGGGAACTATGATGATATTCGTCTGTCACATTGCACAGGGTGAAACGTCGCTCATGAACAAGGAACTTTGATGAGCGAACGTGATATTGATCAGGAACTGGTCGTTCGAGTGCAGCAGGGTGATAAAAAAGCTTTTGACCTGCTGGTACTGAAATATCAGTTGCGGGTATCTAAACTGGTATCCCGATTTTTAAGAAATCAGTCTGATGTACCGGACGTGGTGCAGGATACTTTTATAAAAGCGTATCGTGCTTTACCCAATTTTAGAGGCGAGAGTGCGTTTTACACCTGGTTATATCGTATTGCGATCAATACAGCAAAAAATCATCTGGTAGCGCAGTCGCGTAAAAACCCTGTTAATAGTATTGATGCGCAGGATGCGGAAGATTATGGTGCCAGTGAATGGTTGAAAGAGTTTGCTTCGCCAGAACGTGAGGCGCTAGCTTCAGAACTTGAAGCGACTATTCACAAGGCCATGGGTGATTTGCCCTCGGATTTGCGTGAAGCGATCACTTTGCGAGAGATCGAAGGACTCAGCTACGAAGAGATTGCTGCGGTTATGGATTGCCCCGTAGGTACCGTGCGTTCGAGAATATTTCGAGCCCGTGAAGCCATAGATAGCAAACTGAAACCGATGTTAGATGACGATAGTCATCAGGTCTCTAGCATCTAAAGTTAAAGCATTAAGTGGGGGATATGTCAAAAATGAGGCATTCCTTAAATTTAAGGAATGATGGTAATTAAACTTTAATTGCCAATAAAGAAAACTGCTTTGCTATATTTAGCAAACCTTATAACAACATCAAGATTTGTGCGTGGGTACGAAAATGAGTAAACGTAAAGAAAAAATTTCAGCTTTTCTGGATAGTGATATGCACCAGGATGAGTTAATGTCATTTTCGTTATCGACTGAATCTGAAGACGCAAAAATTGTACAGCGATATCAGATGATTGGAGATACCTTGCGTGGTGAGCTAAATAACTCTTCTTTTATCGATGTAAGTCATGCTGTGAGTGAGGCTATTGCTGGCGAAATCATCATGGATGTAAACCCTGCGCTTAGAAATAAAACATGGCAGAGTAAAAATAACCAGTCGGTTGCTGCGGCTTCATCATGGGGCTTATCAGCCTGGTTTAAACCTGTTGCAGGGATGGCATTTGCAGTTATGGTTGCGGTCGGCATGGTTATGACCATTCCCGGACAGGATGCCACTTCTTTGGCGCCGGTTGCTACAAATGTAGATACGGTCGATCAAGCAACCACGGTTGCTGATATCAGCCAGAAGCCAGCAGAATCAAAAAATTCATCGAATATGTCGGTAGATAAAAAAGCTACCGGTATAGATCCATATATCAACCAGCACCTTGAATATGCAACTCAGGATGCATTACAAGGTCGTTTACCTTATATAAGAGCAGTTAATTACGAAGCTGGAAAGTAGGTCGGTAAAGTACGTGGTAATGCATCATTTCTCTCGCCTTTCGACTGTCTATTTTGCTCTATCCCTCTACTTTATAAGCCCCAATAGTTTTGCCGTTGATCTTTTTGACATGCTAAAAGGCATGTCAGACGCTGATCAGAAACAGAATTATCAGGGAACGTTTATCTTGAGAAAATCTGATGATCTGTCAGCTTTGCGTGTTATTCATGGCATCGATGGTGAAGGTGACTGGGAGAGCCTCGAATCGCTGGATGGCGAACCAAGAAAAGTGGTCAGGCATAACAACCGCGTCGTTTCTGTTTATCCTGAACGCGAATTAGTCACTATCCGTCATACTGATACGACGCAGTCATTACATCCGCGATTACCGGATAATATCGATCAGCTGGACCCGTTCTACTCAATGACTCGTCTTGATGATGATCGGATTGCAGGTCACCAGACTCTGGTGGTCGATCTATTGCCCAAAGATCAATATCGCTATGGTTATCGATACTGGGTGGATAAAAATACCGGCATGTTATTGCGCTGTGATTTACTCTCAGAAGACAAAACAATTGTTGAGCAAATGATGTTTACCTCACTGGACTATCTTGCCATTGCGCCTGTACAGGCATTTGATCTGCATCAGTTTGAGCAGTTTAATCAGCAGTTACTCGATGAGCCGGAAATTGATGTGCAACAAAATGCAGGGATGAGCTGGACAGTAAATCGTCTGCCTAAAGGATTTTCTTTAACCAAAAGCAGTATGCGTTACTCTCGCCCTGCGCTGGTTCTTAAAAGCAATTCACCGGATAGTATTCCGCCGGATCTGTTGCATATGGTTTATACAGATGGTCTGGCTTCTGTCTCTGTTTTCATCGAGAAGAATGAAGGAGAAAAAAAACACTTACAGGGCGCTTTAAGCATGGGGGCGGTCAATGCTTTTGGTAACGCAATGGGTGATTACTTTGCTACCGTGGTGGGCGTGGTGCCGGTGAAGACGGTGCAGTCAATGGCTGAATCAATAGTAAAAGTAGAGCCATGATCGAAGAACAGGCGCGAGTAGTTGCGATAAAAGGCAATCAGTTAGTGTTGCAGGCACAAACGCAATCAGCATGTGGAAGTTGTTCAGCGAGTCAGGGATGTGGCACATCGCTTTTAGCAAAAGTCATAGGTCGAAAATTCACGCAGTTTCAGGCAGAGAATAATGTTAATGCTATCGTCGGTGATTTTGTCGTCGTCGGTATTCCAGAAGATGCTTTGCTCAAAGGTTCCATGGTCATGTATGTTGTGCCTGTTTTAGGTATGCTTATTTTTGCCTTGTTGGCGGATCTTTTTTTAGTGGCATCGACCCAGTCTCGCGACCTGATGATCGCAGTATCTGCCATCTTTGGGCTGGTTTTTGGTTCATTAATCTCTAGATGGTATTTTCAACGTCGCTCCAGTGTTCAATTTTTCTCGCCGGTTATCCTGAGAAAAATCATTGGACATGGTAAACTCTGACTTTCTGGTTCGTCGATAAGGATTTTGTCGAGTGGGATTAGCAGGGCATAAATTCTCAGGAAATACCGGCTTTGCCGGTTTTTTTCTGCCTGAACCGGAAGAGATCAGATTGGCTCATTTCTAAAGCTTTATCGCGACTTATAGTCGTGTACCTAAAATCATGGAGGTAGCGTTGGAATACATCCTTTTTTCACGGAGTAACTGTCCTCTTTGTGAAGCGATGGAAGATGAAATAAGGCCGTTTATAAAGAAATATGCTATTACAGTGAGGCGTCATTATATTGATAATGATCCGGAACTAGAGCAACGCTATGGCAGTAAAGTGCCTGTATTAACATTAGATGACAAAACACTTTGTGAGTATTATCTGAATCCCGATTCTTTGCTAGCTACTATCTCAACAGTAGACGCAGAGAAATAGTTAAGAGCAACTACTAACAAGCAATTAAATCCTTTTGGATTAACACATTTCAGAACTATATTTTTGATGAAAAACATTCGTAATTTTTCCATTATTGCGCATATCGACCACGGGAAATCGACTCTGGCAGATCGCCTTATCCAGTCATGCGGAGGTTTGAGTGAACGCGAAATGGAGGAGCAGGTCCTCGATTCAATGGATATTGAACGCGAGCGTGGTATCACTATTAAGGCACAGAGTGTCACCTTAAATTACCAGGCAGATGATGGTCAGACCTACCAGTTAAATTTCATCGATACCCCGGGACATGTAGACTTTTCATACGAAGTTTCTCGTTCGCTGGCGGCCTGCGAAGGTGCATTGCTGATTGTTGATGCTTCACAGGGTGTTGAAGCGCAGAGTGTCGCAAACTGTTATACAGCGATAGAACAGGGGCTGGAGGTTATTCCAGTGTTAAACAAGATTGACTTGCCGGCGGCAGAACCCGACCGTGTTTGTAGTGAAATAGAAGAAGTGATTGGTATCGATGCCAGCCGTGCATTACGAGTAAGTGCGAAAACTGGCACAGGAATTCATGAGTTACTGGAACAGATTATCGCCGAAGTTCCGCCTCCACAGGGTGATCCGAATGCTCCATTACAGGCATTGATTATTGATTCCTGGTTTGATTCTTATGTAGGCGTCATCATTCTTGTTCGTGTTATGCAGGGCACAATAGCTCCACGGAAGAAAATGACCGTAATGTCTTCACAACGTAGTTTTCTGGTCGATAAAGTAGGTGTTTTTACACCGAAGAGGGAAAATCGGGGCTCTCTGTCGGCTGGGCAGGTGGGTTATATCATCGCCAGTATGAAAGAAATTGACTCGGCTAAAGTGGGCGATACTATCACTATGAGCGATAATCCGGCCAGTAAAGCGCTGGCAGGATTCAAGGAAGTGCAGCCGCGTGTATTCGCCGGTATGTTTCCGGTCAGTTCGGATGACTATAATGATTTTCGCGATTCTCTCGACAAGCTGACCTTAAACGATGCATCTCTAAAATACGAACCGGAAAATTCTTCTGCTCTGGGGTTGGGATTCCGTATCGGCTTCCTTGGCATGCTGCACATGGAGATCGTGCAGGAGAGACTGGAGCGCGAATATGACCTGGATCTTATTACCACTGCACCTACTGTGGTGTACCAGGTACTGACTACCAAAGGCGAGGTCTTCGAGATCCATAATCCGGCTGACCTGCCGGAAGTAAATTACATTGAAGAGATCAGAGAGCCTATTATTAAAACCAATATCCTGCTGCCCCAGGATTATCTGGGTAATGTGATAACTCTTTGTATAGAAAAACGTGGTGTGCAATTAAACATGCAATATCTGGGCAAACAGGTCTCACTCAATTATGAAATGCCATTGAGTGAAGTGGTGCTCGATTTTTTTGATCGTTTGAAATCGGTTAGCCGCGGATATGCTTCATTTGATTATGAGTTTGATCGTTTTCAGGCAGCAGACCTGGTCAAGGTCGATATTCTTATCAATGGTGAACGCGTTGATGCCCTATCGATGATTACGCACCGTGAAAACAGCGTAAGACGAGGCCGTGATGTTGCTGAGAAAATGCGCGAGTTAATTCCACGTCAAATGTTTGATATCGCGATTCAGGCTGCAATTGGACGTAATATAATTGCGCGCAGCACAGTCAAGGCTTTGCGTAAAAATGTGACCGCCAAGTGTTATGGCGGTGACGTATCTCGCAAGCGCAAGTTGCTGGAAAAACAGAAAGCAGGTAAAAAACGTATGAAGCAGTTTGGCAAGGTGGAAATACCGCAGGAAGCTTTTTTAGCTGTATTAAAAGTAGATAATTAATAAATACCACCTAAACTTTCAATTCTAACTTAATTGTGATTTCGTAATGATAATAGACTTTTCTTTTTACTTATTTGTTGCTGTGGTAATTACTGGATTTATCTGGTTAATCGATAAATGGTTTTTCGAGCCGAAACGTAATCAGGTAGTGCATGCTTCTACGGAGATTCATCAGGGTGTTGAAATCAGCCGTAAAGGTAAGGAGCCTGTCATTGTCGAATACTCCAAATCTTTTTTTCCTGTCTTACTGATCGTTTTCCTGTTGCGTGGATTTGTGGTTGAACCGTTTCGTATCCCCTCTGGTTCGATGCTTCCTTCTCTATATATCGGTGACTTTATTCTGGTTAACAAATTTTCCTACGGTATTAAATTGCCAGTGCTCAATAAAAAGATCATCGATTTCAGTTCGCCCGAGCGAGGTGATGTTGTCGTCTTTCGATATCCTCGCGACCCGAATCTGGACTATATTAAACGTGTTATTGGATTGCCCGGTGATCATATCGCTTACTACAATAAAGTCCTCTACGTTAATGGCCAGCCGGTGGAAAGAGATTTTGTTGGGCAATATACAGGTCCAGGACAGACTTTTGCAAATGAATATTTAGAAAAGCTACAGGGTGCTGAACACGCCATATTGTTATTGCCAGCAAGACCGAATAATTTACAGGGTGAATATATCGTACCGGAAGGCATGTATTTTGTTATGGGTGATAATCGCGACAACAGTAATGACAGCCGTGTCTGGGGACCTGTGCCAGAGAGTAACTTGTTAGGTAAGGCATTCATGATCTGGATGCATTTTAGTGATGAATTGCATCTCAATCGCATCGGCAATGTAATCAAATAAAAGAGGTAATCATACGATGAGAAAACCAGCCAAAAAACATCAACGAGGTTTAACCATGATCAGCTGGATTGTGGTTATCGTCTTTTTATTATTCCAGGGTGTAATTGCGATGAACGTAATACCGGTTTATCTAACCGATTCATCCGTTAAATCGATCATGCAGGAACTGCCCAATGATGCTAATGCAAGAGACACACCGACGAAAGAACTAAAAGGGTTGGTTGCAAAACGTCTGAGTATCAATAGTATTTACTCAATAAAACCTGAAAACATCAAGGTGGTAAAAGGTCGTAACGAAAATATCGTGACTATCGAATATGAGCCTCGTGGGAAATTGGTTGGTAATCTGGAATATATTGTCAGTTTTAAACATGAAGCCAGAATACCTAGCCATTAACATTTGCAACAGACACCGCACCGGGAAAGCTTTATGGCGCAGTCTAATGCCATCAATATATTATTAAAAAAACTTGAATATTCTTTTAGCGATATCGAGCTACTGAATGAGGCATTAACTCACCGAAGTTTTGCTACCAAGAATAACGAGCGGCTTGAGTTCTTAGGTGACGGCATTTTAAATTTCGTTATTGCTCACGAATTGTTCAAGTTATATCCTGATGTACAGGAAGGTGATCTAAGTCGCTTGCGCGCGAACCTGGTTAATAAGGAATCTCTGGCTGAGATTGCTAACCAACTGGCTCTTGGCGATGTCATCAACTTAGGTTCAGGTGAGCTAAAAAGTGGCGGATTTCGCCGTCCTTCTATCCTTGCAGATGCAGTAGAGAGTATTCTCGGCGCCGTTTATTGTGATAGTGGTTTTGAAGCCTGTCGTAATTTAATCGTTCGTTTATATGCCAGTAAACTGGCTTCGCATATTGACCTGAATAGTTTAAAAGATCCCAAAACACGGTTACAGGAATTGCTGCAATCGCGTAGTTATCCTTTGCCTGACTATCAGGTTGTTAATGTCACGGGTCAGGCGCATGCGCAGATTTTCCATTTGAAATGTAGTATTGAAAAAATGAATATTGAAGTTAGCGGTGAAGGTAAAAGTCGCCGTAAAGCAGAGCAAATTGCTGCGGAAAAAGCTATTGCCGAGGTTGAATCTTTTTTTGAGCGAAAATCCAGTGACTGACCCTGTGATGACTGATCAGGCTCAACGTTGTGGATATGTTGCCATCGTCGGGCGGCCCAATGTGGGCAAATCGACTTTGCTCAATAATATACTTGGCATGAAGTTGAGCATCACCTCGCGTAAACCGCAAACGACACGGCACCAAATTCTTGGTGTTAAAACCACAGATAACGTTCAGACAATTTATGTTGATACACCTGGCATCCATCAACGTCGCGGCACTGCAATCAATAAATATATGAATCGTGCGGCAACCTCAGTATTAAATGATGTCGATCTCATCCTGCTGGTGGTGCAGGTCAATAAATGGACAGATGAAGATCAGGCCATTATCGAGAAACTGAAGTCAGTGACATGCCCCGTGATACTGGTGATCAATAAAATGGATAAGCTGGAGACAAAAAAACAGCTGTTACCAGTGATAAAGGAGTTGTCAACGCATTATGAATTCGCAGAAATCATTCCTGTATCTGCAATGAGTGGTATGAACTTAGACGTACTGGAGCGGAAAGTATCAGCCTTACTTCCAGAAAATGAACACATTTATCCTGATGATCAGATTACCGATAGAAGTATGCGTTTTCTTGCTTCTGAAATCATAAGGGAAAAACTGGTGCGTGAATTGGGGCAGGAATTACCATATACTTCAGCCGTCGATATAGACAAGTATGTCGAAGATGGTGACTTAGTGCGCATACATGCCACGATTTATGTTGAAAGCATGGGGCAGAAAGCCATTATTATCGGTAAAAAAGGTGAAAAGCTAAAAAGCATCGGCATGAGCGCGAGACTGGATATCAGCAAGCTGGTTAACTCCAAAGTATATCTGAATCTGTGGGTTAAGGTTCGAGAGGGCTGGTCTAATGATGAGCGTGCCCTGCGTGGGCTGGGTTATAGTGAATGAGTCAGGCTGCTGAAACAGTAAGCTATGAATGTCGTTAATACGCAGATTGCCTATATCCTGCATAAACGAGCCTACCGAGAAACCAGTAGTATCCTTGAAGTATTTACCCGAGATTATGGCCGTGTGTCACTCATGGCCAGAGGTTGTCGTGGTGCCCGTAGCAAAATAGCGGGTAACCTCCTGTTATTTTCACCTCTAGTGATCAGCTGGCAGGGCAAAGGCAATATACCTTACCTCAACAGTGTCGAAAGAGCCGATCTCAAAGCGCCGGTGCTAAAAAACAAAGCTTTACTGTCGGCCATGTATATCAATGAATTATTGATGTATTTATTGCATAAAGACGATGTCCAGGAGGCGATTTTTGAACAGTATCACCATTGCCTGTACTCGCTCGAAAATGATACAAGTATTGAAATGACCCTACGACAATTCGAGATCAGACTTCTCGAATTGCTTGGTTTTGGGCTTAATTTAAATGCAGAGGCCGATACCGGTGAGTCGATACTGGCAGAGGAGAACTATCATTATTATCTCGAACATGGACCAGTAAAAAGCAGAGAGAGTGATGTCGGTAGTGCACCGCAAATATCTGGAGCTTGTCTGCTTGCATTGGCAAATGAGCAATACCCTGCAATATCCAAAAACCCGCAATGTTTAGCGCAATTAAAGCGATTGATGCGATTTGTTATCAGTCATCACCTGGGCAATAAAAAACTGAAAAGCAGGGAATTATTCAAGCCGGTAGGTCAGCAAGTAAGTTCATCTTAAGAATTATGTTCTAATTTTAGTTTGTGCAAAGGTCGCTGACTATTGCGATTCAGTATTTTCCTTCTATCCTTGTGTAATAAAATTTTATTATTCCTTACGCAGGTATGATTATGCCATCCGCTACAACTTTCAATATTGATGATTATGAATCTTTGCTGGTTGCGCTGCAAACAACCCTCGGTGTTGTAGTGCCTGAGGGGCAGCGGAGTGCTTTGCTTACAAGAGTTGAGCCACTGTTAATGACTTATAAGTTCGATTCGCTTAAGGATCTTGCTGGAAATTTACGGGACGGAAAGGTTGATGAGATTAAGGCCAAAGTACTGGATGTCATTTCACAGCGACAGCCGGGCTGGTCTTTGCATCCTGAAATGAAGAAAATTTTACAGGATTATATAATTGCAGAGTTACCTGAGAAGGCGCGTATTTGGGTCGTAGGCTGTGGTCAGGGTCAGCTGGCTTATGCCGTAGCCATTGAAGTGGCAGAGTATGAACATAACAGTGGAAAAGACAAAAGCCTGCAGGTGATCGCTACAGATGTGTCTCGCAATGATATAAAGCAAGCTGAATCAGGGCTATATAGTGCAAAGCAGTTAGTAAATGTCAGCGATGAGTTTAAAAAACTATATTTTTCATTGAATGACGCTGGAATGAACTTTCGCATCAAGGATAAAATTCGCCAGTTAGTTAGTTTCAGTCAATGCGATTTGACTAAGGATTTTCAATCGCTTGGGAAGATGGATTTGATTATTTGTCCGGAGGCACTCGTCTATTTTTCAAACGGCATGAAGGCCGGCATTCTTCAGCAGTTCTCGACTATGTTAAAAACTGGCGGTATTTTTCTGACAGGAAATAATCAGGCTATTATCTCTCACGCAATCATGTCAGAGGCGCATGCTCTCGAACGCGTAGAGCATACTGCTGGTGTTTTTTATCGTAAAAAAATCTAATCAACTATCTGCTGTCAGCCAAAACTGAGTCAGCGGTTTACAGCCCGTTGGGTATCTTAAAGAACTCTTCTGGTGTCGGTATTGCCTCAATGCTGCCTTCGTCAACCCACTTGAGTATGTCGTAATAGCTGCGAATATTTTCCACGTACTGTACTGACTCCCAGCCTCGAGCATAACCATAGCGGGTTTTTTTGTACCATTTTTTAGTGGCGAGTAGTGGTAGTGCCTGCTTGACGTCAATCCAGCGATTTGGATCTTTGTTTAGTTTGCGTGTAATTTGCCTGGCATCCTGCAAATGGTAATAACCGATATTATAAGCTGCCATCGCCATCCAGGTGCGGTCAGGTTCAGTAATTTTTTTATTGATACGCTTATGCGTCCGTTTAAAGTATTTCGCACCGCCATAAATGCTGCTCTTTGGATCTAGGCGATCTTTTATATTGAGGTCCTTTGCTGTTTTTAAAGTCAGCATCATGATACCGCGCACGCCGGTAGGTGAAACGGCCTCGGGATCCCAGTGTGATTCCTGGTAACCCATAGCAGCAATTAATCGCCAGTCGAGATTGTATTTGGCTGCGGCTTGTTCAAAAAATGGCTGGTATCTAGGTAGCCGGGTTTCTATGTGTCGTCTGAATATTTTTGTACCGACATAATCGAAATCTTCAACGTGACCGTAGTTACGTTCAATCAGACGAGTCAGCTCACCGTTTTCCTTGATTTTTTTGAAGAATTTTTGGACTTCAAGATACAGGCTATTGTCATCTGTTTTCGGAAGAGCCCAGGCGAGCGATTGTTTTTCACTTATATCGAAAGCGACACGTAGATTGATCAGAAAGCGTTGGTTTAATGATAGCTCATTAGAATCGGCGATGGTGTACTCGATAATATTGTCCGATACCATCTGTAATAACTCTTCAGATTCCAGGGTATGGTGCGATTTCCAGTTTAGATTTGGGAACTCCTCTTTCAGATATGTCAGTTTTTCTTCGTGACTGGAATTTGCTACGACTTCGAGGGCGCCTCCATCGAGTTGCGAGAGATTTTTTGGGCGTCTATTTTCGACGTTATAAACCAGCTGTTCAGAAATTTCCTGGTAGGCGGGTCCAAACCGATATATCTTTTCTCGATCTTTGGTGATGGTCAATCCTGCTGCCGCAATATGAGCAGAGTTATCTGATATCTTTTTGAGTAGATCGTCAAATGAATCAGGGATGAGCAGGATTAATTCGACGCCGAGGTCATCAGCAAACATTTTTGCCATTTCATATTCAATTCCGGCAGGTCCATCGACACCTTCGTAATAGGTCGTCGGACTGTTCCTGGTTAGGACGATCAGTTTGCCATCGCTTTTTATCTGCTCGAGAAGTGACTGATTGCTGAGTTTTGGTAGAACATTAAAGATGATAATAATGCTTGCTATAACAGCTGTAAGAGACAGGAATATTGGCCGGCAAAGTGATTTGTTGGCTTCGATGATAGTGTCCCTGTTAATATTAACTGCTGTGTAAAGAGATATTTATTATAACTTGCTAACTCAGATTATAAGAAAGTTACCGGTGTTTTCCATTATTAATGACATCGATAATAGCATTAGTTAATTTATTAAGTTCGGGCTCTTCGATGATGTATGGCGGCATCAGGTATATGAGTGTGCCAAAAGGCCTGATCCATACGCCCGCATCAACGAAAGCCTGCTGAAGCTTCGGCATATTCACCCTGTTTTTTAATTCAACGACACCAATGGCTCCCAGTACGCGTACATCCGCAACATCTTCAATGTGATTGCATGGTTCCAGGCCTTTTGATAACCAGCCTTCAATGCGTTCAACCTTCGCTTGCCAGTTGTACGACAGTAATAATTTGATACTTGCCAGCGCGACCGAGCAGGCGAGCGGGTTACCCATAAAAGTCGGGCCGTGCATGAAAATATGGGGTGGATTATCGCTGATAAAGTCACTGATCTCTTTAGTGCAGAGTGTTGCTGCCAAGGTCATATAACCACCGGTGAGTGATTTACCCACACACATGATATCCGGTGAAATATTGGCATGCTCGCAGGCAAATAGTTTACCGCTACGACCGAAACCGGTCGCAATTTCATCGGCAATCAGTAACACATCATATTTTTCGCACAATGTTTTTGCCTGTGCTACATAAGCGGCAGAATAAAACTTCATGCCGCCAGCACCCTGCACCACAGGTTCGAGGATTAGGGCCGCAATTGAGTCATGGCTCCCTTCCAGTACAAGACTTAACTCTTTCAGATGTTCTGCCTGGCAGGGCTCACCAAAAGTACAGGTTGGGGAGGGAACGAAATAGTTTTTCGCAAGCATATCGTTAAATAAGGTATGCATACCGGTAACGGGATCACAAACAGACATTGCGCCTATAGTGTCACCATGATAGCCATTTTTTAAACTGATGAATTTCTGTTTGCTCGGCCGTTGTCTGGCATGCCAATACTGGACGGCCATTTTCATGGCTATTTCGACAGAGACAGAACCTGAATCAGCGAGAAATACAGTTTCGAGTCTTTCAGGGGTTATTTCTACTAGCTTTTTACAAAGCTCGACCGCTGGCGCATGCGTCAGGCCACCAAACATTACATGTGCCATTTTATCCAGCTGCTGCCTGATCGCATGGTTTAATACCGGCATGTTATAACCGTGGATGGCGCACCACCAGGACGACATGCCATCGATCAATTGCCTGCCGTCTTCAAGCGTTAAATACACTCCTTCAGCTGACTTCACCGCGAACACAGGTACATCAGAATGAGTAGAGCTGTATGGGTGCCAGACATGCCTTTTATCATCAGCTAAAAGTGAAGGGTCTTGTGTTGATGTCATACAGTTATTTCGGTTTTTTATCGATTTTTTATTGTACAGGGTTTGAGTACTAATCTTGCTCATGACCAATAAAAAAGCCTCGTGAGAGGGGGGTTGGTAATTGGCAGAGAGGAGGGACTCGAATCCTTCGCGTGATTAAACTGGAGTATTGGAAATTATCTAAAAGACTGATTATATTGATAATATTTGTTTTAAGGTGTGGGTCAAGTACTCATAGAAACGTTCTATTACCCTCTGTAAATGGTCACTTGATAATATGGTTTTGTGAAAAAATGTCTTTATTTCTTTATTTATCAATATTTTATTGACATTTTAGGGTATAGATTATCACTGAGTTTAAACCATAATCAAGACTATGGCTAAATGACGAGAAAGCGCTCATCTTTGCACATATCTTCCTGCACATAAGGTGCAAAGGTTTACTCCTCGCCACGCATAAATGACTTCGTGTGAGTTTTCCGGGGATGATGTTTATGCCAGCCCGAGTGCTTTGGGGAGGCTATTTCGGTTTATTTTTCCACTGGGGCCGTGCGGGAGCTCGGTGACAATATGTATTTTCACGGGCACCATGAATCGGGGAAGTTTCTCCCGGCAGTGGTCAAGAATATCTGTTTCATCCAGGGCGCCATTTTGAACAACAGCAGCGTGGACTGCTTCGCCAAGGATGGTATCGGGTACGCCGAATGCAGCTGCCTCCCTGACACCGGTAATATCTAGAAGCACATCATCAATCTGAGCGGGGGAGATTTTTTCACCGCCGCGGTTGATTAGTTCCTTCAGGCGCCCGAGTAGCGTGATATATCCATTCGCATCGATTTTGCCGAGATCTCCGGTACGAAGGTAGCCGTTAGTAAAGGCGCTGGCGTTGGCCTCGGGGTTGTCGAGGTAACCGTTCATAACGTTCTCACCACGGATGGTGACTTCGCCTTTTTCGTTATTGGCCAGAATCTCTCCATCCGGCCCCAGAATTACGACCTCTGTGCCAGTGGCCTGGCCGACGGATCCCACGATGCGATCTGCTGGGCGGCCTCGGTCATGCCGTAGGCTTCCAGTATGGGAGCCCCCAGCAGTTCTTCAATTCGGCTGAGTGTTTCCGGTGCGAGGAACGAGCTGCATGAGCGAATAAAGCGGAACTGTCCCCCCGCGTATATTTTGCATCTTGGAATGCCCGAGCAGAATCTGATGTATCGATAGCACGGCAGTTTACCAGGTGGGACTTTCTGCAAGCGTCCATTCAACGAAGTGGCTGGCTGAGAACCGCGGTGCGAGAATCACGCGCCCACCACTGTAAAGTGTGGCCAGGAGGGCGGCAACCAGGCCGTGTACATGAAATAGCGGCATGTCCAGAAGAGTTGAATCTGTCGGCGAAAGCTTGTAGGTAGCCGTGATGTTGGCGATGTATTTGCTCATTATGGGCGGGTGAGTGATGTCATTGCAGTGCCACAACCAAAGCTCAAATCAGGAGTGATGCGACGTTCACCAATGGGGCGGGCCATCGAGGGTATTCTGTTGAGAACCGGCCGTCCGGTGCTGATTGAGCCGCCAAAAAATAACGTAAAAAAGTGTGAGCGGATTGTCCTCGCCTGGAATGATAGTGTCGAGTGTTCACGGGCACTGGCCATGACAATGCAATGCATCGTCGGTCTGGATGAAATCACGGTGCTTGTCTCGAAAAAAAGGAAGTCGGGTGTGAAGCTACTGGTTGAATATCTATCCTGGTATGACGTCAAGGCGAATATTGTGATGCTGGATGACAAGGGTAAATCGATTGGCGAGGCGATACTGAACGTGTGCAATGAAATCAAAGCGGACTTTCTGATAGTCGGTGGTTTCAGTCATGCGCGCGCTCGTGAGTTGTTATTCGGAGGTGTCACGCGACACCCGCTGGAGCATTCGAATATAGTAACCATTATGGCGCACTGATAGATCCTGTACGATAGCCAGGTCGCTGTTGTGCGACACTTCTACTTGATTATTCAGGGGGTGATCGAGATGTTAGTGCCAGCATATCAAGCATTCAATCGATCAGAAAAAAATTACATAAGAAATGGGTTTTCATTAATCCGGATCTGATGGCGCCTTGGATATACAAACCAATAACAATAATATGGAATAAAAATTAAAATGCTCTAGATTAGCTAAACGTAATCCATATTAAACCAGGCATGCTTTCGCAACGTTAATGCTCAATGCTGGTTAGCCTCTATCAATGCCCGACTAATTTTACAAAGAGAAAATCTAATGGGTGAAAGAGGGATGAATGAAACTCTAATTAATGCTAGCGGTAAATGTATCTAAAGCAGCGTAAAGCAGGGTATATACGGCAAGGGAATAAGTAGTAGCAGGATCAGACTATTTTGTGTGAATTTGCCTTTGTATTGTGTCTTCACTCGCTTTCTTAAGACGGTCGCGGTGAGTTTTTAGTCGTTTCCGTACTTTGTCTATAATAGCCTTATAGTGGTCAAGTTCGCCGCCTTCAGGGTAATGTTTGACTTCGTTAATAAAGCCTACTGCAATGGCGCGGTAATAAACAAGTTTATATGATTCCGACAGCGTTTTGCCTTCTTCCTGGTATTTGTCAAACCATTCAGACATGGCTTTGTTCACTAGAGCGTTATTCCACTTCTTTTTCAGATTAGGGTTGATTTGTATGTAAAACGACAACTCAGCATGAAGGTCTTTATTGGTATTTGCTCTATCTTCGACGACTTCTTGCCATTTCTTGTTGTCCTCAGCCTGATACTTAATTATGTTCTCGAGGTGTTCAATATAGTCAGCAAGTTCAGGGTTTTCAGCAATGAGCTTTTCCACGGTTTTCGACTTTTCCAGCATAAAGTCCAGCATTTACGCTTCCCCCAGTTGAACAACGTTAGAAACAGAGAGAGCGTCGAATTGGTCAGCTATTATCTGCAACCATTCTCTAGCGGGTTCGTCGTATTTGTGTGAGTCGTTACGAGCTGACATGTCGGTCTTCTCATTAGGATTATGGTTCGTTATACGGTCATGGACTTCAACAGGGTGTCGAATTGAGGAAAGTAGAGTCTGTCCTGTATGCATTAACGAGTGAGTAGTTAAGTTGTCGAGGACGTTTAAGTGTTTTCTATTAACATGTATGTTATCTACAATATGAGTGCTAACGTCGTCGCGTCTCATGCATTCAAAGGCTAGTAGTTTCTTCATATTGATCCTTGTGGGGAGTTTCGAAAAGTATAACAGTTCAAATAACCTGTAGGAATCCGCCTACAACATATACCATACCAGACCGACATACATAGAACAGGTCTAGCCGTATTATATAAATCAGCCGATGCACGGACAGCATCAAGATTAGGAAGTCAGGCTGCTAGCACCCCTATTAAGGATAGTGGGTGCCTTTATCAAGCTATTCTGCTATTACTAAGTTGGTGGACATGGATTGTCAGTTTTTTCATATCATCTGACATAGGAGCAAGGTAATAAGCACCCTGCGGTAACATGCTACCAACGGGTGCTTTTTTATGTTTGTTATCGATCCATAAGCGGCATTCAACAAGTGTATAGAAATCCTTATCTTTCCAGCCAAACACTATAATGAAATATTTAAGAGCCAATTTTATATTGGCTAATTAATTTGAGTAATCGCTAACCTTGTTGACCAGTTAATAGCACTCTTTGCATGTATTGAAAGGGTGCTTACTATGCCTGAATAAGTGAATTACTGTGTCTAGTGTATATAGAAGCGTATATAGGATTATTTATTTGTTTTAAATAACTAATAATATCAATTATTTAAACGCGTTATTTGGCAGAGAGGAAGGGATTCGAACCCTCGATACGTTGCCGTATACACACTTTCCAGGCGTGCGCCTTCAGCCACTCGGCCACCTCTCTAAATACAGTTATAACTAGATTAATGTTCAGCTGTATACAATTTATCCAGGATTTCTTTTGCACCACGAGACAACAGATCATCGGCCAGTGTAATGCCAAGTTGTTCGCCATTGCTACGATGACCACTAATATCGCCGGCAATTATTTTACTGCCATCCGGTTCTCCAACCAGCGCCTGTAGATGTAGCGTGTCACCATCAAGCATCGCATAACTTGCGATAGGCACCTGGCAGCCACCCTGCAGGCGTTTGTTGAGTGCACGTTCCGCATTGACACGGTCTGCAGTATCCTGATGATGCAATATGGATAGTAAACTGAGCGTTTCATCATCGCCTACGCGTGCCTCAAGGCCAACGGCTCCCTGACCAACAGCGGGTAAAATCCAGGATGACGAGATACGTTGCTGTATCCGTTTAGCCATGTCCAGCCTTACCAGACCGGCACAAGCAAGGATAATGGCATCATAATCACCATTATCAAGTTTTTCCAATCTTGAGTTGACGTTGCCGCGCAAATCCTTGATCTTTAGATCTGGTCGTTTGCTTAATAGCTGACAGCGTCTACGTAAGCTACAGGTGCCTACGATAGCACCTACAGGTAGCTTTTGAACTGAGTCAAATTTGTTTGAGACAAAAGCATCACAGGGCTCTTCGCGTTCCAGAATGGTCGAAAGAAATAGGCCTTCTGGAAATTCCATCGGTACATCCTTGATCGAATGTGCTGCAATATCGGCCTTGCCATCAAGGATGGCCGTTTCAAGTTCCTTGACAAATAGTCCTTTGCCGCCAATTTTTGCCAGCGGGGTATCAAGGATCTTGTCACCTTTTGTGGTGAAAGTGACCAGTTCGACGTCGAGGCCCTGGTGTGCCTGCATCAAACGCGTTTTAACGTGTTCTGCCTGCCATAATGCCAGAGGGCTTTTTCGAGTTGCAATACGTAAGGTTGATTTCATCAAAGAAGCGCGAGTGATTTTCGATTTTGAAAAATAAAGCTCCATTATACATGACATTGCGAGTGAGGCTTCGACAATAGATAAAATATGCAGGAATTTTGCAGGAAATTTTTCGTGGAAAATGTATAATGCGCGGCTTATGGTGACCTGTCCTGGTTCCCTCGCGACGATAAACTGTGAACTCCGCCAGGTCCGGAAGGAAGCAACGGTAGCAGTGATCTCGGGCGCCGAGGTGTGGCTGGGGCAGGTTGCCACCTTAATTTCTACATGGCGGTAATCTTATCCGGGCTGTAAGATTGCTGGTTTCTTCGATAGACTCTAGTGATATTTAATCTTGTGAAGATTGACAGAACCACGAATAATTCATGAACAGGTATCTTGAATCAGGCGCCAGCCATCGCAACCAACGACTAATGTCCTGGGTTCCACTAATGAGTAATCAGACG
>Ga0316188_10000360_pt1 | contig 18947 bp, 18 predicted proteins | sample Phiworburrow1_MG_FD_204933 | JGI IMG/M metagenome (GOLD analysis project Ga0316188, IMG submission 204933) | Coastal sediment microbial communities from Maine, United States - Phippsburg worm burrow 1 | ecosystem: Environmental > Aquatic > Marine > Coastal > Sediment | place: USA: Maine... | reverse complement strand
TCACGCCTGGCCTAATAATTTAATATTTACTCTTAAACCCAATAATATTGAATTATTGGACAAGATTAAAACTGATCTCCCTAAGTTCACAGAAAAGGATGGGCAGACCTATTTAGGTAAGTTCATTCATCCCGACATTGCAAAAATGGCACAGAGGGAACTTGAAAATAGAGGATTTCAAACAGAAGTTTTAGCTTTCTTCAGAGCTCGACCAATTCCAATGGAAGATGCATTGGTTTTAGTAGAGAATTTAAATTCTCAAGAAGAAAGTACCATGTTATCCGGAACAAAAGGATCCAGTCAGGGTGGTTTTAAAGTCAGTAGTGCTAAAGATGTTAATTCTGCTTACTTTACGATTCAAGTCGGAATGTATTCTAAATCAAGAAGAGATAATTTCGATCTTAATGTGAGAGAATTACAGGTCAATGATAAATTTTATTATTTCTATGGGAAATTTGAATCAATAGAAAAAGGAAATGAAGTTTTATCTGAGTTAAAAGAAAAAGGATATGATGATGCCTTTATAACCGGCTTTAGTTTGGGTCAGAAAATGAATGCTGAATTACTTGAAAAATTACTCAAGTCCTAAAAAATAAGATCATTAAGATAATAAAAGGGGAGAATTCATTTTCCCCTTTTGCTTTTCCTGTATTCTATTTTTTTTTGCCCAAAGGCGCCAAATTAGGAGTGTCACCAATTAATTCTCCAAATGCTACAAATAATTCGCTTCTTATTTACTCCGTTTCTTAATATTATAAAACTGCGCCTTGGCGTCTTGGCGCGAGAATTAAAGAAAATGGTTCTGAATTTTTTCTCGTGAAGTCCACAAATAATTTGAAATATTTTTAGTACTTATCTTTTTTTGTAAACGGGAACTGCAGAACAGGGCTCTCCAAACATTAAAGATTTTACTACAGGCGTTAATTTTAAGGTTAGATTCAAATAAGCATCTTCTGCGATCGCTTCATCTGAACAGCCTTTAATGATCACCCTTTCATCTGTATATTGAGTTAGATCGATAGAATCGATCTCAATTAATAATAATTGTTTTTCTAATTCTTTACGGTCTCCAAATACTACTTTTTTAGCAATTCCGGATAACTTAGAAGCAATCAGCATATATGCCCAATTAGGAACGATAGCATCTGCAGAGCAGGTAACATTTACGAATTGATCGCTATATAATGACCAATCGGTCTCTTTTATATAGTTTCTGAATTCACTCTCGCGCAATACCAGTTCCTGAAAAAGGTTTTTCTTTAGATCAATTTCTGACCTTAGCCCCGATGGTTTTAATTTTTCGAGATCTATGGTCTTAATTCCACTATCTGCTACACGGTTTACAATCTCTTCCATGGTATTTTATTACATAAATCCTAATTCAAACTTAGCTTCCTCGCTCATCATATCCTTATCCCATGGAGGATCAAAGATTAAATTTATTTCTACATTTTTTAATCCTTCAATAAGCTCAATTTTATTTTTTACTTCCAGAGGTAGCGATTCCGCCACAGGACAGTTAGGACTTGTTAAAGTCATATCTACATCCACATTCGATTGATCATCGATCCGAATATCATAGATCAATCCCAGTTCGTAAATATTAACAGGTATTTCAGGATCATATATTGTTTTGATCACATTGATTATAGAATCCTCAATAATTTTTTTGTCCATCATATGCTTGATTTATGTTGAAGTCCTACAGCATATAGCTTCATTTTTTTTATCATACTGATAAGCCCGTTTGCACGTGTTGGTGATAAATGTTCTTTTAATCCGATCTCATCAATAAATTGCAGGTCAGAATTAATTATTTCTTCCGGACTAAGTCCGTCCAGTGCCTGAATCAATAAAGCGATAATTCCTTTGGTTATTATAGCATCACTATCCGCTTCAAAATGGACCAGACCATCTTCTTTCCATGCATGCAACCAAACCTGACTCTGACAGCCTCTGATCCGGTATTCATCATTCATGAATTCTTTATTAATAGGCTTAAGTTCCTTCCCCAGGTCGATAATGTACTCGTACTTTTCCATCCAATCAGAAAAAATAGAGAACTCCTCGATAATCTCCCTTTCTCTTTCCTTTAAACTCATTTTTTCAATATTTTAATTGCTCTGTTGAGTGCGCTAATAAACAAATCAATTTCTTCTTTTGTATTATAAAAGGTAAAAGAGGCTCTAACGGTTCCGGGTATACAAAATCGATCCATCAATGGCTGCGTACAATGGTGCCCCGTTCTCACAGCAATCCCCATTTTATCTAATAGGGTTCCGATATCGTAAGGATGAATCCCTTCGATTAAAAAAGAAATAACAGAAGCTTTATTTTTTGCCTGTCCATAAAACTGAATTCCATCCAATTGATCCAATTGTTCAGTCGCATAGGTTAATAGTTCATTTTCATAAGCTAAGAGTTGCTTTCGATCAAATGAATTCAAATAATCAATTGCAGCACCCAGACCAATTGCTCCTTCAATATTAGGAGTGCCTGCCTCAAATTTATAAGGAAGATCTGCATAGGTAGAAGACTCAAAACGAACCTCTTTTATCATTTCACCACCACCTTGATAAGGAGGCATTGAATCAAGAATCTCAGTTTTAGCATAAAGAACCCCAATTCCTGTAGGGGCAAACATCTTATGACCCGAAAAAGTATAAAAGTCACAATCCAGATCAATTACATCCACTTCTAAATGAGGAACCGCTTGTGCTCCATCAATAAGCACTAAGGCATTTTTAGAGTGCGCATAGGCGATCATTTCTTTAATTGGATTGATCGTCCCCAAAGTATTCGAAATATGATTGATCGCGAGTATTTTGGTTTTAGAAGAGCAAGTCTTTTTAAAAGCGTCCGGATCGATCGATCCATCATTTAATACGGGTATTATTTTTAATAAAGCGCCGCGTTCCTCACAAATTAATTGCCATGGAACGATGTTCGAATGGTGTTCCATCCCTGAAATCAACACTTCATCTCCCGGATTTAAGTTTTTTCTACCCCAGCTCTGCGCAACCAAATTGATCGAATCAGTAGTTCCTTTGGTGAAAATGATCGAAGTATTATCCTTCGCCTTAATAAAATGCTGAATTTTTATCCGAGCATTTTCAAATGCTTCGGTTGCTACTTGACTTAAATAATGTGCCCCTCTATGCACATTTGCATTTTGGGTAAAATAGTATTTTTCAATCGCTTCAACGACTTGCTTTGGTTTTTGAGAGGTGGCGCCATTGTCAAAATAGACCAAGGGCTTATCATAAACCATAGTAGAAAGTATTGGAAAATCTTTCCGAATACTATCTACTGAAAGCGATGCTATTTTCGTTTGTACGATCATTCTTCAATTTTCATCATACGAGCTTCCAGGTAATGTTTTCCTAATTCTCGTATTTCTTCATTATCTATTTTGGCTAGTACTTCATCCATAAAGGCATGAATAAGCATATTTCTTGCTTTGTCAATGCCAATACCTCTTGCTTGTAGATAAAATAGCGCTTCCGTATCAAAATCTCCTGTTGCAGAACCGTGGGAACACTTTACATCGTCGGCATAAATTTCTAATTCAGGTTTTGAATACATTCTGGCAGAATCATCCATCAGTATGTTTGAATTATTGAGATAAGCGTTCGTTTGCTGTGCTTTTTGATCAACGAAAATCTTACCGTTAAAGATGGCACTCGATTTCTTGAAAAGAATTCCTTTATAAACTTCTTCTGAAAAGCCTCTTACATTTTGATGATCCAACAGGGTTCGATTATCGATCTGTTCATTTACATCAGGCATGAAACTTCCATTCATCCTGCTTTCGGTGTCTTTTCCAATTATTTTAGCAAAATGATTATTTCTGATTAAGGTATTCTCAAGGGAAAATACATTTGAATTTATTTTTGAAAAGTCTTCCTGTACAAACAGATTTGTATGGATCAAAGCATTTTCACTCCCTTTTTCAATGAGGGAATAATTTAAAAGTGCATTTTTTCCTATAAAATATTCTGAAACATGATTTGAAAGACAATCCACCGCATTTAATTCAAATTGACTTTCAAGAATTTCGATCTGACTGTTTTCTTCAAGTATGATAAGGTTTCTTGTCTGCGCAATATTAGCCTTACCTGTTTGAATATGTAATAAATGAATTGGAGTTTCAGCGATACTGTCTTTTTTCACCTTAATAAAAACCCCATTACCATGGTAGACAGTATTAAGATCATTAAAAAAAGAAGCTTCTATCCCTTTTGAAAAATGAGCTTCCATATCTCCTTGAAAAAGGTCGATCGCTTCGGTCATATTTTGAATAATGACCCCATTTTGCTGATGACTTATTTTCGACAGGTCGTCTCTGTAAAAGCCATTTACAAAAACGAGTAAATTGGCTTTTAGATCAGTAGATTTAAATTGTTTTAAGTCAATTTTATCATTTGATCGAAAACTGCTGTATTTCTTTTTTAACCAGGGACTGATTTTGGAATACTTCCAATCCTCGTCTTTTTTATTTGGCAAAGAAGTGTTTAAAAGCCGCTCTTTGCTTGCTTTAATCTGATCATTTATGACCTGATTATTAGTAGCGTTTTCAGGAAGATTTAACTCTTTTAGAAATGCCGTAGTACTATTTTGTTGGCTAATAACTGCTGCCTCCATTCTACCTTTTTTTTTAATCTGTTATTAGCTCATCTTTTAGCCAGTCGTAGCCTTTTTCCTCAAGCTCCAGCGCTAATTCTTTAGGGCCCGACTTAATAATTTTTCCATTCCATAATACATGAACAACATCAGGAATAATATAATCAAGCAGTCGCTGATAATGTGTGACCACGATACTTGCGTTTTTATTCGTTTTTAGTGTATTCACACCATGTGCTACAATTCGTAAAGCATCAATATCCAAACCGGAATCTGTTTCATCTAAAATAGAAAGAGTAGGATCGAGCATCGCCATTTGGAAGATCTCATTCCTTTTTTTCTCTCCACCTGAAAAACCTTCATTAACTGAGCGGTTCTTTAATTTATTATCGAGTTCAACCAACTTCGATTTCTCACTGACCATTGCCAGGAAATCTTTAGCAGCGATTGGACCTTCGCCTTTATAAGCTCTGATCTCATTTATCGCGGTCTTTAAAAAATTGATATTTGAAACACCTGGGATTTCTACCGGATATTGAAAGGCAAGAAATAATCCCTCACGGGCCCGGTCCTCAGGTTTCATATCAAGTAAGTCTTTACCTAAATATTCAACTTCACCTTCTGTAACAATGTATTCTTCTCTTCCGGCAAGCACCGAAGCTAAAGTGCTTTTTCCTGAGCCATTCGGGCCCATGATAGCGTGGATCTCACCGGCTTTGACCTCAAGATCGATCCCTTTTAATATTTCAGTACCATCACTTAAAGAGGCATGTAAATTTTTAATCTTTATAATTGTATTCATTTTTTTCTAATATTATTATCCAACACTTCCTTCTAATGAAATTTCGAGTAGTTTTTGCGCTTCGATAGCAAATTCCATTGGTAGTTTATTCAACACTTCTTTTGCATATCCATTTACGATCAATGAGATCGCTTTTTCTGTATTTATACCACGTTGGTTACAATAAAAAAGCTGGTCTTCTCCAATTTTCGATGTGGTAGCTTCATGTTCTGCTCTTGCAGTTTTATTATGAACTTCGATATAAGGAAAAGTATGAGCTCCACATTGGTCGCCTATTAATAAGGAGTCGCATTGTGAAAAATTCCTTGCATTTGCCGCAGTATTATTCATTTGCACTAATCCACGATAAGAGTTGTTGCTATTTCCTGCGGAGATCCCTTTGGATATGATCACACTTTTTGTGTTTTTGCCGATATGGATCATTTTCGTTCCTGTATCAGCTTGCTGAAAGTTATTTGTAACTGCAACTGAGTAAAATTCTCCCTCAGAACGGTCTCCTTTAAGGATGCATGAAGGATATTTCCATGTAATAGCAGAACCTGTCTCTACCTGTGTCCATGAAATTTTAGCTGCAGTTTCACATAAACCCCGTTTAGTAACAAAATTGAATATTCCACCTTTTCCGTTTTCATCACCGGGATACCAGTTTTGAACTGTAGAGTATTTAATTTCAGCTCCATCCAATGCGATCAACTCTACAACAGCTGCATGCAATTGGTTTTCATCTCTTTGTGGAGCGGTACATCCTTCCAGATAGGAAACATATGAATTCTCATCAGCAACTACCAGAGTTCTCTCAAACTGGCCGGTGTTCGCTTCATTTATTCTAAAATAAGTTGATAATTCCATCGGGCATTTAACACCTTTAGGAATATAACAAAAGGAACCATCTGAAAATACTGCTGAATTTAAAGCCGCATAGAAATTATCGCCCGGAGGTACTACTTTCCCTAAATATTTTTTTACTAATTCTGGATGTTCATGAACCGCTTCAGAAAATGATGAAAAAATGATACCCAGTTCACCTAATTTTTCTTTAAAAGTGGTTTTAACCGAAACAGAATCGATCACATAATCCACAGCGACTCCTGATAAGATCTTTTGCTCTTCAATTGGAATACCAAGTTTTTCAAAGGTTTTGAGGATTTCCGGATCGACTTCATCTAAGCTATTAAGCTTTTTCTTACTTTTTGGAGAAGAATAATAATGTAAATTTTGAAAATCGGGTTTTGTATAATGTAAATGAGCCCATTCAGGTTCAGTCATTTTTTCCCAATTTCGAAATGCTGCTAATCTCCATTCAAGAAGCCACTCCGGTTCATTTTTCTTTGCCGAAATGATACGCACTACGTCTTCGCTCAGGCCTTTTTCGATCACATCCGATTCGAAATCTGAGGTAAAGCCATATTCGTATTTTTTTGTTTCTAACTCTTTGGCTAGTTCTTTTTCAGTATATGCCATTTTTTAGATTAAAGTGAAAAACTTTCGCCACAACCACAGGTTCTACTGGCATTCGGATTTATAAAAACAAAGCCTTTTCCATTAAGACCACCTGAGAAATCAAGCTCGGTCCCAACAAGATATAAGAAGCTTTTTTTGTCAACAACAACCTTAACGTCATTGTCTTCAAAAACCTGATCCCCTTCTTTCATATTATTATCAAACTCAAGGCTGTACATCAGTCCCGAACATCCACCTCCGGATACACCTACTCTAATAAATAGGTTTTCACGACCTTCTGAGGTCATTAGCCTAACGGCTTCGGATTTTGCTTTATCAGATACTTTTATCATGTTATTTAGATTTATTCTAAATAGAATATTTAGCACAAAAATACCTTTTTTGGGGTATTGTAGCAAGTCATTTTAGTTTTATATAAAATGAATTCAATAATCTCTTAATTTTGCGAAATGAATAATGCAGAGCGAACAGAAATAGAATCATTAGGAGAGTTTGGACTGATTAAAGTTCTTACAGAAAATAATAAAACCGTAAATCCGAATACAATTAAGGCAGTTGGTGATGATGCGGCTGTCTTGAATGCCGGAGATCATGTAAAACTGGTATCTACCGATCTTCTGATAGAAGGGGTGCATTTTGATCTGTCTTATGTGCCCTTAAAGCATTTAGGTTATAAAGCGGTAGTAGTTAACCTTTCTGATATTTATGCAATGAATGGTTTTCCAAAACAAATTACTGTTTCGATCGCGATGTCGAATCGATTTAGTGTGGAGGCTGTGGAAGAAATTTATAAGGGAATCTACTTAGCTTGTGAAAATTACAAAGTAGATCTTGTTGGAGGAGATACAAGTGCGAGTAAGCATGGTTTGATCATTAGTGTTACCGCTATTGGTGAGGCAAAAAAGGAAAAGTTGTCATATCGATCCGGAGCAAAGGAAAATGATCTTATTGTAGTAAGTGGAGATCTTGGAGGAGCATATATGGGGCTTCAGTTATTAGAAAGAGAGAAATCTATTTTCATTGAAAATCCTAAGATCCAGCCTGATCTGGATGGAAATGATTATCTATTAGAACGGCAATTAAAACCCGAAGCAAGGAAAGACATTATTGAGTTATTGGAAGTTCTTGAAGTTGTTCCAAGTTCAATGATCGATATATCAGATGGTCTGGCATCAGAAATAATTCATCTATGTGATCAATCAAATCTTGGAGCGAGTATTTACGATGAAAAAATTCCAATCGATCCGATGACCTATCAACGCGCACTTGATTTTAATATGGATCCAAATGTAGTGGCATTGAATGGGGGGGAAGATTATGAACTTTTATTTACAATAAAACAAAGCGACTACGATAAAGTAAAGGGTAATCCAAATTTTACCGTTATAGGTCATATGCAGTCTAAAGACAGCGGAATACAATTAATCGCAAAAAACGGCACTCAACATGAGCTAAGCGCTCAGGGATGGGATGCATTTTTAAAAAGTAAAAAGTCATAAAATAACCGAACCTTCTTTAGAATTATTTTTACTGAGAACCCATTGACTAAAATCAAAAAAGGGATTTTCATTTTGAATAGGACTCTTTAAATTTGGATTGATTTCAATCGGATGCTCTTCATTATTTTTGAAGTAGCTGTTGAATATTGGTGTCATTAAATTTACTTCTAAAGATTGGTATTGATTTGCTTTAATGAGCCGTTTTGTACTACTCCAAGCCACTTCAAAATAATCCTTTTTATTCAATTCAATAAGAAGGATCAGATAGAAAAACCTTGCGTTAAAGTATAAATTTGCATTTTGTTTGAATGATAATTCATTCAATAATTCATGTACTGTTTTTAATGAAAGACGCAAATCACCTGCTTTAAAATAAAAGACACTTAAAGCCATTTTAAGATCAGATTTTCGGAGAATTGGAATTTTTTGATCTAAACGGCTGAGTTCATTTTTAATCGTTTCAATTTCAGGATCAGCAAGATCACATTTATTTTCATTTATATTTTTCATTAAATAAATGGAGTAATAGCTATAAAACCATCTGATTTTCAGGTTTTCATCAGAATGTTCAATTTGCATATTCCATTTCTTCATTTTATCCAGAATAGGTTCGATCTCTTTTTTCATTCCTAGTTTGAGTCCTATATAACTCAAATTAGATAAAATCGAGATTTCAGCATAAGGATTATCTGAAAACATCCAGGAATAGGTTTGAAGTAATAGTAAATTGCTCGTTAAAAACTGAAACGATTTTTTAAGATCTTTTATCGCAAAATAATAAGCACTTTGAATATGAAAGTATAAAAATTTAGAATGGATAGTAAGGGATTTGAGATCCAGGGGATCAACATATTCTTCCATTAGTGATTTAATGCTTATTAGATCCGTAGCGGAGTTTTCACCGCCGTAAAATAGAATTTTAAAAATTTTACTCTTCACATACCATAGCGAATTGTATTCTTTAATTTGGTTTATGATCTTTTGTTCGTCGCTCCACCATTCATCAATATTTTCAATTTCGGTAGCTTGATAATTTTCTTTTTCAATTAACTTTTGTTTCCATTTACTCAATTGAAGTAAAACTGCATGTTTTTCGTTTTTCTGAGCAATTTTAAAAGCACTTGATAATTTTTTCCAGGCTGCCTTATAAAGTGCTCTGCTATACAATATTTCAATAGATTGAATGGTAAAGAATAACTCGGAATCGACCGATTTTTGAGCGTGAAAAGAGCTTAAACTTTTTAATAATTGCTCGTAAAGCCTCGTTTTTGCTATCGATAAACGATTTACAAATTGATGTTCTTTGAGCAATTTAATAATAGCATCTTCGTCGTATATCTTTTGGCGATCAATAACCTGGTAAAGCGTGTAATAATTATTTTTTTCACTTGAATGCCTCGATGAGAATATTCGGAAATAACGCTTTTCTTGCTTGGTCATTGACTTGATAAGTAAAAAAAGCTGGTCTGATGCTTTATTTGGCATAATTTCGAGTTTTATTGACTTAAAAATAGCTGTAAAAAATTCGAAAATATTGGCTTAATTGATTAACGGTCAGTATTTTACCTTAAAAGGTAGCGATTGTTAATTGTAAGAAATAAAAAAGCTCCCATTTGGGAGCTTTAATTTGATCTAGTGTTAATTTTTTATGCTTTCAGCCTTTTCCGCCGCCGCCTTGTTCGTCCTCATCTACGATGGGATCAATTACGGGATTTGGGGTAGTTTCAGAGCCACTGTTTAATTGTGTATCTGCGCCTCCTGGGCGATATAATTCTTCTTTCTGACAAGATGTAGCAGCGAAAGATAGGGCTATAATAAATAGCGAATAGATGTAAATTTTTTTCATGGTAGTATCCTTAATATGAATATAAATTTAATGCAAAAATTAAGATATCCAAATTCTTATTAATGTTTAATTGCTAATATCGTATATGCTTTAATTTTAGGACGTTTAAAGAATGTACTGTTAGTAGGGCATGCAGCTATAATGTCAATAAAACTTAGCTTTATTAACAAGTTAATTTTAATAATTAATTGCCGGATATTTAACAGTAGCTATTCAGAATCTTCAAGCAAAGGAAGGATCAATTCGACTTTTGTGCCTATTGTAATGCCATTTTCTTTAACTTCAAAAGGACCATTAACCGAAGCTTCTTTTTTACTGATTTGCTGATACAATGCAAGTCGGTTTTTTGTGATCTGCATTCCTACAGAAATATGGTCATTTGGCTGTTCATTTTTTTGTTTTAAACTGGTATCTATACCGATGCCATTATCGAAAATGGAAATTTTTATTGTATCGCTATTAACGGCGCAAATACTAACTTCTATTTTGCCAAGTTCTTTCATTGGTAAAATCCCATGCCAAATACTGTTTTCCAGATAAGGTTGAAAAAGCATGGACGGGATATTAATATCACGGGTAATGATCGATGGATCTACTTCAAACGAAAAAACAAATTTATCCGAAAAACGCATTTGTTCAAGTTCCATATATAAAACCATTCGATCTATTTCTTCTTTCAAAGAGGTTTGTTTTGATTGGGAACTATCCAGATTTTTGCGAATGAGCTTAGCAAATCGACTTAAATATTTGTTTGCAGATAGCTTGTCTTCCTTATTTAGGTAGTATTGAATTGAATTTAAAGCATTAAAAACAAAATGACGATTCATATTTGCATTTAATGTTTGTTGTTCCAATGCCAGCATCTTTGATCGCGATTGCAGAAATAACACTTCTTGCTTTTGTTTTAGACTTTTAATTCTGAAACTATAGACAGCATATAAAATAGTTAGGGTCAACAATGCAGATAAGGTCCTGAACCACCAGGAAGCATAATAAGGGGTTTTAATGATAAATGAGTATTCGCTGTAATCTATTGGCCATGATGCGCTATTGGCGCTTGATTGAGCCCTAAATGTATAATGCCCGCTGCTTAAATTCGAAAATGTCGCAAAATTGTTAAAAGTAGGATTGGACCAATTTTCCGACAATTCACCATCCGCTCCTAATAACATAAAACGATACCTAAGCGCCGTCGGGTTTTGCATATTTATCCCTGAAAAAGTAAAGGTTAAATAATTTTCATTGGGCTCAAGTCGAAGGTTAACAGGTAAGCTGCTTCCAAATGATAAACTATCTCCTCGTTTTATCCAATCTATGTCTTTTAAATAAATTTGCAAACTGTTAATAACCACTTTTGGAGGAATCCTTTTCTTTAATTTTTCAAGTTCGTCTCTATCGAATCGAACCAATCCTTTTTGAGATCCAAAAAACAGATTCCCTTTTTTATCAAGGTAAGCTGCATTCATATTTGTTTCAAGGCCTAACAAGCCATTCTGTAATCCATAATGCTCCAAATGAAATTCTTTATTCTTATCAATAGAAATAGAGTAAATACCATTATTTGTACCTATCCATAATTTACCTCGTTCATCACTTATCAATAAATTTATTGATATATCTTTTGGATTATTTCCTAATGAAAATGTATGAATGCTATCATTATCGAGATAACACAATCCATTTTTTGTCCCTATCCAAACCTGATCATTATAAAAATCAAGATTATAAGTACTGCTGGATAAAAGTCCTTCCGCTTCGGTATAGACCTTATATGTATCTCCATTATATTTTGCTATTCCATTAATTCCCGCAAACCAAATGTTATTATCCTTGTCACGTTTGAACATTCTTATTCTTTTAATAGGAAAGCCGTTTTCAATTGTATAGGTAGTGATTTTATCATCTTTGATTAAAGAATATCCATTCTCAGAACCCACCATCAAAGCATTTTGAACCGTATCAAAATAAAGTGCTGTAGTTCTGGTATCAAGAAGGCCGTTGTTTTCAGTAAATAGGGTTTTTTTATTATTTGAGATCTTTAGTAAGCCACCATTGAAGCCTGCCCAAACGCTTTCTCCCCCGGCGATACACCATGCTTTTGCAAGTCCAAAATCTTTAAATTCAGGTGGAGAATAGACTGAATCGTTTTTAATAATATTGATTCCTTTTGTATAGCTTAGAACATACATTTCATCATTTAATTCGGTTATGGCCATTGTAAGATCACTGTTTAGCCCATCAGCCTCAGTAAAGGTGCTGATTAAATCTCCTGTGTATTTATAAACACCATTACCATCTGTTCCAATCCATAATATATTTTCCCGGTCGATAAACAGGCATTGGATATTATTATAGTCCAGTCCATTTTTTTCGTTAATAGTCAATTTATTATTTCCGATCCATTGGGTAATACTATTTGAAGTTGCGATCCAAATGGTTGTATCGTTATTTTCTAATGCAAAATCCATAATAGGTTTGATAATATTCAAGCCATTATTAGGAGGAAATAATTTATCATTTGAATAATCTAAATAGATCCCATTTTCGGGGCTTAATAGGTAACTGGTCGAATCTGTATCGATCACTTTTGTTATTGGAGGAAGGGCTAATACTGTTGATAGATCAGCGGAGCCATTCTTAAAAATAAAAGATTCTTCTCTCGTAAAGACCCATAAATTGCCCTTTTTATCACGAAGAATATCATTTACCACTTTATTTTTACAATTTTCCAGGGGGTAAAGTATATACTCTCCATTATAAAACTTCACTAATCCTAAGTTGCAACCGAACCAAATACTATCGCCGTCACAATACATTTCTTTAGTAAATAATATGGGTAATTCTGTAGGGAAATGATGGAAAGCAAAGCCATTATAATTTGTTAAACCGCTAGCATCAAGAATCCACAGTTGATCATGTTTATCTATTGCCAGATCCCAAGCTTGATTATTTGCCAGACCATTTAAAGTAGAGTAGTTTTCAAATGTTTTCCCATCGAACTTTGAAACACCTCCGCTGGTTGAAAACCAGATAAAACCATTTTTATCCTGAATGATATCGTGGATCTGAGATTGCGGAAGACCTTCTTCAGCAGTATAATGGATAAAAGTATGGCGTTGCGCTATCCCTATTTTGGAACAGAATAGTACGAATAACAATAAAAGTATTCGTAGAATTTTCGGCATATTAAAAGGTATTGATCTTTGAAAGAAATTCAGTAAGCTTTCTCCGAGATACAGGAATTTGTTTGTTATTACTCATTACGGCCAGGTTCCCTAAAGAGCGATTAAATTCTTTTAAATGATGGGCGAAATTTATAATGTGCGATTTATGTGTTCTGAAAAAGATATTTGGATTAAGGTTTTCTTCAAATATTTTAATGTTTTTAGAGCTTAAATATTTTTTACCATCCGTTAAGTAAATAGTCGTATAACTTTCACTCGCTTCTAAATGAACAATGTCTTGATTATTAACGATCACTAACCCATCTTTAGTTGGGATCGATGTTTTTTCAAAGTCCATTTGCTTCGTAACGACCGATTTAATTAGATCTACAAGATCTTGATTAAACGTAATAGGTTCTTTTGCAATTCTGATCTTTCTGATTTTTTCGACCGCATCGATCAATTCTTCAATATCAATGGGTTTTTCCAAATAGTCGATCGCATCTGCTTTAAAAGCGTCTAAAGCATATTCATTATAGGCGGTGATAAAGATAACACCAAAGTCCTTTTTCTCTATAGATTTCAGAAACTGAAAGCCATCTTCACCCGGCATTTTGATATCAAGAAAAATAATATCAACATCATTTTCCTTAAGTATTTTCCTTGCTTCGCTTGGTGATGATGCTGATCCTGCAACTTCTACATCGTCGCAATAATTTTCAAGAAGCATTTCCAGATTACTTCTAGCGTGAAATTCATCATCAACAATCAACGCTTTTAATTTCATAAGACAGGTTATTTTCGTTAAAGATAAAAATTTGCTTCAAACATTATTGACTATAAGCGAACCGAAAATGTACAATTTATACAACTTACTTGCCCATATACTACCCTAGCTTGTTTTAAAAAATATTTTGTGATTATCATCGCTACATTTAATGCTCATATTAATTTAATACATAATGTATCAAACAAGGACTTACACAAAAAATACTGAGTGGATTTTTAATGATGTTTAAGCGCTAATTAGTACTTCATCAATTAACTTTTCAAGCTTTTCTTTTTCTTCTATAAATCCCATGTGCCCTGACATTTCAAGTGTATTATGAGATCCGGATGCTAACATTTCCATTTCTAATTGGCTAATGTTGTATGGAATTACAGGATCGTGTCGACCAGCAATAAAAACGATATTATTGAATTTTTTTAAAAGGGATCGTCTGTCCGGTCTATTTTTCATCGCTTCTAAAGCCTCAATATATCCTTTATAATTATTTCTTTCCGCATCCAAAACAAGGTCATCGATCTGAGTTTTAAAAAGACCGGCACGTTCTTTCCAGAATAAATTATTAAGACCCTCTTTGACAAATAGAGAAGGATGTTGTCGGATCATTTCCATTCCCTGATCTCGTTTAAGTTTTGTCTCAGGAGCATCTTCGCCTGCCTTTGAATGCAAAAGGATGAGTTGTTCAACTCGTTCAGGATCTTCTTCCAGCAATGCCAATCCAACATATCCGCCCATAGAATGACCAATAACTTGGGCCTTATTGATCGATAGGGATTTCAAAAGAGCGATGACTTTCTTAGCCATATGATCAATGCTAATATCAGAACCCAGTTCATCGGAAGCACCATGGCCCGGCAGATCAATATTGATGATTCTATATTTATCGGAAAGTTTTTTGCTTAAACTTTTCCAAATAAAGGATGATTCCAGAAAACCATGAAGTAAAACGATGACTCCCCCTTTACCGCTATCCAGATAGTGGATTTTTTTAGAAGATAATTCAGCGATCATTTGGAATTCATTAGGTCTTCGATCTCATCTGCTTCAATTGGAATGTTTCGCATCAAATTGAAAGGAGCCCCTTTTTTCTGAACGACAACATCATCTTCTAATCGTATGCCAAGATTCTCTTCAGGTATATAGATACCAGGTTCTACAGTAAATACCATGTTTGCTTTTATCGGATCAACCCATGATCCCACATCATGTGTATCCAGTCCGATATAATGTGATGTACCATGCATGAAATATTTTTTAAATGCCGGCCATTCGGGATCTTGATTTTTGATATCCGTTTTATCAATAAGTTTAAGAGAAAGTAATTCGCTTTCCATCAATTTACCCACCTCTTTATGGTATTCATTCAATAAAGTACCCGGTTTAAGCAATTTTGTTGCCTCATTCTTCACCTTTAATACAGAATTATAGACTGCTTTCTGTCTTTTTGTAAATCGACCGTTTACGGGTACACACCGGGTGAGATCCGAACTGTAATTGGCATATTCGGCTCCGAAATCCATCAGGATCACATCGCCGTCTTTACATTGTTTATTGTTCTCGATATAATGCAGAACAGTAGCATTTAAACCGGAACCTAAAATAGGGGTATAGGCCCAGCCATTCGATCTGTTTTTAATGAATTCATGTAATAGTTCAGCTTCGATCTCATATTCCCAAACCCCGGGTTTTATAAAACTTAAAAGACGTCGAAACCCTTTTTCGGTAATATCACATGCTTTTTGCATTAGATCGAGTTCTAAAGGATGCTTGATGGCTCGGATTTGATGCATAATAGGGGCGGAACGGCGGTAGTTATGTGCCGGATATTTATTCTTTACCCAATCTATAAATCGATCTTCACGTGTTTGTGTCTCTGTATTCGCACGCAAATGTTCATTTGAATTAAGATAAACGCGTTCGGCCTGACTCATTAATTGATTCAGAATGGTATGGAATTGATCGAGCCAATAAACTGTTCGAATACCACTCACTTCATAGGCATCTTTTTTAGTAAGTTTTGCTCCTTCCCAGATTGCGATCTTTTCACTTGTTTCTTTTAAAAATAAGATCTCTCTTTGGTTTTCATCCTTGGCATCCGGAAAAATAACCAGTATTGATTCTTCCTGATCTACTCCTGATAAGAATAAAATATCCCGATGTTGTTGAAAAGGCATGGTACTGTCGGCACTGATCGGGAAAATATCATTTGAATTAAAAATGGCCAGTGAATTATTTTTCAGCTGCTTAACAAATTGTTTTCGATTATGTATGTAAAGACTTTTATCAATTCTATCGTATTTCATTTTTTGAGTTTTTTAATAAGGATAGTAAAGATAGGAATTATGTAGCAAGAGTGTGAGAATAGAAGGTGCAGAATTCAGGAAGTGCAGAATTTCAGAAGAAGAAGAGTGTTCGATCTATAAAAAAGCAAAAGCAAAAGCAAGAGCAAAAGCAAGAGCAAGAGTGTGAGTTTCGAGTGTTATCGGGAGAGGGAAAATCAATTTTTTATGTGAGTAGATCGCTCTTGCTCTCTACTCACACTGTTGCTAATTTAGAAGATTGTGAGAGTGAAGAAAAAAAGAGTGAGTGTTCATCGCTCTCGCTCTATTGAGAAAATAAGAAAGTGTGAGTGTGAGTTTGAGAGTGAAGAAAAAACAGAGTGAATGTTTATCGCTCTCGCTCTATTGAGAAAATAAGAAAGTGTGAGTGTGAGTTTGAGAGTGAAGAAAAAACAGAGTGAATGTTTATCGCTCTCGCTCTACACACTCACTCTGTTTTTGTACCCGGGGAGGGAATCGAACCCTCACTTCCTTGCAGAAACTGGATTTTGAATCCAGCGCGTCTACCAGTTCCGCCACCCGGGCATTAAGAGGCGCAAATGTAATACGAATGTTATAATGCACAAAAGAAAATTAGAATTTCATTTTTCATTGTGATTTATTAACTTTAATCCGAATGATTTTTATCATAAAAACATTCTGTGATTTATCATAAATTTGAAGTGTAACCTATAAATTATTAAAACATGGAAATCTCACAGCACCATAGTAACGACTTGCGATTTGACCACCACATCTGGGAGAATGAACTTAATTTTTATAAAAATGAGTTGGGTATTTTTGAGGAAAGGTTAGTAGACATGCTCAAAAGAAAACCTTCTAAAGATCTTCTCCGTGAACTAGAACAATTCCAAAATCAATTTATAAGGCAGAAAGAAGTGGTGGACGAATTAAATCATAAAATACATTTATATGATGACTCTTTAAGAGGAATTCCCGCTCAAATTATGCTAACGAAAGAGAGTAATGAAATAAAAAAGCATAAAGTACTGGAAGATGATCTTCAAATAAATCGCAGGTTATATTTTGACTTGAGAAACCGATTTAATCTATACTTGACAAAATATCAAGTTTAATAAATAGTTATTTTTAGTTCAAAGAGCACATTTTTTCGTGCTCTTTTTTTGTGCGTTTAAATAATGATTAGCTTTGCACAAAATCAAGGACAATGACAAAAAATATTTTATGGATTGGAGCATCATTAATGGTCTCCATATTTATGTATTCGTGTGGAGGAAGCGATGAGACAACGCAACAAGAAAATTCCGATGACGCCACGTTTATTATAGATAAAAATTGTACTTATAGCTATGACGCTAATGCTTCATCGCTAAAATGGACTGCTTTTAAAACGACAGATCGTTTAGCCGTTGGGGGTAGTTTCGATTCCATTGCAGTGACCTTATTAGACACTTCGTATTCGCCAAAAGAAGCGCTAAGAAATGCCTCTTTTACCATTTTCACGAATAGTGTATTTACTGATAATCCTGCAAGAGATGAAACGATCCGAAAATTTTTCTTCTCAAGCTTAAAAGGAGACGGAACGATTATAGGGGAAGTTAAGATCGTTGAGGGGAATGACAGAGAAGGAGGAGGAACGGTAAAAATTAAATTGAATGAAGTAACCCGTGATATTGGATTTAAATACACCATTAGCGGAAACGAAATTGTTTTTAATACGAAGATCAATTTAAATTCTTTTGAAGGCCAGGAAGCGCTTACATCCTTAAATACAAATTGTAATGAAGTTCATAAAGGGGCTGATGGGATCAGTAAATTATGGCCTGATCTGGAAATTGAGGTTAAAGCATCACTTATAAAAACATGTAAGTAGCATTTATATCTAAAAATTTCTTGGATAGTGCGACCTCAAGAATTACATTTGCGCCCTTAATTAAAAAATATTCGTTCCCAATAGCGAATAAAAATAAGAGATTGGGCCCATAGCTTGCTGACCGAAGCGTCAGTAGTAGAGCACCTTTAAGGGAGAGGTAAAACCCTGATTCGTTCCCAATAACGAATAAAAATAAAAGATTGGGCCCATAGCTCAGCTGGTTAGAGCACCTGACTCATAATCAGGGGGTCGTAGGATCGTGCCCTACTGGGCCCACAAATTGAAAATCAAGGAGTTACTGTAAAGTAACTCCTTTTTTTGTGTAGTAAGGTGACGTATATGGCAGTAGTTTCCATTGTATGGAAGGAAAGCTAATACTCTTAAATAGTATTTATTTTATAAGTTCATTCAAGCTTGCGCTTGGTCGCATGGCCTTTACTTCTAAATTATGGTCCGGCTTATAATAGCCAGCGATATCTACTTTTTTACCCTGAACGCCATTAAGCTCTGAAATGATGGCTTCTTCTTTTGCCCTCAGTTCACTAGCTATGTTATTGAATTCGGATTTCAAATTGAGGTCTGTATTTTGCTT
>Ga0316188_10000359_pt1 | contig 18976 bp, 13 predicted proteins | sample Phiworburrow1_MG_FD_204933 | JGI IMG/M metagenome (GOLD analysis project Ga0316188, IMG submission 204933) | Coastal sediment microbial communities from Maine, United States - Phippsburg worm burrow 1 | ecosystem: Environmental > Aquatic > Marine > Coastal > Sediment | place: USA: Maine... | reverse complement strand
ACAATGTGCCGTCCGACGTCCAGGTTCAGCGGATCGTGGGGAGCGGCAAGGTGCACGCCGAAATCCTGCGGGTGGCGCGAGAGATCAGGGCCGACCTGATCATTCTGGCGTCGCATCATCCCGAACTGAGCGATTACCTGCTCGGTTCGAACGCCGCCCACGTGGCCCGGCACGCGGACTGCTCGGTGCTGATCGTGCGGGGCGGACGAGGATCTTGAGAGTCCGTGGGATGGCCGGATTCCCGCTCGCCATGCGCGCGGAGCCGGTGACGGCAGATCCTGAGCGACAATGACCGCGTACTGACGCGCCCGACGCCCTGACACTGGCGCAGGCGGGCGCGTCGCATCAGACAAAGGACAGGTATATGCCGAGCACACAGGCTGCACGCAAGGACGAACTCGTCGACCGGATAGCGCAGCACCTGCAGGTGCGGGTGCCTGGTGCCGCCGGAGCGCTGGCGAGCCGGTTTGCTCGCCGTTATTTCGCGCACGTCGCTCCGGACGACATCCTGGACGACGATCTGGAGAACCTCGCCGGACTCGTGCTTGCGCATTTCATGTTCGGCCGCGAGCGCGAGCGGGGGACGCCCCTGATCCGGGTCTTCAATCCGACCTACGACGAACACGGCTGGTCGGCGACGCACACCGTGGTCGAGATCGTCTGCGACGACATGCCGTTTCTGGTGGACTCGGTGACGATGGCGCTGAACCGCCACGGCCTGACCGTTCAACGGCTGTTCCATCCGATGATGCCGGTGCGGCGCGATGCGGACGGGGTGATCGAGGCCCTGGTGGAAACACCCGCGAGCGGGGCGCCGCCGGCAGACACCCTGCGCGAGTCGGTGATGCACTTCGAGTTCGATCGCCAGACCGACGGCGCCGTGCTCGATGCCCTGGAAGCGGACATCGCGAAGGTTCTGCGCGACGTGCGCGTGGCGGTCGAAGACTGGAAGCCGATGCGCAGCCGGCTGCTGGAAATCGCCGAAGGCGAAGACATCGCCAACGCGCCGATCGGGCCGCCCGAGCGCGACGAGGCGCGGGCCTTTCTGCGCTGGATGGCTGACGACCACTTCGCGTTCATCGGATACCGCTGCTACGACATCGAGCGCGCCGACGGCGAACTGACGCTGTGCGCGGTGCCGGCCTCGGGGCTCGGCATCCTGCGCGACGCGGGCACGGCGCCGAGCCGTCGACGTTTCTCGTCGCTGCCGGACGAGCAGCAGGCGTTCGCGCTGAGTCCGACCGCGCTGATCATCAACAAGGCGAGTACCGTGTCGACCGTGCATCGTCCGACGCGGATGGACTACCTGGGCGTGAAGCGCTTCGACGCGAAGGGACAGGTGATCGGCGAGCACCGGTTCCTGGGCCTGCACAGCTCGGCAGCCTACAACGCGCTGCCGGAGGACATTCCGCTGTTGCGCAGCAAGGTTCGAGCGATCCTGCAGCGCGCGGGGCTTCCGCCCGACAGTCACGGCGGCAAGGCGCTGCAGCACATTCTCGACGACTACCCTCGCGACGAGCTCTTCCAGGCCAGCGAGGACGAACTCTTCGAAACATGCACCGGCATCATGCATCTGGAGGAGCGTCGTCGCTTGCGCCTGTTCACGCGCAAGGACACCTTCGGGCGGTTCGTGACCTGCCAGATCTTCGTGCCACGAGATCGCTACACGACCGAGATGCGCCTGAAGATGCAGGACATTCTGCTGAAGGCGCTCAACGGCACCTCGGCCGATTTCACTACCCGCATTTCGGAGTCGGTGCTTGCCAGGGTGCGGCTGACGATCTTCATCGGCCCCGGCGGCGTTCCCGACTACTCGGTGCCGGAGATCGAAGAGCGGCTGCGCGAGGCGCTGCTGACCTGGGAGGAGAAGCTGTTGCAGGCGCTCGTCGCGCAGTGCGGCGAGGAGCAGGGCAACGCATTGTCGCGGCGTTACGCACAGGCGCTCGGGCCGGCATACCAGGCCGACTTCACCGCGAGGGGGGCCGTGGGTGACATCCTGCGGCTCGAAGATGTCGCGGCGACCGGCAAGCTGCAATTGCACCTTTACAGGCAGGTCGAGGACCCGGAGTCGCTGCTGCGCTTCAAGGTCTACGGACCCGACGAAACGATCGCACTCGCGGACATGCTGCCCCTGCTCGAGAACATGGGGCTGAAGGTGCTGTCCGCGCGTCCGTACGAGATTCGGACGCAGGAGGGGCGTCAGCTCTGGATCATCGAATTCGATCTCAACGAGGCGCCGGGCGTCTCCGTCGATGCCGGTGAGATCCGGGACATCTTCCAGGAGGCGATGCTGCGCATCTGGGCGGGCGAGGTCGAGAACGACGGCTTCAATCGCCTGGTCATCGCCGCCCGCATGGGCTGGCGCGACGTCGTGGTGCTGCGCGCGTACTGCAAGTACCTGCTGCAGACCCGGATGCCGTTCAGCCAGGCCTATGTGGAGAGAGTGCTCGTCGAGAACGCGCCGATCGCCAGTCGGCTGGTGGCGCTGTTTCACGCCCGTTTCGATCCGGATCGTCAGGCGGAGGCGGCGCAGGCCACCACGCGGCTCGTTGTCGAGATCGAGGAGGCGCTCGAGGGTGTGGTCAGCCTCGACGACGACCGGATCCTGCGGCGCTTTCTCGCGGTGATCCGCGCGTCGCTGCGCACCAACTTCTATCAGTCCGACGCGCAGGGCGGTCCCAAGGAATACCTGTCGTTCAAGTTCGATCCGCACCTGATCCCCGAATTGCCCCTGCCGCGGCCGATGTACGAGATCTTCGTGTATTCGCCGCGCATCGAGGGAGTGCACCTGCGTGGCGGCCCGGTGGCGCGGGGCGGCCTGCGATGGTCCGATCGCAAGGAGGACTTCCGCACCGAGGTGCTCGGCCTGATGAAGGCGCAGATGGTGAAGAACTCGGTGATCGTCCCGGTGGGATCCAAGGGAGGCTTCGTCGTCAAGCGGATGCCCGAAGGGCGCGAGGCGGCCCAGCAGGAGGTGGTGCACTGCTACAAGAGCCTGATCCGCGGGATGCTCGATCTCACCGACAACCGGGTGGGCAACGACATCGTCGCTCCCCCGAACGTGGTCCGTCATGACGCCGACGATCCGTACCTGGTGGTGGCCGCCGACAAGGGCACCGCGAGCTTCTCCGACATCGCCAACGGCGTTTCGCAGGAATACGGGTTCTGGCTCGGCGACGCCTTTGCCTCCGGTGGCTCGGCAGGCTACGACCACAAGAAGATGGGGATCACCGCGCGCGGTGCGTGGGAGTCGGTGATGCGCCACTTCCGTGAACTCGGCATGGACATCCAGAACCGCGACGACTTCAGCGTCGCGGGTGTCGGGGACATGTCGGGCGACGTCTTCGGCAACGGCATGCTGCTGTCGCCGCACATCCGCCTGGTCGCGGCCTTCGACCATCGGCACGTCTTCCTGGACCCCGATCCCGACGTGCAGGCGAGCTTCGCCGAGCGCAAGCGCCTGTTCGCGCTGCCGCGATCCTCGTGGGCCGACTACGACGCGAAGCTGATCTCCAGGGGCGGGGGTATCTACCCGCGCACCCTGAAATCGATTCCGATCAGCCCGGAGGTACGGCAGGCGCTCGACACCACCGCCGAGCAGCTTACGCCGGTCGAACTCATCCGGGCGATCCTGAAGGCGCCGGTCGACCTGTTGTGGAACGGCGGCATCGGCACCTATGTGAAGGCGCAGGACGAGAGCCACGCCGAGGTCGGCGATCGTGCGAACGACGCGGTGCGAATCGGCGCACTCGAACTGCGCGCGCGAGTGGTCGGCGAGGGCGGCAACCTCGGTCTTACCCAGCGCGCCCGCATCGAGTCCGCATTGAACGGTGTGCGCATTCTCACCGACGCGATCGACAACTCGGGCGGCGTGAACTGCTCGGACCACGAGGTCAACATCAAGATCCTGCTCGAGCAGGCGGTGCGCTCCGGCGATCTGACCGGCAAGCAGCGCGACCTGCTGCTCGCGGAGATGACCGACGAGGTCGCGACTCTGGTGCTGCGCGAGAACTACCGGCAGCCGCAGGCGATCGGCATGGCGCTCGCCAGCGCGGGCGAATCGCTGGGCGAGCACACGGCGATGATGCGTGCGCTCGAGAAGGCAGGCAAGCTTGACCGGGCCATCGAGTATCTGCCGGACGAAGAGGAACTGCGCGCGCGGGAGGCGGCGGGGCGGGGGCTGACGGCGCCGGAGCTGGCGGTGCTGCTGGCCTACGGAAAGATCACCCTGTTCGAGCAGCTGGTCGGTTCGGACGCGCCCGAGGACCCGCACCTGCGGAAGGATCTCCTGGCCTACTTCCCGAAGCGACTGCAGGGAACGTTCGCGCCGCTGATGGAGACGCACCCGCTGCGCCGACAGATCATCTGCACCTACGTCGTGAACAGCATGCTCGACCGGATGGGCCCGAGCTTCGCGTTCCGGATGCGAGACGACACGGGCGAGGACGCGCCTGCCGTCGCGCGGGCCTATGCGGTGGCGCGCGAGGTTTTCGACGCACCGCAGGCGTGGATCGACATTCAGGCGCTCGACAACCGGGTCGCGGCGCCGCTGCAGCTCGAGCTCCTCGTCGAGACCCAGCAGCTTCTCGAACGCGCCACGCTTTGGCTGCTGCGCAATCGCCGCCAGCCGCTGGCGATCGACGCGACCGTGCAGCAATTCCGCGAGGGGATGGCGGCGATTCTGACCGAACCTGCCGCGCTGCTCGCGCCGACCGACCGGGCCGGGATCGAGACGACCGCGGCACGCTATGTCGAGGGTGGCGTGCCGGAGGCGCTCGCGGTGCGCGTCGCGACGTTCGACTGGCTGTACTGCGCGCTGGACATCATCGAGGTGGCCCAGCAGGCGCAGATCCCGGAGCCGCTGGTGGCGCGGGTCTACTTCGGCATCTTCAACCGCCTGGATCTCGGCTGGCTGCGCGGAATGATCCTGGCGATCCCGACCGCGGGCTCGTGGCAGCAGCGTGCGAGGGCTGCGCTGCTCGACGGTCTGTATGGCCAGGCGCGCGCGCTCACCGCGCACGCGCTGCTGCACGGCGAGCAAGGTGGTGCGGGGGCGATGGACGCCTGGGCGGACGCGAACAAGGAGGGGTTGACGCGCTACGCGGCGACGCTGGCCGAGCTGCGTGTGGTGGAACGGCCGGACCTCGCGATGCTTTCGGTGGCGCTGCGCGAGATCGGCTCGCTGATGCGAACGCGCTGACCTCCCGGGGGAGTCACCCCGGACATCGATGACCCATCCCAGGCTCCAGCTCGAAGGCATCACCAAGCGCTACCCGGGGGCGCTCGCCAACGACTCGGTATCGCTGACCGTGATGCCCGGCGAGATCCACGCGGTGCTTGGCGAGAACGGCGCAGGCAAGTCGACGCTGATGAAGGTCATCTATGGCGCGGTGCGCCCGGATGCCGGAGTGGTGCGCTGGAACGGCGCACCGGTGCAGGTGCGCAGTCCGCACGAGGCGCGGGCGCACGGCATCTCGATGGTCTTCCAGCACTTCTCGCTGTTCGACACGCTCACCGTCGCGGAGAACGTGCTGCTCGGGCTGGATCGCACCGTCAACCTGCGTGCGGTGATCGACGGGATCCGGGACAAGGCCGGCGAGTACGGGCTGGACATCGATCCGCTGCGCCCGGTGCACACACTCTCGGTGGGCGAACGCCAGCGCGTCGAGATCGTCCGTGCGCTGCTGACCGATCCGCGCCTGCTGATCCTCGACGAACCCACATCGGTATTGACTCCGCACGCGGTGGAGCGGCTGTTCGTCACGCTGCGCCGCCTCGCCGACACCGGCTGCAGCATCCTGTACATCAGCCACAAGCTCGACGAAATCCGCGCGCTGTGTCACCGCTGCACGGTGCTGCGCGGCGGAAGGGTCAGTGGGGTGGTCGATCCGACGCGCGAGACCACCGCCAGCCTGTCCCGGTTGATGATCGGGGCCGAGCCGCCGCGCCTGGAACACCGTGCCGGTACCGGCGGCGAGATCGCGCTGCGGGTGCACGATCTCACATTGGCGCCGCGCGAGCCGTTCGGCGTCGCGCTGGAGAACGTCGCGCTCGAAGTGCGCGCGGGCGAAGTGGCGGGGATCGCGGGCGTCTCGGGAAACGGCCAGCGGGAACTGCTGGCGGCGATCTCCGGGGAGGACCGGCGCGCGCAGGCGCGGGCGATCGAGCTGCTCGGTCAGCCCGTCGGCGCGGCGTCGCCGCGTGCGCGACGCGGCATCGGGCTGCATTTCGTTCCCGAGGAACGCCTGGGACGCGGCGCGGTGCCGTCGATGTCGCTGGCCGACAATCTGCTGCTGACGCGTGACGACCGCGAACTGCTCGGTGCGTTCGGCTGGATCCGTCGGCGCGCGCGGGACGCGATGGCGGCGCGCATCATCCGACGGTTCGGGGTGAAGGCGGGCGGGCCGCAGGCGCCGGTGCGCAGCCTGTCGGGGGGCAACCTGCAGAAATACATCGTCGGCCGCGAAATCGACGCAAGACCGCGCGTGCTGGTGCTCTCGCAGCCGACCTGGGGCGTCGACGTGGGCGCGGCGGCCCAGATTCGCGGTGAGATCCTGGCGCTGCGCGACGCGGGTTGCGCGGTGCTGGTGGTTTCGGAGGACTTCGACGAACTCTTCGAACTCACCGATCGGCTTTACGTCATTGCGAGAGGCCGGCTGTCGCCCCCGCTGCCTACCGCGCGCGCGAGCCCGCAGCAGGTCGGCGAGTGGATGAGCGGACTGTGGGCGGGAGCGGCGAGTGCTTAGGCTGGAAGCGCGGCAGACGGCCTCGCGGCTGATGTCGGCGCTATCGCCGGTGATCGCGGTCGCGATCACCGTGCTGGTCGCGGCGGCGCTGTTCGTCGCGCTGGGCAGGGATCCGGTGCGCGGACTCGCGGTGTTCCTCGTCGAGCCGCTGGCCAACCGCTACGCGCTGACCGAACTGGCGCTCAAGGCCACGCCGCTGGTGCTGTGCGCGATCGGTCTGTCGCTGTGCTTTCGCGCCAATGTCTGGAACATCGGCGCCGAGGGGCAGTTCCTGCTCGGCGCGATCGCGGGAGGAGGGGTCGCGCTCTGGGCGACGGTCAACGTCGGCGTCCTGCCGCGACCGGCGCTGGTGCCGCTGGTGCTCGTCGCCGGCATGCTCGGCGGCGCGGGCTGGGCCGCGATCACCGCGCTGCTGCGCGATCGCTTCAACGCCAACGAGATCCTGGTGAGCCTGATGCTGGTGTACGTCGCGCAATTGCTGCTCAGCTATCTCGTCTTCGGCCCGTGGAAGGACCCGCAGGGCTACAACTTTCCCCAGACCAGGAGCTTCGACGCGGCAGCGATGCTGCCGTTGCTGGTGCCGCAGTCGCGGCTGCACGTCGGGGCGCTCATCGCGTTGGCGCTGGTGGCGGCGACCTGGGTGCTGATGTTCCGGACCTTTGCCGGCTTTCAGCTCCAGGTCGGCGGGGTCGCGCCGCTGGCGGCACGCTACGCCGGGTTTCCCGCCCGCCGGGCGCTGTGGAGCGCGATGCTGCTGTCGGGCGGTTTCGCCGGTCTGGCCGGTGCGATGGAGGCGGCGGGTCCGCTCGGGCAATTGACGCCGAACGTCTCCACCGGCTACGGCTTCACCGCGATCATCGTCGCCTTCGTCGGGCGACTGCACCCGGTCGGCTGCGTCCTGTCCGGGCTGCTGCTGTCGATGTTCGTGATCGGCGGCGAGCTCTCACAGTCGAGGCTCGGCCTGCCGTCCGCGCTGACCGGCGTGTTCGAGGGCCTGCTGCTGTTCTCGCTGCTGGCCTGCGACACGCTGGTGCACTATCGCGTGCGGTTCGGAAGGGGCTGAGCCGATGGACCAGACCGCCCTGCTGATTGCCGCCACCCTGTCCGCCGGCACGCCGCTGGCGATCGCCGCGCTGGGGCTGCTGATCAACGAGAAGGCCGGCGTGGTCAACCTGGGCGCCGAGGGCATGATGCTGATCGCCGCGGTCGCCGGCTTTGCCACCGCGTACCACACGGGCAGTGATCTGCTCGCGTTCGGGGCCGGCGCCCTGGCAGGGGCCGCGGCAGCCGCCGTGTTCGGAGGGCTGGTGATCTGGCTCAACGCGAACCAGTACGCCAGCGGTCTGGCGCTGAGTCTGTTCGGCGCCGGGCTGTCGGCGTTCGTCGGCATCGGCTACGTCGGCAAGAAGCTCGCGGAACGTTCGGCGTTCTCGGTGCCGGGCCTGGCCGACATTCCGTTCGCGGGTCCGGCGCTGTTCAGGCATCACCCGATGGTCTATGGCGCGGTCGCGCTGACTGTCGCGACGATCTGGTTTCTGTATCGCACCCGCGCGGGACTGGTGCTGCGCGCCGTCGGCGAGTCGCCGGAGTCGGCGCACGCGCTCGGCTACCCGGTGCGCCCGATCCGCCTGGCGGCGGTGATGTTCGGCGGCGCGCTGTGCGGCGTGTCCGGCGCCTACCTGTCGGTCGTCCACGCGCCGCTGTGGGTCGAAGGGATGGTCGCGGGGCGCGGATGGATCGCCCTCGCGTTGACCACCTTCGCGACCTGGCGCCCCGCACGCGTGCTGCTGGGCGCCTATCTGTTCGGCGGCGTCACGATGCTGCAGCTGCACCTGCAGGGCCAGGGCGTGCAGATCGAGAGCCAGTTCATGTCGATGCTGCCGTATCTGGCGACCATCGTCGTGCTGGTGCTGATCTCTCGAAACCCGGTCTGGATCCGTGTCAATATGCCGGCTTCGCTCGGCAAGTCCTTCGATCCGGGCGGTTGACCGGCCACGCGCAGCATCGCTCCCGGGTTGCGCGCGTAGAGTCCCTGCGGGAGCCATGTGGAGGGAAACCATGCCGAAAAACCTCGTACGGCGCGCAAGCGTGCGCGCCGGCCTTTTCGCGGTCGCCACTGGCGCGGCCTGCATCGCGCTGTCGGCGCTGCCCGGCGCGAGCGCGCACGCGCAAGGCGTGTCCACACCGTTGAAGGTGGCCTTCGTCTATGTCGGCCCGATCGGCGAAGCCGGCTGGACCACGCAGCACGACCGCGGTCGCCGTGAAATGGAGAGTGCGCTCGCGGGCAAGGTCGTCACCAGCTACGTCGAGAAGGTCGCCGAGGGCGCGGATGCTGAGCGCGTGATCCGAGACCTCGCGGCGCAGGGCAACCAGCTGATCTTCACCACCAGCTTCGGCTACATGGATCCGACGATTCGCGTCGCACGCCAGTTTCCCAAGGTGGTGTTCGAGCACGCGACCGGCTACAAGACCGCGCCCAACGTCGGGATCTACAACGCGCGTTTCTACGAGGGTCGCTACCTGGCCGGAATGGTCGCCGGGCGCATGACGAAGACCAACGTCGCCGGCTATGTCGCCGCGTTCCCGATTCCCGAGGTGCTCCAGGGCATCAACGCATTCACGATGGGGATGCGTGCGGTCAACCCGAAGGCCGAGCTCAAGGTGGTGTGGGTCAATTCCTGGTACGACCCGGGGCGTGAACGCGATGCCGCGAACGCGCTGATGAACCAGGGAGCGGACGTTCTGACCCATCACACCGACTCGACCGCGACGGTCTCCGCCGCCGAGGAGAAGGGTCGCTACTCGATCGGCTACCACTCGGACATGAGCAAGTTCGGCCCGAAGGGGGAACTGACCGCGGTCTCGCATCACTGGGGCGAGTTCTACACGCGCACCGCCCGCAGTGTGATCGACGGAACCTGGAAGTCGTCGAGTGTCTGGGGCGGCATGCGCGAAGGCTTCGTCAGGCTCGAACCGTTGAACGCAGTGGTCGGCGCCGACGCGCGCAAGCAGGTCGAGGCGCGCCAGGCGGAGATCGTCGCGGGCCGATTCCATCCGTTCTCCGGGCGCATCGTCGACAACACCGGAAAGGTGCGCCAGGAAAGCGGAACGTTGACCGACGAGGCGCTCAATCGCATGGACTACTACGTGCAGGGCGTGCAGGGTCAGCTGCCGAGCCGCTGAGCGCGACGCGGTGAAGGGATTTCGTGCGTCGCTGCTGAGCTTCGGCTCCGACGGGCAGCCGGGGCTGATCGACGACGCGCTGCTCGTCGCCGACGCGGGTCTGATCGTCGACGTCGGCGAGTACCGCTCGGTCGCTGCGCGCTTTCCCCAGGTCGAAACCTTCGACTGGCGCGGGCAGGTGCTCGCGCCGGGGTTCGTCGACATGCACGTCCATTTCCCGCAACTCGACGTGATCGCGTCGCCGGCCGCCGGACTGCTGCCCTGGCTGGAGGAATACGCCTTTGCGCAGGAAGCGCGTTTCGGGGACCCGGAACATGCCGGCGTCGCGGCGGAATTCTTTCTCGACGAGCTCGCGCGCAACGGCGTCACCACGGCGATGGTCTGGTGCAGTTCGCACGAGCAGTCGGCCGACGCATTCTTCCAGGCCGCGGCCCGACGCGACCTTCGGATGGTGGCGGGCAAGGTGCTGATGGACTGCAACTGCCCCGAACCGGTCCGCGACGACACCGAACGCGGCCTGGCGCAGTCCGAGGCGCTGATCATGCGCTGGCACGGACATGGGCGGCTGGGCTACGCGATCACGCCGCGCTTCGCACCGAACTGCTCAGAGCGTCAGATGCGCGGGGCGGGCGAACTCGCGCGTGCGCATGAAGGGGTCTGGGTACAGACGCATCTCGCGGAAGACCGCGACGAGATCGCCTGGGTGGCCCGCCTGTTTCCCCGGGCCTCGAGTTACCTGGACGTCTACGACCGGCTCGGCCTGCTGCGCCCGCGCAGCGTCTACGCGCATTGCATCCATATCGACGACGCCGACCGCCTGCGCCTGACGCGCAGCGGCGCCGGCGTCGCGGTATGTCCGACCTCGAACCTCTTCCTGGGCAGCGGGCTGTTCGACTTCGACGCGGCGGCGCGCACGGGGATGCACTGGGGACTCGCGAGCGACGTCGGCGGCGGCACGTCGTTCTCGCCGTTCAGGACGATGCTCGCGGCCTACGAGGTCGCGCGGCTGTCGGGCGTCACGCTGGCGCCGTCGACGCTGTGGCGACGGCACACCAGCGGCGCGGCGCACGCGATGGGACTGGGCGAGCGCATCGGCGAGCTCGCACCGGGCATGGAGGCGGACTTCGTGGCGCTCGATCCGAAGGCCACCGAACTGCTCGCGCGTCGCACCGGCATCGCGTCGACGACCGAGGAGTGGCTCTTCGCGCTGATCGTCCTGGGCGACGACCGGGCAATCGCGCGCACCGTGATCGCCGGCGAACCGCGCTGATTCAGTCGCGCGAGTCGAGCCAGGCGGCCAGGCCGTCGGCGTTCAGGCCGATGTCATGGTCAAGGATCTCGCCGAGCCGGCTCTCGGACAGCGATACGCCGTGCCGGCGACACTCGTCGTGCAGCAGGGTGCGCACACCGTGGAGGAGCCGATCCCTGCGCTCCAGGCCGGTGTGATCGCGGCAGGTCAGCGCGATCGCCGCGTGCGCGTCGATCAGGCGGTGCAGGTCCGCTCCTAGCCGCTGCACGTCTTGAACGCGCCCGAAGTGGGTCAGGTACACGGCCTCGGGCGCGAGCGCGAGCAGCCGGTCCACCGAGTGGTGCAGGGCGGGCGGATCGAACTGCACCGGCGTGCTCGACGGAAAGATCATCGGCAGGCCACCGACGTCCAGTTCGCGGTACGAGATCCCGAAGGTGTCGCCGGTGAACAGATGGCCGCTGCGCGCATCGCGGATGCAGACGTGGTGGCGTGCGTGGCCCGGCGTGTCGAGGAAATGGAGTTCGCGACCGTTCAGGCTGATCACGTGGCCCTCCGGCGTTTCGATCAGCCGGTGCGGCGGCACCGCGACGAGTTCGCCGTACAGGCGCCGCGCCGTCTGCTCCCCGTACACCTCGACCGTCGCGGCGAACAGTCTCGACGGATCGATCATGTGTCGGGCCCCGCGAGGGTGCACCGTCACGCGGGCGTTCGGCAGATGCGTCAGCAGCAGCCCGGCGGCGCCGGCGTGGTCCAGGTGCACGTGGGTCAGGATCACGTAGTCGACCTGCTCGGGCGCCACGCCGCGCGCCCGCAGCGCCGCGAGCACCCGCGGGACCGATGCGCCGTGCGCGGTGTCCACGATCGCCGCACGGCCCGCCTCGACGATCAGGTGCACCGCGACGAGCATCGGTCGCTGGTAGTCCGCGTCGACCGCGCTGATTCCGTGGTCGTAGTCGACCACGGCCGGCGCTGTCGCGGGCACCGACACGCGAGGATCCGTGGTCAGTCGAAGAACGCTGCGAAGCCGCCCAGCGGCTCGAAGCGCCCGTCGCGGTATGCGAGCCGCGTGGGGCCGGGCAACGCGCGCGCGCGCGTCGGATGCCGGTCGTCGCCCGGGTACGCGATCACGCGGATGCCGTCTTCGTCGAACGGCTCCGGCTGGATCACCGGCGGCGGGCGGCGAGAAGCCTCGGCGAAGACGTTGGCCACGCTCGCATGGCGGGCCAGGTGCGCCAGACTCTGGATCTGCGGCGGCGCGAACACGATCTCGCGATCCCAGTAGCGCTGGAGCGCGTCGCGCGGCGCGATCCACAGGCTTTCCGTCGCCTCGCGCTCGTCGTGGCGCGCGACGAGACCGGCGGGCACCTCGGCGACGAAAAAGCGCGTGTCGAAGCGCTTGTTCGTCATCGAGGGGACGCGGGGGGTGATCCAGCGCGACCAGGGCAGCATCGCGCTCGCCGCGAGCCTCAGTTGCGATTCGGCCAGCGCTTCACCGAAAGAGAACCCTTCGCGCACGCGCGCGTGCAGCGCGTCGATCGCCGCGGGCGCGATGCCCGGCGCCAGCAGGATGCCGGCTTCCTCGAAAGTTTCGCGCAGGGCGGCGACGAACAGCCCGCCCGCCGCGTCGACGTCCAGGTCCGGTTCTCCCAGCGCGGAGTGCAGGCGGCCGAGTTCCACGTCCAGGTGCGCCAGCAGTTCGGGTTCGCTGTCCTCCCTGTCTAGCTTCCCACCCGGAAACACGAAGGCGCCGCCGAGCACGTCGGATTCGCTGTGGCGCCTGAGCAGCAGCACTTCGAGTCCGCCGGGCGCGTCGCGCAGCAGCACGACGGTGGCCGCCGCGCGCGGTGGCGTGGACACTTCCTGATAGTTCGCTTGCATGGGGAAATCCGGGGGTCGTCGATGACCGCGCCAATGGTATCGCGTCGCGGGCCCGAGGCGTTGCGCGCGGCGTGGTACCGGTTGCGACGCGCTCGCGGATACCCTAGCATCGTTGCGCAGAACGCGCCGCCGACGGGGCGCACGGCAATGCGCGACGCGTGGCCGGCGTCCCGTTCAACCACCGGTGTCCCGAACGAAGGGCCTGCCAGGGCTGCGGCAGGCACCACCGGACGTGCCAGGGAGCATTGCTGGATGCAGATTCGACACACGTTGCTGGTCGCGCAGCCCGCGGAAAGGGTCTATGACGTCGTCGCCGACGTTGAGCGCTATCCGGGCTTCGTGCCCTGGTGCGAGCAGGCACGCGTGGTCGAGCGCACCGACGAGCGTTATGTGACCCGGATGCGGGTCGCGATTCGCAGGGTCGGGTTCGAACTGACGACCCATACGTTCACGCGCCGCCCCGAATCGATCGCGGTCAGGCTGCAGGAGGGACCGTTCCGCTCGCTGGAACTCGACTGGGACTTCACCGCGCTGACCGCCGACGCGTGCCGGGTCGCCTTCTCGCTCAGCTACGAGCTTTCACCGGTGCTCGAGGGACCGCTCAGCACCGCGGTCGCCGAGCGCGCGAGCCGGCGGATCATCGACGCCTTCATCTCGAGGGCGGATCAGGACCGAGGCGGTTCTCCCTCACCGGCGCCGCGACGTTGACGATCGTCGGTTACGGCGCGGTGAACTCTTCCCAGTGCTGGCCAGCAGGATCGGCGGGTCAGCGCCGTGTCCCGCCGGGTGCTCAGGGTGCAGGGATCAGCGCAATGTCGACGTTGGACGCCGGAATCGCGACGACGGGCGAGGTGCTGCTCAGATAGCCCGTCGCGGACGCCTCGATGGTGTACTCACCCGGGTTGCCAACCGCGCTGAAATTGAATGTCGGCAGCGTCGGCAGCGTCGGCCAGGGGTTGGGCGACAAGGCGACCTCGATCGCATTGTCCGGCAGAAGCATCGAATAGCCCCCCGTGTCGCCGTCGGCAACGGTCGAAGCCACCTCGACCGCGGCGGTGGCACTGATCGCCTGCATGGCGCGAACGCTCGCCGCCACAGGGGCCAACGTCAAGGCGTTGGTGACTGTCCCGGTCACCGTGCCGGACGTGGCGGCCGCGGGAAGCACGATCGGTAGACCCGATGCGCTGACCACCGTGTCGCCGCCAATCGTCGCCGGAACACCGGTGATGACCCGCGTGGTCCGCCCCGCGGCGGTGAAGACGACGTCGTAGGTGTCCGCTGCGATCGGCCAGAGCCGGAACTGGGCGCCCGAGGCGACGATCGTTTCCTTGATGACCACGCCGTCCTTCTGTGCGCTGACCTTGATGTCCGGCGACGCCGATCCGCCCGGCGCAGCCACGTAGCCACTGATCGACCCGGCGGTGACGATCGGTACGACCGCAATGACCGGCTTCAGGTTGAACTTCCCGCTGTTGCCGCGACGCACGATCGAGCGGCAGGCGTCGAAGTCCAGCACGATTTCGACTGTCTGGCCGGCCGGGACGATGAAGTGGGTCTTGAGCTTCAGGCCCGACTGCTGTGCGCTGGGCGTGTCGAGTTCGGTCTCGACACCCCCGGTCGGAACGACGCTGTTGGCGAACGGTGTCGTCGCGTTGTCGACCAGAACCAGTCGAATCTGCTGGTAGCTGCCCGACGGAAGCGCGGTCTGCCCGAGCTCGAAAAGCACGCCGTTGGCCAGGTCGAGCAGGTTGATCTTCCTGGCCGGATTCAGACTGATCTCGGACCAGCCGCCCTCGCTGTCCCCCGCGCTGGCGGACTGGTGCACCCGCACCTTCGATACCGTGACATTGACCGCGTCGTATCCGCATGCGGGGGCGTCGGTGAGCGACACGCTCAACGTTCCGGGGCCTGTCCCGCTGCCGCCGCTGCCGCCGCCATCGCCGGAACCACCGCCGCCGCCGCAGGCGCTCAGCAGTATGGCTGCGACACCCAACCCCGCCCAAGCGAGGACGCGTCTGATCAGTGCGTTCATGTTGTCTCCGCCGATGGTCTAAGTCCTGGGGATGATACCGTCTCACACCATGGTCGACTCGCGCTCGGGTGTCGCGACGCTCGGCCGCCTGACGCGCGGCGACTTTCGTTCTACGAATGGTGGGGCTCTGGCCGCGGGAATTTCCAGGCGCCATCCGGCCCCTCGTAGTAACCTGTCGCGCCGTTGCGTCACGGGGCGCACGTTCTGGAGGGAGCGGTCATGAGTCCATGGGTTCGTCGCGGCTTGGTCGCCGTGGTTGCCGTCGCCGCGGTCGGCGTCGCGGTCGTCATCGTCGGACTGCAGAAGGCGCAGAGCCGCATGGAGCGGCACCTCCAGATCCCTGCCTACGAGCTTGCCATCCCGGACGATGCGGCGAGCATCGAGCGGGGCCGCTACCTGTACACCACGCGCGGCTGCGTCGACTGCCACGGCGCCGACGGTGCGGGCAGGGCCTTCGTCGACGACGGCAGCATGCGGGTCAAGGGCGCCAACATCAGTCCCGGCCCGGGCAGCGTGACGCTCAAGTACACGCCGGCCGACTGGGATCGGACGCTGCGCCACGGGGTCAAGCCCGACGGCCGTCCGCTGCTGATCATGCCCAGCGAGGACTACAACCGGCTCAGCGACGTCGATCTCGGTGCGCTCGTGGCCTATGTGCGGCAGCTGCCGCCGGCATCGGGCGGGGCGGCCGAAATCGTTCTGCCGCTGCCGGTCCGAGTGCTCTACGGACTGGGCCAGATTCCCGACGCGGCGTCGATCATCGATCATCAGCGCCCGCCGGAGAAGGCGGTGCCCGAAGGCGTCACCCTGGAACACGGCAGATACGTTTCGGCGATGTGCATCGGCTGCCACGGCGAACACCTGTCGGGGGGCAAGGTGCCCGCCGGCCCGCCGTCATGGCCGCCCGCGGCCAATCTGACGCCCGGCGACGGCAGCGTGATGCCGCGCTATCCGGACGCCGCCGCGCTGACGAAGATGCTGCGTGAAGGCAAGCGCCCCGACGGCTCCGCGATCGCGGTGATGCCGTTCGAGTCGTTCAAGCACATCAGCGACACCGACGTGATGGCATTGCACCTGTACCTGCAGAGCCTGCCTGCGCTGGCGGCGGGCAACCGCTGACGGATGGAACGCCTGTCGACGGATCACGAGGGCGCGTGACCATCGAACATCTCGACGTGCTGATCGTCGGCGCAGGCGAGATGGACCGTCGAGGCCGAGCGCGGCGACACCGGCGAGACGGTGCGGCTGACCTGCGGCTTCGTCTTCATGTGCAGCGGCTGCTACGACTACGAGGCGGGCTACACGCCGCAGTTTCCGGGCGCCGAACTCGAGGCGGACCTGATCGTCACCGCGACCGGCCTGAACCTGAAGGTGCTGGGTGGGCTCGAACTGGTCGTCGACGGCGAGCGCATCGAGCCCGCGAGGACACTGGCCTACAAGGGAATGATGTACAGCGGCGTGCTCAACTTCGCCTCGGCCACCGGCTACACGAATGCGTCGTGGACGCTGAAGAGCGACCTGACCTGCGAGTACGTCTGCCGGCTGCTCAATTTCATGAAAACGGCACGGCCATCGCCAGTGCACCGCCCGAAACACCGACCCGACGGTCACCGAGGTGCCGTGGCTCGACTTCACGTCGGGATACGTGCAGCGCTCGGTGCCCCTGTTCCCGAAGCAGGGCTCGAAGGCGCCCTGGAAGCTGCACCAGAACTACGTGCGCGACATCATGGCGCTGCGCTTCGGGCGTGTGGACGACGGCGTGATGGAGTTTTCCGGGCGGTAGCGCCTGCGCCCTGGGTCGCGAAGCGCATCAGATGGGCGTTCAGGCCGGAGCCGCTCGTTTCCAGTGCTGAGCGGTACCGGAGGAGGAGTACGATCGGTGGAGCATGGGAAACAGGCCATGTTCTTGATGCCACGCTGCTCTGAACGGCTGCCGATCCGAAACCATGCTTTGCGCCGGAGAACGCACGGCGCGTTCAACGGGAGTCCGGGGAATGAAGCCGCGTGTAGTGCAGATCGTCGGGGTTGCACTGTTGCTGGGCTGTGTGCTTGGCGCGATCGTCCTGGTGGCGCCGTGGCAGACGCCCTCTGACCCCGAGAAGAGCGACCAATCGCAGGCGGATGAGCTTCGACAGCTTGAGCTGGACGATAAACCATGGACTGGCGACTTCGATCAGATGCTCGAGCGTCGCTCGATCCGCTTTCGTGCGCCCTATAGCCGCTCGCTATATTTCGTCGACAACGGCAAAGAGCGCGGCCTGTCTGTGGAGTTCGTTCGCGAGTTCGAGCGTTGGGTCAACAAGCGCTATGCCAGGCAGCTCGGCCACCGGCCAGTGACCGTGTATGTCGTGGCTACCACCCGCGACAAGCTCCTGCAGGACCTGCGAGACGGCCTCGCCGACGTCGCGACCGGCAATTTGACTGTGACCGAAGAGCGACTGAAACAGGTCGATTTCGTCGCCCCCGACGACAGGCTGGTCAACGTCGAGATCGTGGTCACTGGCCCGGGAGCTGCGCCCGTTGCGTCGATCGATGACCTCTCGGGAACGACGATTCACGTGCGCAAGACGTCGAGCTACCACGACAGCCTGGTGGCGCTCAACGCCCGGTTCAAGCAGGAGAAGAAGGCGCTGGTGAAGATCAAGCTTGTCCCGGATGCACTGGAGGACGAGGACATGCTCGAGATGCTGAACGCGGGCGTGCTGCAGATCATGGTGGTCGACGAGTGGAAGGCGAAGCTGTGGGCGCGCATCCTGCCGAAGCTGAAGCTGCATGAGGCGATCGTGTTGCGGCCACCGACAAAGATGGGCTGGGCAATCCGCAAGGGCAGCCCAAAGCTCGCGGCCGTGCTGGACGAGTTCTACGGCTCCTGGGCCAAGAAGCAGGGCGTCGTTCTCTACCGACACAAGATGTACGAGAAGAACATCAAGTCGCTCAGCGAGGCCACCAGTCGCGAGGACTACAAGCGCTTCAGGTCCCTGATTGCCACTTTCGAGAAGTACGGCAGCAAGTACGGCTTCGACCCACTGCTGCTTGCAGCCCAGGGGTACCAGGAGTCGGGCCTCGATCAGTCGAAGAAGAGTCCTGCCGGGGCCGTTGGGGTGATGCAGCTGATGCCGGCGACGGGCAAGGAAATGCAGGTCGGCGACATCCGCGTCGTGGATGCGAACATCCACGCCGGAGCCAAGTACATGGATCACCTGATGTCGACCTACTTCGCTGATGCAAAGCTCGACGAACAGAACCGCACCTTGCTCGCGTTCGCCAGCTACAACGCCGGGCCCGGCAACATCGCCAAGATGCGGGCCGCCGCTGCGCAGCGCAAGCTCGACCCTGATCAGTGGTTCAACAATGTCGAGATCGTCACCGCCGAGAAGATGGGGCTGGAGACGACTACCTACGTGCGCAACGTGCTCAAGTACTACGTCTCCTACAAGCTTGTCCTTGAGGCGCAGGCCGAGGCGGCGCGGGTTCGGCAGGAAGTGGCGCCGGCGCGCAAATGAAGTCGTGTCCCCGGGGCGTCGACGCATGAGCCGACAACCGAACACCGTTGGACGAGGAATCGGCTCGAAACTGGCACCGAGCTGGCGCCAGGAAAGCCCGGCAAGCAAAAAGGGGTAGTCGGCATTTGCCGGCTACCCCTCGTATTTGGTGGCTCCCCGACCTGGGCTCGAACCAGGGACCTACGGATTAACAGTCCGGCGCTCTACCAACTGAGCTATCGAGGAACGGAGCCCAACATTCTAGCGTCAAGACCTGGCGCCCGCAAGTTGATCGGCGAACCTGGGATACGTCTCCGCGATCTCGTTTCTCACCCTGCCGCGGATCAGCGCGAGCGCGCGTCCCTCGGGCACCTCGGTTGTCGGCACATCCGGGGCGCAGTCGAAT
>Ga0316188_10000358_pt1 | contig 18982 bp, 16 predicted proteins | sample Phiworburrow1_MG_FD_204933 | JGI IMG/M metagenome (GOLD analysis project Ga0316188, IMG submission 204933) | Coastal sediment microbial communities from Maine, United States - Phippsburg worm burrow 1 | ecosystem: Environmental > Aquatic > Marine > Coastal > Sediment | place: USA: Maine... | reverse complement strand
TCTTCAGATTCAACAATCTTCCCTGTCGGGGATTTATACCATAAACCTTTAGGCGTATCTTTTTTCTGATCCGTAGCAGTTTGTATACCTTTTTCTGTTCTTTTAAACCAAGCAGTCATTGGAATGTAATTTAATACTAAATGTTACCTACAAGGTATTAATATTGTTTAGATCTTCAAAAGCTTTTTTTAATCTGTCGACAAAGGTCTTTTCCCCTTCACGAAGCCAAACCCTTGGGTCGTAGTATTTTTTATTCGGTTGATCGTCCCCATCCGGATTCCCGATTTGGGATTGTAAATAAGCCGAATTGCCCTGGATGTAATCTCTGACTCCAGCCATGAAAGCATATTGTAAGTCGGTGTCAATATTCATCTTTATGACTCCATACCCAATTGCCTCCCTAATTTCTTCCACGGTTGACCCGGAGCCACCATGAAAAACAAAATCTATATGATTGTGCTCAACACCGTATTTTTCTGTAATATATACTTGTGAATTCCTGAGAATTTTAGGAGTTAACTTCACATTACCCGGTTTGTAAACGCCATGAACGTTTCCAAAGGCCGCAGCTATAGTAAATCTTGGGCTAATTTTAGACAATTCTTCGTATGCGTAAGCCACTTCTTCGGGTTGGGTATATAATTTTGAGTCATCAACATCTGAATTATCCACGCCATCTTCTTCACCTCCCGTAATGCCCAATTCAATTTCCAGAGTCATATCCATTTTGCTCATCCTTTCAAGATATCCTTTACAAATGGCAATATTCTCTTCAATTGGTTCTTCAGATAAATCTATCATATGGGAGCTAAATAGGGATTTGCCTGTCGCCGCAAAATGTTTCTCACTTGCGTCCAACAGTCCATCTATCCAAGGTAATAACTTTTTAGCGCAATGATCTGTATGCAGAATAACAGTGGCTCCGTATGCTTCAGCCAACTGATGTACATGTTTTGCCCCTGCGATGGCGCCTTGTATGGCGGCAAGCTGACCTTCATTGGACATGCCTTTACCTGCATTAAACTGAGCGCCACCATTTGAAAATTGAATAATCACGGGTGAATTTAAAGCTGCTGCAGTTTCCAATACCCCATTAATAGTATTTGAGCCTGTTACATTGACCGCCGGAAGGGCAAATCCATTTTCCTTGGCGTAATTAAAAATATGCTGAACTTGGTCACCGGTAGCAACACCTGGTTTAATTGAATGAGACATAATTTTGTAGTCTGTTAGATTTTTATGAATTGTGGCAAATGTAGTAAAATAATTAAAGGTCTAAAAAGGATAATTTATACCAATCTGAATTACAGAGTTCGCAAAATTATAGTCTCTAAACCATCTTTGGCCTGGCAATTCAGCTGGATTATAAGTTTTAAAGCCCATATCAAGGCGTAAAACAAAATAAGTGAAGTCATACCTTATACCCATTCCCGTGCCAAGGGCTATTTCGGAAAAAGATTCAAAACCCTTAAATATAGCCGCAGGTTCCTGTACATTATCCCAGACATTCCAAATATTACCGGCATCAGCAAATACAGCACCCTTTATATTTCCGAATATAGGAAACCGATACTCCAAATTTAGGGCTATTTTCATGTTTGCCTCATTAAAATCATTAATGTTATCAGTGGATCCCGGTCCCAAAGAATAAGGGAACCAAGCTCTGTTGTCATTGGACCCACCTGCAAAATAACTTCGAACAAATGGAACACTATTAGCGTTTCCGTAGGGTACGGCAATACCGAAAAAGCTTCTGAATGCAAGTACATTGGATCTGGATAGATCCCAATGTTTTGTATATTCAAATTCTGTTTTTATATACTGTGAATAAGGTACACCGAAGACGGTCAGATCTCCGTTTTCGTTTTCGTCAAAAGGGATGATATAGGACATTGCAGATAACATAGCTCCGGCACTTTCAACTTTAAATCGGAAGGAATAAAAACTGTTGTCATTAATATTCGCCCTGTTATTTTTATTAAATGTGTAGCTGGAGGCAAAAATAAGGTTGTTTTCAGTTAACCTGATTCTTCGTTCCTCAATACTTGCCACATCTTCTTTATCCTGAGGATCAGAAGTAACTTCATCATTTAAAATGGCATCTGTAAATCCTGTGGTTCCTTCCGGAATAATCAATTCCGGCCCGTCCGGTCCTTCCGGCATAATAAAAAAGTCCTGTAAGGCCGGGTCATCCGAATAATCCACAGCAATATCATTTAACCGTCCATAGGTGCTTTGATATACGTTGTAAAAACGGTCCGGATTGAGATTATTGACAAATTGAATGTTTAATAATTCTACAGTATTTTTATTAAATCTATCGGTTGCCCAATTATAACCTAAAATGGTATTGAAAGTCTGTTTATCCAGCCCAATATTTTTTTGAAAACTTGTTCCAACTGAAACCCTGGTCTGTGGGAGCTTATAATAAGGAATTATCTTCTTCCAGTTAAAAAACGGAAACCAGATTCTGGGGAAGATGATGTTGACATCGGCACCTACTTCTGAAAAGAAATTTTCCGTAGTACTTTCATCACTTAATAAGCCAAAACTACCCCCAACCGACAAACTGAGAGTTTCCGCACCGCGGAAAATATTCCGTGAAATCAAGGAAGTACTAAAACCAAAGCCCAATGTTTTAATGTTAGAGTGTGAAATATCAAAATCAACAGCCCATGAAAATTTTGGTCTTGTTGCTAAAAAAATGTCAGTTGTAAGTTTCGTTTGCGTACTATCTTCAGTAAAAAGTATATTGGGGTATTTAAAAGTATTTAAATTGGTAATACGTCTGTATGTACGAATTTTATCTATATCCCTGTAAAGACTATCTTTTTCGAGAAAAATGGCGTCTGCCAATGCCTTGGGCCTGTAGCGCAATTTGTCTTTGTAATAAATAGTATAATTGTCGTATTCAATTGACTTTAGGGTAGACTTATCTTCTGTGTAACTGTAATCTGGATAGATGTTGATCTGGTCAAGGTGATACACCCTATATTCAGAAGTCGTTATTGTGCTGTCTCCCCGTCTTCTCAGGTCACCAATGTTGAGTTCGACACTCATTTTTTGATCGTCGTTAGCCCTTGTAGTATCCCTAAGGATATCATAGGCTATGGAACTTTCCTGGAAATTATATACCCCTGTATTTCTGAAAAGTTCTGAAAGTCTTTCCCGTTCATTATTGAAATCAACAAGATCAAACTGTTTGTTCTTTTGAATATAGGAATCACTTTCATTAAGTGAATAAAGCGAATCAATGACCGGTGAGGTGATATCCCTGGAAATGGAATCTACCATAAAAGGCTTGCCCAGGGCAATCATGTAATTGACTTCAGCCCTTTGCTTTCTTTTAGTACTATCTATTTCATAAGATGTAGTGTTATTAAAATACCCCTTGCTTCCATAAAAGATACTTAAACGTTCCAAAGATTTTTTCGTTTTTAAGCTATCTACTATAGAAGGAGCTTCACCAATTTTTTTAAACCATTCACTATACCCTTTTACCAAAAAAGATTCACCTAATCTGTTTACCTGTTTCCCGGATAACATTTTTGTGAGATTTTCTTCCCTGTTTTCCTTTTTATGGAGCCAGACCTGAAAAGTGGAATCGGGATTTTCTTTGGCTAAATTGTAAATATTAAGTCGTAAAGGATACCCTAATAAGGTACTGTTAGGTTCCTGTAATACAAGGCTTTGAATATCTTCACTCTTTATTTTTTCACTATTTACGAAAATGTTGTTCCTTGTTAATAAAAGTTCATCCTCATCTACCCTTTTTAAGGTATTACAGGAAGCGAATGCAACAATAAGCAAGAATAAACCTATTTTTGCTATATTCTTTTCGTAACTCCGAAGGGTCTTCATAGAAGCCAAAAATACATTATTTGAATGGTTGTTAAAAGTCAATTAAAATTTATAAAAAGCTTATATCAAAAAAAGTACCGAATTCAAAATGGACTTTTTGTGGTGGAAGGGAAAAAGGCGGTTTCAGAGCTATTGAATTCAAAATTTAAGACACATAGTATCTATACTGTTGATAAGGAATTCAAGACCGACGGGAAGACCGAAGTTTACTATATATCGGAACAAGATTTGTCCAGAATAAGTTCTCACAAAAGTCCTAACAAAATACTTGGAATCTTTGAAATTCCAGCACTAGTGGCTGTAGATTATTCGGATTGGGTGGTTGTGTTGGATGGGATACAGGATCCGGGAAATTTAGGGACTATTATAAGGTTATGCGACTGGTTTGGCATAAGACATTTGATTTGTTCTCCAGATACTGTAGATTGTTATAACCCCAAAGTCCTGCATGCAACCATGGGTTCAATCGCCAGGGTGAATATTTTGTACGCCGATATCGCGGAACTTCTTGACAAAAACAAGAATACGGTTATTGGGACTTACATGAATGGGAAATCAGTTTATTCAGTAAAACTCCCTGAAAAAGGACTTTTGGTTTTAGGAAATGAAGGCAGTGGCATATCTGAAAAAATAGGGCTTCTCATAGATGATAAAAACAGAATTGGTATCCCACAATACGGTAAGAAGACAACTGAAAGTTTAAATGTGGCAACGGCTGCGGCTATATTTTTAAGTGAAATCAGAAGATACGGTGGCTAGGTATTAAAAGAGATATTATTTTAAAGAAGAAAGGTTTAAATATGTCCAAATTAATTTTACTTATTCAAAGGTAAAATTCACGAAAACTCCCCTCGTTTTCATGGCATCTATATTTCCGGTCCACGGACTATTAGGATCATTATCAGGGACTAATTCATTGCTTAGCGCAAAGATTCCCCTTACAGAAGGTGAAAATTTAAAATATTCTGTATAGAAATCAATGCCAAATCCAATTTCCCAATTATAAAGTTTTTTGGTCATTCGAAAAGTCCCACTGCTGTTATCGTCGGGACTATTTTCATTGCTGCCCAAATTTAAAGAGGCAGACACCCCGCCAATAACAAAAGGTTTCCAGTTACCCAATCTTCGCGCACTTACTTTTAAAAGTAAAGGAAAATTAATGTAGGTAGATTTCACATCCCTTATGGCATCATTTTCATCAGTAAACCCGCTATAGCCAAGTGTTCTTTTAGTGTAAAACAATCCGGGTTCAAAGCGAAGGTCTAAAAATTCGTTAATCCGCATTTCACCAATCAATCCAACATTAAAGCCAATAGATTTAGCAACAAGGACATCATCAAGGTCGTTTTTGTACTCAAATTTGAAGTCAAATTGATTAAATCCGAGAAAATATCCCCAATTTAAAAATGCCTTATCTTCATTTTCAAGATTGATGACAGGTTTTTCTTTAAATTGAGCACGCACGGGACCTGTTACTATTAAAAAGAAACCTATTAGAAAAACCAAGCTATATTTCATTCTTCTATTTTGTAGCTATATATATAGATGCCACACCAAATGTCTGTGGCCTATTCTCCATAGCTATAAACCCAATTTTCCCTAAAATATTGTTGAACGCCTGTCCGTGAGGAAAAACCGCAGCAGATTCCGATAGATAGGTATAGGCGGAACGGTCTTTGGAGAATAGTTTTCCAATTAATGGGAGGATGTTTTTTGTATAAAACCAATACCCTTGCTTATACGGAGATTTGGCTGGCACGGAAGTTTCAAGGACTACGAAAGTCCCTGAAGGTTTTAAAACGCGGTATATCTCCGACAAACCTTTTTCCAGGTTTTCAAAATTTCTTACCCCAAATGCCACCGTAACGGCATCAAAGCTTTGGTCTTTGAATGGGAGGCTTTCACTGTCGCCAACCATCATTTCAATGGTGGAATTTAAACCCTTGTCCGCCACTTTCTTTTTACCGACCTCCAGCATACCGCTGGATATATCCAAACCTATTATTTGTTCTGCCCCTGTATTGATCAGGTTTATAGCCAAATCCCCTGTTCCGGTCGCTATATCCAATATATTTTTAGGTTTTTTCTTTTTTAAAATTTCAACTACCCTGTTTCTCCATTTAATATCAATACCAAATGAAATTACCCGATTTAACCCATCATAACTTCCGGAAATTGTGTCGAACATTTGAGTGACCTGTTCTTTCTTTCCCAGCTCAGATTCTTTATAGGGTTTGATTTTTTTGGACATAGTTTAAATTTTCGGGCAAAGATAGCATAAAGCCTTCTTTACGGATGAGTCTGAATACAGATAATCTAAATTGATTTAATATCTATTTTGCCAGTCAAGTTGGATATATATCAAAATAAATTTATGTAGTTTTGCTATGGCAAACTTTGCAAATTCATGCTTCATGGGCTTTTATGGCTTCTATTTTTTAAAATTAACTCCTTTACATAACATTCGTACTCTTATAATTAATAAATACTAATAATGAGGATTATTATTGCTGGGGCAGGCGAAGTAGGTTTTCATTTGGCGAAACTTTTGTCCTATGAATCCCAGAACATTACCTTGATTGATTCCAATAAGGAAAGTCTGACTTACGCAGACAATCATTTGGATATTAAAGTGCTAAAAGGTGATGCCACCTCTATTTCCATTCTGAGGGATGCCAAAGTGGAAAGTTCCGACCTTGTAATTGGTGTAACTTCTTCTGAAACCACCAATATTACACTCTGTTTACTCGCTAAACAAATGGGGTGCAAAAAAACGATTGCCAGGATTTCAAATATAGAATTTATTGATAACAAGGAGCTGATAAATTTTTCTGAAATGGGAATTGATGAGCTGATCTCACCGGAAGAGCTTGCGGCTACCGAAATTCAACTTCTGTTAAATCAGTCAGCTTTTTTTGACACCTATGAATTTGAGGAAGGAGTCTTAAGGATGGTTGGTGTTTCCTTACCTCCGGGCGCTCCCTTCATTGGTCTATCTGTCAAAGAAGCGGCGGGAATATTTCCCGGAATACATTTTATGCCTATTGCCATGCAAAGGGTTGGTACTCAATTTACACTTATACCAAGAGGGGATACGATTTTTAAAGACAATGACCAGGTATATTTTGTGACCGACAAGGAAGGAGTAGATGAGCTTTACAAGTTAGCAGGCAAGAAAAAGGAAGAGATAAAAAATGTAATGATTTTAGGAGGAAGCAAAGTTGGTTTTAATACGGCCAGGGATCTTTGCGCCAAAGATTTTAATGTTAAGCTAATAGAAAAAAACAAGGAAAAAGCCTTTGACATCTCTGATAGTCTGCCGAATGTACTTGTAATAAATGGAGATGGAAGGAATGTGGAGTTATTGCAGGAAGAAAGTTTGGAATCAATGGATGCTTTTATAGCGGTTACCGGAAATTCTGAAACTAATATTATGTCTTGTCTGATGGCAAGATCAAAGAACATAAAAAAAACGATCGCCCTGGTCGAAAATGTGGACTACTTTCAACTCTCGCAGTCCATTGGTGTTGATACATTGATTAATAAGAAATTACTTGCTGCCAATAATATCTTCCGCTATATACGAAGGGGTGAAGTAGTTGCTTTAACGCGGTTAAATAACCTGAATGCTGAAATCCTGGAATTTGAAGTAAAAGCCACCTCCAAGGTAAATGGCCAGATAATACGTGAATTAGACTTTCCCAGGGCAGCAATTATTGGCGGAATTGTAAGAGATGGTGCGGGACAAATAGCCCTTGGGGATTTCAAGATTCAGGAGGGGGACAGGGTAGTGGTTTGTTGTCTGCCTGATGCTATTTCAAAAATTGAAAGGCTCTTTTTATAATGACAGGGTTAAATTACAGAATAATTATTCACCTCATGGGTTTGCTGTTATTATTTAATGGCGGATTTATGCTTTTTGCTGCTTTGGTTAGTGGGATTTATGATGATGGTGCCACCCTTGATATTACTTTGGCAGCCATACTTACCTTACTGCTCGGAACTTTGGCCATGTTTTATACCAGGGGCCATGATAAAGAAGTAAAAAAGAAGGAAGGTTATATAATAGTTACACTTGGCTGGATTGTAATGTCTGCTTCCGGAGTAATGCCCTATATTTTTTCCGGAGCCATACCTGATATAACGAATGCTTTTTTTGAAACTATTTCAGGATATACAACCACTGGGGCCTCAATTCTGGATGACATAGAATCTATTCCAAAAGGGATTCTATTTTGGCGCAGCCTTACACACTGGATAGGCGGTATGGGTATAATTGTCCTGGCCATAGCTATTCTACCCTTATTAGGAATAGGAGGAATGCAATTATTTTCAGCTGAAGCCCCGGGTCCGAATGCGGACAAATTACATCCAAGAATTACAGATACAGCAAAAAGACTTTGGTTGATTTATGTGGGATATACTGCTGCAGAAACTCTTTTACTTCAGGCAGCCGGGATGTCTTTTTTTGATGCAATAAACCATTCAATGGCTACCTTATCCACGGGTGGATTTTCAACTAAAAATGCCAGTCTTGCTTATTGGAGCAACCAACCACTAATCCAATATATCGTTATTTTATTCATGTTTTTGGCCGGCAGCAATTTTGTCTTAAGTTATTTTGCCTTTAAAGGCAAAATTCAAAAAATGCTGAGAGATGAAGAGTTTAAATTCTATGGTATTTTGGTTCTGATATTTACAATAATTTCTGCTTTGGTAATATACTTTATGGCAAATGTTGAGGCTTCCGATTATTATCCTATGCCATTTGGAGAAGCTGAGAGTTCTTTCAGGCACGCATTATTTCAGGTAATTGCGGTTATTACCACTACAGGTTTTGTAACAGCTGATTTTACGGCCTGGACACCCTTTTTAACTGTTTTATTTTTTGGATTGATGTTCATGGGTGGTTCAGCAGGATCCACTGCCGGAGGTATTAAAGTGATGAGGCATATTCTGATTATTAAGAACGGGCTTCTGGAATTTAAAAGAACCTTGCATCCAAATGCCGTTATTCCTGTAAGATTTAATAATAGAACCGTTACTGAACATATAGTATATAATGTAATCGCCTTCTTTGTCCTTTACATGTTATTGTTTATAATTGGCGCGCTGGTACTTAGTTTTTTGGGCCTTGATTTTATTTCTGCAATTGGTGGTGCGGCATCCTCTCTTGGAAATGTTGGACCGGCATTTGGCAGCCTGAACCCAGTGAGCAATTATAATAGTATCCCAGCGCTGGGAAAATGGTGGTGTGGATTTCTTATGCTTGCCGGCAGGTTAGAACTGTTTACAGTGTTAATACTTTTGAATCCTTATTTTTGGAGAAGGGTATGATATTGCAAAAATACGGTTAGGTCATATTCGAGTCTAGACTACTGCTTTTATTCTTTTTACAGCTTCCCTTAATTCATCTTCCGAGGCAGCATAGGAAATTCGAATGCAGTTGGGATTGCCAAAAGCTTCTCCGGTTACGGTTGCCACATTGGCCTTTTCAAGCAGATATAAGGCAAAATCAGATGCATTATTGATAGTGGTGCCATGGAGCGTCTTTCCAAAGAAACTGGAAATATCTGGAAATACATAAAAGGCGCCTTCCGGTACATTTAAACTGAATCCCTTTATTTCCCCCAGAAGCTGTAATAAGATATCCCGCCTCTTATGAAATTCATCAATCATGAATTGAATTTTACTAACAGGTGCATTAAGAGCTTCAATAGTTGCGCGCTGCGCAATAGCATTTGCACCGCTTGTAATTTGTCCCTGAAATTTAGTACAGGCCTTGGCTATCCATTCAGGCGCACCGATATAGCCAATTCGCCATCCAGTCATCGCAAATGCCTTAGAAACGCCATTTACGGTTATGGTTCTGTCATACATCCCATCGATAGTAGCAATACTCGCATGTTTACCTCTGAAATTAATATGCTCGTAAATCTCATCTGATACAACCAGGATATCGGGATAATTTCTCAATATACCGGCTATACCTTCCAATTCTTCCTGGCTATAAACAGATCCACTTGGATTACAAGGCGAACTGAACCAAATCATTTTTGTTTTAGGGGTAATGGCCGCCTCCAATTGTTGCGGGGTCATTTTAAAATCTGTTTCTATACTGGTAGAAACCTCAACCGGAACACCTTCTGCAAGTTTTACTATATCACTATAGCTAACCCAATAAGGAGCAGGTAAAATAACTTCATCTCCTTTATTGATTATCACCATTGCCACATTGGCAAGAGATTGTTTTGCCCCTGTTGATACCACAATTTGGTTTAATCCGTAGTGCAGGTTATTATCTCTTTTAAATTTATTAGCTATGGCCTGTTTAAGATCTGCATATCCATCTACCGGAGAGTAGCTACTGTAGTTCTCATCAACTGCTTTTTTTGCTGCTTCTTTTATAAATTCGGGTATATTGAAATCCGGTTCACCCAGGCTTAGCCCGATAATATCTTTTCCCTCGTTTCTTAATTCTCTCGCTTTTGCGGCCATAGCCAGAGTGGCCGAAGTAGACATGTTTTTTATTCTATCGGATAAAAGGTTGCTCATTCTTAGGATAAATTTACTGGTATTGTAATACAGGCTTTTTGCCTAATTCTTTTAAGTGTCTGAAATGCGAAATTATGGCTTTTCTTGTAGTTTTATACTCGTTATAGGGTAAATTAAACTCCTTTGCCGTTTGTTTAACAATTTTGGAAATTTTTGTGTAATGAATATGGCTGATATTTGGAAATATATGATGTTCTACCTGATGATTTAAACCTCCTGTAAACCAATTTACGATCTTGTTTTTAGTGCCAAAGTTTACAGTCGTCAGCAATTGATGTATAGCCCAGGAATTTTTCATGGTACCATCTTTTTCGGGTAAAGGTGTTTCAGCCTCATCTACAACGTGCGCCAATTGAAAAACCACACTTAGAATTACACCTGCCACATAATGCATTATAAAAAAGCCGATTAAAATTTTCCACCACGCTATATCTAAAATCAGCATTGGCAGGAGTATCCATATAGTTATATAAATCATCTTGGTAGCAACTAAAAGACTCCAGTTCAAGAAAGGATTCGGGAACTTGCCATAGGACAATTTGCGTTTTGTATAGCGGTACATTTGCATAAAATCTGTGGTTATTGCCCAATTGAAGGTTAACAATCCATAAAGGAATAAGGAATAATAATGCTGAAACTTATGAAACCGGTGCCATTTGGCGTGTTCTGAAAAGCGCAATATTCTTCCCGCCTCAAGATCTTCGTCGTGACTGTGAATATTGGTATAGGTATGATGCAGCACATTATGTTGTACCTGCCAGTTATATACATTTCCTGCTAAAATATAAATACTGCTCCCCATCAGTTTATTTACCCATTTTTTAGTGGAGTAGGAGCCGTGATTTCCATCGTGCATAACATTCATGCCCACGCCTGCCATACCAACTCCCATGGTTATGGTTAATAAAAGATTGGCCCAGTTAGGTAAATTCAAAGTCAAAATTATAAAATAAGGAGCCAGAAAAAGACCAAACATAATAGCTGTTTTCAAATACAATCGCCAATTTCCGGTTTTCTTTATTTTATTTTCCTTAAAATAATCATTGACCCTTTTATTCAAGGTTTTGAAGAACTGTGCAGAATCTTTTCGGGAGAACTTAATCGTATTTGAATCCATATATAGAAATCATTTATGTAAATATAACGTAATATCTTGCTTTTTAATACTCTCTTATTGCCATAATTAAAAAATTGGGTTGTTGGCGAATGTATTATTTTTGGCAAAATACAAAGGTACATATGCAAGCTGAAATAATATTCAAATATTTTCCCAATTTATCAGAAATTCAGAAAGAGCAGTTTATACGCTTGGAGCTGTTATACAAAGACTGGAATAAAAAAATAAATGTGGTGTCTCGAAAGGATATAGATGAACTCTATTTACGTCACGTGCTACATTCTTTGGCAATAGCTAAAATTCAGTCTTTTAAAAAAGGGGCCGCTATTTTGGATGTGGGAACCGGAGGTGGTTTTCCGGGTATTCCCCTGGCTATACTTTTTCCAGAATCCCGGTTTACTTTAGTGGATGCTATCGGAAAAAAAATTAAAGTTGTGGAAGAAGTGGTTAATGGCCTGGAACTGGAAAATGTTTCTACTTTGCACAGCAGGGTGGAGGACCTGGATGACCAGTTCGATTTTATTGTTAGCAGGGCGGTAGCAGCCATGCCTACCTTTGTCAGATGGGTTCAGGGGAGAATCAAGAAAAAATCAGTACATGAACTTAAAAACGGGATCCTTTATTTAAAAGGGGGCGACTTATCGGAAGAGTTGAAAGATTATAAAAATGTAATAGTATTTGAGCTGTCCAAATTCTTCGAAGAGGAGTTTTTTAAAACCAAAAAAGTGGTCTACTTACCAATGAAGTTTAAAGGCAAGGATTAAAGCATCAACATCATGTTAAATGAATACCTGCAATTTTCTGCATAGGTTCTAATGTATTTATTTAATTTTTTAAAACTTATTTTTTTTGACTTAGCATTCACTTTCGCTTCCATAATCTTGATTTAGAGTATTATAAAATTCATTATTTTAAAATTAATTTACAATTAATTAACGTTAAATTTACATTAAAATTATAAAACCACAAATCTAAAGTAACTAAAATACTGAAAATGAATTATTTAAAATAAGATTGTAAGTAAACTATAATTACAGTATCGAAGCCTAGAATAGATGTTTCGACTAACAATCAATTTTCATGAAGATTTGTTAAAGCCAGCATTCAGTTTAAGTTCTTAAGTGACATTTTATTGGACAAAATAAAACTCAGGCTGCTTCGAGTTGGTTTTGTGGAATGCCTTTCAGAACTTGAAATGACCAGTTATTGCAGCGTATAGTTTTAGAATTTTAATTTCAAGCCTGATGCAGTGGTAGTATTTATACTGGCCCCCTTAAGAAGGTCTGTCTTATATTTCGCAGGAACACGCTGCCAGCCATCATAGACTTTACCATCTATATAATACCTGTTAGCATCCTCAGTCATGCTGGTTGCACTCATCAATTTATAGTAAGATACGGGTGCATTTTTTCCTGCGCTATCTCCATGTAGAACGAGTTCAAGAACCCCATCACCGTCAATATCAGACTGGATCCAATTTAATTCCAGGATTTTATTATAGGTACCATCAGACATCATAGCGCTGATGTTGTTGTTAAAGTCATCAATTATTTTTTGCGCATCAGGAAGGTTCTTTAATATGGCTAGATGAAGGGGCTGTACCAAAAAAGCTTCTTTCCCTATCTCCAGAAACCTGCTAATATCATTCAGTTGATAGGTAAGTAAATAGGATATAAGCAACTCATCCACCAACATATAATCAGTCTTGAAAGTCAGGAGTTTCTCCAGATTTTCCTGATCATTTTTACCCGGAATAAGTATGGCATCCAGAGTGCTGTATACAGAAGCGCCATAAGCGTAGCCCGAAATTATGGCAATTCTTTTATCTTTTAATTCTTTTAAGGATTTGGCACTTACATCACTGCCTTTTCTGCCCACTAAAATCAATCGGTTTTCAAGATAGGGCTCTGAATAAAGCAAATAATTTTCCCGGTCAGCTGTTTTCCATAAAGTCGGACTTCCCTGATAAGTATGGGAGTTAATCCCATCCATTACTGCATCAAATTCTATAATGGTGAGCTTCATCTCCACACCCCCACGTAATAGTCCCTCCCGAACTATTTCGAGAGCGAAACCTTTTTCGCCTTTCACATTAGAAAAGGGAGGCCATATTTCGGCGGCCAGTTTTAAATTTTGATCCTGGGAATACAGGAATAAAACAGGAAGGGTGAAGAAAAGCAGCAGCAATTTTTTCATGGTTGCTTGTGTGTCGTTAATTGATAAAAGCACCTAAATATAAATCAATCAGGACACAAATTATGCTAAAAAAAAGTAACAATAGGTATTCCCCCCAAATTTTTAAACATCAACCCGTTAGGTTCTTATATTTCAATATAAGAGCCTTGAACGTAATTGAAAAAACAAAATATTCCTTCAATTTTTACCCCAAAAACGGATAGCGATAATCCTCTGGGGTTACAAAAGTTTCCTTAATCAATCTTGGGGAAACCCAGCGCAACAAATTTTGAGCGGAACCTGCTTTGTCATTTGTCCCCGAAGCCCTGGCCCCACCAAAAGGTTGTTGCCCAACAACAGCCCCTGTAGGTTTGTCATTTATATAGAAATTTCCGGCACAATTCTGCAGTGTTTTTGTAGCTTCATCTATGGCATATCGATCTTTTGCCAATACAGCACCGGTAAGTGCGTATTCAGATGTAGTATCCACAAGTTTAAGCGTTTTGGACCAATCCTTATCTTCATAAACATAAACTGTAACTACCGGCCCAAACAGTTCGGTTTCCATGGTTGAATAATGGGGATTGGTAGTCAGTATTACCGTAGGTTCTATAAAATACCCCTTGGATTTATCATAGCTGCCGCCCACAACAATGGTGGCATCCTTATCCTTTTTAGCCTGCTCAATATATGAAGCCAATTTGTCAAATGAACCTTCATGGATTACCGCTGTAATAAAGTTGCTCATGTCTTCAGGAGATCCCGGCGGATTGAATGATTCCACATCCTTCTTAACTAAAGCCAGTATTTCGGCGGAAGTTGACTTTGGCAAATATACTCGTGAGGCAGCACTGCATTTTTGACCCTGGAACTCAAATGCACCTCGGGTAATTGCAGTGGCCACCTGTTGTGGTTTTGCTGTTGGGTGTGCAATTATAAAGTCCTTTCCTCCGGTTTCGCCCACAATTCTTGGATAGGTTTTATAGCGGTCAATATTATTTCCTATTTGTTTCCATAACGATTTAAAAACATGGGTACTGCCTGTAAAATGAATTCCCGAAAAGTCAGCACTGGCCAAAACAGTTTCAGTAATCATCACGGGATCACCATAAACTACATTGATTACTCCATCGGGCAGACCGGCTTCCTTGAAAATGTCCACAATTACTTTGGCAGAAAAGATCTGGCTGTCACTGGGTTTCCATACCACAACATTGCCCATCATTGCTGCGCTTGCAGGAAGATTACCGGCTATTGCTGTAAAATTAAAAGGGGTAATGGCATAAACAAAACCCTCCAGGGGCCTGTACTCCACCCTATTCCAGATTCCCTCTGAGGATTCCGGTTGTTCGGCATAAATCTGGGCCATATAGGACACATTAAACCTGAGGAAGTCTATAAACTCACAAGCGGCGTCAATTTCCGCCTGATGTATGGTTTTTGACTGTGCGAGCATGGTAGCTGCATTGATTTTAGCCCTGTAAGGCCCGGCAAGAAGATCTGCGGCTTTCAGGAAAATACTTGCCCTTTGTTCCCAGGGCAAAGATGCCCAGGCAGCTCTTGATTTAAGTGCATTTTCAATAGCTAAACTGACATGGCTTTTTTCTGCAAGATGATATTTACCCAATAAGTGTTTATGGTCATGCGGCGGCGACATGGTTCGGGTATTTGATGTTTTTATTTCATCACTTCCAATATATAAAGGCACTTCAATGCTCCCATTGAAGTATTCCTTATATTGCTTTAAAACCTCATCTCTTTCCGGAGTTCCGGGAGCATAACTCTTTATTGGTTCATTAATTGCCAGTGGGACCTCAAAAAAACCTTTACCCATAATAACTTTTGTTAGTTAAATTTACAGGTCAAAGGTACTAAAACCGCAGACGTTTATAAAATTAAAACAAGGTAAAAGGATAGATTAATTCAGAGCGAAAGGAGCGCTGAATTTAAAAGAAGGGATATAAACTCTGAATTTTTCTGTAGTGGTGAAATTCACCATATTATAATGCCCTTTCATAGCTCCAAGAGGGGATGCAAGCAGGCAACCGGAACTGTACGTATGAGATTCTCCGGGTCGAATTACCGGTTTTTTCCCGATAACTCCTTCGCCGTCTAAAACTTCAAAATCATTTAAAGCATCATATATTTGCCAGTGCCTTGAGGTTAGCTGAACAGAATCCTTACTTTGGTTTTCAATAGTAATAGTATAACCAAAAGCAAAATGCATTTTATAGTTTTTAAAGAAGGTTCCTTCAAAACTGGTATTTACTGAAATTTTTATGCCTTTTGTTACTTGTGTAATCATCTTTTTCATGCTAATAAATAACGGGATTTCTCCATAGGAGTAGCATTTCCGTTATATCTGCTAAAATAAAAAAAATCGCTTTAAGCCGGCTTTATTTAACAATAGTTTTAATAATAGGCTCAAATGCAAAATTTCCAATAAATAATTTTTCAAGTAGGGAGAAAAACCAAATTTTTATCAATTGTCCTAAAATAAAAAATCAAGTTTTAAGCAAAGCTAGGAGGCCAAGATAGATAATAGAAACTAATTATGAAAACTTCGGATTATTTTATCGGTGTATGTGTAATTTTTTCTGATGTATTTCTATGCGACGAAGCTTTTAAACACGACGAAGCGGTGGATTTTAGCATTAAGTAAAGTTGCAAATTCAGATTCAGGACAGAAGGAAAACTCTAAGCTTAATTAATATAACGGCTTATTAATTCAATATTTTAAATTAATGCAGGCTAATGACCTTTGATAATTTCCACAAACCATTATCATTTTGCCATACAATGATGAATTTACTTGGTGATGCTATTGCCTCAGGTTCTTGATTATTATAAAATTTATGATACCCAATTTCAACTGCCCCATAATTGTGAATGGGATATACTTCAATACTGTTGTCTACTAATTCTCTGGTTACTTTTCCACAAATGTTTTTTTCAATGGCATCTATTACCTCCTGTTTGGATGTGGTTAGTCCCCCTTTATCATGAAAGAACTCTAAATTATCTGAGTATAAAAAGGCTTGTTTGTCCAAATCACATTGGTTATAGGCATCGAAATATTCTTTGTCCATAGAAACTATAGTCGCATATAATTCCTTATCAGCTGGAATATATTCTTTAATAAGTGAATCATTCACCACTTTTTGCGCTGAACTTGTCGAATGATAAACTGAGATGAATGCAATGCTGAAAATTAGAATAAAGTTATATCTCATTTAGAAATTTAAATTTTCAATTAGGAATAATTAGCAGATTGGTTGCTTCCAGGCAAAAGTTCTGCAGGATTGGGGCCATACTGATCATCGTCTCGGTTTAAGTTATGGTCAGACATATGTTCAAAGGATTATTTCTGTTACAATTTAATAAAATAAACCTGAAATGATTTTCATTCTCTTTGATATTGGTAAACTTCGAAATATTTATGTTTCGATAACTTTAAGGGATAGTTTTTTAGTTATCAGCCTATTAAAAACTGGCTGCCAATCTAATGGATTTGAGTTCTTCTAATTTTTCAGATTTTATTTTATTACGATTTTTTTTAGCCCATTCGGTATGAAAATTATGATTTTCCAAAAACGAAATCTGCAGGTCTAACCATTTTTTTTCATTGGTGACGACATTAAAATGTAAAAACTCCTTGAATAAATGCGCACTTAACTTATCATAGTCTTTTCTTCCCAGATAGTCCAGATCCGCATCCGCTACAATTTGTTCATACAAGGTCTTTGGTTTTTGAGGTATTTTGGTTGCCCTTATCATGCCATTTATAACTTCTATTTCTTCAGGTGTAAGAACGGGAGATAATAATGGCTGAAGTTCAACAATGCCCAATTCTTCATGGTCAAATGCAGATTCAATATAACCATAGTCATGACCAATAGCAGCAATTCTTATGAGGTTAGCCATCTTTTTGGGGATATCATAATATTTAATATAATCCTCACATATGTTGGCCACATCAATAATATGGTCAATACAATGATATGCCAGATAATCGGGGAGCTTTTCTGTTAACACCTCAATGATCTTAAAACAAATTTTTGGATAAGCATTTTTGTTACGAAGAATCATATCTCCTAATCCTCAGAATTATAAGTACTTAGATTTAAACCCAATGTTATAAAAATTATTGTAAAAAGTCGCCTTTAATATCAGTAAAATTTCACACTGATATCCTAAAATAAAATAAATTACAAGGTTTTAAAAGTGTTTTTTTTACGGGTAGGTAGCGTTTAATGGTAAAATAACAGCTGATTTTTTTCCTTATGAAAATTAAATTTTAAATGTTCTGAATCCTCAGTTTCTTTTAAAGGTTAAAATATAAAAACTCCCGGCTTTAATTTTTTTTAAATGCTTTCAGTTAGTGATGTTTTCCGAATTGGCGGAGCCAATACCAATTATACTATCATACAAATCTCCAAAATTTCTGTAATAAACCAGGACTAAATAATGGTTCTCCGTAAAATTAAAGTTGCCGCAGACCTTGTTCAGGTCAATAGAGCCTTCTTCATTTTTCAGGACATATTTATAATTGTAAAACCCTTGTTTTAATTTAATTGCAGCCTCCACATTTCCTGTTTTGGAGTTGTATTCCATTTTATTTTGCTCCTCGAGGGCGTAATTGTTGAATTTACCATAAACATAGACCTCATTTAATCCAATATCGGTGGTATAGGGAAGGCTAAAATGAATCATGGTGTATTCTGATTCTCTGGATGGATCGGTACCTTGTAATGTGCGTATGACAAAATCGCCATTAATATCGGGATAATAAGTATATGCTTTATCGTATCTATAGGAATCAGTAAAAAGATAATGATGATAAAGCTCCTGGTAGTCGATCCTGGAAATCGCGGAAGTAGGTGCTCTTAAATCGCTGGTATCAAAATTGAGGAATTCATTCCCTCCAAAAAAACTGGTTTCAATATCGTATTTATATCCCAGTGAATTTCCCAAAGTAAATTGTGGCGGCACATTTGTGATAGCATTAGACCATTGATAGTTTTGGATTATAGCCACTTTTACCTCCTGTACGGGATTTATAAGTTGAATTGTTTTTGGTGAAATGGTAAACTGTACAGATTGTTTCTGATTAAGAAAATCAAAATTTCGGGAATTCTTGATTGTTACACCAACTTCTGCCAAATCATCATAAACTACAAATCGCCTGGAAAATTGAAGTTCGTAATTTGAGTTATAAATTTCAAGTACATAATTGCCGCTGACCTTTAAGCTAACAACTTTATTGGGTATAGT
>Ga0316188_10000357_pt1 | contig 18988 bp, 19 predicted proteins | sample Phiworburrow1_MG_FD_204933 | JGI IMG/M metagenome (GOLD analysis project Ga0316188, IMG submission 204933) | Coastal sediment microbial communities from Maine, United States - Phippsburg worm burrow 1 | ecosystem: Environmental > Aquatic > Marine > Coastal > Sediment | place: USA: Maine... | reverse complement strand
ATGTGGCGCCGCGCCCTATCCATTGCTCCCTAGCCGGAGTCCCTCCGATGAAAGCCATTCTCGCGAAGATCGTTCTCGCCGGTGCGGCGCTGTTCGCCTCGATCCTGACTCTGCCCGCTGCCATGGCCGTGGAATCACCGGCTGCCATCCCGGTGATGGCGCAACTGCTGTTCGTGCAGAACGCGCACGGCGTGGCCATCAGCGCGGACGGCAAGACGCTGACCCTCAAGGGCCTGAGCCCCGCGACGTTGTTCTTTTCCGACCGGCCGGTGCGCATCGCCGGCCACTACCGCACCGGTGAGTACCTGGAGTTCTGGAAGGCCGGTCCCGACAGCTTCCTCAAGGACCCGCCGAACGCCACGTTGTCGGCCTTCCATGAAGGCAAGGACGAACTGTCGGACGTGGTCGTGACGCTGCGCAACCCGCGGGTCGAGGGCAAGGACCTGAGCTACGACATCACGGTGATCTCGGGCAAGCTGCCGGCGGCGAACGCCGGGCCGGTGTCGCTGTTCATCGACATCATCGGGCTGCCCTTCACGCCACTGTCCTTTGCCGGCGTGGCGCGGCGCACCGCCTACCGCACCGTGGTGTGGGGCGGCGCTGCCGCGGCCAGCGCCGACGCGGCGGCAGCAGCGAACGCCAGTGCCAATGCGGCGGCTGCGAGCGAAGCCAACGCCGCTGCGCAACAGGCCAGAGTGGCCGCAGCCCAGGCGCAAGGCCCGGCACAACAGAAGTCGCCACAACAGAAGCTGCAGGAACTGCAGTCGCTGTACGACCAGAAGCTGATCAGCGCCAGCGACTACGAGGCGGCGAAGCAGAAGGTCCTGAAAGAACTGACGCAGTAGTCGAAACCCGCAAGGAGAAGTCCGACATGAAGATCACATTTCCGGCACGCAGCGCCCTGCTCGGCGCGCTGTTGCTGGCCGCCACTGCCATGCCCTGGCTCGACGCTGCCGCAGCCGCAGCCGACAAGCCGGCCCGTGCCGCTGCCGCTGGGCAGGCGCTGGACAAGGCAATGACGCCTGGCGAAGGGCAGAAGCGGCTGGAGCCGATGATCGGCACCTTCGACGTGACGGTGCTCGTGTGGACCGACCCGTTAAAGCCGCCGCTGGAGTACAAGGGCAGCGCCGTCAACACGTGGGTGCTGGGCGGGCGTTACGTACAGACGACGCTTTCCACCGTGATGGACGGCGAGGCCTTCGACGGCATCGGCTACTACGGGTACGACAACACCACCAAGACCTACCAGGCGAGTTGGATGGACAACGGCAGCACCGCTATCAGCTGGTATCGCGGCACGCTGGACAAGGCGGGCCGCTCGGCGTTGCTGAAGAGCGTGCAGGCCACCTCCGACGCGGGCAAGCCGCTTGAGTTCGAACTGCGCATGAGCATCGCCGAGAGCGGGGATCACGTCACGCAGCTGTGGGGTGCGCCCACCGGTAGCAAAGCCTTCAAGATGATGGAACTGCGCAGCGTGCGCGCCAAGAAGTGAGCCCCAAAAGGAGAAGAAGCGTGTCCGACAAAGCGTTGCGAAATCCCCTTCCCCGCCGCAGCCTGATCCTCGGCGCAGCGCTGCTGGCCGCATCGAGCCCGAGCTGGGCGATTTTCGGTGTCTGGCGCCGCGCTGCGCGTCGCACGATGTTCGTGGCCGGCGCCACCACGGCGGCAGTGGTCGGCACCGAAGCCGCCGCAGCCAATGCCGCTGCAGCCGACCAGGCGGCCGCAGCCCGGTCGGCAGCCGATGCCTCGGCCGCCGCGGCACAGCAGGCCAAGACCGCCGCCGCGCAGGCACAGTCCAGCGCTGCCCAGACGAATTCACCGCAGCAGAAGCTGAAGGAACTGCAATCGCTGTACGATCAAAAGCTCATCAGCGCCAGCGACTACGAGGCGGCGAAGAAAAAGATCCTGAGCCAACTGACGCAATAGGGTCAGCCCAGGCCCCATCGCGGGCCTTCGGATCCGGCAGTACCTTCATTCATTGTGCGCAGTCGCGCACTTCCTAGGGGGCAACAGACATGCGGTTTCAACAACTTCTCGGCATCGGTGCATTGACTCTGGCTTTCGCCGCAGGTGGCGCATTCGCGGCCGACAAGGCCGCGCGGCAGGCGGAGATCGTCAAGGTGGCGCAAGGCTCGCTCGAGCGCTTCTACAAGGCCAAGCCCGAACTGAAGGCGGCTGTGACAAAGGCACCGGGTTATGCGGTGTTCACCACCTACGGCTTCAGCTTCATCTTCGGTGGCGAAGGCGGCAAAGGTCTGGTGCACGACAACAAGACCAAGAAGAACACCTTCATGGCCATGGCCGGCGGCAGTGTCGGTGCGCAGATCGGCGCGTCGGAGAACGACGTGCTGATGATCTTCAAGACCGCGGCGGCAATGAACGACTTCGTCAACAAGGGCTGGACGGCCGACGGCGGCGCCACTGCAGGTGCCGGCGCGGCTGGCAAGACCGCGGGCGGCGGCATGGGCAGCAACACCATGGACAGCGTGGACAGCTTCACGTTGACGAAGAACGGTCTCGAGGCTGGCGTGGCCATCCAGGGCTCGAAGTTCTGGAAGCCGGACGACCTGAACTGATCCGCTTCGCGGTGCGCATGAAGGCGCACCGCGAACGCGGCTGAATCCAGCGCGCCTGTGCCAGCAGGCGCAAGCGCGCTGCAGCACCGGCCGGTCGACCATGTGGCCGTCCGCCTGCTTCGCGCTGGGCGATGTTTTTTTGGGGCCACCACAACGCGCCGCGCCCGGTCCAGTTCATCGGCACTCGGGCGCAGTGCGTCGTGCACGCAGTCGAGCTGCTTGGGGTGGATGCACAGTCTGGCGTTAAAGCCTTGGGCACGGGCCCTGGCCAATTCGGTTCGAGGCGCCGCCAGGTCCTGGAAAGCGGAGTGACGCCGGCCACCGGTGACAGTAGGCCGGCCGCGCGCGACGCCAGCGCCAGCTGGCTGGCCGCCATGTCCAGCCCGACCGTTTCGCCGCTGAGCCCGAGATCGAATGCGAATTACCGCGTGCCTATGGCCAGATGCCCGCGTTCTTCCGTGTCGACTTTCATTTTCATCTGTTCACCCTCGTGTTCTCTCCGGTGCAAGGGCTGCCAATTCGGGGGCGTTGAAGCGGCCGGCGGCCAGCGGCAGGAATTGACTCAAGCGCACTGAATCTCACCGAGTACCACTCATGCCAATACGGTGCCAGTTCAGCGCGGGCGTAGATGGCCCGTCGCAAGATGCGCCGACTCAGCCTGTGTTGGAGGTGGAAGACGCCCGGCCGCTTCGCCTACGCATCTTCCATATCGTCGGACAGAAGCATCTGCGGCACGGAGACAAAGCGGTAGCCGGGCGCCGTGCCGGGCTGACGCACCAGCACCCAGATCAGGTCGAAGCGCTCGTCCGGCCATTGCTTGGGTACATCGTCGGGGTTCACGAGCGGAAAGTGACGCACGATCTTGGTCATCGTGCCGTGGTGCCAGACAATCAATGCCGACTCTGGCTTGGCCAGAACCTCCGCTGCCAGTTCGGCTTCATTGCCGTGGGTGTGGGAGTCCTCGATCGCGAGCTTCAGGCGCTGCGCTGTCGGCGACGCGGTGTGGAGCTCGCGCTTGCTCTTCGCTTGTTCGGTCGGTCGGGTTGCGATGATGCGGCCGGGCCGCACGACATGCGGGTGGGCCTTGGACGGCGCGTGTGCGAAAAGCCCCGCAAGGGCACCGGCCCGAGTCCAGCCGAGCACGGACAGTGAGTGCCCGTCGTGTTCGCCGTGACGGTTGACGCCATGAGGTTTGGTGCCTTCTCCGGGCTTCTCCCCATGCCGTACGAACATGATCACTTCGGGAAACGGGTTGTCGTTTGCCATCGGGCTCCTCCGGGGCTTCGGTCTGCACGTCGGGCCGTGCGTAGACCGGGACGCACCCGGTTGTCGCCGGTTTCCGAGCGAGACGATTCTAGACATCCCGCGGGGCCGCCAGCGGCACCGAATGTACACGCCGGACACGAACTGCACCGGTTGGCCGAACCAGCACCGAAGTGCGAGCAGCCTACCAGCCGGGCGCATCCGGCGAGCAGCCGGCCGGCCAATTCGAACGGCATCTGCGCACCCAGATTGCGGAACAGGGACATCGGTACGCCGGTGCGCGCACGCCCGTGCACGGCCGTGCTTGCAGCACCTGCGGGATGGCAGGGGTCGGACCGATGCGGATGTCACCAGCGCTGCTTTGATCGAACGCGGCCGAAGCGTTCGACGGCATGCGCGGGCCTGGCGGGCGGGTTTTGTCGTTGCTGACCTGAGCCGCCATTCTGGCCGGAATTGCAAAGCGCCGGCGCGATGCGGATGCTAGATTGGCGTTGCTCAAGACTGAAGTGGCACGTGCCCCATCAGTTCAGGTTGGTCGCGAGCCGCAGCTGTGTCTCCGGCGTCGTCGGAACATAATTTTGGTGTGTTTTTTCGCTGGGTCTGCCCGAATCGCACCGGGTGCAAGCGGCTTCGGTTCTATCCCAAGCGGGAGGTAATGCAATGGCTTCACGTCTTCTTTGCACGGGGCTGGCGATGTTCACGCTGGCGTCGATGTCGGCCTGTCAGCGCAATGCGCCCGAGCCGGGCGCGTCGGCAACGCCAGAGGCGCGCACCGCCGGGCTGTCGCTGATCTCCGAAGCCCAGGCGAAGACGCCCGTGGCGGCGCCCGCACCCGCAGCGGCACCGCAGCCGAACCCCGAGCGCAACGCCTACTTTGGCGAGCAGCACGTGCACACCAGTTGGTCGGTCGATGCCTGGCTATTCGGCAACCACCTGACCGGTCCGGGCGATGCGCTGAAGTATGCGCAGGGCGAAACGATCAAGCACCCGCTGGGCTACGACATCAAGATCGAGCAGCCGCTCGACTGGATGGGCGTGACCGACCACTCCGAATACGTCGGCATCACCAAGATGGCCAACACGCCTGGCTCGCCGGTGAGCAAGCTGTCCCAGGCGCAGCCGCTGATCCTGAAGGACCCGAACGATCCGGCGGCCGTTCAGAAGGTCTTCTTCTATCTGGTCTCGCTGGTCAGCAAGCCGCCGATCAAGGCCTTCATGACGCCCGAGGTCGCCGGGACGATCTGGAAGGAGAACGTCGACATCGCCAACGAGAACAACAAGCCGGGCAAGTTCACGGCCTTCTGTTCCTACGAGTTCACCTCGCAGTTCAACTACCGCAACCTGCACCGCAACGTCTACTTCCGCGACTGCGACAAGGTGGCTGCGCAGCCGTTCTCGGCGATGGACTCGTGGCATCCGGAAGACCTGTGGAAGTGGATGGACGTGCAGCGCAAGGCCGGCAACGAGCTGCTGGCGATCTCGCACAACGCCAACCTGTCCGACGGCTGGATGTACCCCACCGACGTCGACAGCTTCGGCCGGCCCATCGACGCGGCATGGGCCGCCTCGCGCGACCGCAACGAGCGGCTGATCGAAATCAAACAGATCAAGGGCCAGTCGGAGACGCACCCGCTGCTGTCGCCGAACGACGAATTCGCCAGCTACGAGCTGCAGAGCTTCCTGATCGGCCTGCCGGCCACCAGCGGCCGCATCCCGAGCATCGTCGGCAGCTACGCGCGGCAGGCGCTGAAGGACGGCATCGCGATGCAAGACACGCGCGGCTACAACCCGTACAAGTTTGGCTTCGTCGCCGGCTCGGATTCGCACAACACCGGGGTGCCGTACCGCCAGACCAATTTCTATGGTGGGCACGGTATCAACGACGGCACGATCGAGACCCGCATGTCCGGTCACCTGTTCGTCGGCATGGACGTGCGCACCCAGAACCCGGCCGGGCTGTCGGGCGTCTGGGCCGAGGAAAACACGCGCGCGTCGCTGTGGGACGCGATGTACCGCAAGGAGACCTTCGCCACCAGTGGCCCCCGCATCAAGATCCGCTTCTTCGGCGGCTGGGACTATGCCAAGGACGTGGTCAACGCCGGCGACTGGGTCAAGCAGTCGTACGCCACCGGCGTGCCGATGGGCGCCGACCTGCCGCCGGCGAAGGCCAAGGCGCCGAGCTTCGTGGTGTGGGCGCTGAAGGACCCGACGGCGGGCAACCTGGACCGCATCGAGATCGTCAAGGGCTGGACCAAGAACGGCCAGAGCTTCGAGAAGATCTACGATGCGGTTTGGTCGGGCGAACGCCAACTGGACCGCGGCACCGGCCGTATCGAGCCGATCCGCAGCACGGTGGACTACGACAAGGCGACCTACGCCAACTCGGTCGGCTCAGTCGAGCTGAAGGCGGTCTGGACCGACCCCGAGTTCGACCCGAGCCAGCACGCCTTCTACTACGCCCGCGCGCTCGAGATCCCGACGCCACGCTGGAGCCTGATCCAGGCGCGTGAGGTCGGCGTCTCGCCGCCGGACGGGGTGCCGCAGACGGTGCAGGAGCGCGCGTGGAGCTCGCCGATCTGGTACACGCCGAGCGCAGAGTCGCGCAAGGCAGCGAAGCCGGGCTTGACCGTGGCCGAGTTGACGGGCAAGGGCGCGAAAGCATTGACCAACGAGCAGCTGAAGGCGCTGATCGTCGGCAAGTCGTTCTGGTTCAGCAACAACGCCACCGGCGAGTTCAACAACGTCCAGTACGACCAGACCGGCAACATGCTGGTGCGCTACGTGGGCCGGCGTGAGCAGGTGCCCGGCACAACCGGCAAGCTGGCCGAGCGCACTTACCAGGTGATTCCGACGCCGTATTCGATCAAGGACGGCCGCATCGTCACGATGGTCGGCAACACGCCCTTCGGCATGACGCTGTACAAGCTGGGCGACAAGATCTACGGCGCGCGCAACAACGAGTTCGGCTACGCCAACTACGAGATCGCCGCCGAAGGGCCGAAGAACCTGGTCAAGCTCGGCAAGGGCGAGTACACGAAGGAGAACCAGGACGCGTTCCTGCGAACGCAGGACGTGCGCAAATGATCCAGCCGCCGGCGCGGGCCGCCGCCGCACTGCTCCGCCGCCGCGATGCGCTCGGTGCCGCGGCCGGGTTGCTGGCCACGGCAATGGCCGGCAACGCCTGGGGCTGCGCGCTCGAGGGCGACGACGTGGTGCTGCTGCGCTCGGCGTTGAATGTCGCCTATCCCCAGGCGCTGAACGTGCTGGGCGCGGTCTCGTCGGCGCGGCGCAGCGGCCGAATCGACCGCTGGCGTGGGCTCGACGAGCCGACCAGCCCCAATGAACGGCGCGACGAGCGCGCGCGCATCGAAGCCTCGCTCGGGCAGTTGCGTGCGCGGCTGGCCGCCGCTACGCCCGCCGGGGCGCCAGCACTGTCGATCGTGCTGGTCGAGCCGATGCTGTGGAGCCGGCTGGTGCCCAAGGGCGCGAGACTCGGCCTGGCCGTGCACGTGGGTGGCCCGGCGCGCGGCGACGTGGTCGCGGTCACCGACGAGCCGGTGATCGCAAGCCTGAACGAGGGCAGGCTCACGGCCGGCGATGCGCTCGCGCTCGACCTCGTGCGGCTGTATGGCCGGCCCGTGCAGGTCGAGTCGGTGCGCGCCTGGCTCGAGCGCGGCGACGAGACTGGCGCCGTTGCGCAAAGGCCATCGCCGAACAGCGTCGCCGTCAACTGACGCGGCACCGCGGCGCGGGTTGGCTGCCGGCCCGCCTGAACGCCGCATTCGATTTCCGGATACCCCACCGAAGCCCATCGATGTCGATCACGCCGATCAAGCGCCTGTTGCGCGAGCCGTTGCTGCATTTCCTGATCCTGGGCGCGGCGCTGTTCGCCGCGTATGCCTATTTCGAGCCACGGCTCGACATGGCGACGGCCCCGGCGCGCCAGATCCGGCTGTCGCAGGACGAGTTGCTGCAACTGGGCACCGCGTTCCAGGCGCAATGGCGGCGCCCGCCCGACGTGCAGGAGTTCGCCGCGATGGCCGAGGACAAGGTTCGCCAGGAGGTGCTGTACCGCGAGGCGCTGGCGCTCGGGCTGGACAAGGACGACGAGATCGTCAAGCGCCGCATGGCGCAGAAGATGAAGTTCATCGCCGAAGACGTGGCCGCGGCGCGCGAACCGACGTCGGCGGAGCTTCAGGCGTGGTTCGAGAAGAACCAGGACAAGTTCAGGCTGCCCGGTCGCGTCAGCTTCCGCCAGCTGTACTTCTCGCCCGACCGTCGCGGCAGCGGCGTGAAGGGCGATGCAGAGAAGGCACTCGCGAAGCTTTCCGGCCAGCCCGAGGACGCCGCGATCGCCGCCTCGCTCGGCGACCGCATGATCTTTCAGGACTACTACCGCGACCGCACCACCGAGTTCCTGGGCAAGGAGTTCGGCCCGGGCTTCGCGCTCGGCGTGTCCAGGCAGGCGCCGGGTGCCTGGCACGGGCCCATCGAGTCGGGCATGGGCTGGCACCTGGTGTTCGTCGATGCCGTCGTTGCCGGCCGGGTGCCGGCATTCGCCGAGATCGAGCCCGACGTCAAGACCGCATGGCTGGGTGAGCAGAAGGTGCTGGCCTGGGAGAAGGCTTACAAGGCGATGCGCGCGAAGTACGTGCTGTTGCTTCCCGCGCCGCCCGACGGCGCTGCCGCCGCACCCCCGGCGGGGCTGGCATCCGCCGGCGAAGCGCTGAAGTGAGCGCCACGCCAACCCGGTTGCCGCCGCTGTGGCGTCGGCTGGCGCTGTGGCTGATCGCCGCGATCAGCTTGCTCGGGGCCGGGCCGCCCGCATGGGCCCACGAAACGCGGCCGTGTTTCCTGGAGATCAAGGAAACCGCGCCCGGCCGCTTCGACGTGCTGTGGCGCACGCCGGTGCTTGCAGGCACGCGACTGCCGGTGGTGCTGAAGCTGCCGGATGGCGTGAAGAACCTGGCGGAGCCGGATGTCCAGGAACTGGCCGATTCGCTGGTCGAGCGCCGGTCGATCGACGCCGGGCCCGAGGGCCTGGCCGGACGGCGCATCGAGTTCCCCGGGCTGCAGTTCACCATCACCGACGTGCTTGTGCGGGTGCAGAAGCTCGACGGCACGACCGTGCAGAGCATCGTGCGCCCGGCGCAGGCTTGGCTCGACATCGGCGCCGCCCAGTCGTGGTGGCAGGTGATGCTGACCTATGCCGCGGAAGGCATCCGGCACATCCTGTTCGGCGCGGACCACCTGCTGTTCGTGCTCGGCCTGCTGCTGATCGTCAGGAGCCGCTGGATGCTGCTGAAGACGGTGACCGCGTTCACCGTCGCGCACAGCATCACGCTGGCCATCGCCACCTTCGGTGTGGTGCAGCTGCCGGCGCTGCCGCTGAACGCCGCCATCGCGCTGAGCATCCTCTTCCTGGGCCCCGAGGTGGTGCGCTCGTGGCGCGGCGGGACCAGTTTCACGATCCGTCACCCGTGGATCGTTGCCTTCGCCTTCGGCTTGCTTCACGGCTTCGGTTTCGCGACGGCGTTGACCAGCGCCGGCCTGCCGCGCAGCGATCTGCCGCTGGCGCTGCTGTCGTTCAACCTCGGCGTCGAGATCGGGCAACTCGGTTTCGTTGCGCTGGTGCTGGCGCTGGCGCAGGCGTTCCGTGTGCTGCAGATCCGCTGGCCGCGCTGGGTGCAGCTGCTGCCGGGCTACACGGTCGGCGTGCTCGGCGCGTTCTGGACGATCCAGCGTGTGGCCCTGCTCGTGGCAGCCATGCGATGAACACGCGGCAGCAGTGGGTTCGCGCTGCCGGCGCACTGCCGGCCGTCTTGTGGGTGCAGGCGGCGTCCGCGCATGTCGCCGGCAGCGAGTCGATCGGCTTGCTGACTGGCTTGATGCATCCGCTGTCGGGCGCCGACCATGTGTTGGCGATGGTCGCCGTCGGCCTGTGGGGTGCACAGCTCGGCGCGCCGGCGATCTGGGTGCTGCCGGTCGCCTTCCCGCTGGTGATGGCGCTGGGCGGCATGCTCGGTTTTCTCGGCGTGCCGGTGCCCGGCATCGAGGTCGGCATCGCCGCGTCGGCCATCGTGCTCGGCGCCGCGGTGGCGTTCGAACTGCGCCCGCCGCTGGTGGTCTCGGCGTTGATCGTCGGTGTGTTCGCGATCTTCCACGGCCATGCGCACGGCACCGAGCTGCCGGCCGGGCAGAGTGCGCTGCTCTACAGCGTCGGCTTCGTCGTCGCCACCGGTGGCCTGCACGCCGCCGGCATCTGCATCGGCACGGTGCACCGCTGGGGCTGGGGCCGCAAGCTGCTGCGCACGGCCGGGGCCTCGGTCGCAGCGGGTGGCCTCTTCTTCCTGTGGAGGGCGCTCGCATGAAGCGTCACACCCTCGCGGTCTCCACCGCTCTTTTGCTGGGCTGCGCGAGCGCCCACGCACATCTCGAAGCCACCGGCATGGGCCCGATTTACGACGGTGTGCTGCATTTCCTGACGAGCCCGCAGGACCTGTTGCCCGCGCTGGCGCTGGCGCTGCTGGCCGGGCTGCGCGGCGCGGACCATGGCCGCCGTGCGCTCCTCACGCTGCCGCTCGCCTGGCTGCTGGGCAGTCTTGTCGGCTTGAATGCCGCCGCCAGCAGCGCCGGCACGCTCGGCGCAGCGTTGTGGTTCCTGTTCATGGGTTCGCTGGTGCTGGCCGACGCCAGGCTGTCGCTCGCGGCCACGACGGGTCTGGCCGCGCTGCTGGGACTGTTTCACGGCGCTTTCAACGGCTCCGGGCTGGGCCTGTCGCTGCCTTCATTCGTTGCCACGCTCGGCTTGGCGGCCGCGGTGTTCGTGTGCGTGGCCCTCGTTGCGGCCTTCATCGTCCGGTTGCGCGCGCAATGGGCACGCATTGCGGTGCGCGTCGTGGGCAGTTGGATCGCGGCGAGTGGGCTGCTGATGGTCGGTTGGGCGATTCGCGGTGCGTGATTGGTGCTTTCGTCCTGCCGTATACCTGCCGTTCGTGACTGACGGCAACTGGCCGATTCTGTCGAAAGACTCCCCGCAAACGTGAACCCGGCGATGTGATTTGAGTCCCATGCACGTTGGCGTGGAGGGCATGTAGATGATGGGACGACAGGCGAGCGAGCAGGACCGACGTTCTACTTGTTCAATCTCGAAGACCACGTACCAAAGACTCACTTGCTGCGCGGCATCGATAGCTGCCTTGATCTTTGTGGCCTGCATCAGCATCTGGCCAAGCACTACAGCCACACCGGGCGCCCGTCCATTGATCCCGAGCTGATGCTGCGCATGCTCATCGTGGGTTATTGCTATGGCATCCGATCCGAGCGTCGCTTGTGCGAGGAAGTGCAGCTGAACCTGGCCTACCGGTGGTTCTGCCGCTTGAGCCTTGAAGATGCCGTGCCCGACCATTCCACCTTCTCCAAGAACCGCCATGGCCGCTTCCGCGACCGTGCCACCTTCCGTTGGCTGTTCGACGAGGTCGTGCGCCGCTGCATGGCCGAAGGCCTGATCAAAGGCGAAGGATTCGCGGTGGACGCCAGCATCGTGGCGGCTGACGCCAACAGACAGCGCGGCGTGCCCAGTACCGAGACTGTGGGCTGGAAGGATCCCGCACTGAGCACGCGCGCCGTGCGCGAATACCTGGAGGCACTGGACGCAGACGAAGTCAAACAAGTCCTGCCCAAGAACATCTCCTTGACCGATCCTCAGGCGAGCTGGACGGCCGCGCCAGGCGGGCCAGCGTTCTATGCCTATCAACCATCGCGTGGTCTTGAGGCGCTGGCGCTACCAGCCTTCCTCCCAAGGCGGTGTCAAGGCGAAGCGTTCCAGGAGGAAGTCGATCAACACTCGCACGCGCCGCGGCAACGTGCGATTGGGCAGGTACACAAGGTAGATAGTGCCTTCCGGCGCCCGGAAGTCACGCAGCAGCGGCACCAGTCGCCCCCGCCGCAAGTCATCGACTGCAACATACGCCGGCAGCATGCCAATGCCCAGGCCAGCGAGCACGGCTTCGTGCACGACAACCGGGTCGTCGGACTCGAAGCGGGCGGATACCGCCACTGCGAAGCGCTCACCATCACGCTGCAGAGCCCATCCGCCGCGCGAGGCCGTCGGCGTGAAGACCACCGCGTCGTGCGCGGCGAGTTCATCAAGTCCCCGCGGCGTACCCTGCAGCGCCAGGTAGGACGGGGCAGCGCACAGCACGCTGCGGTTCGTCGCGAGTCGACGTGCGACGAGCCTCGGGTCCGGTTGCAGCGACATGCGGATGCCGACGTCGTAGCCTTCGTCGCCCAGGTCGAGCCTGCGGTTGCTGCACGAAAGCCGCACGCGGATGCCTGGATAGCGCCGCTGGAACTCGACCAGCGACGGCACGACATGGCGCACCGCGAAGGGCTGTACGCAGGTCAGCCGCAGTTGCCCGGCGAGCTCGGATTGCGTCTGCGTCACGCGCTGCTCGGCATAGCTGGCCTCCCGCACGATGCGCACGCAGTGCTCGTGGAAGACCGCCCCGGCTTCGGTCAGGCTGAGGCGCCGGGTGGTGCGATTCAGCAGCTTGACGGCGAGTTCGCGTTCCAGCGCGCTCACCTGGCGGCTGACCAGCGACTTGGACAAGCCCAGCTTCATTGCAGCCGCCGAGAAGCTCTTGGACTCGACCACCTGCGCAAACACGCTCATCGCTGCCAGCCGTTCCCTCATTGGCTACTCTGAAGCAACAATGAGTTGAAGTAGAAACGATTTATCTGTTCAGTGCAACGACCTACAGTCCTGCCATCGTGTTCTACGACTGGAGAAGACCATGAACAACGATGTGATCACGGTGGGGCAGCTTGAGATCCGATATCTGATCGACGGCACTGCGAGCCAGGGGCTGGGCGTGTTCGAGCTCACCGTGCCGTCCGGCGCGCGCGTGCCGCCCCCACACAGCCACACGCTCAACGAGGAGTTCTTTTACGTGCTCGAAGGTTCGCTGCACTACGCGGTGGACGACGTGTCGCGCGAGCTGGCGCCGGGCGACTGGATGTCCACGCCGCGCGGCTCGGTTCATGGGTTTCGCAACGACGGGGCTCGCCCGGCACGGGCATTGGTCATGCTGGCGCCCGACATCGGCATGCAGTACTTTCGCGACGTCGCCACGGTGGTCAACGCCGGCGGGCCGCCCGACCGTGCTCGGCTGCTCGAGGTGATGTCACGCTATGGCCTGGTGCCAGCGGCGCCACCGCAATCTGCGATTGCCTGAGTCTTCGTCCCGGTTCAGCGCGCCGGACGCACGGGAGCGACTGCCGGTGCACAGCATCGCGCGTCCACGCGCACTTGGACTTGCGTTGCCGGCAACGACATTGCTGCGCGCCGATGAAGTGATTGGGTGACCGGCAAGAACTGCTGAAGGGCGCGCGCCCGAGCGGCCGCTGCCGGCGTTAGGCGTGAACTTGTCCTCCCGGCCACAACCGGACACTGGTGGAAGGCAGCTTCCTGGCACCTCACCTCACCTGGCCATGCTTGCGTCGCCGGCGACCAGGAGGTAGATCACGAAACACAGTCGGAGTTGTTCGCGCTGACTCATAGGTCACCTGCCTGCGCGTGACGACGGCCTGGTGTGTTTCCCGCTTCCCCGGTGCGGGGTCCGGTGGCGCTATTTCTTCAGCGAAGCGCTCTCGATCATCACAGCGTAGTCATAGCCCGCACCGAGCTTCACGTCGGTTCGCACGGTGCCCTGTACGGTGACGACATCGCCGACGGCAGCGACGTCCTTGGACGTGACAAGAACATCCTGGGTGCCGGCGGCCACTGATCCGGAGCCGTCCTGCAGGTGAAACCAGTTCTTGCCCATGATGCCCAGATTGGCTTTGACCACCTGGCCGCGCAGACTGACGCGCTTGTCCTTCAGCGCATCTTTGCCCGTAAGCACTTCAGCCACTGTGCGCGCATCGCTACCGGGGGCCTTGGCGACCTTCGCCACCGGCTGCGGGGCGTTGAGGGCGCCGCCGCCCATGCTGGCGTGAGGCGAGCCGGGGGATCCCGGAGTCGCTGTCTTGGGGTCGGCGATGGTGCCGAAGACGATTCGATCAAAGTTACGGTCGAGCGTCTTGCTTTTGAAATTCTCTATCACCACCGGGTTGTCGATGGTGACCTGAGTTCCCTTCTTGACCGGCACCTGGGTGACTGCAGCCCAGGTCTCGCCCTCGCTGGTCTTTAGGCGTAGATACGTATAGGGCGGCGCGTCGCGTACCTCCAGCACTTCGCCCTTGAGGGTCGCGGCGAAGAGCGTTGTGCTGAGAAGCAGCAGGGCAAGTGCGGTGAGTGTCTTCATGGTGGAAGCATTCTAGATTCGCACCCGCGCGACGGCGTCTGTCCTTCGCCTCGCACTGGAGTCCTATCTCGGAATTGGCCTTGAGCGATTGGAGGCGGATCGGCGATCAACAACCGGCCCGCAAAAGCGAGCAGCAACTCGCCCAGGTGCCGCAAGGCAAAAGGCGCGCTAGTAGCGTTAGAGAACTGCGATCAGGCCCAACGTGCCCGGTTCCTGGCAAGCCCCTTGTCAACCACGACTGCCATAGCCCTTGGGATTCCGACCGACCTGAGCCCCAAGGCGCAAACCCGAATTTGCGTCCGACGTGACACACAACGGAAACGTGCGACCTGTCCTCGCCTTCGGCAGGTGGCCTATTCCGTGCCAGATCGGGACAGTGCTCCAACGATCATGGATTTACTTGGCCAGTGGTTTGTCCGCCCAACGGGCACGAAATCGAACCAATGGTCGTAGCATGGGCCACGAGCCCAAGGGTCAATTCGAAAGTTAGCGCGTGAGACGCGGGCCACAGATGGGCCAAACTTGGGCCACAGCAGGGCCACAACGCAAAACGCCGACCCTATAGTCGGCGTTGGCAAGTTCTAAGTGGTTGCTGCTGTTCGAGAATCTTGGCGCGGCTGGCGGGGATCGAACCCACGACCCTTGGCTTCGGAGGCCAATACTCTATCCACTGAGCTACAGCCGCGATGCTGAACGCCGCGAATTCTACTCGTGGGGTGTGTCGGAGCGGCTTGGCATGGACCCGCCGCTATAATTTTGCGGTTTTGCCAGCCCGGCGCCTTGCCTTGCAGCGCCCGACCGTTGGTTCAGATCGCGGCCTTTCGGCGCCGCTGCCACCGAGGACTTCATGAGCGACTCCCAGGACCACGACGCCCCCCACGAGGGCCCGATCAAGACCCCCAAGCAGCTCATCGTGACTGTCGTGGCTTCCTTCGTGGTGCCGATCGCGATCATCGTGTTGTTGATCAACTTCGTGGTCTCGGGGAACAAGGACGGCGCGGGCAGCGGCGGCATGAGCGCGGAGGCCGTGGCCCAGCGCATCCAGCCGGTGGGCGTGGTCATGCTGAAGACTGCCGGGGGCGCGGCCGCGTTGCGCACCGGTGAGCAGGTCTATGCCGCACAGTGCACGGCCTGCCATGCAGCAGGTGCAGCCGGCGCCCCGAAGTTGGGCGACGAGGCCGCTTGGGCGCCGCGGATCAAGACCGGGTACGAAGCGTTGCTCAACTCGGCGCTGAAGGGCAAGGGCGCGATGGCGGCCCAGGGTGGCGGCGACTTCTCCGACGTCGAGATTGGCCGCGCCGTGGTCTTCATGGCCAACAAGGCGGGTGGCAAGCTCGACGAACCCAAGGCACCTGCAGCCGCGGCATCGGCACCTGACGCGGCGGGCAGCGCGCCGAACTAATCGCACCTCCATTCCAGTGTCCTAAAGCCGCCAAAGGGCGGTCTTTGTCTTGCGATCGCCGCGATGGCCGGCGTCTCAAACACGTTCCGCTCGGGCGGCCGCTGCCGGGCTCAGCACATAGCCGAAACGCTCGGGCATGCGCTCGAAATCCAGCGCTTGGGGCCGCCAGTCGCCCGCGTCGACCGCCTGTGCGGCTATGCCGACATCCAGCGTGTGCAGCAGGCCGAAGCCGATTTCGCAGTCGATGAACAGCCGACCCTGCTGGTCCGTCCAGCAGCCGCGGCAGGTGGCGCTGCGGCCGTCGCGCGAGCCGATGCGCCAGCGCTCGGCGCCGCGCCCGGCCACGGCGTCGAGCCGGAACACCCAGGGCGCGGCTTCCAGTTCGACGTAGACGCGCTGCGGTCCATTCTGGAAGTACCAGGCCCCGCCTTCATCGGCGGCGTAGTTGCGCTGGATGAACTCGCGCAGCCCGTCGTGCTCGATGCGGCTGCCCTTGGCCCCTGAAAAGGGCCCGGCGGCCTGCACCTCGGCGTCGCGCAGGTACCAGTCGCCGCGCGCGTCCAGGCCCAGCCAGCCGTGGCAGTGCGGCACCCGAGGCCACTTGCGCAGTGCGGCTTCGACGATCGGATCCATCGCTGAATACTCTGGTTCAGCCGGCTTGCGCCAGCATCCAGCCCGTGACGGCTTCGGGCAGCGTCTGCACATGCCCCGGAAAGCGCCCCTGCCCAAAGCCGACGTGGCCGCCGTGCGCCGGCTGCCACAGCGTCACGCAGCGACCGACTTCCTTCGGCCCGGGCAGGCTGTGCGCCGGTACGAAAGGGTCGTTGCGTGCGTTCAGCACCAGCGTCGGGATGCGGATCTGGCGCAGGTGCGGCTTGGCCGACGCACGGTACCAATAATCGTCGGTGTCCTTGAAACCATGCAGCGGCGCGGTGAACACATTGTCGAACGCGTGCAACGTGCGTGCCGCCGCCAGCCGATCGCGGTCGAACAACCCGGGGTGCTGTTGCCACTTGGCCAGCGCCTTCGGCTTCATCGTGCGCAGGAACATGCGCGTGTAGACCTGCCGGTTGAAGCCACGGCTGATGGCCTGGCCGCCGGCGGCCAGGTCGATAGGCGAGGACACCGCGGCCAGCGCACGCACCGTGAGCGCGGCCGTGTCGCCGGATTCCTCTGCCCAGCGCAGCAGCGCGTTGCCGCCCAGCGAGATGCCCACCGCGTACAGCAGTTGGCGCTGGCCTTCTCGCAGGCGCTGCAGGATCCAGCCGATCTCCTCGTAGTCGCCCGAGTGATAGGCGCGTGGCGCCAGGTTCAGTTCGCCGGAGCAGCCGCGGAAGTGCGGCACCGCATAAGCCCAGCCGAGCGCCGCGGCGCGGTGCGCGAAGGCCCTTGCGTAGTGGCTCGTCGACGTGCCCTCCAGCCCGTGGAAGAGCACAAGCAGCGGCGCCTGGGCGTCGGGCGAATCGACGAAATCCACGTCGATGAAGTCCGCGTCTGGCGTGGTCCAGCGCTCGCGGCGGTAGATCGGTCCCTCGCCCGCGCCGTGACGGGAAAACAGCGCTGGCCAGATGGTCTGCAGGTTGCCACCGGGCAGCCAGCGGGGTGCGCGGAAGTGCTGCATCGGCAGGCCCGCCATCGGCGCTCAGTGCAGCGTCGCGGACGCCTCGCGCGGCTGGGCTTCCACCGGCTCGGTGCCGGGGCTGGCATGGTGCGCCACCATGCGCCAGCCCTGCGCGGTCTTCAGGTACACATTGGTCGCCAGCACCCAGGCAGTGCGCGTGCCTTCGGCACGGGTGACGCTGATGTGCTCGTTCACGTGGTGCACCGCACAGCCCAGCCCCAACACCCGCCGGACCCCCTGCGGGCGCAGCGCCACCGCGCCCTTGGCGAAGATGGCCTCGAAGCTGGCGCGGATCGCCGCATGCCCCGACACCCGCGGTCCGCCAGGGTGCACGCAGGCGATGTCGTCGTCGTCCGACCACACCGCCATCAGCTTGTTCAGGTCGGCCTGCTGCAGCGCCTCGTAGAACTGCGCCTCGACATCGTCGGGCGTGGCAAGCAGGGCGGCGGCTGGGGGTTTGCTGCGCGGCATGGCTCAGCGAAAGATCACGCTCTTGTGGCCGTTCATCAGCACGCGGTGCTCGACATGCCAACGCACGGCCCGCGCCAGCACCGCGCACTCGATGTCGCGACCCACGGCAGTGAAGGTCTCGGCCGACATCGCATGGTCCACGCGCTGCACGTCCTGCTCGATGATCGGGCCCTCGTCGAGATCGGCGGTGACGTAGTGCGCCGTGGCGCCAATGAGCTTGACGCCGCGCGCATGGGCCTGGAAATAGGGCCTCGCCCCCTTGAAGCTGGGCAGGAAGCTGTGATGGATGTTGATTGCTCGGCCCTTGAGCCGGTCACACAGCTCCGGACTGAGGATCTGCATGTAGCGCGCCAGCACCACCAGCTCGATGCGCTCGCGCTCGATCAGCGTCTCCAACTCGAGCTCCTGCGCGCGCTTGGCGGCTGCGTCGCTGCCCGCGGGCAGCGGCAGGTGATGGAAGGGTATGCCGTGACTCGCTGCCATCGATTCGAGCCGCGTGTGGTTCGAGACGATGCCGGCGATGTCCACCGCCAACTGCCCGCTGCGCCAGCGGAACAGCAGGTCGTTCAGGCAATGCCCGTGCTGGCTGACCATCAGCAGCAGTCGCGCGCGATGCGTCATGTCGTGCAGCTCCAGCTGCATGCCGTACTGCTTCTGAGTGTGTGCGAACAGCGTGTACAACGCGGCTGTGCTCGCCAGGTGCGGCGGCGCCGCGAAGTGCACGCGCATGAAGAAGAGCCCGGTCGCATCCTCGCCCTGCAAGTCGCCGAACTGCTGCGAGTCGATGATGTTGCAGCCACCCTGATAGAGCAGGCCCGACACCGCATAGACGACGCCCGTGGTGTCCTGGCAGGACAGTGTGAGGATGAATTCGGCGCTTTTCGACATGGCCGCCCAATTGTAGGCAGCCACGCTGGCGACGCGGCCGGGCGGCGCCAGCGCGCTCAGGCCCGCGGCAGCGTCACGACGAAGCTTGTGCCGACGCCGGGCGTGCTGCGCACTTCGATCCTGCCGTGCATCAGCATGACCAGAGCGCGTGTCACGCTCAGGCCGATGCCAGTGCCCTCGACGCCGCCATGTGCCTGCGCAAGGCGGTTGAAGGGTTCGAACAAGTGCGGCAGGTCGGCAGCGTCGATGCCCACGCCGCTGTCGCTGACCTGGATCGACAGGCACGGTCGGCCGTCGGCGCCGGCGCACGGCGCAACCTGAAGCTCCACGCTGCCGCCGGTGCGGTTGTACTTGATGGCGTTGGACAGCAGGTTCAGCAGCACCTGGCGCAAGCGCGTGCGGTCCGCGCGCGCGGCCAGGTCGGCGTCGTCGATCTGAAGCGACAGCTCGACGCGCGCTG
>Ga0316188_10000356_pt1 | contig 19053 bp, 17 predicted proteins | sample Phiworburrow1_MG_FD_204933 | JGI IMG/M metagenome (GOLD analysis project Ga0316188, IMG submission 204933) | Coastal sediment microbial communities from Maine, United States - Phippsburg worm burrow 1 | ecosystem: Environmental > Aquatic > Marine > Coastal > Sediment | place: USA: Maine... | reverse complement strand
GCTGCCCAAGCTGAAGCTGCACGAGGGCGTGGTGCTGCGCGAGGCGGTGCCCAAGGGCTGGGCGATCCGCAAGAACAGCCCGCAGCTGCAGGCGGTTTTGAACCGCTTCTACACCGAGTGGGTGACGAAGTCGGGCGTTATCGCCTACCGCCAGAAGCAGGCGATGCAGCGCGTCAAGACGCTGAACAACAGCACCGCGGCGGAGGATCGCAAGCGCTTCGAGCAGATGATCGAACTGTTCCGCAAGTACGGGGCACAGTACGCCTTCGACCCGCTGATGCTGGCCGCGCAGGGTTATCAGGAATCGACGCTCGACCAGAACAAGAAGAGCCATGTCGGCGCGATCGGTGTGATGCAAATCATGCCGGCCACCGGCACCGAGCTGAAGGTGGGCGACATCCGCAACGTCGAGGCCAACATCCACGGCGGCACGAAGTACATGGACCAGCTGATGACGCGCTACTTCACAGACGCGAACTTCAGCGAGAAGAACCGGACGCTGTTCGCCTTTGCCGCCTACAACGCCGGGCCGGGCAACATCGCCAAGATGCGCAAGGAGGCTGCGAAGCGCGGGCTCGACCCCGATAAGTGGTTCAACAACGTCGAGATAGTTACCTCCGAACGAATCGGCAGCGAGCCCACAACCTACGTGCGCAACATCTATAAATACTACGTGTCCTACAAGCTGCTGGTCGACGCACACGCGCAGACCGAAGCGCTGAAGCAGCAGGTGACGCCGGCAAAGAAGTAGCGGCGAGCCGCCAGCGCCGGTGTGCCGCGTTGTGAAGGCCGCACCCGCCGTACTGCGGGACGGACACTCGTGGGGCGGGGATAACCGCGCCGAGCACAGCCTTCAAGAGCTGGTGGTTGCGGCGATGGCCAGCAGCGTATCGGCTAGACACTCGCCAGCCCGGTCGGCCGCCGCCTTTGCCACTGCCAGCGTGTGCTCATGGCTCAACACCTCGTCGGACAGCCCGGCCGCCATGTTGGTGATCAGCGAAAGCGCCAGCACGCGCAGCCCGGCATGGCGGGCCAGGATCGTCTCGGGCGCGGTACTCATGCCCACCGCGCGTGCGCCCAGCGTGCGCAGCATGCGGATCTCGGCCGGGGTCTCGAACTGCGGACCCAGCACCCAGGCGAACACGCCTTCGTGCAGCCGAACGCCGCGCCGCGCCGCTGCGTCCAGTGCCAGCCGGCGAAGCGCCGGGTCGTAGGCATCGACCATGTTGACGAAGCGCTCGGCGCCGACGGCGCCGACCAGCGGCGAGCGCTGCGCGAGGTTCAGGTGGTCTTTGATCAGCATCAGGCTGCCGGGCGGCATCGCGGCGTCCAGGCTGCCGGCCGCATTGGTCTGCACCAGCACCTCGCAGCCCAGCGCGCGCAGCGTGCGCAGCGCGCCCTTCATGCCGTCGGCATGGCCATCCTCATAGGCATGGCGGCGTCCGGCGAGCATCGCCACCTCGGCCGCGCCGAGTCGGCCCAGCCACAGTTCGCCGGCATGTCCGGGCACATCGGCGGCGGGGAAGCCGGGCAGCTCGGCATAGGCCAGGCGCGTCGCGCCACCGAGCCGCTGCGGCAGTGCGCCCCAGCCCGAGCCCAGCAGCACGGCGATGCGCGGCCGCGCCGCCGGCGCGCGCTCGCGGATGATCTGAAGCGATTCGTCGAGCGGTGTCATCGCGACTCCAGGTGCACCGCGCCGAAGCTGTGCGGCAGCAGTTCGTCCAGCGTCAGCGTCTGACGCACGCCCTCAGCATCGGCCAGCAGAACCGGCGCGTCGCCATCGGCGAACTCGCGCAGCTTCTGCCGGCAGCCGCCGCAGGGGGTGAGCAATGCCGGGCCTTCGCCCAGCACCAGCAACGCGCGGGCGCGGCGCCCGCCCGCCGCCACCATCGCACCCAGCGCGACGGCCTCGGCACACAGGCCCTGCGGATAGGCGGCGTTCTCGACGTTGCAGCCGGCGTGGATGCGCCGCTGCTCGTCCAGCACGGCCGCGCCGACCTTGAAGCGCGAATAGGGCGCATGCGCGTGCAGTCGCGCGGCCCGCGCCGCAGCCAGCAGCGCGCTCATTTCTTCGTGGCTCGGCAAGACAGCGCCCCTCAGGCCAGCGCCCGGCCGATGAGAATCTTCTGCACTTCCGACGTGCCTTCGTAGATCTGGCACACGCGCACGTCGCGGTAGATGCGCTCGACCGGGAAGTCGCTGACGTAGCCGTAGCCGCCGAAGACCTGGATCGCTGCCGAGCACACGCGCTCGGCCATCTCGCTGGCGTAGAGCTTGGCCATCGCCGCCTCCTTCAGGCAGGGCTTGCCGGCGTCCTTCAGCGTCGCGGCGTGCCAGATCAGCTGCCGCGCGGCCTCGATCTGCGTGGCCATGTCGGCCAGCTTGAACTGCACCGCTTGGTGGCAGAAGATCGGCTGGCCGAAAGCCTGGCGCTCCTTGCTGTAGGCCAGCGCAGCGTCAAAGGCTGCACGCGCCATGCCCAGGCTCTGGCTGGCGATGCCGATGCGACCGCCTTCCAAGCCGGACAGCGCGATCCTCAGACCCTCGCCTTCCTCGCCCAGCCGGTTGGCAGCCGGCACGCGGCAGTTCTCGAACAGGATCTGTGCCGTGTCGCTGGCGTGCTGACCCATCTTGTCCTCGACGCGCGCCACGGTATAGCCCGGCGTGGCCGTCGGCACGACGAAGGCGCTGATGCCCTTCTTGCCCGCCGCCCGGTCGGTGACGGCCATGACGATAGCCAGATCGCCGTTCTTGCCGCTGGTGATGAACTGCTTGACTCCGTTGAGCATGTAGTGATCGCCATCCGCGTCCTGGCTCCGCACGGCACTGGTCTTCAGCCCGGCGGCCTCGGAGCCGACGTGCGGCTCGGTCAGGCAGAAAGCGCCGAGTTGGTCACCACGCGCCAGCGGCTTGAGGAAGTGCTCCTTTTGTTCGACGCTGCCGAAAGCCATCAGGATCGAGCACACTGGGCAGTTGTTGACGCTGACCACGGTGCTGGTGGCACCATCACCAGCGGCCACTTCCTCCAGGATGATGGCCAGTGCCAGGTAGTCCAGGCCGGCACCGTCCCATTCAGTGGGCACGGCCACGCCGTAGCAGCCGAGATCGGCCAGACCGCGCAACTGCGCCTTCGGGAAGTGGTGCGTGCGGTCCCATTCGGCCGCATGCGGCGCGATCTCGGCCTGGACGTAGTTGCGTACTGCATCCTGCACGGCGCGGTGGTCTTCTGAGAGCAGCATGATCGTCAGTCCTGGTCAGTGCGAGGCGTCGCCGCGCATCGCGCGCGGGTCTTCCTGGTGGGCCGCGGCCAGCAGCACGCGCGAGCCGTCGGCCGTGCGCATTAGCTGCCAGCCGCTGCGGAACTGCTGCAGCACGCTGCCGTCGGTGCGGCGCAGTGTCCAGCGCAGCAGTGCGAAGGCGTGCGCCGCGCCCATCGGCACGTGGCTCTCGATCTCGAAGTGCTCGCGGTGGTAGCCCGCCGCCCGGTAGACCTCGCACAGCGCGCGGTGGTTGGTGCGCATCAGGCCCTCGTCCGGCCACCAGATCAGGCGACCGCAGCCCTGCTTCGCGTCGGCGATTCCGCTGGCGCCGTGCCAGAGCCCGGCCATGGCGTCGCCGTCCAGGCGGTCGAAGGGGTAGGCCTCGAAGAGGGTTTGGGTCTCGGTCAGGCTCATGGCGTCACCACGCCAGCGGCTGGCCGTCGTGGTTGAGGAAGCGGCCGTTGTCGGCCGGCGTCAGGCCGGCCAGTGTGCGCCGCATGTCGACAACCGCGTCCTTCACCTCGAGGTCGGCGCCGGCGCCGCCCATGTCGGTGCGCACCCAGCCGGGGTGGAAGGCGACGCAAGTGACGCGTCCCTCGAAGGCCAGCGACGCATCCTTCAGCACCGAGTTTAGGGCGGCCTTGCTGGCGCGGTAGAGCCAGCCGTCGCCGGCCGTACGCAGGCCGATCGAGCCCATGCGCGACGAGATCACTCCCAGCCTCGCCCCGGGTGCCAGCGCCGCGTCGAGTTGCGGCAGCACGCGCATCGCGCCGAGCACGTTGACGTGCATCACGGCGTCGAATTCGGCCGCGGTGGGCGGCTGCAGGCCCCGCGTACGCGGTCCGTAGACGCCGGCGTTGAGCACCACGACGTCGAAGGCCTCGCCGTCGATCGGCCAGGCCAGGCCGCTGGCGCTGGCCGCATCGGCCACGTCCAGGCGCAGCGCCTGCGCGCCGAGCGCCTTCAGCGTCTCCAGGCCGGTGTCGTCGCGCGCGGTGCCGGCGACGCGCGCACCCTCGGCGCGGTACTGGCGCACGAACTCGAGGCCGATGCCGCGCGAGGCGCCGACGATCAGCACGTTCATCATGCGTTCACGAACCTCACCGCCAACGCGCCGAAGAGCCCGGCGCCCGCGGCGTTCAAGGCCCGGCCGACCGCCGGAAGGGGTTGCAGACGCCGCGCCTGCGAAGCCAGGGCCACCAGCACCGCCAGGAAGACGGCGCTCTGCAGCACGAACCATGCCCCCAGCAGCAGGAAGGCGAGTGTCTTGTGCGGCGCCGCTGGTGCGATGAACTGGGGGATGAAGGCGAGGAAGAACAGCGCCACCTTCGGGTTCAGCACGTTGGTGAGGAAGCCGGTGCGCACCTCCTTGCGCAGCCGCTGCGGCGGCGCGACGCGCCGCTGGCCCACCGGATCGGGCCGCGACGCGCTGCGCGCCATGCCCCAGGCCAGCCATAGCAGGTAGGCCGCGCCAGCCCAGGTCAGCACACTGAAGGCCGACGGCGTAAGTGCCATCAACGCCGCAAGCCCGAAGGCCGCCGCCAGCGCATGCACGACGCAGCCGAGTTCGATGCCGAGCGCCGCGGCCAGCCCGGCGCGCGCGCCCCCGGCCAGCGTGCGCGTGACCGTCAGCAGCAGGTCCACGCCAGGCGTCGCGTTGAGCAGCAGCACGGCGACGACAAACAACCCCGCCTCGCGCCAGCCCGCCAGGCCGAAAGCCTCCAGCATGATCAGCACATCTCAATGGCCATCGCGGTGGCTTCGCCGCCGCCGATGCACAGCGACGCGACGCCGCGCTTCAGGCCGCGCTTCTTCAACGCACCCAGCAGCGTGACGACGATGCGCGCGCCGGAGGCACCGATCGGGTGGCCGAGCGCGCAGGCGCCACCGTGCACGTTGACCATCTCGTGCGGCAGCTTGAACTCGTGCATCGCCGCCATCGTGACGGCGGCGAAGGCTTCATTGACCTCCCACAGGTTCACGCCGTTGGCGTCCCAGCCGGCCTTCTTCAGTGCCTTCTCGATCGCGCCAGCTGGTGCGGTGCTGAACCACTCCGGCGCCTGCGCATGCACCGCGTGGCTGACGATGCGCGCCAGCGGCGTCACGCCGAGTTCGCGCGCCCGGCTCTCGCGCATCAGCACCAGCGCCGCCGCACCATCGGAAATGCTCGACGCGTTGGCCGCGGTGACGGTGCCGCCCTTGACGAAGGCGGGTGGCAACGTCGGGATCTTCTCCAGCCGCGCCTTGAAAGGCTGCTCGTCGTGCTTGACCAAGGTGTCGCCGCCCTTGCCCGCCAGTGTCACCGGCTCGATCTCCCAGTCGAAGCTGCCGTCCTCGTTGGCCAGCTTGGCGCGCAGCGTCGAGGTGATCGCGTACTGGTCCTGGGCCTCGCGGGTGAAGCGGTACTTGTCGACGCATTGTTCGGCGAAGACGCCCATCGCCTTGCCACGCTCGTAGGCGTCTTCCAGGCCGTCCATCGCCATGTGGTCGAAGATTCGCGACGCGCCGTACTTGATGCCCTTGCGCGCGAACATCAGGTGCGGTGCGTTGGTCATGCTCTCCATACCGCCGGCCACCACCACGGAGGCCGAGCCGGCCGCGAGCATGTCGTGCGCGAACATCGCCGCGCGCATGCCCGAGCCGCACATCTTGTTCAGCGTGACCGCGCCGGCGGACTGTGGCAGGCCGGCCTTCAGCAGCGCCTGTCGCGCCGGGGCCTGCCCTTGGCCGGCCATCAGCACGTTGCCCATCAATACTTCATCGACCGCGTCCGCCGGGATGCCGGCACGCTGCACGGCCGCGCGGATGGCCACAGCGCCCAACTCCCACGCGGCCAGTGTCGAGAAGTCGCCGAGCAGCCCGCCGATGGGCGTGCGCGCGGCCGAGACGATGACAATGGCGTCGGACATATTTAGCCTCCTTCAGGCAAAGGGTTGCAGCGCCTCGGCGCTCGGGTGCGCCGCGGCAGGCCCCACCCTCGCTTGGGCCGCCTTGCGCAAGTTGACGAAGCGCTTGTGCGGCTCGTAGGGGAAGACATCATGCACGTGGCCGGCCAGGATGCGCTCCTTGTGACCCTGCCAGAACCCGGCTTCGAGCAGATCGGCGTGGTGCTTCATGAAGACCTCGCGCACCACCGGGTTGCCGAGCAGGAAGGGGCCGAAGGTCTCAGGGAACACGTCGTGCGGGCCGACGCTGTACCAGACCTCGCCCGACATCTCCTCCTCCTCGGTGCGCGCCTGGGGCACGCGGCGGAAGTTGCAGTCGGTGATGTATTCGATCTCGTCGTAGTCGTAGAAAACCACCTTGCCGTGGCGCGTGACGCCGAAGTTCTTCCACAGCATGTCGCCGGGGAAGATGTTGGCCGCGACCAGGTCCTTGATGGCGTTGCCGTACTCGATCACCGCCTTCTCGATCTGCTCGGCGGTGCCCTCGTGCAGGTAGATATTCAGCGGAATCATGCGCCGCTCGATGTACACGTGATGGATGACCAGGGCGTCGCCGTCCTCCTCGATCAGACTGGGGCAGAAATGCTTCAGCTCGTCGATCAGCTCGGGCTCGAAACGCGCGCGCGGGAACAGCACGTCGCTGTACTCCAGCGTGTCGGCCATGCGCCCGACGCGGTCGTGCTGCTTGACCAGCAGGTACTTGCCCTTGATCTGCTCGCGCGTGGTGTCCTTCTGGGGCGGGTAGAAGTCCTTGATGACCTTGAACACATAGGGGTAGCTGGGAAGGTCAAAGACCAGCATCACCATGCCCTTGATCCCCGGCGCGATGCGGAAGTGGTCGCTCGAGTGCTGCAGGTGGTGCAGGAAGTCGCGGTAGAACATGTTCTTGCCCTGCTTTTGCAGGCCCAGCGCGCTGTACAGCTCGGAACGCGGCTTGCGCGGCATCATGCTGCGCAGGAACTGCACATAGGCGCTGGGAATCTCCATGTCCACCATGAAGTAGGCGCGCGCGAAGCTGAAAAGGATCAGCAGCTCGTCCTCGTGGAACATCGCGGTGTCGATCGCGAGCTTGCCCGAGGGCGTGTGCAGGATGGCCAGCGCGAAGGGCACCTCAGTGAAGCCATTGACGATCTTGCCCACCAGGTAGGCGCCCTTGTTGCGATAGAACAGCGAGGACAGCACCTGCAACTGGAAGTTGGGCCGCCAGGTCCACTGCGCCAGGGGCAGGCCGATGTGCTCTTCCAGCGCCGCCAGCACGTCGTCGACGTCGCGCGGCAGGTCCTCGAATTCGCGCTGCAGCTGGATGTTGTCGATGATGCGCACGAAGCAGGCGTGCATCGACTCGCGCGTCGGGTAGTAGGCGCGGTAGGTGGGCAGCGCGGCAGGCTCGTCATTCTCGATGTACTCGGTGCTGACCGCCGGGCGCACGAAGATGAAGTCGTTGCGAAAGTAGCTGCGGTGCAGCAGCTTGACCGTGACAGAGTTGAAGAAGGTCTCGGCCAGCTCGGGCTGGTGGTGGTCGATCAGCAGGCCCACGTAATGCAGCTTGACCTGCTGCCACGCATCCATCGACAGCGTGGCCACGTCGAACTCGCGCTGCAGCCGCTCGGCCGCCTCGGCCACTCGCTGGTCGTAGAACTGGATGCGCAACGCCTGCGCGCGCTGCTGGCCGTGCCAGTCCGCCGCCTCGAACCGCCCCTTCGCTGACGCACTGGCTTCGCGGAACAGCTGATAGTGCCGGTTGAAGCCGTCGAGCATCGCGCGCGCGACGCCGAAGGCACGGCTGTCCGTCAGGCGGTGAGGGAACATCGGCGTGGTTAGACTGCAGTGGTCACGTACGCACAAATGGTAGCCGACGCATGGCCAACGCCCAGGAAGACCAACTGCACTACGCCTTCGGCGACACGCTGCCGGGACCCGGTACCTCGCTGCCGGTGGCCGACGGCGTCGCCTGGGTGCGCATGCGGCTGCCCTTTGCGCTGGACCACATCAACCTGTGGCTGCTGCGCGACCGTGAGGACACGCCCGCTGGCGTGCGCGAAGGCTGGGCCATCGTCGATTGCGGCATCGACAACGACGACACCCGTGCCGCCTGGGAACAGGTCTTCGCCACCGCTTTGCATGGCCTGCCGGTGCTGCGCGTGATCTGCACCCACATGCACCCCGACCACATCGGCCTGGCGCATTGGCTGACCGAACGCTGGAACTGCCGGCTGTGGATCAGCGCCACCGACTGGAACGCCGCACGCGTGGCCAGCACCGCCATCGGCGACGCTCACAGCGGCCACGCTGCCGCGGACTTCTACGCACAGCACGGCATGGTCGACGAGAAGGCGCTGGCCAAGGTGCGCGCGCGCTCGAACTACTACGCCAGCATGGTGAAGTCGGTTCCGGCGCGGTTTCGGCGGCTGATGGACGGCATGCGGCTGCGCATCGGCGATCAAGAGTGGCAGTGCATCGCCGGTTATGGCCACGCGCCCGAGCACATCGCGCTGTTTTGTCCGGCACTGAAGCTGCTGATCTCCGGCGACATGGTGCTGCCGCGCATTTCCACCAACATCAGCGTCTACGACATCGAGCCGGAGGCCAACCCGCTGCCGTTGTACCTGGAGTCGATCGCGGCAATGCGTGCGCTGCCGGCCGAAGCACTGGTGCTGCCCTCGCACGGCAAGCCCTTCACGGGCCTGCATCGACGCATCGAACAGCTGATATCCCACCACGACGAGCGCTATGCCGAGGTGCTGCAGGCCTGCGCGCAGGCGCCGCGCAGCGCGGCGGAACTGCTGCCGGTGATGTTCAAGCGCGAACTCGACATGCACCAGACCACCTTTGCGCTGGGCGAGGCGGTGGCGCATGTGCACGCGTTGCAAACCGAGGGGCGACTGCGGCAGCGCGAAGGCAGCGACGGCGTGCTGCGCTTCGAGACGACCTGAGCATGCTGACAGGCGTTCCTTGTTCGAGATCGAGGCGCGGGTTGCGGCCCGTGCAGGGCGGCTATGCGCCGCAACCGGCAGTCCGGCCACGCTCTCAGGAACCTTGAGCCCGAATCAGTCGAAGACCGGTACCGTGCCGTGGCGCAGCGCGTGGCGCGAGTCCTCGTAGTCGGGCAGCACCGAACGCACCACGCCCCAGAACGCGGGGCTGTGGTTCATCTCGCGCAGGTGCGCCAACTCGTGCGTGACGACGTAGTCGATGATCGGCAGGGCGAAGTGAACGAGCCGCCAGTTCAGGCGGATCGAGCCGTCGGCGCTGGCGCTGCCCCAGCGTGTCGCGGCCGAGCTCAGCGAAATGCGGCGCACGCGCACGCCCAGGCGCTCTGCAAAGACCGCGCAGCGCTCGTCGAAGACTCGGCGCGCCTGGCGCTGCAGCCAGCCCTGCACCGCGTCGCGGATCTGCTCGGGCGCGGCAGTGTGCGGCAGGCCGACGCGCAGCAACCGGCTCGGCACGCCAGGCAGCCCGTCGGCCGCCGTGGCATCCAGCACGGCGCCGGTGGTGCGCGGGTCGAGCACGAGGATCACCGTCTCGCCCAGGAAGGGCAGCCCGGTGCCGTCGCGCCAGTCAATGCGCGACGCGGCCATCCGCGATTCGCGCTCGCGCTGCTCGCGCAGCTTGCGCAGGATCCAGCCGCGCTTTTCCTGCAGCGCCGATTCGAGCTCGCGCGTGCCGACCCAGCGCGGCACGCTGACCGACAGGCCTTCGGCCCCGACCACGAAGCCGATGCTGCGGCGCCGCGCGCGCCGCATCTCGTAGGCGACCAGATGACCGTCGAGCCGCACGTCGCGCTGCGCGCGCGGGTGGCGGAAGATCTCGCCCGACAAGATCTCGTGTGGCGACGGCACAGGTTCTGTGGCGGCCGGATCGACGACGGCGGTCGCTGCGGCCTCGCCCAAAGGCTCGGCCGGCTCGTCGAACAACGAGCGCTGCAGCGTCTTCCAGGGGGCGAGCCAGCTCGGCATGGGCGCGATTCTAGGGGCGCCGCCGGGCTTGCTCAGGCGTAGGCCTGCGGGTCGATGCGGCGCATCTCCGCCTCGATCCAGGCTTCGACCTCGGCCATCAGTTCGTCGGGCCTGCGACCCTGCACGGCGATCGGCCGGCCGATGGAAATCTCGATCATGCCCGGTCGCAGCAGGAAGCTCCGGCGCGGCCAGCAGCGCGCCGAGGCGACCGCGATCGGCACGATCGGCGTGTGGGTGGTGATGGCCAGCCGCGCCGCGCCCGCCTTGTACTGGCCCTGGCTGCCGCGCTCGCTGCGCGTGCCTTCGGGAAACATGATGACCCAGTTGCCCTGCGACATGAAGCAGCGACCCTGCTCGGCCACCTTGTTCCAGGCTTCGGCACGCTTGCTGCGATCAATGTGGATCATGTCGAGCTTGCCCATCGCCCAGCCGAAGAAGGGGATCAGCAGCAGCTCCTTCTTGAACACGTAGCACAGCGGGTGCGACATGATTGTCGGGTAGGCAAAGGTCTCCCAGGTGGACTGGTGCTTCGACGCCAGCAGCACCGCACGCAGTCCCTCGGCTTTGGTGGGCAGGTTCTCCATGCCGCGCACGCGGTGGTGCACGCCGCAGATGACGCGCGCACCCCAGATCACCAGGCGCAGCCAGCTGATGCACATCCAGTACAACGGCGTGCCCTTGACGAAGAAGGAAGCGAGCACCACCGCGGTGGCGATGGGCACCACCGTGACAAGCATCCACAGCACGAACAGCGCCGAGCGAAGCGCCCAGAACCAACGGCTCATGTCGATCGGGAGCGGGCCGGCGCCGTCACAGCGCACCCGACTGCGAATCGGAGACATGGTCTCGCTGCAGCAGGTGCGCGGCCAGTTCCGACAGGTCGCGGTGCACGAAGGTGCCGGGCACCTGCTCAACGATGCGCGCCACTTCGTCCGCGTCCAGCGCCGCAGCGCGGCCGGTGCGCACCAGATGCGGCTCGCAGCCGGCGGCCTGTGCGGCCTGCAGGTCCCGCAGCGTGTCCCCGACCATCGGCACCATGGCCAGGTCCACGCCATAGCGTTCGCCGATGGTTTGCATCAGCCCTGGCAGCGGCTTGCGGCAGTCGCAGCCGTCCTCGGGCGTGTGCGGGCAGAAGAACACCGCGTCGATGCGCCCGCCCAGCTGCTGCAGGTTGCGCATCATGTGCGCGTGCACCGCGTTCACCGCGGCCATGTCGATCATGCCGCGGCCGATGCCGGCCTGGTTGGTGGCCACCACCACGTGCCAGCCGGCATGGTTCAGGCGCGACACCGCCTCCAGCGCGCCCGGCACCGCCACCCATTCCTCGGGCGCCTTGATGTGGTCCTCGCGGAACTCGTTGAGGATGCCGTCGCGGCCCAGGATGATCAGCTTGAGGATCGGTTGCATCGGCGGCCCCTGGGTTCGAAGATGCTCAGGCCGCCAGCCGCGACAGGTCGGCGACGCGGTTCATGGCGGCGTGCAGCTGCGCCAGCAGCGCCAGCCGGTTGGCACGCAGGGCCGCCTCGTCGGCATTGACCATCACCTGGTCGAAGAAGGCATCGACCGGCGCCTTCAGCGCCGCCAGCGCCTGCAGCGACGCTTCCAGGTCGCCAGCCGCGAAGGCGGTGTCCGCCCGGGCCGACACCCGCTGCAGCTCGGCATGCAGCGCACGCTCGGCTGCATCGACCAGCAACGCGTCACGCACGACGCCACCGGCCGCTTCGTCGGACTTCTTCAGGATGTTGCCCACGCGCTTGTTGGCCGCGGCCAGCGCCGGCGCCTCGGGCAGCTTGGCAAAGCGCTGCAGCGCCGCCAGCCGCTTGGGCAGATCGGCCCAGCACGGCGGGCGCAGCGCCAGCACCGCGTCGACCTCCTGGGCGCTGTAGCCCAGCTCGCGCAGGTAGCCCACCAGCCGCTCGCGCAGGAACAACGCCAGTTCGGCCTGCGCCTGGCCGTGGGCCGGCCCGAAGACGGCGAAGGCGCGCTGGATCAGTGCCTCGGTTTCCAGCGGCAGCTGGCGTTCGATGAGCATGCGGATCACGCCCAGCGCATGGCGGCGCAGCGCGAACGGGTCCTTGTCGCCGCTGGGCAGCGCGCCGATGCCGAACAACCCGGCCAGCGTCTCCAGCTTGTCGGCCAGCGCCAGCGCCACGCCGCAGGTCTGCCGCGGCAGCGCATCGCCGGCGAAGCGCGGCCGGTAGTGGTCCTCGATGGCCTGGGCGACCTCTTCGGTATCGCCGTCGTGGCGTGCGTAGTAGCCCCCCATCGTGCCCTGCAGCTCCGGGAACTCGCCCACCATGTCGCTGACCAGATCCGCCTTGGCCAGCAGCGCGGCGCGGCCAGCGGCCTGCGCCAGCGCCGGGCCACCGAGCTGGCCAGCGACGTCCTGCGCCAGCGCCCGCACGCGCTCGACGCGTTCGGCCTGCGTGCCCAGCTTGCCGTGATAGACCACCTTGGCAAGCAGCGGCAGGCGCGATTCGAGCGTGCGCTTGCGATCCTGGTCGAAGAAGAATTTCGCGTCGGCCAGGCGCGGGCGCACCACGCGCTGGTTGCCTTCAATGATGGCGCCGGGGTCCGCCGGGCGGATGTTGCTGACCACCAGGAACCGATGCGTCAGCCTGCCCGCCGCATCGAGCAGCGGGAAGTACTTCTGGTTGGCCTTCATCGTCAGGATCAGGCACTCGCTGGGCACGTCCAGGAAGCTCGGGTCGAAACTGCAGGCCAGTACGTTGGGGCGCTCGACCAGGCCAGTGACTTCGTCGAGCAGCGCAGCGTCGTCGACCGGCTTCAAGCCCAGGGCCTCGGCCGCGGCCTGAAGCTGGCGCTCGATCTCGGCGCGGCGTTCGGCAAAGCCGGGGATCACCGCGCCTTCGGCCTGCAGCTGCTCGACATAGCTGTCGGCCGAACGCAATTCGATCGCCGGCACGGCAGCCTCGAAGCGATGACCCTGGGTGACGCGTCGCGACTGCAGGCCCAGCACGCCGACGCTCACCACCTCGTCGCCATGCAGCGCGACCAGGCCGTGCGCGGGACGCACGAACTGCACGCTCGCCCAGCCATCGGCCAGCTGGTAGCTCATGACCTTGGGGATCGGCAATTTGGCCACGGCCTCGTCGAGCGCCTTCTGCAGCCCTTCGGCCAGGCCGACACCTGGCACGCGGCTGTCGAGGAAAAGCGTTTCGGCCTTGCCCTCGCCCGCCCGCCGCAGCTGCGCCACCGGCGTGCCGCCCGCACCCAGCGCCGCGAGCTTTTTCTGCAAGGCCGGCGTCGCCTGCCCACTGCCATCCAGCGCGACCGCCGCCGGCATCAGCTTTTGCGCCAGCTGGCGATCCTGCGCACGGTCGGCGACGCCGCTCAGAAACACGGCCAGCCGGCGCGGGGTCGCATACGCAAGCGCCTGCGCATCGGTCGCAGCCAGGCCCTGTGCACGCAGCCCATCACACAGTAGCGTGGCGAAGGCCTCGCCCAGCGCCTTCAACGCCTTCGGCGGCAGCTCTTCGACGAGGAGTTCGACCAGCAGGCTCTTGTTGCTCATCGCTCAGGCCGCCTTCTTCGCCAGCTGCGCGACCACTTCGTCGGCCCATTCGCGCGGCGCCATTGGGAAGCCCAGCCGGGCGCGGCTGTCCAGATAGGTCTGCGCCACCGCGCGGGCCAGGTTGCGGATGCGGCCGATGTATGCGGCGCGCTCGGTGACGCTGATGGCGCCGCGTGCATCGAGCAGGTTGAACGTGTGGGCCGCCTTCAGCAGTTGCTCGTAGGCCGGCAGCGCGAGCTGCAACTCCATCAGGTGCTGGCTCTGCCGCTCGTGCGCGCCGAAGGCATGCAGCAGGAACTCGACGTCACTGTGCTCGAAATTGTAGGCGCTCTGCTCGACCTCATTCTGGTGGTACACGTCGCGGTAGCTGATGCCCGGCGCCCATTCCAGGTCGAACAGGCTTTCGACGCCCTGGATGTACATCGCCAAGCGCTCCAGGCCGTACGTGATCTCGCCGGTGATCGGCTTGCAATCGATGCCGCCCACCTGTTGGAAATAGGTGAACTGCGTAACTTCCATGCCATTGAGCCAGACCTCCCAGCCCAGACCCCAGCAGCCGAGCGTGGGGTTCTCCCAGTCGTCCTCGACGAAGCGCACGTCGTTGCGCCTCAGGTCGAAGCCCAGCGCCTCCAGGCTGCCCAGATACAGGTCGAGGATGTTCGCCGGCGCAGGCTTGAGCACCACCTGATACTGATAATAGTGCTGCAGCCGGTTCGGGTTGTCGCCGTAACGGCCATCCTTGGGCCGGCGGCTCGGCTGCACGTAGGCCGCCTTCCAAGGCTCCGGGCCGATGGCGCGCAGGAAGGTCGCCGTGTGGCTGGTGCCGGCGCCGACTTCCATGTCGTAGGGCTGCAGCAGCGCGCAACCCTGTCGGTCCCAGTAGTCCTGGAGCGTGAGGATGATCTGCTGGAAGCTCAACATGGGCACACTGGCGGTCGGCGTAAACGCGGGATTCTACGAAGTGGGCTGGCGCGTTAGGCTGGAGCCACTGTTCGAGGGGAGACGACGATGCTGGATTTGTTGATCAAGGGCGCCACCGTGGTGGACGGCACCGGTGCGCCGGCCGTCACGGCCGATGTCGGCGTGAAGGAGGGCCGCATCGTCGAGGTCGGCCGCATCTCGGCACCCGCCGCCGAGCGCATCGATGCCGCCGGCGCCTGGCTGACGCCGGGCTTCGTCGACATCCACACCCACTACGACGGTCAGGCCAGCTGGGACGAGACCTTCTCGCCCAGCATCCACCACGGCGTGACCACGCTGATGATGGGCAATTGCGGCGTCGGCTTCGCGCCACTTCGCACTGGTCCCAAGGCCCAAGCCGTGGCCGACCTGATCGACCTGATGGAAGGCGTGGAGGACATCCCCGGCGTGGCCTTGGCCGAGGGCGTGCGCTTCGACTGGGAGAGCTTCCCGCAGTACATGGACGCGCTCGAGCGCATGCCGCACAGCCTGGACTTCATGCTGCAGGTGCCGCACGACCCGGTGCGCATGCGCGTGATGGGCGAACGCGCGCTGGCCGGCCAGGCGGCTAGCGCCGACGACGTGAGCGCGATGCGCGCCCTGGTGCGCGAGGCCTTACTGGCCGGTGCGGCGGGCTTTTCCACCGGACGCAGCGACAACCATCGCACCGCCGCAGGCAAGGACACCCCGGCCTGCGAGGCCGATGCCGCCGAGCTGACGGGCATCGTCGGCGCCTTCAACGGACTGCAGCACGGCGTGGTGCAGATCGTCAGCGACTTCGACCTGCTGCGCGGCAGCGAACGCTTCGACGCCGAATTCGATCTGGTCGAACAGATGGCGCGCGCCAGCGGCCGGCCGTTGTCGATGACCTGGCTGCAGCGCGACCCCGGCGGCGAGCAATGGAAACAGGTGCAGTCGCGCGTCGAATCAGCGGTGGCCGACGGCCTGCCGCTGTACCTGCAGACGGCGGCGCGCGGCATCGGCGTGATCAATGGGCTGGATGCCAGCTTCCATCCCTTCATCGGCTTCGCGGGCTACAAGGAGATCGCCGCGCTGCCGCTGCCACAGCGTGCCGCGGCGATGCGCGAGCCGGCGCGCAAAGCGGCCATCCTGGCGCAGACGTCCGAACCGATGGCCGGCGACGGCACGCCGGTGCCGCCGCTGGTGGACATCCTGCTGGCGCGCATCGAGCTGATCAGCGCGCGCATGTTCCCGCTGTGCACCGACGCGCGGCCGCTGCCCGACTACGAGCCCGACGTGCGCAGCAGCTTTTATGTGCAGGCCAGACAACGCGGCACCAGCGCACTGGAAGTGCTCTACGACTACCTGGCCGAAGGTGCCGGCAGGAACCTGATCTACTTCCCGATCTTCAACTACAACGACGGCTCGCTCGACGTGGTGCACCAGATGCTGCAGCACCCGCGCGCGCTGTTCGGCTTGAGCGACTCCGGCGCGCATGTCGGAACAGTGTGCGACGCCAGCTTCACCACCTTCATGCTGACGCATTGGGTGCGCGACCGCGCGAAGGACAAGCTGGGCCTGGAGCGCGCCGTGGAAATGCTCAGCGGGCGCAACGCACGCTACCTGGGCCTGAGCGATCGCGGCCGTATCGCACCCGGGCTGCGGGCCGACCTTAACCTGATCGACCCGCAACGCCTGAGCGTGGGGGTGCCGAAACTGGTGCGCGACCTGCCGGCTGGCGGGCGGCGCTTCCTGCAAATGGGCGAGGGCTACCTCGGCACCTGGGTCGCCGGCGTGGCCGCACAGCGCGACGGGCAGGTCAGCGCTGCGCGGCCCGGGCGGCTGGTGCGGATGGGGTGCTGATGGCCACGGCCATCACCAGCAGCGCCAGCGTCAGCCACGGCCAGTAGCCGAAGCGCGAGACCCAGCGCGCGAAGGGCGTCAGCCCCTCGCGTCCCTGCACCTTGCCCTCGAGCACGCCACGCGTGAACGGCGGCAGGCTGGCAGTGACCACGCCGCGGTGGTCGATGATCGCGGTGGCCCCGGTATTGGTGGCGCGCAGCATCGGACGCTGAAACTCCAGCGCCCGCATGCGCGAGATCTGAAGGTGCTGATCGACCGCGATGGTGTCGCCGAACCAGCCGATGTTGCTGACGTTGGCGAAGATCGTCGGCGCGGTGGCAGCGTCGCCGAAGCGCAGCGCCAGCTCTGCGCTGAACAGGTCCTCGTAGCATATGTTCGGCGCGATGCGCTGCGAGCCGAACACGAAGGACGGCGCATTCAACGGGCCACGTGCGAAGTCGCCCAGCGGGATGTTCATCATCCGCGTGAACCAGCGGAAGCCCGTCGGGATGAACTCGCCGAAGGGTACCAGGTGCACCTTGTCGTAACGGTACGGCGCGCCGCCCCGCGTCGCTGCCGACAGGCCGAGCACCGAGTTGGTGTAGCCCTTCTCGAAGTCGCCCAGCGGCACGCCGATAAGCGCGGCCTGGGCCGAGCCTTCGAAGCGCTCGCGGATCGCCGCCCAGTAGCCCGGGACGAGTTCGGCCAGCTGCTCGGGCAACAGCGGCACGGCGGTTTCTGGCGCCACCACCAGGTCGGCGCGCGAGTCCTTCAGCGCCGTCGCCACCCAGGCAAGGGTGGCCGGCAGGTGCTCGATCGCGAACTTCTCGTCCTGCGGCACGTTGCCTTGCAGCAGCGCGACGCTGAGCTCGCCCGCTGAGGTGCTGAAGTCGCGCGGGCCGAGCCCTGCCGACAGCAGCGGCACCAGCAGCGCCACACCCAGCCAGCCCATTGCGCAGCGTGGCTGCCCTCGCGCGTGCCAGGCGGCCGCCAGCCCCGCGGCGGTCAAGGCGCACAGCAAGCCGATGCCGGTGACACCGATCCACGGCGCCCAGGCGGCCAGGGGGCCATCGACCTGCGCATAGCCGCTGGCCAGCCAGGGAAAGCCGGTGAAGATGACCGTACGCGCCAGTTCGGCCAACACCCACAGGAAACCGAACAGGGGCAGGTCGATCCAGCCGCGGCCGCGCCGCCAGCGTGCGAACAGCGCCATCGCCATTGCCAGATACAGCGAAAGCGCCATCGCCAGCACTGCCACCGCCAGCACCGCCAACCAGGCCGACAGACCACCATAGCGATGCAGGCTGATGAACAGCCACCAGGTGCCGGCGCCGAGCCAGGCGCTGCCGAACATCCAGCCGAGCCATCCGGCGTTCATGGCCGACTCGCGCCAGACCATGGCGGCGAGCAGCGCGATGCACAGGATCGGCAACCACCACAGCGCGGTGTGCACGAAAGCCAGCGTCTGCAGCGCACCCAGGCCGGCTGCAGCCAGCGCGCGGGGCAGCAGCGCAGTCGCCGGTCCGAAACTCAAGCGGTGTCGCTCGACCCGGCGCCGGCGGGCACCCGCGCCACGCGGAACCAGCGCACCGCGCCGCCGCGCGCCAGCATCACCGCGAAGCGCAGGCCGCCGACCTCCACGGTCTCGCCACGGCGCGGCACGCGGCCGAGTTCATGCGCCACCAGGCCGCCGATGGTTTCGAACTCCTTGTCGGGAAGCTGCAGGCCAAAGGCCTCGTTGACTGACTCGATCGACGCGTCGCCGGCCACGCGATGCGTGCCATCGGCCAGGGTGTAGACGCCACTCTCCTCGTCCTGGTCGTCGAACTCGTCCTCAATCTCGCCGACGATCTCTTCCAGCACATCCTCGATGGTGATCAGTCCCGCCGTCTGGCCGAACTCGTCGATGACGATCGCCAGGTGGTTGCGGTTGCTGCGAAAGTCGCGCAGCAGTTCGTTCAGCCGCTTCGATTCGGGCACGAACACGGCTGGGCGCAGCAGCGTACGCAGGTTCAGTTCGGGGGCGCGCTGCAGCTTCAGCAGATCCTTGGCCATCAGGATGCCGATGATGTTGTCGCGTTTGCCGTCATACACCGGGAAGCGCGAGTGCGCGGTGCGAATGACCTCGCCGAGCAGTTCGTCGTATGGCGCATCGATGGAAAGCAGGTCCATGCGCGGCGCGGCGACCATCACGTCCCCGGCGCTCATGTCGGCCATGCGCAGCACGCCTTCAAGCATCAGCCTCGATTCGGGCTCGATCAGCTCGCGGTGCTCGGCATCAGCTAGCGTGGCCAGCAATTCGCCACGCGAGTCGGGGCCGGGCGAGATGAATTCGACCAGGCGCTCGAACAGCGAGCGCTTGTCCGCTGCAGGCCGTTGTTGCCTGGAAGGCTGGGGGTCGGACACAGGCGGTGTCGGAAGTGGGGTGATGCGAAGAATAACGCAGGGCGCTGGCCGGCCCCGAGGGCCGGAGCTCAGGCAACGCGCCAGGGCTCGCAAGCGGCCGCCATGCCAAGGCGCCGATGTCCGATATGCTGTTGGCCCGCTGACCGGCAGATGCCTGCGCTTCGCAAGTATTTCGAGACGGAGGCGAC
>Ga0316188_10000354_pt1 | contig 19097 bp, 11 predicted proteins | sample Phiworburrow1_MG_FD_204933 | JGI IMG/M metagenome (GOLD analysis project Ga0316188, IMG submission 204933) | Coastal sediment microbial communities from Maine, United States - Phippsburg worm burrow 1 | ecosystem: Environmental > Aquatic > Marine > Coastal > Sediment | place: USA: Maine... | reverse complement strand
GCGATGAACTCGGTCAGCGTCAGCGCACCGCCGTCACGGCTCTGCCGGGCCAGTCGCGGGGCCACCAGATACCAGTTGATCAGGAAACCGCTGAGTGTCGCCGGGATCAGCCAGATGGCAGGCAGACCCCAGGCGAAGGCCGCGCCGCTTACCCCGAGCAGGCTCCACGCCGACGAAGAACTGGCCGAGGCACTCAGCGCGGCGACCATGCCGCCCAGGCGGCGCCCGCCCAGGTAGAAATCCTCGCTGTCGCGATTGCGCTTGCTGGCCCACCAGCCGATGCCGAGCATCAGCACCTGGTAGGCAATCAAGGTAGTCAGTACACCGGTCACGGCCGTTTGGATAATCGCTTGATTTTGAAGAATGAGGTAGCAGATTGTACAGGGTAGGGCGGGACTTGTTCAGCACGCCGTTCGGCGTGCCGGACAATGCCGCGCCGTTTGCCACGGCGGGTGGATTGGAGGACAATGCGCCCCGCCTGAACACAGACATCAGCGCTTTCAAACGAACTCGCTGCCGGTATTCACACAAGGAGTAGTAACAGGATGAAACACTATTTATGCAGCGGCGTGCTGTTTGCGGCCCTCTTCATGACGGGGACTGCGCTCGGTACGGAACTGGAGACCGACGCCCAGAAGCTCGGTTACATCATCGGCATGGACATCGGCGGATCGCTGAAACAGCAGGGCGCCGACCTCGACCTGGACAGCCTGATCGACGCGATCCGCCATACCTACAACGACGAGCCGCTGGCGATGACGCCGGAGGAGGCAGCCACCGTCCGTGAAGAATTCATCGCCAAGCGCCGCGCCGAGGCCGAGAGTGAACGCCAGACGCTGGCCGCGGCCAATGCCGCGGAGGGCGACAAGTTTCTGCTCGAGAACCGGGTCAAGGACGGTGTTGTCATGACGGACTCGGGCCTGCAGTACAAGGTTGTCGTGATGGGTGACGGGGCCAAGCCCGCCGCCACCGACAAGGTCACGGTCAATTACCGCGGTACGCTGCTCAACGGCGAGGAGTTCGACAGCTCGTATGCGCGCAACCAGCCGGTCACGTTCCAGCTCGACCAGGTCATTCCCGGTTGGACCGAGGGTGTTCAGCTGATGCCGGTCGGCAGCAAGTTCATGTTCTTCATACCGCCGAACCTGGCCTATGGCCCGGCCGGTGGCGGACCCATCGGGCCCAATTCAACTCTGATCTTCGAGGTCGAGTTGCTCGGTATCGAATAAGCAGAGCGGGGATCGAGCCGGATGCGGATTTCAATCATTGGCAGCGGGTATGTAGGCCTGGTCAGCGGCGCGGGTCTTTCCGATGTCGGTCATCACGTGGTCTGCATGGACATTGACGAGGCCCGGGTTGAAGGCCTGCGCAACGGGGTCGTGCCGATCTACGAGCCCGGCCTGGAGCAGATGATCCGGCGCAATGCCGCTCAGGGCCGGCTGGAGTTTACCGTTTCGGTAGAGCGCGCGGTGGAGCACGCAGAGGTGCTGTTCATCGCGGTCGGCACGCCGCCGGGCGAGGATGGTTCCGCCGATCTGAGCCATGTGCTGGCGGTGTCGGCAGCGATTGGTGACCACCTTACCGAGCCCCGCTTGGTCGTCGTCAAGTCCACTGTGCCGGTGGGCACTTGCGAGGCCGTGCGGGAGGCCATTGCGCATCGGATGGCTGCTCGCGGCGTCGAGGTTCCCTTTTCAGTCGCGTCCAATCCCGAGTTCCTGAAGGAAGGGGCAGCCATTGCCGATTTCATGAAACCGGACCGGATCGTTGTCGGCGTCGAGGACGAGCAAGCCGAAGCCCTTTTGCGGGAGCTGTATGCGCCGTTCAATCGCAACCACGAAAAGCTATTGTGCATGGACGTTCGCTCCTCGGAATTGACCAAGTATGCCGCCAACGCGATGCTGGCGACCAAGATCAGCCTGATGAACGAACTGTCCAACGTGGCGGCTCGCGTGGGCGCGGACATCGAGCACGTCCGTAACGGCATCGGTTCAGATCCGCGCATTGGCTATTCATTCATATACCCGGGCGCCGGGTACGGCGGATCCTGCTTTCCCAAGGACGTACGTGCGTTGGAACGCACCGCGAGTGCACACGGTTACGAAGCGGAGCTGCTGCAGGCCGTGGAAGCGGTCAATCGGCGCCAGAAACAAAAACCCTTCGAATTGCTGGCCAAGCACTTTGGCGGAAAGCTCGAGGGATTGACCATCGCTCTTTGGGGCCTCTCGTTCAAGCCCAACACGGATGACATGCGCGAAGCACCCAGCCTCTCGGTGATCGACGCGGTACTGGCAGCGGGAGCCCGCATCCGCGCCCACGACCCCCAGGCCATCGATGAGGCCCACCGGATACTGCAAGGCCGCGACGGGTTCGCGACGGTTGCCGACCCCTATGGCGCGGCGGCCGGCGCCGACGCGCTGGTGCTGATGACTGAGTGGAAGCAGTACTGGGCGCCCGACTTCGATCGCCTCTGCCGCGAAATGAAACAGCCGGTGATTGTCGACGGCCGCAACATCTGGGCGCCGGAGGTCGTGCGCCGGCGTGGCTTCACTTACTATGCGATTGGGAGGCCCTGACGTGCCGAAGCGTGCGCTCATAACGGGGATCACGGGCCAGGACGGTGCGTACCTGGCCGAATTCCTGCTGCAGAAAGGCTACGAAGTGCACGGCATCAAGCGTCGCGCTTCGTCGATCAACACGCAGCGGATCGATCACCTGTACGCTGATCCACACGTGCAAAATGCCAACCTTGTGCTGCACTACGGGGATATGACGGACGGGTCCAGCCTGCAACGTACGATCCAGAGCGTGCAGCCCGACGAGATCTACAACCTTGCGGCCCAAAGTCACGTGGCGGTGTCTTTTGAAGAGCCCGAGTACACGGCCGAATCCGATGCCGTGGGTACGCTGCGGATACTTGAAGCGATCCGCAACCTGGGCCTGCAGGAACGATGCCGATTCTACCAGGCGTCGACCTCGGAGCTGTTTGGCAAGGTGCAGGAGACCCCGCAGCGCGAGACCACGCCGTTCTATCCGCGGTCCCCCTACGGCGTCGCCAAACTCTATGCCTACTGGATCGTGGTCAACTACCGCGAGTCGTACGGCATGTTCGCCTGCAACGGCATCCTGTTCAACCACGAATCGCCCGTGCGGGGGGAGACCTTCGTGACGCGCAAGATTACGCGGGGCCTCGCGCGCATCGCCTGCGGCCTCGATGAATGCGTTTACCTCGGCAATCTCGATGCCCGGCGGGACTGGGGGCATGCGCGTGATTTTGTCGAGGCCCAGTGGCTGATGCTGCAGCACGATCGTCCAATGGATTTCGTCATCGCCACGGGCAAGCAATACTCCGTGCGTGATTTCGTCGACACCGCCGCGGAGAGCATGGGACTGCAGCTCGAGTGGCGTGGCAACGGAACCGAAGAACGGGGTATCGTGACCTGGTCGGAGAACGAGGAACTCGCCTTCCGGGCCGGCGATGTCGTGGTGCAGATCGATCCTCGCTATTACCGGCCGGCAGAGGTCGAGACGCTTTTGGGAGACGCGACGCTTGCGCGCGAGACATTGGGCTGGTCCCCCCGAATTTCCTTCAGGGAAATGGTGCAGGAAATGAGCGATTCGGATCTCAGGTTGGCTCGGGAAGACGCTCTTATCGACCGGAATCGCTCCGGCAACTGAGCGCGCAGGGTTCTTCACAACACGGTAATGGACGGCACGGGCAAGACATACGTCGCAGGGCACCAGGGTATGGTGGGTTCCGCGCTGCTGCGCGCCCTGACAGGCAAGAGCGGGATGGAGTTGCTGGTTAGTGGCCGGGGCGAGCTGGACCTGACCCGCCAGTCCGAGGTCGAGGCATTCTTCGCCGACGAGAAAATCGAGCGGGTCTACCTGGCGGCGGCGCGGGTCGGCGGAATAAAGGCCAACAATGAGCAGCCGGCCGACTTCATCCGCGAAAACCTGCAGGTTCAGACCAATGTCATCGATGCGGCCTTCCGCGCGGGCGTTGCACGCCTGCTGTTCCTGGGAAGCTCCTGTATCTACCCGCGCCTGGCTGAACAGCCCATGCGCGAGGAAGCGCTGATGACCGGGCCGCTGGAGCCGACCAACGAGGCGTACGCGGTGGCGAAGATCGCCGGAATCAAGATGTGCGAGTCGTACCGCCGCCAGCATGGTTGCGATTTTCGTAGCGTGATGCCGACCAATCTGTATGGGCCGAATGACAATTTCGATCTGGCTTCCAGCCATGTTTTACCCGCGTTGATGCGCAAGTTTCACCAGGCAGTTGTCGCTGGCGACGCGTCGGTGCGTGTGTGGGGCAGCGGTCGGCCGCGGCGCGAATTCATGCATGTCGACGACATGGCGGTGGCGAGCATACACCTGTTGGAGTTGGCTCCGGAGAGGTACTGGTCGGTGGCCAGTGAGCGCTGTTCCCACGTCAACGTCGGCACAGGCAAGGACATCAGCATCGCAGAGTTGGCCTCGTTGATCGCCGGGATAGCCGGCTTCGATGGCGCGATTGAGTTTGATGCGACGATGCCGGACGGAACACCACGCAAACTTCTGGATGTCAGCCGCTTGCGCGAGCTGGGCTGGGAGCCGTCCATCGGACTGGAGGACGGCATTCGCCAGACCCACGAGTGGATGGTCGCGAACTGGCAGAAGATCACTGCCGGCTGAGCGGAACCGGGAGAAGGGAGTAATGGGCGACTCGTTGCAGGATCAATTGCGTTCATTGGGCCTGGCTCAAGGCAGGCGGGCAGCGGAGCAGAGGAAGCAACAGCCTTCTCGCAAGGCGAAGCGGCAAGGCCAGAACAAGGGCTCGAAGTCCGCAGAAGAATTATCGCTCGACCAGGCCTACGCGTTGCGTGAACGGGAGGAACGGCGGCAGGCTGAACGAGCCCGCCAGCAAAAACTGGAAGAGGATCGCCGTCGGCGCGAGCTGAACAAGGCCATAAGGGAAATCGTATCCGCTGGGCGACAGAACCGTGAGGAGGCCGAAATCGCGCGAAACTTCATGTTCAACGGGCGAATCCGGAAAGTATACGTCACCGCGGAGCAGCAACAGGCGCTGAGCATGAACGAACTCGGCATTGTATACCTGGCCGGAAGTTACCACCTTCTTGGCCCCGACTCGCTCGAAGCGGTGCGGCAGATCTCGGCGAAGCACGTCGTCGATTTGAGCCTGGCAGCGGGTGACGACGATCACGAACACCCGGTTCCTGACGACCTGATCTGGTAGCAGCTCGCTGCTAATGGTGCAGGTTGGATGGCAGCAGCCGTCTCACCTCTTCGAGGCTGCAGTCCTTGCGCCGCGCATAGTCTTCCAGCTGATCCGGCAGTACCGGCCCCAGCACGAAATACTCGGCCTGCGGGTGGGCGAAATAGTAGCCGCAGACCGAGGCCGCCGGCAGCATGGCGTAGCCACTGGTCAACTCCATGCCGGCCTGGCCCGGGGCATCGAGCAGTGCAAAAATCTTGCTCTTTTCGCTGTGGTCGGGACAGGCCGGGTAGCCTGGCGCCGGGCGAATCCCCCGATAGCACTCCTTGACCATCTCGTCGTGGTTCAGTGTTTCATCGGCGGCATAACCCCAGAATTCGCGACGGACCCGCTCATGCAAGTGCTCGGCGAAGGCCTCGGCGAGCCGGTCGGCCAGCGCCTTGAGCAGGATGGCCCGGTAGTCGTCATGGGCCGCCTCGAACTCATCCAGTTTACGCTCTATGCCCAGGCCGGCCGTGACCGCAAACAGCCCCGCATGATCCGCGAAGCCGCTGTCCCGCGGGGCGACATAATCCGCCAGACAGCGATTGGCCCGGCCCTCGGCCTTGGGGCGTTGCTGGCGCAGGAAGTTCAGGGTGGCCCGCACCGCTTTGCGCTCTTCATCCGCATACAGCAGGACATCATCGCCTTTCGAAGCCGCGGGGTAGAGCCCGAACACGGCGCGCGCCTGCAGCCAACCTTCGCGGACGATGCTGTCCAGCATCTCGCGCGCGTCGGCATACAAGCTGCTGGCAGTCTCGCCGACAACAGGATCCTGCAGGATTTGGGGATATCGACCGGCAAGTTCCCAGGTCTGGAAGAACGGGGTCCAGTCGATATAGCCGACCAGTTTTTCCAGGGGATAATCGGCCAGTACATGCAGGCCCGGTTTTTGCGGGGCTTGCAGGTCCCGCCTGTCCCACTCGATACGCAGACGATTTGCGCGAGCCTGTTCCAGCGGAACCGGGGGCTTGCGTTTGCTGCCGCCGGCCCTCCGTTCACGGAGATTCCGATACTCCGCCGCGGTCTTTTCCTGCAGTTCCATGCGATGGGCCGGGTCTATCAGGTGCCTCGCCACACCGACAGCGCGGGATGCATCTTTTACCCAGATAACACCCTTGTCGTACTCGGGCTCTATACGCAGCGCGGTATGCATCGGTGAAGTCGTGGCGCCGCCGATCATCAGCGGTTGCTCCAGGCCCTGGCTTTTCATCTCCGCGGCCACCAGCCGCATTTCCTCCAGTGAGGGGGTGATCAGCCCGGACAGCCCAATGATGTCGGCCTTCAATTCCAAAGCCGTCGCGATGATTTTTTCAGCGGGTACCATGACGCCCAGGTCGGTGACCTCGAAATTGTTGCAGCGCAGGACGACGCCGACGATGTTTTTGCCGATGTCGTGCACGTCGCCCTTGACCGTGGCCATGACAATGTGCCCCTGGCTGCTGGCCGTATCGCCGGTGCGGCGCTTTTCCTCCTCGATGTGCGGGATCAGCACGGCCACGGCCTGTTTCATGACGCGGGCGCTCTTGACCACCTGGGGCAGAAACATCTTGCCGGCGCCAAACAGGTCGCCAACGACGTTCATGCCATCCATCAGGGGACCCTCGATGACGTCCAGTGCTCTTTTCGAACCCTTGCGTGCTTCCTCGGTGTCTTCTGCGATGTGACTGTTGATTCCCTTGACCAGGGCATGAACCAGGCGGTCGTGCACGGGCTTCGTGCGCCACTCCTCCTCAGCGCTGTCCTGTTCCCGACCGCCTCCCTGGAATTCCTGCGCCAGGAATAGCAGTTGTTCGGTGGCGTCATCGGTTCTGTTCAGTACGACATTTTCGACCGCCGTGCGCAAACGTGGATCGATCTCATCATAGATTTCCAGCTGACCGGCGTTGACGATCGCCATGTCGAGTCCGGCTTTGATGGCGTGGTACAGGAACACCGAGTGGATGGCTTCGCGGATGCGGTCCTGCCCCCGGAACGAGAACGAGATGTTACTGAGGCCGCCCGAGACCAGTGCGCCAGGGCAGGCTGCCTTGATCTGGCGTGTCGCCTCGATGAAATCCAGCGCATAGCTATTGTGCTCCGCCATTCCGGTGGCGATGGCGAAAATGTTGGGGTCGAAGATGATGTCTTCCGGCGGGAACCCGACTTCCCGCGTGAGGATATCCCAGGCGCGCCGGCACACTGCGATACGCCGCTCGACGGTGTCGGCCTGACCTTTTTCGTCGAAGGCCATTACGATCACGGCGGCGCCATAGCGCAGGATGGTCCGGGCCTGCGCGATGAACGGCTGTTCGCCCTCCTTGAGGCTGATTGAATTCACCACTCCTTTGCCCTGCAGGCATTTCAGTCCCGCCTCCAGCACGTCCCAGCGCGACGAGTCAACCATGACCGGCACCCGCGCGATGTCAGGCTCCGAGGCGATCAGGTTGAGGAAAGTTGTCATGGCTTTGGGCCCATCGAGCAGGCCTTCGTCCATGTTGACGTCGATGATCTGGGCTCCGTTTTCCACCTGCTGACGGGCGACGTCCAGTGCAGCCGCATAGTCGTCCTGCTGAATCAGCCGGCGGAACAGGGCGGAGCCGGTCACGTTGGTGCGTTCGCCGATGTTGACGAAATTGAGCTCCGGCGTGAAGGTGAAAGGCTCCAGGCCTGACAGCTGGCACCAGGTTTCACGCTCAGGGGCGGTCCGGGGCGCCTGGTCGCGGACCGCCTCGAAGATGGCCTCGATATGTCTCGGTGTCGTGCCGCAGCAACCGCCCACCAGGTTCAGCAAACCCTGTTGGGCAAAATCTCCGAGAACGCGCGCCATGTGCTCCGGCGTGTCGTCGTATTCGCCGAGTTCATTGGGCAGGCCGGCGTTGGGATAGAGGCTGACGGGGCAGTCCGCAACCCGAGCCAGCTCCTTGATCCAGGGGCGGATTTCGGTCGCGCCGAGCGCGCAGTTCAGTCCGACGGCAAAGGGGCGCATGTGCCGGATCGAGTTCCAGAACGCTTCCACGGTCTGCCCGGACAACGTCCTGCCGCTGGCGTCGACGATGGTGCCCGAGACGATGACCGGCAGGCGATGCCCGAGTGCGTCGAAGGATTCCGCGATGCCGAACAGGGCTGCTTTGCAGTTGAGGGTATCGAATACCGTCTCGACAATCAGCAGGTCGGCACCCCCCTCGATCAGGCCGAGCGTGGCTTCAGCATAAGCTTCACGCAGCTGGTCGAAGGTGATGTTGCGGTATTCCGGGCGGTTGACGTCCGGCGACAGGGATGCCGTGCGATTGGTGGGGCCGAGTGCGCCGAGCACATAGCGCTCGCTGCCGGGGTTGGCAGTCATGTAGTCGTCGACGGCGACCCGGGCCAGCCGGGCGCTTTCGCAATTCAGCTCGCGCACCAGGTCCGCGGTACCGTAGTCCGCCTGGGAAATGGCCGTTGCGTTGAAGGTGTTGGTCTCGATGAAATCGGCGCCGGCGGCCAGGAAGGCACCGTGTATTTCCCGGATCACATCCGGCCGCGTCAGGCTCAGCAGGTCGTTGTTGCCTTTCAGCAACTTGCCATGGTCAGCAAAGCGTTGTCCGCGGAAGTCATCTTCCTCAAAGCTGTAGTCCTGGATCATCGTGCCCATGGCGCCGTCGAACACGAGGATTCGCTCAGCCAGTTGCTGTTCGAGGCGCTTGACCTGTTCCGGGTTCTTGTAGGGTATCGTTGTCATGGATTGTTCGCGCTGGTGGGCCGCGTGGCCTTTCAGGTCTTGCTGGCTGAGAGGGACAGCACCGAAAAATTCGGCGCGCGCTTTTCGATCGCCGATACCGTGCAGGTCTGGACTTTCAAGCCTGCGCCGCGACTCAGCTTTTCCAGTTGCTGCATGGTGAAACCGAGGTTCAGGTGGTTATACGGCTCCACGGCTTTGGCGTGCTCGTGCCGTTGCAGCGTCACGGCCAGCAGCTTGCCGGTCGGCCTGAGCACGCGTGCAACATCGTTGAACACCCGGGCCGGCTCCCTGGTGTAGGTCAGTGCATGCATCAGCAGCACGGTGTCGAAACTCGCATCCGCGAAGGGCAGGTCGTGCATGTCGCCCACTTCAAAGGTGACGTTTCGGCGAGCCTTGAGCCGACGCCGCCCCGCTTCAGCCACGCGCTCACTGATGTCCAGACAGACGATGCTGCGGGCGCGCGGAGCGAGAAGTTCGGCCAGCACACCGTCCCCGGAGGCCACGTCGAGCACATCACCCGGTTCCAGCAGGTGTACGAGTCCACGTGCCGTTGCCTCCCAGGTCCTGCCGGGTGAATAGTGGCGCTCCATGTCGCCCGCCACGCTGTCCGCCCAGGTTCCAGCTTCCGCACGGTTGCTCAGAACCGGGGTGATACGCGCCAGGTCCTGCTGGATCAGCGGGTCGTCACTGTTGCGGCGCAACAGGTGCCAAAGGTCTTCCAGGCTTGGGTCAGCGATCGGCGATGCAATGCGATAGTAAACGAAGACGCCGTCGCGGCGGTCCGTTACCAGACCGGCCTCCCTCAGCTTCGCCAGGTGGGTCGATACGCGAGGCTGGGCCAACTGCGTGATGGCTGCCAGTTCGGCGACGCTCAATTCTTCCTGGTCGAGCAGCAGCAACAGCCGTAGGCGCGTCGAGTCGGCCAGCAAGCGAAAGTGGTGGGTCGCCCGCTGCAGGTCCATGGCGTTTTTCGGCGGCGTGGGCATATATCTCCATATCTTGATTCAAAGATATGATGCAGCTTATCGGCTGCAGGTTGGGAGGTCAAGAGCGGGCGCCGTCACCTGGGGTCAGCACGCTTCGGACGCGGCTGATACAAGCGATCGGCTACAGCAATGCGATCGCTGGGGGTTATAATTCATCTCGCGTCGAGGGGCGTCCGGATAACAAGGCAAGAGAAATCATGGAACTGGATATGGAAGCGCAGAAGCAGGCTCTGACCGAGGAAGTCGTAGCCGAACTCGAACGGCGGCTGAGTGCCGGCAAGGCCCGTATGGCAGCCCGCTATGTACCACAGTGTTTTCGCCGCGTGCCCATGGATGACCTGGCAGCCGAAGCGCCCGCGACACTGGCGACCATCGTCCTGCGTCAACTCGAGTTCATGGAGCGGCGGCAACCCGGCGAGTTGCTCATCCGTGCCTACAATCCTTCGCTGGGTGCCGAGGGCTGGGAGTCTCCGCACACCATCGTAGAGATGGTCAATGACGATATGCCGTTCCTGGTGGATACCAGCGCGTTGACACTATCCGAAATGGGTCTGGGCATTCACCTGATCATCCACCCGGTGATCCGGGTCAGGCGGGATGAAGCGGGCAAGCTGACGGGGCTCTACGAAAAATCCGCGAGCCGCGGCGCAGCCGAGTCTGTCATTCAGTTCCAGGTCGACCGGCGCACCTCGAGGAGTTCGCTCGCGGAGATCAGGCAACGCCTGGAGGCTGCCCTTGGTGATGTGCGCCGGGCCGTGGCCGACTGGAGGGCCATGGAGGCGTACGCGGTCGAGGCGGAGGAATCACTGCCCGAATGGGCGCACGGCGTGGCTCCGGAATGGCTGGAGGAGTGCCGGGCGTTCCTGCGCTGGTTGCAGGACGATCACTTCATTTTTCTGGGCGCACGCGATTACCGGGTGGCGAAAGGCAAAAAGAATTACGAGCTACAACTGGTGGAAGGCAGCGGACTGGGCATCTTGAGGGAAACTGACGACACGATTCGCGCACGCCCACTGACCAGCCTGGCCGAAGTCGCCCGCAAGCGCAGTCAGAAATTCCCGCTGATCATCACCAAGACGAACGCGCGCTCTACCGTGCATCGTGCAGGCTATCTCGACTATATCGGCGTGTTGATTTTCGACAAGCAGGGCCGGACGATTGCAGAGCGCCGATTTCTCGGACTGTTCACTTCCATTGCCTACAATTTATCTGCGGCCGATACACCGGTGACCCGGGTGCGCATGCGAAATGTGCTGCAGAACAGTCGGCTGATGCCAGGCAGCCACGCCTGGAAAGCCATGGTCCACATCCTGGAAACGCTGCCGCGGGATGAGCTGTATCAGTCCTCTTCGTCGGAATTGCAGCGGACCGCGCTGGGCGTGCTGAACCTGCAGGAGCGTCAGCGTGTCCGACTGTTCATCCGGCGTGAACGATACGGACGCTTTTATTCATGCCTGGTGTACATGCCGCGCGAACAGTTCAATACCGAGAATCGGGAGGCGGTACAGAACATCCTGTACCGGGCGCTCAAGGGTGCGCGCCTGGACTACTCGGTCAAGGTTTCCGAGTCCCCGCTGGCGCGTCTGCGCGTTATCGTGCGGCCGCGACCCGGAGCAAAGATAGAGTTCGATTTACGTACGCTCGAACAGAAGATTGTCGAAGCCGTGCGCTCCTGGACGGACGAATTGCGCGCTATCCTGGTGGAAAAGCTCGGAGAGGAAAAGGGGCTGAAGTACGCGGCGCGTTTTGGCAAGGCGTTTCCGGAAGCTTACAAGGAGGACGTGTCGCCCTGGGTGGCTGCGTTTGACGTGGAAAACGCAGCAGCCGTCGACCGGGGAGAGGAGATGCGCATGAGCCTGTACCGGCCGCGCAAGCAGCGCGGCGGCCTGGTCCGCTTCAAGCTGTTCCGCCTGGGCTCGCCGATCCCGCTGTCGCGGGCTTTGCCGATGCTGGAGGATCTCGGGCTGAACATAGTCAGCGAGCGGCCTTACGAGTTGCATATGCCTGATGACAAGAGCCTGTGGATTCAGGATTTTGACATGATTCCCGCGGTCAGCCGCGAACTCGACCTGGACGTTATCCGCGGCCGCTTTCAGGATGCGTTCGAAAGGATTCTGCACGGGGAAACGGACAGCGACGGGTTCAACCAGCTGATCATTGCCTCGCAGATGACCTGGCGCCAGGTCAAGGTCCTGCGGGCCTACTGCAAGTACCTGCTGCAAACAGGAGTTCCGTTTTCCGCCAACTACATGAGCGAGACCCTGGCCCGGCATCCGGCCATTGCACGCCTGCTGACCGAGCTGTTCGAGGCGTTGTTCGACCCCGAGCGCGGGCAGGAAAGCAAACACCGCAGAGAATTGGCCTGCAGCCAGTTGGAGCGTTGCTTCGAGGCACTGGTTGACGGTGCCTTGGCGCGAGACGATGTATTCAAAGAGTACATCGGTGATGTGATTGCAGCGCGGAGCAAAGACCGGGAAGGCCAGGTGAAGGTAATCCGCCGGGCGTTCCGGCGGGCGGTGGAATCCGTTTCAAGTCTCGACGAGGACCGCATTCTGTTCGGTTTTTACGAGGTCATCGGCGCCACGTTGCGGACCAATTACTTTCAACTGAACGCCCAAGGGGGTTCCAAGGACTACATCAGCTTCAAGCTGGATTCGTCCGCGGTGCCGGATTTGCCGCTGCCCAGACCGTTTCGCGAGATCTGGGTCTACTCGCCCCGTTTCGAAGGAATCCATCTGCGCGGAGGGAAAATCGCGCGTGGCGGGCTGCGTTGGTCGGACCGGCGCGAGGACTTCCGGACCGAAGTACTGGGCCTGATGAAGGCGCAAAACGTCAAGAACACCGTGATTGTGCCGGTTGGCGCGAAGGGCGGTTTCGTGCTCAAACGTATACCCCAGGCGGGAGGGAGAGACGCGCTCCAGGCTGAAGGCATTCATTGTTATAAATTATTTATTAATGGATTATTGGATATTACTGATAATTTAGATAAAGACAATGTTTTGCCCCCTGCCAGGGTCGTTCGCTACGATGAAGACGATCCCTACCTGGTGGTTGCTGCCGATAAGGGTACAGCGACATTTTCCGATACGGCCAACGGCATCGCCGCGGAGCACGGATTCTGGCTCGGCGATGCGTTCGCCTCCGGCGGCTCGGTCGGTTACGACCACAAGGGCATGGGCATCACCGCCAAGGGCGCCTGGGAGGGCGTCAAGCGGCATTTCCGGGAACTGGGCATTGACATCCAGCGGCAGCCGTTCACGGTGCTCGGCATCGGTGACATGAGCGGCGACGTGTTCGGCAACGGCATGTTGCTGTCGAAGCACACCCGCCTGCGCGCCGCCTTCAACCATCAGCACATCTTTCTCGACCCCAACCCCGATGAGAAGGTCAGTTTTCGCGAACGCCAGCGGCTGTTCCGCCAGGGGCGGTCGAGTTGGGCGGACTACAAGCCCGACGCCATATCGGCCGGCGGCGGGGTGTTTTCTCGCCTGGACAAGACCATACCGCTCAGCCCTGAAGTCCGGGCCTGGCTGGGCGTGGATGAAGACCACATGACCCCCAATGCGCTGATCCGTACCTTGCTGCGCGCGCCGGTAGACCTGCTGTGGAATGGAGGCATTGGTACCTACGTCAAGGCGACCGCGGAGACACACGCGGACGTCGGCGACCTGGCGAACAATGCGCTGCGCGTGAATGGCCGTGAACTGGGATGCCGTGTAATCGGCGAGGGCGGCAACCTGGGCCTCACCCAGCGCGGGCGGATCGAATACGCCAGGGCGGGCGGCCGAATCAACACCGATTTCATCGACAACTCTGCGGGCGTAGACACGTCGGACCACGAGGTCAACATCAAGATCCTGCTGAACCTGGCTTCCCGCGCAGGCAAGCTCAGCGCGAACAAGCGCAAGGCGCTGCTTGTGGAGATGACCGACGAAGTCGCGCAGATGGTGCTGCGCAGCAATTACCTGCAAACCCAGGCGATCACGATCATGGAGAAATTCTCGCCGTCTCGCCTGGGTTCGAAGCAGCATTTCATCGACGTTCTCGAGGACCAGGGCCTGCTGAACCGTGAACTCGAGTTCCTGCCCGGCGACGAGGAGCTGCAGGAGCGGCGTGACCGCGGCGAGGGGCTGACCCGGCCCGAGCTGGCGGTACTGCTCTCCTACAGCAAGATCAACCTGTACCAGCAACTGCTGGCCAGTGATGTTCCGGAGGACGCCTGGCTGTCGGACGAGGCCGTCAACTACTTTCCGAGCCCTTTGCGCAGGACGTTTGCCCGATTCGTGCCACAGCATCGCTTGAAGCGTGAGATTATCGCAACGCAGGTGACCAACAGCCTGGTCAATCGCATGGGCGCGTCGTTTGCTTTACGCATGCACGAGGACACCGGGGCCACACCGGGCGAGGTGGCGCGAGCGTATACGATTGCGCGAGAAGTTTTTTCGGCACGTGACTTCTGGTCGAAGATCGAGGCGCTCGACAACAAGGTCGACAGCGAGCTTCAAACCGCCGCCATGCTGTCGATGTGGCGGTTGTTGCGCCAGGCGTCTCGATGGCTGCTCAATCTCCCGGGCCGCAGCCTGGATATCCAGGCCATGGTGCGGCGCCTTGCACCCGGTCTCAAGGATATCGGCAAAACCATCCGGAACGAGATGTCCGAGCAAGAGATAGCGGATCTCGTCCAGCAAATGCAGCCGTATCTCGATGGCGGGTTCTCGCACTCCTTGGCCGAACATGTCGTCATGTTGGACCGTTTGTTCCCGGCGCTGGACGTGGTGGAGACGGCCGCCAATCGGCGCGCCGATGTCGAGCGTATCGCCCAGGTGTTCTTCGGCTTGGGCGACCTGCTCGGGTTGAAGTGGCTGCGCCGGCAGGTCGAACAGTTGCCCGTGGTTGGCCAGTGGCACGCGATCTCGCGAGCCAACCTGAGGGACGAGCTGTACGCCCAGCAAAACCGCCTGGTCGAACGCGTGCTGCAAACGGAGGGCCGCAAGCGCAATCCGGTCGCGGCCTGGGTGGATGCCAATGCCGAGCGGGTAGGGATCGCGCAGAAAATGCTCAAACAGATTCAGCAGGAAGCGGATGCGGATTACGCTACGATCGCAGTTGCGGTTCGGTCGTTGGGGCAACTGGCGGACGATACGGCGCCATGACCCGGCAGCGCAAGATTCATTTCGTGGCCAGCCACGTAGGCGAGGCCCAGACGACCTTGGCAAAACTGCAGCGGCAGTATGGCCAGGCAGAGCTTGAGTTAGCGGACGTCATCGTGGCCCTCGGCGGCGACGGGTTCATGCTGCGGACCCTGCATCGCTTCCTGCCGGCCGGTCTGCCGGTATACGGAATGAAAATCGGTGATGTGGGTTTCCTGATGAACCGCTTCCGGGAGGATGAATTACTGGAGCGTCTGAACGAGGCTGATGTCGTTGAGCTGAATCCGCTCTGCATGATCGCAGTCACCGAGGCCGGCAACGAAACGACGGCGCTGGCCATCAACGAAGTCGCCTTGCTGAGGCAGCTGAACCAGGCGGCGCACATTCGCATCCTCGTCAATGGCAAGGAGAAAGTCGACGACCTGGTTTGCGATGGCGTGCTGGTCGCCACTGCCGCGGGCAGCACCGCCTACAACCTGTCGGCGCACGGCCCGATTCTCCCGCTTGGTACAGACGCGCTGGCCCTGACCCCGATTTCGCCGTTTCGCCCAAGGCGTTGGCACGGAGCGGTACTGCCGTCCAGTGTCCGGATCCGCTTCGAAGTTCTCGATCACTACAAGCGCCCGGTCAGCGCCACGGCCGATGCCGAAGAGATCCGCAACGTCGTGAGTGTCGACGTGTTCGAGGAGCGGAGTGTGACGCTGAAACTGATGTTCGACCCGGACCACTCCCTTGAGCAGCGCATTCTCGACGAGCAGTTTCTCTGAACCTGTCGCACCCGGTCACCGGGATACGCTGGCCGCTATTGCCGGTGAATGCGGCTCAGAAATACCATGCAATCTGCGCAAACAGACCGGGACCGCTGGCAAAATACCGCCCATCGACCGGCGACTCAATGCCGCCATATTCGCTGCCTGCCGGTCCGATCGGGATATTCAGGGCGGCTATGAACAGCAGGTTCTGCCTGACGTCGCACTGAGCGACCAGTTGGGCCAACGCCGATGGATCGTCGAGGTTGACGAACAGGTTCGGGGTCAACAGGAATAGTGGACTCATCTCGATGGTGGCGGACAGGGCCAGGTAATTGCGCGCGAGGGTGAACAACTCTCCGCGCTCGACGCGCCTCAGCAAATCCGGGTTCCGCAGCAGGTCGGCCGGTGCGTAGGCAGAGTTCTTCTGGCCGAAGCCGTTGTGATAGAACTCGAGCACGCCGCTGATGTTCCTGGCGCCCCAGTTCCAGGAGTAGCTCAAACTGGTCACGGCGGAGAGCAGGTCGTCGCGGTCGGTTCGGGTCCATGTAAGGTCGCCGCGCCAGACGGCGCCGCCCAGGGCCAGGTTGCCGCCCAGCCCGAGGATACGGTCGCCATAATGCTCGGCCGCCAGCAGGTCATACTCGTTCATGCCCAGGAAGCCGTGGTACTTGAAGGCCAGCGAAGAGTGATCCATCTCGACCCGGCCGGTAAATGGATCGCGCCGCACGACCGCCACGCCCTGCAAGTCATTGCCGTTATCGAAGCCATACTGGCCGTACAACATGTCGTCGCCCGTCTTGTATTCCCTGTCAACCGCTGCCGGGTCGAAGGGATTGAAGACATCCATCGGGGTGAAGACCATGCCGTTGCCCCAACTGATGGCCTGGCGCCCGAAGCGCCAGGCAGTGCGCTCGCTGGTGAAGCCGATGCTGAGCCGGTCGAGGCGGTGCACAAAGGCAGTGCGACTGCTGTCGCCAAAACCGTAGGTCAGGTTCCACCAGCGCCGATCATCATTGATGACCGCGTTCACCGGCAGGGCGGAGCCCGGTAACTGCTCAGCGAGGGGCAGCGTATCGGCATGGATCGCGATCAGCTGATAGTCGGCCTTCAAGTCCCACCGCTCGCGACGGGCAGCCAGTTTCAGCCGGGTCTCCAAATACTGGTCGATCGCTGCAGAGCCGAGCAGGTCCCGATACACGCTGTCATCGGGAAACGACTGGTGGATGAAACGGTATTTGACGTGTCCGCCAAGGGAGCTGGCCGTCGGCGTGCCATGGGTCGATCCGCTGGAACCCGACGCCTGCGCAAAGCCAGGAATCCCAGTAGCTAGATAGACCGAAATTAGAAAAAAAAATATTTTCATTCAATCAGATATCTGAATTTCATCAGAAACTACTTTACCATCGCGCATGCGCACCAACCTCTGCGCATAGCGCATGACGCGCTCGTCATGCGTCGAAATCAGGAAGGTTACGCGGTGGTTCTGGTTCAGTTCGACGAAGAGTTCCATAAGATGCTTGGCCGACACCGAGTCGAGATTGGCGGTCGGCTCATCGGCCAGGACCAGTTTGGGTTGGCTGACGATGGCCCGCGCCACGGCCACGCGCTGCTGCTGCCCCCCGGAGAGTTGCGACGGGCGACGGCCCTCCATGTCCTTAAGCCCGACTTCCTCGAGGATAGCCATTGATTTCCGCCGCCGCTCCGCGGCGGGTACCCCCTGAACTTGCATGACGAATTCGACGTTTTCGCGCGCTGACAGCACCGGGATCAGGTTGTAGGACTGGAACACGAAACCGATGTGATGCAGCCGCAGGTCGGCCAGCGCGCCCTTTTCCAGCAGGTCCACCCGTTGCCCGTCGATACTGATTTCTCCGCTGTCCAGTGCGTCGAGGCCGCCGATCATGTTGAGTAACGTTGTCTTGCCCGAGCCGGAGGGTCCGGAAAGGCAGATGAATGCGCCTTGTTCGATATCCAGCGAGACGTGGTCGAGGGCCTTTATGATGGCGTCGCCCTGGCGGTAGGTCTTGCAGAGTTCCACGCACTTGATTTCCGCCATTTCGGTGCTCCCTTCAGGTTTTCGCGATGGCCTCGACCGGCCGGTAGCGGGAGGCGCGCCACGCCGGCAGCAGGCTGGTCAGGATGCCGAGAACGATCACCACGGTATTGGCCATGACGAGGTCCTTCGGCTTCAAAGCGGGGTAGAGCGTGCTGGATGCGCCCATCATTTCGATGCCCTCGGCCACGATTGACAGGTCGATCCCATCACGTAGCGGCATAATGCTCGCGACGGCCATGACGTTGCCCAGCAGCAGCCCCAGGGTCAGCAACATCAATGCCTCCAGCAACACCTGGTAGAGAATCGATGCGGGCTTCATGCCGAGTGCCTGCATCAGACCGAATTCGCGCACCCGTTCGAAAACGGCCATCATCAGCGTGTTGACCAGCCCGAAGCTCAGGGCCATGAAGATGACGACGACCCAGACGAGGACGAACCCGTCCATGACGCCGAGCATCAGCCCCAGGTACGTATCCAGTTTGGTCCAGGGCAGCACTTCATACTGGCCGCCGGCCGCTTGCTCTACCCACGCATAGAGCGCGCTCGCATCCCGGTAGTCGCCGCCTTTGACAGCGATCTCGGAAATCTGCTCGCCCATGCCCAGCAATTCCTGTGTCGTGCCGATCGCGGCGTAAACCAGGTTTTCCTCCTGGGCGCTGAGCTTTCCTTCGAAAACGCCAACGATCCGAAAGCCACGGTCGGCGATCGAATTGTTCGGGCCCTGGCTCATGATCACGATGCGCTTGCCGAGATCCGTCTCAAGACGCTCGAGGAGTTTGCGCCCGACCACCAGGCCCGGGTCGTTCGGGCCTTCCAGGAAGCGGCCGGCGACGATGCTCGACGGGTCGAAGCCGACGGCGATTTCGGGCTGCGGATCGACGCCGAGCAGCATTACGGCGCGATTATTGCGCTCACTGGATGCCATCGCCGGCACTTTCACGCGGCGCGCCCAGGCCTCGACCGGGGGAGATCCGAGTGCCACGAGCAGTTCGGGTCCGGGTGGAGGCAGGCTGTTTTCGACGTTGGGGTCGTCCCGGTAATCCGGGTGATGAAGCTGGACGTAACCGGGCAGCGCATCGATGCCATCTTCGATCATCTGGTCCACCATGCCACGCATCAGCGCAGTCATGAAGATCATCGCCCACACGCCCACCGCGATGGCCAGCAGCATGATGATCGTGCGCCGCTGATTGCGCCAC
>Ga0316188_10000353_pt1 | contig 19137 bp, 21 predicted proteins | sample Phiworburrow1_MG_FD_204933 | JGI IMG/M metagenome (GOLD analysis project Ga0316188, IMG submission 204933) | Coastal sediment microbial communities from Maine, United States - Phippsburg worm burrow 1 | ecosystem: Environmental > Aquatic > Marine > Coastal > Sediment | place: USA: Maine... | reverse complement strand
CTGGGGATGCACGGCAACACCTGTGAACTGATTTTCAAGAACTGCGAAGTCGCCGAGGAGAACGTCCTCGGTGATGTCGGCAAGGGCGTCAGAGTGTTGATGAGCGGTCTCGATTATGAACGCGTGGTTCTTTCCGGCGGGCCCCTCGGCATCATGGCTGCCTGCATGGACGTGGTCCTGCCCTACCTGCACGAGCGCAAGCAGTTCGGTTATGCCATCGGCGAGTTCCAGTTGATGCAGGGGAAGATGGCCGACATGTACACCACGATGAATGCCTGCCGGGCCTATGTCTATGCCGTGGCCAAGGCTCTGGGAGGCGGCGGGTCGATCCGCAAGGATGCGGCCGGGGCGATCCTCTACTCAGCCGAGCGCGCAACCTGGATGGCTCTGGAGGCGATTCAGTGTCTTGGCGGCAACGGCTATATCAACGACTACCCGACCGGCCGCCTGTTGCGCGATGCCAAGCTCTACGAGATCGGCGCAGGGACCAGCGAAATCCGCCGCATGCTGATCGGCCGCGAACTCTTCAACGAAACGGCCTGAGGCGGGCGACGTGACCCCTCGCACGACAGCGTCGCCCGGAAGACTTTCATTTTTGAATGACCGCCCCGTCGGGAATGGGACGGCGACTCACCGGCCACCGGCAAACGAAGTGGCCGCAAAGGACGGAATCACCCCAATGAGCATCTTCAAAAGCGCCATCAATACAGTTTCCGAGGAGTTTCGCAGAAACGCCGACGCCATGCGGCAGCTCAACTGGGACCTCGAGGAGAAAGTCGCGCAGATCCGACTGGGAGGCCTTGCTCAGGCCCGCGCCAAACACGAAGGGCGGGGGAAACTGCTGCCGCGCGAGCGGGTACGCCGACTGCTCGACGTCGGCTCGCCCTTTCTCGAATTCTCCCAGTTCGCCGCCTACGGCATGTACGATGGCGCGGCGCCGGCTGCCGGCATCATCACCGGCATCGGTCGTGTCATGGGGCATGAGTGCATGATCGTCGCCAACGACGCCACCGTCAAGGGTGGCACCTACTTCCCGCTCACGGTCAAGAAACATCTGCGTGCACAGGAGATTGCCGCCGAGAACCGTTTGCCGTGCATCTACCTGGTCGACTCGGGCGGTGTCAACCTGCCTGAGCAAGACCAGGTCTTCCCGGACCGCGACCATTTCGGGCGGATCTTCTACAACGAAGCCCGTCTTTCCTCTCAGGGCATTCCACAGATCGCGGTGGTCATGGGGTCGTGCACCGCCGGCGGCGCCTATCTTCCGGCTATGGCCGACGAGAGCATCATCGTAAAGGGGAACGGCACCATCTTTCTCGGTGGGCCACCTCTGGTCAAGGCCGCAACCGGCGAGGTGGTCAGCGCCGAAGACCTCGGTGGCGCGGAGGTCCACTGCCGCACTTCCGGGGTGACCGATCATTACGCGGAGAACGATGCCCACGCCCTGGCGACGGCCCGGCGCATCGTTGCCAATCTCAATCTTCGCAAATCAATCAACCTGGCACTGCAGCCGCCGCAGGAACCGCTCTACGACCCGGCAGAGATCGACGGGGTGATCTCCGCCGACATCCGCAAGCCCTACGATGTGCGCGAAGTGATCGCACGGCTGGTCGACGGCAGCGAGTTCGATGAGTTCAAAAAACTTTTCGGCACCACCCTGATCTGCGCATTCGCCAGGATACAAGGCTACCCGGTTGGCATCGTCGCCAACAATGGCATCCTCTTCTCCGAGTCGGCCCTCAAGGGGGCACATTTCATCGAGCTCTGCAGCCAGCGCGGCATTCCACTGATTTTCCTGCAAAACATCACCGGCTTCATGGTCGGCAGCAAGTACGAGAGCGGCGGGATCGCCAAGGATGGTGCCAAGATGGTGACTGCGGTTGCTTGCGCCGCGGTTCCCAAGTTCACCGTCATCATCGGCGGCAGTCACGGCGCCGGCAACTACGGCATGTGCGGTCGCGCCTACGGTCCGCGTCAACTCTGGGTCTGGCCCAACGCGCGGATTTCGGTGATGGGCGGCGAGCAGGCGGCGAGCGTCCTTGCGCAGCTCAAGCGCGACGGCATTGAGGCACGGGGAGAGGCCTGGAGCGAGGCGGACGAGACCGCTTTCAAGGATCCGATCCGCCAGCAGTACGACAGCCAGGGTCACCCTTACTATGCCAGCGCCCGGCTCTGGGACGATGGCATCATCCAGCCCGCCGATACCCGCATGGTCCTCGGGTTGGGGATTTCAGCCGCTCTTAACGCCCCTGCGGAAAAAACCACTTTTGGCATTTTCAGGATGTGAACCATGAGCATTGCAGCCCTTCTGAGCGAAATAGACGAGTATGGCCGGGCCATTATCACCCTCAACCGGCCGGAAATGCACAACGCCTTCGACGACACCTTGATCAATGCCCTGACCGAGGAACTGAAACGCCTGGAACGGGAGCCGAGTGTCAGGGTCGTCATGCTGGCGGCCCGGGGGAAGAGCTTCTCTTCCGGAGCAGACCTGAACTGGATGCGCCGCATGGCCGATTATTCCTTTGTGGAGAACCTGACCGATGCCATGGGCCTGGCCGAACTGATGAAGACCCTGGCCAACCTCTCGAAACCGACCATCGCCCTGGTGCAGGGCGCCGCGATCGGTGGCGGTGTCGGCCTGGTGGCCTGCTGCGACATTGCCCTGGCCAGCGAGAATGCCAGCTTCTGCCTCTCCGAGGTCAAGCTCGGTCTGATTCCGGCCGTCATTTCGCCCTACGTCGCCGCCGCGATCGGCTCTCGCGCCACCCGCCGCTATTTCATCTCTGCCGAGCGGTTCGACGCCGCCGAAGCCTACCGGCTCGGCCTGATCCATGAAGTGATGGCAGTGGACGAACTCAGTGCGCGGGCCGACCAGTTGAGCCGCCTGTTGCTGCAGAACGGACCGCAGGCCATGGCCTCGGTGAAGGCGCTGGTTGCCGAGGTGGCCTTGAGTTTCCTCGACGATGACCTGATTGCCGATACCGCCGAGCGCATCGCCGAAGCCCGCGCGTCCGATGAAGGACGCGAAGGGTTGTCAGCCTACCTGGAGAAGCGCAAACCCAACTGGATCAGGGGATGATGTGATGTTCGACAAGATATTGATTGCCAATCGCGGCGAAATCGCCTGTCGCGTCATCCACACTGCCCGCCGGCTTGGCATCGCCACGGTGGCGGTCTTCTCTGAAGCGGACGCCCAGGCACTCCACGTCAGCATGGCCGACGAGGCCCGCCTGATCGGTGCCGCGCCGGCCCGCGAGAGCTACCTGGTCGGCGAACGGATCCTGCAGGCAGCTCTCGACAGTGGTGCCGATGCGATTCACCCGGGCTACGGGTTCCTCTCGGAAAATGCCGGTTTCGCAGCGGATTGCGCCGCAGCCGGGATCGTGTTCATCGGGCCCCCGGTGGCTGCGATCGAGGCCATGGGTTCGAAGAGCGCCGCCAAGCAGATCATGAGCGCAGCCGGGGTGCCGCTTGTTCCCGGCTATCACGAGTCAGACCAGACGCCTGAACGCCTGCAGCTGGCAGCCGATGCGACGGGCTATCCACTGCTCATCAAGGCCAGCGCCGGCGGTGGCGGCAAGGGGATGCGCGTGGTGCACAGCCCCGGGGAATTCGCCGCGGCACTGCAGGGCGCCAGGCGTGAAGCTGCAGCAGCCTTCAGTGATGACCGGGTCCTTCTGGAAAAATACCTGGAACGACCGCGCCATGTGGAAATCCAGATTTTCGCCGATACCCACGGCAACTGTGTCCATCTCTTCGAACGGGACTGTTCGATCCAGCGGCGCCATCAGAAAGTCGTCGAAGAAGCCCCGGCACCGGGTTTGAGCGAGGAATTGCGCTCCCGCATGGGCGCCGCCGCGGTTGCCGCAGCCCGAGCCATCAGCTATGTCGGCGCCGGCACGGTCGAGTTCCTGCTCGATGCCGACGGTTCCTTTTATTTCATGGAAATGAACACGCGCCTGCAGGTCGAACATCCGGTGACCGAGATGATTACCGGCCAGGATCTGGTGGCCTGGCAGCTGCGGGTTGCTGCCGGCGAACCTCTCTCGTGTCGTCAGGAGGATCTGGCCATCAGCGGCCACGCTATCGAAGTCCGTGTCTATGCTGAGGATCCCGCTAGGGACTTCCTGCCTTCCATAGGTCCGTTGCGGCATCTGCGCCAGCCGCAGGAAAACGCCCATGTCAGGGTGGATACCGGCGTCCGTCAGGGGGACGAGGTCAGCATGCATTACGACCCGATGATTGCCAAGCTGATCGTCTGGGATCACGACCGCAGTCGAGCAGTTCGCCGCCTGAAGCAGGTTCTGGCGGAGTTCCAGGTTGTCGGCGTTACCGCCAACATCGGTTTTCTCGCTGCGGTGGCCGCTCACCCCGCCTTTGCGGCCGCGCAGCTCGATACGGGGTTTATCGAACGCCACCGCGCCGAGCTGTTCCCCGAGGTCGGGGCGGCCACTGACCGTATCCTGGCCCTAGCATGCCTCGATCTGCTGCTCCGCCGCTCCGGCGAAGCGGCCGCCGCGGCGCAGGCGTCAGGCGATCCCTATTCACCGTGGAACAGTACCGGTGGCTGGCATCTCAACTCGGACAATTACCACCGGCTGGATTTCGTCGACGGCGGCGAAGCGGTGCAGGTCACGGCTCATTTCCGCCCAGGCAGCTACCTGCTCGACCTCCCCGGTGGATCGTTGCTGGTCAGTGGCTGCATCGACGAGGATGGCGACCTTTGCGCCGATCTCGACGGCTGCCGTTGCTGGGCAACGGTGGTTCGTCACGGCCAGGAGTTGACCATTCTCAGCGACGGCCGCAGCCACCTGCTGACCGTCGAGGACCCATCGCTTCTGGCAGAAGTGCACGAAGCTGCTGCCGGGCGACTGACCGCACCGATGCCGGGCAAGATCGTTGCCGTGATGGTCGCTGCCGGTGATTGTGTCGAGCGGGGAGCGCCGCTGGTGATCCTCGAAGCGATGAAGATGGAACACACGATTACCGCTCCCACGGCGGGGGTCGTGGCGCGGATCCCCTTTGCTGTCGGCGCAATCGTCAGCGAGGGCGAGGAGTTGCTCGCCTTCGAGGTTGAGGAGGCGGTGGGATGAAGCTGCCCCGCCAAGTCAGGATGGTCGAAGTCGGTGCCCGTGACGGTCTGCAGAATGAACCGTTACCGGTGGCCACGTCAGACAAGATCGCCTTCATAGATCGTCTGAGTGAGACGGGTCTGCCGGTGGTCGAGGTGACCAGCTTCGTGTCGCCGCACGCCGTACCGCAGCTGCAGGATGCTGCCGAAGTCATGGCCGGCATCTCGCGGCGGCCTAAGGTCGCCTATCCTGTGCTGGTTCCCAACCGCCGTGGTTTCGAAGCGGCTCTGGCGGCGGGGGCCGAGGAGATTGCACTGTTTACAGCGGCATCTGAAACTTTCGCGCAGCGCAACACCAACTGCTCCATCGCCGGGAGTCTCGAGCGTTGTGCTGAGATCGCCGTCATGGCGCTGCCGCGCGGTGTCCGCATCCGCGGTTACATTTCATGTGTCGCCGGTTGCCCTTACGAAGGGGCGGTGGATGCCGAGACTGTCGCAGGGATCGCCGCCCGTCTGACGGAACTCGGTTGCTACGAGATCTCCCTCGGCGATACCATCGGTGTCGCTACGCCTGGCCAGGTGCAGGGCCTGCTGAAGGTGGTCGCCGAAAAAGTCCCCATCCCCCAGCTGGCAGTCCATTTCCACGACACTTATGGACAGGCCTTGGCCAACATCCTGGCCGCGCTCGAGGACGGGATTGCTGTGGTCGACAGTTCAGTTGCCGGCCTCGGCGGCTGCCCCTTTGCACCAGGCGCTTCCGGGAATGTTGCTACTGAAGATGTCCTCTACATGCTCAACGGCCTCGGTATTGACACTGGGGTCAATCTCGACCGGTTGATCGAGGCAGGACTTTTTATCTGCGAACGGCTCAAGCGGGGGACGGGCTCCAAGGTGGCTAGGGCTCGCACGGTACGCTGTGGCTGAGTTCACGGAGATTTTCTGTAGGATAACTGGCCAGGGACGTAATCCCCGGTAGAATGTTGATTGACCCGGCACGATTCGGAAATTCTGCGGTAAGGAGAGGTTGGTTATGCTGAAAGATATCATGGTTCATCTGGACCAGGCCCCATCCTGCCAGAGCAGGCTTGACGCCGCAAACACCATGGCGAAGCAGTATGGTGCAAACTTGACGGGCCTTCATGTCTATTCGTCGCCCCGGTTGAAGGATCCGGTTCGGCAGTCGACGGAAGTCCGTGAAATGTTCCAGCGTCAGACCGATGCAGCCGGAGTTGCCGGCGAGTTCCTTGATGTCGACCTTGGTTTCTCGCACACCGGTATCGCCGAGATGATCGGCTATTATGCCAGCTTTACCGATTTGCTCGTGGTGAGCCAGCCGCATGCCGTTGACCGGGATAAGCAGCATTCGGTCATCACCAGTCCGGAACGCATGCTGCTTGGCTCCGGACGTCCGGCGCTGATTGTCCCGACATCCGGTTCTTTTCCGCATATCGGCGAGCGCATTATGGTTGCCTGGAAGGCCGGTCCCAAGGCTTCCCGGGCATTGCACGACGCCATGCCCATGCTGCGTGCGGCCAGATATGTCAACATGGTGTCCGTTGACAACGCCACCTTCATTGCCGGTGAGAGCGACCGGCTCACCCGTTACCTGGCACTGCACGGCATAAAGGCCGCCATAGAACTGATTCCGCCAGGGGACCTGAGGGTCGGTGACACTCTTCTCAACCTGGTTGCCGATGACAATATCGACCTGCTGGTCCTCGGTGTCCACATCATGACCAAGCGCGGCCACCTGGACATGGGGGCTGTCGCCAGTTACCTCCTCGGCCAGATGACGGTGCCGATGCTGCTCTCACATTGACCCGCAAGGCGAGTTTTCAACTAAAACGGTTTGCAAGGGCTTCAATTACCCCATAGGTCCGGCGCGATGCTGTGATACAAAAGTCACCATCAATTAGACACAAAAATGGCCCACCTCTACTAGGTCGGCCATTTTATATCGCAGTGGCAGTAAGAATTTAGACCGATTTGGATTGAAACAAAAATTCGGTCAAAAAGAAAAAATTGGATGGTTGCCACTGAGCATGGATACCGCCACGGGCGTTAAATGAGCTTCAGTAAGTCCCGCAATAAGGAGCAAGTTAATGATCATCTTCAAGTTCTGCTGGAACTGCTGCGATGCAAGTACACGATCAATGATCTGGAATGCCTCGGCCGTGCACTCATTGCCGACCACTGGGCGAATTGTCGTCCAAGTCCCGACCGGGATACTACAGGCGAGCAGTATGGCAGCAAACTCGGGAATGCCGTGCGGCAAGATATAGGCTAAGGCCACAAGCGGCGAAGAAGTAAACACAAGCCCTACACCGACCCAAGCCCCGGCCATTAAACCAAGGGCGATAGTGGCGATGTAAGGTATAGTCAATAAAAGGAACGAAGCCACGCGCAATTGAGGGGACTGGATACGTGCAAAATGGTTGATTTTCAGTAAATATTCGGCGGAGCGGTCTTTTTGCAGGTATCTGCGCAGCCGCAAAAGCGACAGGTTCTGGTTGTGAGGGTTGAGTAATTGGGCCCAGTAAACGAGGACAACTATCAGCAAGGCGACTGTGAGGTTGCAGAAAAAATACATGAGCCATGCGTTAATACCAAGGGCCACCCCCTGGTTCGTAATCATCATACCGAAATGTGGCAGGCCAAACCGCGTCATCTTAAGGAGTGCTGCCGGTTCCACCTGCGCCAGGCTAGCCACTAATATTGTGGCAATATAACCGATCAAGGCTGCGATGACCATATGGGCAAGCAGCCATTTATATGCTTGTAATACTTGAGAGTTTTTCATCGTAATTCCCCCGATAGATAGGAGAGAAGTCGTTAAACATAAATACCTGACGAACTTACACGTTTTCTCTTTATAACACTAGAAGTATACTAGGAGGCATGTCAATCAGCACGGGTCTTTCCTAAAACTCACGATATTCAAGACAAAAAGCCCTGACCTGCTTTCGCGGTTTGGGCCTTTCCTGTAAATATTGTTGCAATTGATTCTCGGCGGGTGTCAACCCAGAACGTTGACAGAGTTATTATGTCATTTACACCTTGTCATTTATTCGGTCAGACTACAGCTGTTCGCAAGAGTTTCCAACTGAAGGGTTATCCTTCATCAATTTGTACGCCTTGCCCAGCGAATTGAATGTTGGCTGCATCGCCGCAGCGTGGCGGGGAGACGGCATGGAGTCCTCCGCACGCCGTGCACTTGCCGACGAAAGTGGTCAGGGTGAAGCTGGCGTTGCACCCCTGGCAGGCTGTCAAAAGACCGCTGCCCGGCAGCACCTGGTTGCGCAGCGCCCCACTATGTGCCTGGAAAACAAACTCAACCAGTTCCCTGCCTTCGGCAAAAGGACCTGCACTACTCCCATGACTTGAACAACAACCCATTGTATGCTCCTTTTTGTAGTACTGAGTGCCGAAAAAAACCGACTTAGGTCTGTCAGATGATTTTGGTCAACTGCGGGCCTGCTCCTCGAACTCTTCGACCATCTTGCGATATTTTTCTTCGAGTCCAGGGGTTCGTTCCTCGGCAACCTGGTATCCCGCCAGCATGTCGTCGCGCACATCTTCCGGTAAAACCCGTTCTGCCAATGGGTAGAGGATATCGTTCTCCTTTTCGATGTGTCCGCGCAGCAAGGCAGCATAACCCCTGGCGTTTTCGATAATGATGACGCTCTGGCTGGTTTCGCCGTCGAGAGCTCTTTGGGAGGCTTCTTCCATGGCGCGGACGTGGGCGCGCCCCTGGTCGTGTTCCATGTGCATGGCCTCGATCGGCGAGTGTTTTTCCGGCATGCCGTTCCTGATCAGCGCAGCGAAGAGCACGTCCTCTTCCTTGGCATGGTGAAAGCGGTCGGCGTAGTTGCGGATGAAATCCACCGCATCCAGGTAAAATTGCCAGTTGCGGAACTTGCCGGCTTCGAGCAGGGCGGTGTTGCGCTCAACCAGGGCAATCATGCGCAGGATCAGCTGGTGCTCGTCAACCATCACCTGGGTCACGTTCCTCTTCATCTTAACCCTTCCTCTCACCATTGATACCGATGACGACAATCTCGAGGGGGATATCCTTGCCGGACTTTTGCACGGCCTGCTGGGCCATCATCGCCAGGCCGTGGCAGCAGGGCACCTCCATGATCGGCACCGTGACCGACTGGATGTCGTTCTGGCTGATCATGGCGGCCAGCTTGTCGACGTAAGGGCTGGTGTCATCGAGTTTAGGACAGGCATTGACCAGTACGTGCCCCTTGATGAAGTCACTGTGGAAGTCGGCGTAGGCAAAGGGTGCACAGTCGGCGGCGATGAGCAGGTGCGCATTCTTCAGGTACGGGGCGCTGGGCGGTACCAGGTGCAGCTGGGTCGGCCACTGGCGGAGTTCTGAAGGGCGGCTTTCGCTAGACTCGGTTGAAGCGCTGCTCTGTCGCTCAATTGTGCGGACGCTTGCGCCCGGGCAGTTGCAGGCATGTTTGCTCATACGGGCGCTCCTTCCGTGATGTTCCGTGAGATGAGGTAGTCATTAATTTCCTGCTCAATCCGTGCTTCGATCTCATCGCCGAGGGCGTGAATCGAGACGACATCTTTCACCAGGCAGATACCGACGCCGCAGGTGACGCAGCCGATGTCGTACTTCTCCAGGATCTCGCCGATGACGGGATGTTCTTCGATAACCTTATTGATGGCCTGTTCGCCGATGACGCTTGGGATGTTCATGCTGTTTGGCTCCTTTTGCCGAGATTGTTAAGCACAGCTTACGATTTCCATTGCCATGAGAACATGACCGGAGTCAAAATATAACAAATTTCGTCAAGCATATATGATGGTCATGAAAAATGAGGTTTTTGTGTGGCATAACTCACGACATCGTCGCAACGACAGCCTTGGCTGCTGCGCCATCCTGGTCGGGAGTGCCAAATAGAATCTCTGGCTTATGTCGCGCTCGACAACGTGCTCAGTAAAGACCTTCGTGCCCTTAGATTGAGCAAACTTCCAGAAAAAATGTGCTGCAAATACTTGTTTTGATTTGTCTCTGCAAGTTTATTCGTGTCAAGGAGATTTCCGGTTTACAAACCAATATGTGGTAGAGTATGATTATCAACCTACAATATGTAGTGGTTTTTTTGCGGCAACTGGGAGGCCCAACGCCGTGATCATATTTATTTGCGCCTGTTCAAGACAGGCCCGGAGTGAACAAAAAGGGTAGGTATAAAGATGTCAGTAAACGTGATCAAGAAAACGGCTGAAACGATGGAAATCCCCTGGCAGGAAGCGTCACGGGATATCTGGGACAGTAAGTACCGGCTCAAGGATGCAACTGGCCGGCCGGTCGATGCCGACCTGCATGCAACTTACCAACGGGTTGCCAGAGCGCTGGCGGCCGTTGAAGCAGATGAGAAGCTTCAGCGGCACTGGTTCGAGCGGTTCCTCTGGGCATTGGAAAACGGTGCCATCCCGGCCGGACGCATCACGTCCAATGCCGGGGCGCTCGAGCACAAGCCGGCAACCTCGACGATCAACTGTACGGTTTCGGCAACGGTCGGCGACTCGATGGACGACATCCTGGCCAAGGTGCACGAAGCCGGGCTGACTCTCAAGGCGGGCTGCGGTATCGGCTACGATTTCTCGACCCTGCGGCCGCGCAACGCCTTCGTCAACGGTGCCGGGGCCAACACCTCGGGTCCGTTGTCGTTCATGGACATCTACGACAGCATGTGCCGGACCGTCGCCTCGGCCGGAGGCCGGCGCGGAGCCCAGATGGCAACGTTCGACATCTCCCATCCGGACGTCCTCGAGTTCATCAAGGTCAAGCGCGAGAACGGCCGCCTGCGCCAGTTCAACTTGTCGCTGCTGATCACCAACGAATTCATGGAGGCGGTCAAGCAGGATGCCGAGTGGCCGCTCAGCTTCCCCCTGACTGCCAAGGAAGTGGAGCGTGACGGGCTGGACCTGCAGGACCCGGCCCAGGTCCTCTGGAAGGATTGGCCGGTCAAGCACGATTACGTGCAGAACAAGGTCGGTCAGGTGGCCTGCAGGATTTACCGTACAATCCGCGCCAAGCAGTTGTGGAACGTGATCATGGCCTCGACCTACGATTTCGCCGAACCGGGCTTCATCCTGATCGACAAGGTCAACGAGATGAACAATAACTGGTTCTGCGAGGAGATCCGCGCCACCAACCCCTGCGGCGAGCAACCGCTGCCCCCCTACGGCTCATGCCTGCTCGGTTCGATCAACCTGACCCGCTTCGTCGAGAATCCCTTTACCGCCGAGGCCTGTTTCAACTGGGAGCGTTTTCGCGAGGTGGTTGCCGTCTTCACCCGCATGCTCGACAACGTCGTGGAGATCAACGGACTGCCCCTCGAGGAGCAGCGCCGTGAAATCTTCGACAAACGCCGCCATGGCATGGGCTACCTGGGGCTCGGTTCGACCATCTCCCTGCTCGGCATGAAATACGGCGATGCCGATTCGATTGCCTTCACCGAGGAAGTCACCTTGCAGATGGCGCTGGCGGGCTGGGAGCAGGCTCTGACCCTGGCCCGCGAAAAAGGCTCGGCGCCGGCTCTCGTCGAGGAGTACACCGTCACCGCCGAGATGCTGCGAAAGCGGCCGGAGATGGAAGCTGACGGTATCAGGGTCGGTGAGCGTATCCCCGGCCGCATCCTGCACACCCGCTACAGCCGCTACATGCAGCAGCTAGCGAAAAAAGCACCGGAACTGGTGGCGGAACTGGCCGAAGTCGGAGCACGCTTTACCCACCACAGCTCGATCGCACCGACCGGCACCATCTCGCTGTCGATCGCCAATAACGCCTCCAACGGCATCGAGCCGAGTTTTGCGCATCACTATGCGCGCAACCTGATCCGCCCGGGTAAAAAGAGCAAAGAGAAGATCGACGTCTTTTCCTATGAACTGCTGGCCTATCGCGAACTGGTCAACCCGCTGGCGATGCCGGGCAGCACCGACCCGAACAAGCAGCTGCCCGAGAACTTCATCACCTCGGAGGACATCTCCCCCCGTCAGCATGTCGACATCCAGGCCGCAGCACAGAAGTGGATCGACTCGTCGATCTCCAAGACCGCCAACGTGCCGAGTGACTACCCCTATGCTGATTTCCAGGATATCTACCTGTATGCCTACCAGCAGGGGCTCAAGGGCTGTACGACTTTCCGCTACAATCCCGAGGCTTTCCAGGGTGTGCTGGTCAAGGAGAAGGACCTTGCGGAGACGTTCTACCACTTTGCACTGGTGGACGGCACGGTGGTCGAAGCCCGGGGCAACGAGGAGATCGAGTACGACGGCGAAATCCATACCGCAGCCAACCTGTTCGACGCCCTCAAAGAGGGTTACTACGGCAGATTGTGAAAAGGAGCAGAATCGATGATCAAGAAGATCGACAAGAAGATCGTTGCCTACGAGGTGGTCAACCTCGAGGAGCAGCGTAAAAAGGCCGAACAGGTCGAGCGGGACCAGATCGAAGCCATGCACGAGAGCGTCGAGCGTCCGGAGATGCTGGTGGGGGCCACCTACAAGATCAAGACGCCGCAGAGCGAACATGCCCTGTATGTCACCATCAACGACATGCTTCTCAATCATGGAACTCCGCACGAAACTCGCCGTCCCTTCGAGATTTTCATCAATTCCAAGAACATGGCCCACTTCCAGTGGGTGGTGGCGCTGACCCGGGTTATCTCGGCCGTCTTCCGCAAGGGGGGCGACGTCACCTTCCTGGTCGAGGAAATGAAGGCGGTCTTCGACCCCCAGGGGGGGTATTTCAAGCCGGGCGGGCGCTTCATGCCCTCGATCGTCGCCGAGATCGGCTTCGCCCTGGAAAGGCACATGAAGATGATCGGCCTGCTCGAGGAAGTACAGATGCCGGAAGCCCAAAGGGAAATGCTGCAGGCCAAGCGGGCCGAATACGATACTTTGAAAGGCCGGCCGCAGGGCGAGGAGGCGGCTGGTTTCCCGGCGGACGCCAAGCTGTGCGGCAAGTGTTACACCAAGGCCGTCATCATCATGGACGGGTGCCTGACCTGTTTGAACTGCGGCGATTCCAAGTGTGGCTGAGGGTTGGAGCATGCCGGAACATGAGGAGAAGAACATGACAACTTCAAACTGGGACCTCCGCTGGATGGCACTGGCCCAATTCGTTGCCACCTGGAGCAAAGACCGGGGGAGGAAGGTTGGTGCCGTGATCGTCGGGCCGGATAACGAGATCCGCTCGACGGGCTATAACGGCATCCCCCGTGGGGTCAATGATGACGTCGAAGAACGCCACGAAGCCGCTACAGGCGAGAAGTACCTGTGGGTCTCCCACGCAGAACGCAATGCCATCTACAATGCGGCCCTGCTCGGGGTCGCGACCAAGAGCTGTACCATCTACCTCCCCTGGTACCCCTGTATAGAATGCGCCAAGGCCGTCGTCCAGGCCGGGATCAGCAAGATCGTCTGTTTTGAACCCGATTTTTCCGACAGCAACTGGGGGAAGGATTTCGAAAAGTCACTGATCATTCTCGGTGAAGGCAATGTCGTGACGAAGTTCATCGACCAGAAGAATTACCTGCAGACTATCCTTAACAGGGAAATCCTCGTCGGCAATGTCCCGGTCGGGCCCTGCGCCTGATACTCCGGCCAACGGGGCTGTTTTTCCTGCTGAACTCCCTTTAAGCGAAAAAATCAAGGCCGCCCGGCATGCTCGCCGAGCGGCCTTTTTTATCGTCTCGCAGGATTTAGAGCCCCAGATCTTGGTCGATCAGAACGACTTTGATCCGTTTTTTGGGAAAACATTTCTCGATCAGCGACCAGCTATTGCAGATGCGTTGCGGTGAGTTGCAGTCATGGCAGCGACCTGTGCGGATGCAAGGAGTCTGCATCTTGTGCCGCCTGGTATTGAGTGGCGCGGCAATCGTGCGCACGCGGTCCATCCCTGCAGGGATATCGGGCACGAGCTTGTTTCTCCCCGCAAAGATGACAACTTTTTTCGGCCCGAAGGATATCGGGGCGGTCCGGTTACCGATCATGTCCAGGTTGACCAGCTTGCCATCGAGGGTCACGGCGTTGGACCCGGTCAAAAAGAGGTCGGTGATCAACGCCTGCCGCCGGCGCTCGATCAGTACCTGCCGGTCGATTCCCGGTTCAAAAGTGGCGATGACCTGCAGCTCTCTGCGTTGACTCAGCTCATCAAGGATCCCCGTTGCCTCCATAGTCATGGAATCCCCCCAGGCGACTGTTCGCACCTTGATCTGGGGCAGGATTTTCTCAAAGAACAGGGCCGAGGCGTGGGCGGTATCCCTGGTGATGAAGGCGTCGAAGCCGTTGGCGACAAGAGCATTCCTGCACGCTTCCAGGGCGGTGGCAGTCTGGGTCATGGTTCTACGTCTCTTTGGGGTCCTCTGATCAGTCTACAGGGGAGCATACCAGTTGCTCTTCTGATTGGCAAAGTGGCCATAAAGTTTGTATTGATCACTACAAGGTGCGGTTATTCTCTCGTTTGGATGCATTTAGGACGCTGAGCTTCGACAACGAGCTCAAGGTCAAGGTGGGCCAGATCTTCAAGCTTTGGGCTTGCGAAAATTGAGAATAAAGAGCAACTGACCGGCAGCACAGTTCTGCTTCTTCAAAGCCTTGCCGGAGCCGCCTTTCTTGGGACACGGTTAAGCCGGATCGGTTCATGGGTGCCGCAGGTAAGGTGCTGTGGTATAGCTGTAAAAGCGCAGGTGCCCCTCGAATGCGAGTAGATCCGACAGCCGGTCGCGGTTGACAGGATGCACTACCCGGCTGCGGGCCTCGGTCTCTGTCAGCCATGCCACCTCGGGTGTTTCTGCACTCGGTGCCGGCGTGCCTGAAGCGAAGTCAGCGATGAAGCCATGGATCAGCGCCGGCGGTGCGGTGAGTTTCGACCAGACCGCCGCGGCTTGCGGTGCCATGATGGTGACCCCGGTTTCTTCCAGCACTTCGCGGTGCAGGGCAGACAGCAGGCCTTCTCCCTCCTCCACACGACCCTGCGGCAGTTCCCAGCCGCGCCTTTCATGACGGACCAGCAGGATGTCGCTCCGGGCGTTGCGCACCAGGCAGCTGACAACCAGTATGTGTTGAGGATGAGACACATGACCTCCGGACAGGTGGTGGTTGATTCAGGCCTCTGTCTTTCTTTTTGCCGGGCAGCTCCCGGCTGATCAGGGCAGAGGAATAAACTCGGTTTCCCCGGGGACTTGCGGGAAACGCCCTGCCTGCCAATCCTGCTTGGCTTTCTCGATCAGCTCTCTACGGCTCGCCACCAGGTTCCACCAGACCGTGCGCTTGCCAAGGGGATGTCCGCCAATGATGACCAGCCGGGCCTCCTGCTTTGCGAGCAGTTCGATTCCGGCGGAGTGGTTGAAAACCGCCATGGTGTGCAGTGGCAGCTGTGTCCCTGCGGTTGTCAGCTCTCCAGAGACCAAATAGACAGCACGTTCCTGGATGTAGTCGGGAAGGGTGACCGTGGCGCCGGCTTGAAGGTTCACCTCGATATAGAGTGTTTGTGACCTGGTCCTGACCGGCGAAGTGAGGCCGAAGGCCTCGCCGATCAACACCCGCACGGACCTGCCGCCTTCGGTTTCCTCAGGCAGTTCGTCTGCATCGTAATGGAAAAACGCCGGATCGGTCTCTTCATCTGCGGCCGGCAGCGCCACCCAGAGCTGCAGCGCGTGCAAGGTCTGTCCTTGTGTGCGAATTTCCGGAGGCGTACGCTCGGAATGCACGATACCACGGCCGGCCGTCATCCAGTTGATTGCTTGCGGTCGGATCGGCTGAACGCTGCCGAGGCTGTCGCGATGGAGGATTTCACCCTCGAAGAGATAGGTGATGGTCGCCAGGCCGATATGGGGATGCGGTCGGACATCGATTCCCTCGCCCGGCCCGAACCAGGCCGGACCGAGGTGGTCGAAGAACACAAAGGGTCCGATCGATTTCAGCCCGGGCGCCGGCAGCAGGCGACGCACTGAAAAACCCCCCAGGTCCTTCTCCATCGGCTCGAGCAGGTAACGGATCGAAGGGCAGGGGCCTTGATAGCAGGCAGTGTTCCCGGGCTTGATTATCAGGTCGCTCATCGGTCTCCCCTAGGTGTCGTGCTGTGGCAGAAGCGATTGTGTACAAGGCCATGTCGCGCAATTCTCACGGCCAGTCTTTTAGGCGTTCCAGCCGCCATCGACATTGATTGTGGCCCCGGTGATGTAGGCCGCCTCCGGACCGGCCAGGAAGGCAACCAGTGCGGCGACTTCGTTGGGTTGGCCGTAGCGGCCGAGGGCCGTGTTGCTGCGCATGTAATCGGAGTTGGGCCCGTCCTCCCGGTTCATTTCGGTATTGATCGGTCCTGGCTGCACGTCGTTGACCAGGATCTTCCGTGGGCCCAGATCCTTGGCCCAGCTTCGGGACAGGCCGGCGACGGCGAACTTGCTCGCGTTGTAGATACTTAAACCGGATGTCGTGGCCCGTTCGCCGAGAACGCTGCCGATATTGATGATGCGACCGCCATCCGGCATGACCTTGAGTACCGCCTGGGTCAGGCTGAAGAGAGCGTCGACGTTGATGGTCATGATGCGGCGATAGTCGGCATCGTCGATCTCGCCGATCATCCCGCCGGAAAAGGTGCCGGCGTTGTTGACCAGGATGTCGATACGACCCAGATCGGCAACGATCCGGTCGACGACCATGGGGAGGGTTTCTGGATCCGCGGCGTCAGCCTGGTAGGAGCGAGCCTTCGCGCCGAGTTTTTGAAGTTCGCGGACTACCTTGGCGGCAGCGTCTGCGGAGGCGCTGTAAGTAATTGCAATATCGGCTCCGGCGGCGGCAAGAAAGTGGGCGCTGGCTGCGCCTATGCCGCGGGTGCCACCGGTGACCAGGGCGATTTTTCCGGACAGTGGTTTCATGTTCAAAGCTCCTTGGGAATTGAAAGGGCATGCTTTTCCATTTCGCTCTCCCTCAGTTTAAAGCCCGAAGCGCAACAGTTCAACTCGCTGTCGTGAGAAAATTGCCGAGTGGCTTTCATCCCGGCGATGCTATTAGAATAAGCATCATGAGGAAGAAGAAGTATTTAACCCGGCCACTCAAGCTGATCCTGGTGCTTGGTGCCCTGGGCGGGGTGGCGATCGGTTTTTATGCCTTGCCTGTGGAGTCGGTGGCCGACGCCCCGCTCGGCCCAAGGCAGCTCTCCTGGAGCGACAAACCGGAAAGTGAACGCTTTGCGCCGGTATTGGGAACGGGAGCAGCCATGCAGGAGCAGAAGCAGTCATCAGTTCCCGAACGCCCTCTGATTGATCAGGCCCTGCCTGAAGAGACCGAGTTTGCGCTCTTCGCCCTCGGCTGATTCTGGGGCATCGACTCCCGGTTCGGGAGTATACCAGGTATTGTGCGGACCGAGGTCGGTTATACCGGTGGTACGGCTGCACAACCGACTTATCGCAACATTGGTGATCACAGTGAAGCGATCAGGATTGAATTCGACCCGCACAAGGTCAGTTATACTGAACTTCTGGAGGTCTTTTGGGCAAGCCACGATCCCGGCGCCGATGTCTAAAGATGTCAGTACCGCAACGCTCTTTTCTATTTGAACGCGAGTCAGCTGCGGGAGGCGGAGTCTTCACGGCAGCGGACGTCTGCGGCTCGGCGTCATAAGGTTTTCACGGCTCTGGAACCTGCCGGGGAATTCTTTGTCGCCGAGGATTACCACCAGAAGTACCTGCTGCGCAAGGCGGCAGGGATTTTTCAGGAATTACAGGCAATTTACCCGGAAACCGCGAGCCTGGTTGCCTCGACGGCCGCAGCGCGGATCAATGGTTACCTGGGCTGCAACGGTGAACGTGACGCCTTGGCGCGCGAGATCAACCAACTGGGTCTCTCTGCACAGATGCAGGAGCGCCTGGTGGAGCATGTTGCCTCTTCCTGCGCTCGCTTCGCCGGTTTCACTTGTCCCTCCCGTCAGTAAAAAGCGGTGGCCCAGGCCCGGGATAAAGTTCAGCGTCCCTGGCCGCGCAGCACCGTGACCGTCTCGCCGCCGATACCGTAATTGTCGGTGTCGATTTCATCAATGACCACCACGGTGGTTTTCGGACCGCGTTTGACGACCTCGACCAGCAAGTCGGTCACGCCCTTGATAAGTGCGGTTTTCTGCTCTGCAGTAATCGGTATCTGTTCGCGGGTCAGCCTGATATTGACGTAGGGCATGGGCCTTTCCTTTCCATTGATCAATTCGGCAAGATGTGTTGACCTTGTACTTGCATGCTTTCGTCCGGCTGGCGTGGCCTACGATTTTGGCAGCCCCCAGCCGTAGCGGATTGCCAGCAGGCGTACGACGATCACCGTGCCTGCGGCGAGCAGGGCTGACGCAATCCTCCCGGCACCGATCTGCTCGAGGACAACCAGCAGGAAACCGCCGGCGATACATGCGGACGCGTAGATTTCGCGCTGCAGGATAAGCGGCACTTGGTTGGCGAGAATGTCGCGAATGATGCCACCGGCCGTGCCAGTCATCACTCCCATGAGGATCGCACTGAGCAGCCCCATCTGAAAATCGAGGGCCTTGGTCGTACCGATCACCAAAAAGGTGCCGAGTCCGACGGCATCGAAATAGAGCAGTGGCTTCTCGAACGTTTTGAATCGTTCGCGGTTGGCGAAGACGACCAGCGACACGGCTATGGCTATATAGATATAGGCTTCGTCCTGTAGTGAGAAGGGCGGGATGTCGCCTAGCAGCAGGTCGCGCAGGGTGCCGCCGCCGACGGCCGTGATCACGCCGAGCACCAGCACGCCGAACAGGTCCATATGCTTGCGCACGCCGACCCAGGCCCCGGAGGCAGCGAAAGCGGCTGTGCCGATCAGGTCGAGGATGTAGAGGATTTTCATGGCGGCTCCTGTGGTCAAGCATGCCGGGGTTCAGCCTACTGCAAAATTTTATCTTAACAGAGAAGTCGCGTGAATCGACAAGAGGTTTCATGCTCTGCGGCTTGGCTGCGCATGGATTTTCCATCACCTGGTTCATGTTTTCTTGATTGATCCGGCCCCCGGAAGCTGGAAAAAGTCCACCGGCTTGA
>Ga0316188_10000352_pt1 | contig 19137 bp, 15 predicted proteins | sample Phiworburrow1_MG_FD_204933 | JGI IMG/M metagenome (GOLD analysis project Ga0316188, IMG submission 204933) | Coastal sediment microbial communities from Maine, United States - Phippsburg worm burrow 1 | ecosystem: Environmental > Aquatic > Marine > Coastal > Sediment | place: USA: Maine... | reverse complement strand
AGCATAACAACCAATTGCTGCAATAAAAGCATCCGGGTTTATTTTCTGGGCTTGTTTTACAAGCGTCTTAAACCGTTTATCTGCATTCTCCGTAACCGAACAGGTATTTATGACGTACATATCCGCAAGATCACTAAAATCCACACGATCGTAGCCTTTGTTCTCAAAACCCCTTGCAATGGTTGAGGTTTCAGAAAAGTTAAGTTTGCAACCTAAGGTGTAAAAAGCTACTTTCTTCTTCATTATAACAGCTTAATGCCGGATTAGAGACCGCAAATATATCTAAAATTAAGGCAAATCTTCTAATAGACAGGGGGTTGGAAAATACCTAAACCCATTAATATTCCTTAAGATTGAACTTTTTGTATTTGGCCGGCGTTTTATATTTAGTAGTTCCTGTACTTCGCTGTAACCTCAAAAACATGGTTCAGAATATCTGCGTCTTTTTCGTCAAAAATAACTCCCCTTCTTGCCATCATTACTTCAGCAGCCTCAAAGGCTTTCTTTGGCAGATAGGTACTAAACCCGGAGGCTCCGCCCCAACTAAAGCTGGGGACAAAATTTCTTGGAAAGCCCGGTACGTAGATATTTGCGTTAACGCCAATAACTGTTCCCGTGTTAAACATCGTATTGATAGCCGTCTTACTGTGATCACCCATCATAAGTCCACAAAATTGAAGTCCTGTATGTTCAAATTTTTCCGTGGCATAATTCCACAAACGGACTTTGGCATAATTATTCTTCAAATTTGAATTATTGGAATCTGCCCCAATATTACACCACTCCCCTAAAACAGAATTTCCCAAATAACCATCATGCCCTTTGCTGGAATATCCAAATATTACAGAATTATTTATTTCTCCGCAAACTTTGCCGTAAGGACCAATTGTTGTTGGTCCATAAATCTTCGCTCCCATTTTTACCACCGCTTTTTCACATAATGCAAAAGCTCCGCGAATCAGATTTCCTTCCATAACCTCAGAATCCTTTCCCAGATATATAGGCCCTTCGCTGGCGTTTAATATGCTGTATTCCACCTTAGCGCCTTCCTCAAGGAAAATATGCTCAGGATTGATTAAATGATTGGTTGGGGATATTGGCGCACTGTGCCTTCCCCTTGTAATCATGTCAAAATCCAGTTGTAAGGCAATACCATTGTTAGAAAAAATATCCCAGGTGTTCATAACCCGAAGCAGTTCCCCTTCATAATAGGTTATTTTAAAGTCTGAGGAATTAAATTCTTTCAGGGCATCGCCTGTACGATAGGCGATTAATACATCTCCCTGAAAAATAGCTTCATTGTTTTTTATATGACCAATTATAGTGACTAATTCTTCTGTTGGAATAAAAGATGCATTAATTAAAATATTAGCCGGGCCATTGATTAAAGGATACTTCCTGGAAAGATATTCCTCCGTCCTGGTGCTGATAGTTTTATTAAGGTACTTCTCCCATTTCTCCCTAATTGTCAGAATGCCGATTCTGATATCCGCAACAGGTCGGGTAAATGTAAATGGCAATAACGAATTTCTGACTTCACCGTCAAACAGAATATAATTCATCTATCAAAATTTTAATAAAAATAAAAAAATAACGCCCCCGATAATTATCGGAGGCGCATCTTTATATAGAATTTTAAAAAGTCTACTTTTCTTCAGTACCAGGTTTGGTCTCCTTAACCTCAGCTTCCGAAGGATTTGCCTCTTTTTTAAACTTTTTATATTTACTCTTAAATTTATCAATTCGACCCGCTGTATCAACCAACTTAGCCTTACCGGTATAGAAAGGATGCGAGGTCCTTGAGATTTCCAATTTAACCAAAGGATATTCCACACCTTCAACCTCTAAAGTCTCTTTTGTATTTGCTGTAGATTTGGTGATAAATACATCATCATTAGACATATCTTTAAATGCTACCAGTCTGTAATTATCCGGGTGTATACCTTTTCTCATTTTATATTCTTTTAAACTTCTCAATTTTCAGCCTGCAAATTTAATTAATTTTCTCAGAAACAACAATTTTAATTTCCCAAAAATAAAAACTTAAAAATTGTACCTTTAAATGTAACAAAAACTGAACATCCACAACTAACAATATTAAACACTTAATTTTATAAAAATGGAAGATAATCAACCTAAAACCGGAAAGTTTTCATTGAATTACGGATTAATACTTGGAGCAATCGGAGTTGTATTTGGTATTATGCTTTATAGTATGGATGCCCATACTTCGCAGGATCCAAGCAATACAGCTATTAGTATAGTGATAATGGTAGCTGTAATTATCTGGGGTATTTTTAGTTACAGGAAGGCCAATAACGGCTTCCTCACCCTGGGTGAAGCTTTAAAACTAGGGGCGGGGATAGCTTTGGTCTCCGGGATTATTACAGTTATTTACACCCTGTTGATGGTTAATGTACTGGATACGGAGTTTGCCGTAAAAATAGCAGAAGGTCAAAAAGCAGCCAATGAGGCGGCTGGCGTGTTAACAGATGCCCAGATTCAACAACAATATGATGGGACCATAAATTTTTTCTGGATAACCTATCCTTTCATTTTGATTTTTAATATTATCGCTGGTTTGATAATCGGACTTATCGGGGGATTAATACTGAAAAAAGCAAAACCAGATTATTAATTATTAAAAATTGTACTTTTGGAAGGAATTTCCCTTAGAACTCAATGAACCTATCTATAGTAATTCCTTTACTTAACGAAGAAGAGTCTTTAGACGAGCTCCATACCTGGATTGTAGAGGTCATGCAATCCGGGCATTTTTCATATGAAATCCTATTTATTGACGATGGCAGTACAGACCATTCATGGAATGTAATTGAACAGTTGGTTCAAAAAGATGAACACGTTAAAGGCATACGATTTCATAAGAATTTTGGCAAATCTCAGGCACTTCATGCGGGATTTAAATTGGCCCAGGGTGATGTGATTATCACCATGGATGCGGATTTACAGGACAATCCGGAGGAAATACCAGAACTTTATAACTTAATTACAAGGGAAGGTTTTGATCTGGTTTCGGGCTGGAAGAAAAAAAGATATGATTCACTTATCTCCAAGAACATCCCTTCCAAGCTTTTTAATTGGGCCGCTAGAATTACATCACAGGTAAAATTACATGATTTTAATTGTGGGTTGAAGGCATTCAGAAGTGATGTGGTTAAAAATATTGAGGTCTCAGGAGAAATGCATCGATACATACCGGTTTTGGCTAAAAATGCAGGTTATTCCAAAATAGGTGAAAAAGTTGTCCAGCATCAGGCCCGAAAATACGGTAAGACAAAATTTGGAGCAGAACGTTTTATCAATGGGTTGTTAGATTTAATTACGATCTGGTTTGTTTCCAAGTTTGGCAAACGCCCAATGCATTTATTTGGTGCATTAGGTGTGCTTATGTTTTTTATAGGTTTTGGATTTGCGCTTTATCTTGGAATTGACAAGCTGTTTATTAACCCTTTTGGGCGATTGCTGTCTGAGCGGCCTCAATTTTATGTTTCCCTTACTTCAATGATTATTGGAACACAGTTCTTTCTTGCCGGTTTTTTGGGAGAAATCATGGTTAGATCCAGAACTAATGTTCAACGATATACCATTTCCGAAGAAATAAATCTTTCAAGGCCCTAAAACGGATATTCTTCGTAATTTTGAATTTTGAATCGAAAATTCCATACGCATGGACGACATTCTTTCCAATGCCAAAGCATGGCAATCTGATTTTTTTGATCCCGCTGTCAAAAAAGAAATACAGGATCTTATAACTAATGATCCTGAAGAACTGAAGGACAGATTTTATAAAAACATGGAATTTGGCACCGGAGGTATGAGAGGTGTCATGGGGATTGGCACCAATAGGATAAATAAATATACTTTAGGCAAAAGTACTCAGGGGCTAAGCAACTACCTGAAAGCACTCTATCCCGATAAAAATTTAAAAGTCGTAATTGCATATGACTGCAGACATAACAGCGACACCCTTGCCAGGACTGTTGCCAATGTTTTTTCGGCTAACGGAATAAAGGTGTATCTGTTCTCACAATTGCGCACAACCCCCGAACTTTCATTTGCGGTAAGATATCTGGACTGCAATGCGGGCATAGTCCTGACAGCTTCACACAATCCGCCCGAATACAATGGATACAAGGTTTATTGGTCTGATGGCGGGCAAATCGTACCTCCACAGGATAACGAAATCATTGAAGAGATAAATAGGCTGAACTATGAAGAAATTAATTTTAATACCAATCCCGGCCTAATTGAATTAATAGATAGCGAGGTAGATGAGGCCTTTATTCAAGCATCTGTGGATAATGGCAGCTTTGGCGCAAAGGGGAAGGACAATTTTAAAATTGTATTTACTTCCCTGCATGGAACTTCAATTACCGTAATTCCGGAAGTTCTTAAACGTGCAGGTTACAGGAATGTCACCATTATAGAAGAACAGGCTGTCCCGGACGGGAATTTTCCCACAGTTAAATCCCCTAACCCTGAAGAACCTGAGGCACTCACCCTGGCCCTCAAAAAAGCAGAAGAAATTGGGGCTGACATGGTGGTAGGTACAGATCCGGATAGTGATAGGCTAGGCATTGCCGTACGAAACCCTGATGGTAAAATGGAATTGTTGAACGGAAATCAAACCATGCTTCTGATGACTAAATTTTTATTGGATCAGAGAAAGAAACAGGGGTTTACAGGAAATGAGTTTATAGCTACCACCATTGTTTCGACCCCTATGATGGAGGAAATGGCCAAAAACTATGGGGTGGAATGCAAAACGGCATTAACGGGGTTTAAATGGATTGCCAAAATGATCAAAGATTATCCAGAACAATATTTTATCGGCGGTGGGGAAGAAAGTTTTGGTTATATGGTCGGTGATTTTGTTAGAGACAAGGACGCGGTTACGGCCACATTACTGGCCTGTGAAATAGGGTCTGAAGCCAAAGCCAATGGCAGTTCTTTTTATGAACAATTAATTGATTGTTATGTTAGTTACGGATTCTTTAAGGAAAAATTGATCTCAATTACCAAAAAAGGGATGAGCGGTGCAGAAGAGATCAGCAAGATGATGATAGACTTTAAAGAGAATCCGGTAAAATCTATTGGTGGCTCAAAAGTGATAATCGTTGACGACTATAACACCTCAACGTCCAAAAACCTGGAAAACGGAGAGGTAAAACAGATAAAAATACCTAAATCCAATGTTTTAATATACACAGCTCAAGATGGAACCAGAATGGCAGCCAGGCCCAGCGGGACAGAACCGAAAATTAAATTTTACTTTAGTATAAATACCAAACTTGATTCCCCTGAAAATTTTAAAAAAGTAGAGAAGGAACTGGATTCACGAATAGAAAGGATTCTTACAGAACTGAAACTTCATTAATGGAATATTTCAAAAAAATCCTGCGTTTTGCCCTCCCGTATCGCAGGTACGGATTCTTAAATATCTTCTTTAATTTGCTATATGCACTTTTTAGCGCGCTTTCCTTTGCAGCGCTTATCCCCATGCTGGATGTGCTTTTCGATAAAACCCAAAAAGTGTTTCAGGAACCTGAATATACAGGTTTTGGAAACTTAAAGGACTATCTGAAGGAGTATTTAAACTATAGGTTGACGGCATATTCGGGTGAAGATGAAATGAGTGCTTTGATCCTGGTTATAGGATTGGTGCTGTTTCTATTTCTACTGAAAAATTTATTTAATTATCTGGCCATGTATTTTATTACCTTTTTAAGGAATGGTGTCCTGAAAGATGTAAGAAACAGCATGTACCAAAAAATTGTGGACCTTCCCCTCTCCTATTATTCCGAGAAAAAGAAGGGCGATGTTATGGCAAGGATTTCGTCCGATGTTCTTGAAATACAATATTCTTTTCTTTCCATCCTGGAGTTAATTGTCAGAGAGCCGCTGACAATCCTTTTCACAATAAGCATCATGTTTATGATAAGCGTAAAGCTTACCCTATTTGTTTTTATTTTTATTCCAATTGCCGGTATGATAATTTCCCAAATTGGAAAATCCCTAAAAAAGAGTTCTGATAAGGTACAGGAAGAACAGGGTGAATTCCTTTCTGTAGTGGAAGAAACTTTGGCCGGACTCCGGGTGATTAAGGCATTTAATGCTGAATCCAGGTTCTACGGGACGTTTAAAAATTCCACGGAACGCTTTTTTAAATACTCCAATAAATTACTCAACAGACAAAACCTGGCATCTCCAACCGGGGAATTTTTAGGCATCCTGGTAATTGGTGTCCTTTTATGGTTTGGAGGAAAAATGGTATTGATAGATCAAACTCTGGGCGCATCGGAGTTTATTGCCTATATGGGTTTGGCATACAATATACTTACTCCCGCCAAACAAATCAGCAAAGCATCATATGGAGTTAAAAAAGGTAATGCTGCTGCCGAGCGAATTTTAGAAATTCTTGAAACAAAAAACCCAATTTTTGAGAAAAAAGATGCCCTGGTAAAAACTGATTTTAATACAGGGGTCACACTGGAAAACGTTGCTTTCAAATATGAGGATGAATACATTTTGCAGAATTTCAACCTAAATGTTCCAAAGGGTAGTACAGTTGCTTTGGTAGGCCAGTCCGGCAGTGGTAAAAGTACAATTGCCAACCTGGTTACCCGATTTTATGATATCAATGAAGGTGAAATAAAAATAGATAATACGAATATTAAAGATATCACTAAAAAATCACTTAGAAATCTTATAGGGTTGGTGACACAGGACTCTATTCTCTTTAATGATACTGTAAAAAACAATATAGGTCTGGGAAAGGAAAATGCAAGTATTGAAGAAATTGAGGCTGCGGCTAAGGTTGCTAACGCGCATGACTTTATAATGGAATTACCTAAGGGCTATGAAACTAATATTGGCGATAGCGGGAATAAATTAAGCGGCGGTCAGAAACAGCGACTATCCATTGCAAGGGCCGTTTTAAAGAACCCTCCTTTGATGATCATGGATGAAGCCACTTCGGCTCTGGATACTGAAAGCGAACGATTGGTTCAGGATGCTCTCGAAAAAATGATGCGCAACCGCACTTCTATTGTTATTGCCCATAGATTGTCGACCATACAAAATGCAGATACTATTGTGGTACTGCAGAAAGGCAAGATTGTAGAAAAGGGTTCCCACAAAGAATTGCTTGAAACAAGCGGGGTTTACAAAAACCTGGTAGATATGCAATCTTTGGGTGTAATCTAAATTTAAGGTGCAATTAAACCTTTTACATTCAATGCAGTCTTAAACCAACAACAAGTTTGCCTTGATAGCCGAAAAGACCTTAATAGAAAATTTAAAGCAGAAAGACACCCAGGCCAAGGCATTTGAGGTGCTTATTAATACGTACAAAGAACGACTGTACTGGCATATAAGGAGAATTGTGCTCGATCACAACGACACTGATGACGTACTTCAGAATACATTTATTAAGGTTTTTAGGAATATTGATGGTTTCAAAGGTAATAGTAAGTTATATTCCTGGATGTACAGAATTGCAACTAATGAGGCGCTTAGCTTCCTTAAGGCAAAGTCCAGGAAATTGGGGGTGAGTAATGATGAACTGCAGGAACGAATGGCAAATAATTTACAGGCCGATGTATATTTTGAAGGTGATGAAATACAATTGCAGCTGCAAAAGGCTATTGCACTATTGCCGGAAAAGCAGAAATTGGTTTTTAATATGAAGTATTTTGAAGAGTTGAAGTATGAGGAAATATCGGAGATACTAGAAACTTCAGTAGGTGGGCTGAAAGCTACTTATCATTTGGCTGTTAAGAAAATTGAAGCAAGCTTAAAACAGGAACAATAAAAATATTGACCACTATATGTGTTTAATCTGAATGGAGAACAACACAGCGGGAATTAAACCATTTATGGCATTAAGAGTCAAATCAAAAGGATGAGCGAAAAAAGTAAAAATAGCGGCTTTAGGACCCCAAAGGGTTATTTTGAGCATTTTACGGATGATCTTTTGGACAAAATGTCAAAAGAGACTTCTGGTCTTCCAAAAAAGGATGGATTGAAAGTTCCGGAGGGTTATTTTGATAATCTGGATAAAAAGATCTTAAAGAAAGTTACTGAGAAGGAATCAAAAGTAATAAGGCTCAAATCCTATAAAAAATACTTTTTAGCAGCAGCCTCCGTAGCGGCAATTCTGATATTGGTTCTAAGCATTCAAGAGAGGGGCCAAAGTAGTTTTACCTTTGATGATCTGGCCAGAACAGACATTGAAAATTACCTAGAAGAAAACGAACTTGGATTGAGCAGTTACGAACTGGCGGAAGTATTGCTAACAGAGGAATTGGAAGTAAATGATATCCTTAATAGTGAACTCGATGATGAAAACATCATTGATTACCTTGAGGATAACATTGATGATATTGATGAATTAAATTTAGAGATCGATGAATAAATTCGGCAAAATATGGGTATTTGCTATGCTGCTTTTAACGGTTACACTAGCGTCGGGTCAGGGCAGGCCGGGAATGGACAAAATTAAATCGCTAAAAGTAGCATTTATAACAGAACGGGTAGATCTTACCAGCAAAGAGGCCACAATGTTTTGGCCCGTCTATAATGAGCATGAGGAAGCACTGGGTCAAATTCGCAGAAAGGAGCGGATGGAAATAAGAAGTAAAATGGTCGATTTTGAAAACTTAAGCGAGGATGAGGCAGATAAGCTCTTAGATCAGCTCATAGAGCTGGAGAAGGAAAAACAAGAACTTAATACATTGTTCTTGTCGAAAATACGAGGCGTTATTTCACCTAAGAAAACCCTGCTCTTAATTAAGGCCGAGGAAGATTTTAAGAAACGGTTGTTGAAACAAATTCAGCAAAGGCGGCAAGGAGGCGGATAGTCAAATGGAGTTTTTTTAAGAAAAAGGGCTGCAATCTATAACAGTAATTATATAGATAGTAAGGTTTTGGTTGGATTACCAAAATAAGTGAATAGGCTTTTGGTCATTTAATAGGGGTGTTCTAATACTTGCCTATTTTATTTAAAAGTGAGCTTGGCAATTCGGTTTTTTCCTGCGGCATAGGCCACCGTGTCATTCTGGAATCTGAGAGTGTAAAATGCTTCATCTGAAAGTGCCTTCCAATTCATCCCCATATCATTGGAATATGAAATACCTGTAAACCCTATGGCTACGATCTCTTTGCCGTCTGAATTCGGAACAAATCGGATACAGCTCTTGTATCCGGGTTCTTGATTATCTGCAAGTAGCTGCCAGTTTATTCCACCATCCAGCGTTATTGCCTTATTAGCTGAGCGATTGTCAGGATCTGTATAATCTCCACCAATTGCAATTCCCAATAAATCGTCATAAAAATCCAAGGAATAAATACCTTGCGTAGGTTTATCCCTAAGGATGGGGGTTTGCACAACATTCCATGAAAACCCTTTGTCATCAGTATACAATACACGCCCTTTTGTGGTTCCCACCCAGGCTTTATCTCCCTTAATGACAATATTCGTATTACTTGCTGCAAAAGCTCCCTCCCCTTCCATCGATTTAGGTAATTGGCTACAAGAGAGTTTATTCCAGCTGTAACCACCATCTCGGGTTACAATGACAGAAAGGCAACCCCCCATACTATCCCCTATAGCTATTCCCTCCTTATCATTCCAAAAAGCCATGGCATCATAAAAAACATTCTCCCCTTCTTCTGTGTAAACCAATTCCATCCTGCCCTGGTTTCCTGTTTTATATAGCAAAGCAGGAGTTGCTACCGAGAGCATAAAAAAATCAGAAGAGGTATGTGCAATTGCCCGAAATTCAGGAAGACTACTGTCATATTTCTGAACATTGGTCCTTACAGCCTTTGTTTGCAGGTCAATTGAACCAAAAACAGCTTTATTAGCAGCGAAACCTAAACTGCCATTCATAAGCTCAATTGCGCGTATACTTAAGGAATCTTCGTAAAGCACTTCAATATTTACCTCCGAGAAATTGGGCCTTCGAACGACAGTATTGCAGGAAAATAATAGAACAAAAATTGTGATAAAAATAATAAATCGCATGTGTAAATGTAGGAATAAAACCGGTTTTCCATGGAAATAAAAATGTGATTTCCGGTCCAGTTTGTAACTAATACGAAAAACTGTAATGGTATTTGATAATTGCACTATTATGGAAAAATCATATTTCAGTACAAAGGTTTATTTGGCAGGCTATAAATTAAAAGCAATACCTTTGCTTCCTAAATTTTTTAGATGCGATTACATAGAAATTTGGTATTTGCAGTGGTAGATGCACTCAACCTTATATTTAATGAAGGGGAATATGCCGACAAAGTAGTGGAAAAAACTTTGAAGCATGATAAGCGATGGGGCTCCAGAGACAGGGGTTTTATTGCTGAAACCACTTATGATATTGTCCGCTGGAAAAGATTATATTCAGAGATTGCCGAAGTTGGCGCCCCTTATTCAAGACCAAACTTATTCAGGCTGTTTGCGGTATGGGCAGTTCTTAGGGGTATTCAATTACCGGATTGGAAGCAAATAGAACCAACCCCATCCAGGCGAATTAAAGGAAAATTTGATGAACTGTCCAAAATCAGAAAATACAGAGAATCTGTCCCGGACTGGATCGATGAATTAGGTGCAAATTCCCTGGGGGAAGACTTATGGACAAAGGAAATTGCCGCCCTAAATGAACAGGCCCATGTAATTCTGAGAACCAACACACTTAAAACAACTAAAAATGACTTGAAAAGAGTTTTGTTGGAAGAAGGTATTGAAACAGAAACTATAGAAGGATATCCGGATGCCTTGAAGTTAAAAGAGCGTACAAATGTTTTTAAAACCAAGGCCTTCGCAGATGGTTTTTTTGAAGTTCAGGATGCTTCATCGCAGTTAGTTGGATATTTTGCGGATGTGGAACCCGGGTTACGGGTAATTGATGCCTGCGCAGGAGCAGGCGGTAAAACCCTGCATTTAGCAGCTCTTATGAAAAATAAAGGGCAGCTTATTGCACTTGATATATATGAGAATAAATTAAAAGAACTCAAAAGAAGAGCAAAAAGAGATGGCGCGCATAATGTAGAAACAAGGGCAATCACCAATACCAAGGTATACAAAAAATTATATGGAAGTGCCGATAGAGTGCTTATTGATGCACCATGTACAGGTTTGGGTGTTCTCAAGCGCAATCCGGATGCAAAGTGGAAATTGCAGCCTGAATTTCTGGAAAAGATTACGAAGTCACAACAGGAAATATTGAAAAATTACAGTAAAATGGTAAAAGAAGGTGGCAAACTTATTTATGTTACCTGTTCCATTTTACCACAGGAAAATTCAGAACAATTAAAACTATTTTTAGCTTCTGAGGAAGGTAAAGTATTCTCTTTGGAGAAGGAGGTGAATATTTATGCCTCAGAAAGTGGATTTGATGGTTTTTATATGGCGCGAATGATACGGAAGTAATGAACAATTCTATTTGAAAACTCTTGACTTTTCTCTAAAAAAAACCCATATTAATAATGTAAATTTGTGCTTTCATAATCCTAATATGTAAGACATTCCATGATTCATTTCTTTGGAGACCTCGGCACTAAAGTTTTTGCAGTACAATCTAAGCACGAATTTTCAACAAGTGACATAGAGAAACTTAGTTGGTTATTTGGAAACCAACCTAAAATTAATGTGGCGTCTATAGACGCCTTTTTTGTTGGACCCAGGGCTGCAATGATTACTCCCTGGAGTACGAATGCCACAGAAATAACTCAGAATATGGGCGTTTCCGGGATTCTTAGAATAGAAGAATTTTTACCCGTGGAAGAAAACTTTAAGGATTTTGATCCAATGCTCTCCCAAAAGTACAATGGGTTAAATCAATTGATCTATAACATTGAAGTGGAACCTCATCCGATTCTTGAAGTTGAAAATATTTCAGAATACAATAAAGAAGAAGGGTTGGCCCTGAATGAGGATGAAGTAGAATATCTTGAAGGCTTGTCAAAAAAAATAAGGCGGAAATTGACAGATTCTGAAGTCTTTGGATTCAGTCAGGTAAATTCGGAGCATTGCAGGCACAAAATCTTTAACGGCACTTTTATAATTGACGGAAAAGAAATGCCTTCCTCACTTTTCAAATTAATTAAAAAAACTGCTCAGGAAAACCCGAATGAAATTGTATCGGCATATAAGGACAATGTAGCATTCGTAAAAGGTCCGAAAGTGGTACAATTCGCTCCAAAAACCTCGGATAAGCCCGATTATTACGAGGAGAGTGAGTTTGAATCCGTTATTTCACTCAAAGCAGAAACCCACAATTTCCCAACCACCGTAGAGCCCTTTAACGGAGCAGCTACAGGTTCAGGAGGTGAAATACGAGATCGCCTGGCCGGTGGTAAAGGTTCATTACCCATAGCGGGAACAGCTGTGTATATGACCTCTTATTCACGTTTGGAAAAAAACAGACCGTGGGAGAATGGAATGTTGGAAAGACCATGGTTATACCAGACCCCCATGGATATTCTTATCAAAGCCTCCAACGGTGCTTCTGATTTTGGAAATAAATTTGGCCAGCCTTTAATTTCAGGATCTTTATTGACCTTTGAACACGAAGAACACTCCAGAAAATTAGGCTATGATAAGGTCATCATGCTTGCCGGTGGTATTGGTTATGGAAAGGCAGACCAGGCCCTCAAAGGAATTCCTGAAAAAGGGGATAAGATAGTTATTCTTGGGGGCGACAATTACCGCATCGGGATGGGGGGTGCTGCTGTTTCAAGTGCGGATACAGGTGAATTCAGTTCAGCTATAGAATTGAACGCGGTACAACGGTCCAACCCCGAAATGCAAAAACGGGCAGCCAATGCTATACGTGGTCTGGTAGAAAGTAAAGTGAATCCCATAATTTCAATTCATGATCACGGCGCCGGGGGCCATTTAAACTGCTTATCAGAATTAGTGGAAGAGACAGGCGGTAAAATTGATCTGGATAAACTCCCCATTGGTGACCCTACACTTTCAGCCAAGGAAATTATCGGAAATGAATCTCAGGAACGTATGGGGTTAGTCATCGGTTCTGAAAATATGGGTTTATTGCACAGAATTGCTGATCGGGAACGCTCGCCCATATATGATGTAGGTGATGTTACAGGAGATAATAGGTTCACATTTGAATCCAAATCAAAGGGAATCAAACCAATGGACCTTGAGCTTACCGACATGTTTGGCAGTTCCCCAAAAACGGTCATGGATGATATTACAGTCGACAGGAATTATCTGGCCACATCTTATAAACTAGAATTTTTTCACGATTACCTCGAGCAAGTCCTTCAGCTCGAAGCCGTTGGCTGTAAGGATTGGCTAACAAATAAAGTAGACAGATGTGTTGGCGGCAGGGTTGCCAAACAGCAATGTGCAGGTCCTTTGCAGTTACCTCTGAACAACTGTGGGGTTATGGCTATGGATTTTAAAGGTAGGGAAGGTATTGCCACTTCTATTGGCCATTCGCCAATTAGCGGATTAATTGACCCTGTAGCAGGAAGCAGGAATAGTATTGCGGAGTCCCTTACAAATATTGTTTGGGCGCCACTGAAAGACAGTTTAACATCGGTTGCACTTTCAGCTAATTGGATGTGGCCATGCAGGAACGAAGGAGAAGATGCCAGGTTATATGAAGCCGTAAAGGCAGTATCTGACTTTGCAATTGAACTTGGGATCAATGTCCCAACTGGCAAGGATTCCTTGTCCATGAAGCAAAAATATAAGGAAGCAGAAGTCATAGCACCCGGAACAGTCATCATTTCAGCAGCGGCTAATTGCAGCGATATTACCAAAGTGGTGGAGCCTGTGTTTATTAAAAATTCCGGTAGTATTTATTATATTAATATCTCCCAGGACAATTATGAGTTAGGTGGTTCATCTTTTGCCCAAATCCTGAATAAAGTGGGTGACAAAGCTCCGACAATCAAAGAAGCTTCTTATGTCATTACTGTTTTTAACACCCTTCAGGATCTGATCAGGGATGGGAAGATTGTGGCCGGTCATGACGTAGCTTCCGGAGGATTGATCACTACGCTTTTGGAAATGTGTTTTGCCGATATTGATTTGGGTGCTTCATTGGATCTTACAGAATTGGGAGAAAAAGACACTATTAAATTACTTTATGCTGAAAATTGCGCACTGGTCTTTCAATCTTTAGATGACTCCGTAGAAATACAAATGCAGCAGGCAGGTCTGAATTATAAGAAAATAGGCGAGGTTACCTCACAACCTGAATTAAAAATAACAAATCAAGAAGTTAAACTTAACCTGAATATCAACAATTTACGCGATATCTGGTATAAAACTTCCTATCTTTTAGACGACAGGCAAACATCTAAAAACCTTGCTAAATCCAGATATCAGAATTACAGGAAACAACCTTTGAATTTTAACTTCCCTTCAAGTTTTCAAAATCATCTTCCAGAAAGAAAAGAAGAATATATTAAACGTCCGAAAGCTGCGATTTTAAGGGAAAAAGGAAGTAATTCTGAACGCGAAATGGCCAATGCCATGTACCTTGCGGGATTTGATGTCAAAGATGTGCACATGACAGATCTTATTTCAGGGAGGGAAACCCTGGAAGATATTCAATTTATTGGAGCCGTTGGCGGATTCTCCAATTCAGACGTTTTAGGGAGTGCCAAAGGATGGGCAGGCGCATTCAAATACAACGAAAAGGCAAGGCACTCGCTTCTGAAATTTTTTGACCGGCCGGATACTTTATCTGTGGGGATTTGCAACGGGTGCCAGCTTTTTATGGAATTGGAATTAGTAAATCCTGATCATGAACATCATGGAAAAATGACTTTTAACGATTCACATAAGCATGAGAGCAGTTTTACCTCGGTAAGAATTGAAAAAAACAATTCAGTAATGCTGGCTTCTCTCTCCGGAACAACCCTTGGGGTTTGGATATCTCATGGTGAAGGGAAATTTAGCTTGCCCCTCTCCGAGGACAATTATGAAATAGTGGCTAAGTATGGTTACGAAGATTATCCTGCCAATCCAAATGGAAGCGATTACAATACGGCAATGATGTGTGATAAAACGGGCAGGCATTTAGTAACCATGCCGCATATAGAGCGTTCTATTTTTCCCTGGAACTGGGCATTTTACCCGAAGGATAGAAAAGATGACATATCCCCATGGCTGGAGGCCTTTATCAACGCCAGAAAATGGATCGAAAAACATAATTAATCGTGAATATTCGAAAGGCTACCCTTGAGGATGTACCACAAATCGTTCAGCTTTTGGCCAATGACGACCTGGGTCGTCAGCGGGAAGATTTTCGCAATCCTCTTCCCAATAAGTATTTAAATGCATTTGAGAAAATTAACTCAGACCAAAACCAGGAATTGGTTGTATTATTAAACGACTCAGGTTTGGTAATTGGCACTTTACAACTAAGCTTAATTCCATACCTGACCTATCAGGGAGGAATAAGAGCGCAGATTGAGGCTGTAAGGGTTCATGAGAGCTACAGGAATTTGGGAATTGGGGCTGAACTCATAAAATGGGCCATAGACCGTGCTAAATTCAAAGGAGCTCATGTAGTACAGCTTACAACTGATAAAAAAAGAGGTGCAGCTCTTAAATTTTATGAAAAATTAGGGTTTGTCCCCTCTCATGAAGGAATGAAGCTGCATTTGAACTAAATAATTGACCTTCTATTCAAACCCATATAGGATCATATTGTTTTTTCTTGTCATATTATAAAAAATTAAAGTCTTTTTTAAGTAATCCCGTTTTATAATACCATTCCCTTTTCTTATTTTGCAATTACCTTTCATAAACTCAGTATGCAAAATATAACCCGTCTTTTTGATTTCCCTTATTCTCAATTAGAAAAATTTAACCTTGAAAATTCCCTTAATACCAAATATGACGGAAAATGGATTGCTACCTCCACCCGGGAATATATTGACAAAGCGAATGCCGTGAGCAGAGGTTTAATTCGGTTAGGTGTAAACCCCAATGATAAAATTGCCCTGATTTCCATGACCAACAGAACGGAATGGAACATAATGGACATTGGGATATTGCAATTGGGTGCCCAGAACGTACCCATATATCCTACCATTTCAGAAGAAGATTATGCCTATGTCCTTAATCATTCAGAATGTGTTTATTGTTTTGTGTCATGCAGGGAAGTCTATGAGAAAGTTAAGGCCGTAAAGGATAAAGTTCCTTCCTTAAGGGATATATATTCATTTGATGAACTAGCGGATTGCAGGAACTGGAAAGAAATATTACAACTCGGAGAAGATGAGTCTAACCAGGTGGATGTTGAGAAGCTTAAAGATTTGGTAAAACCCGAAGACCTGGCCACCTTAATTTACACTTCAGGGACTACAGGAAGACCCAAAGGCGTAATGCTATCCCATGAGAATATTGTGAGCAATGCATTGGAAAGCTCGGAGAGATTACCTATTGCGGACGGCTCAACTAAAGCGCTTAGTTTCCTGCCGGTTTGCCATATTTATGAACGGATGCTGATGTATTTGTATCAGTATAGAAGTGTATCTATTTACTTTGCGGAATCACTCGATACCATTAGTGAAAATTTAAAAGAGGTGGAACCTCATGTAATGACAGCTGTTCCCAGGCTTATAGAAAAAGTATATGATAAGATAATTGCAAAAGGTGCCGGCTTAACAGGTATAAAGAAGTACCTGTTTTTCTGGGCGGTAAAAGTGGGGCTTAGATATGAGCCTTATGGCCAAAACGGATGGTGGTATGAACAGCAGCTCAAACTGGCCCGTAAATTAATTTTCAGCAAATGGAAAGCGGGTCTTGGGGGTAATCTCGACCTTATTGCCTCGGGAAGTGCGGCTCTACAGCCCAGATTAGCGAGAATTTTCAATGCTGCTGAAATGGGTTTAATGGAAGGATATGGACTTACCGAAACCTCCCCTGTGGTTTCAGTGAATGATATGCGGAATAACGGTTTTAAGATTGGAACTGTTGGTAAACCCATTGGGCGTACACAAGTAAAGATAGAAGCAGATGGGGAGATCTGTATAAAAGGGCCACAAGTAATGATGGGCTATTACCGGGATACCAAGCAGAGTGCCGAAGTATTAAAAGATGGATTTTTTCACACGGGAGATATTGGTGAGCTGGATGCTGATGGTTTCCTCAGGATTACAGACCGTAAGAAAGAAATGTTTAAAACCTCAGGGGGTAAATATGTTGCGCCCCAGTTACTGGAAAACAGATTTAAACAATCCCGATTTATTGAACAAATTATGGTTGTTGGTGATGGTGAGAAAATGCCTGCTGCCCTTATACAGCCAAATTTTGAATTTTTAAGGGAATGGGCAATCAGACATAATATTACTCTGGGTACCAATACCGAAATTGTTACAAATCCTAAGGTTGTGGCAAGATTTCAGGAAGAAGTTGATCATGCCAATGAAAAATTCGCCAAATGGGAAAAAATTAAACAGTTTAGATTAACTCCTGATATTTGGACTGTTGACCAGGGGTACCTCACTCCTACTATGAAACTTCGACGTAAAATTATTAAAGAAAAGTACATAGACCTCTACAATCAAATATATGGGCATTAGGTTATAGCCATTACAAATACGGGTAATTGGATGATTTATTTTATGCCCGATTCTTTTTAAAACCAACAGGCTATTCTTTATAATTTATTATGCATGCATAATAAATTTTTATATCTTTGGGTAACTATTAAAGATTTAATGAAGGATATAACTATAGATTACGTTTTGCGCGCCACCTGGCAATCAGTTGCAAAAATGTATAATGAAGAAGCTAAAACTTTTGGCACTACAATGGCTGTTGGTTTTACATTATTAAGTATAGACCCCAAAACCGGCACGCCCTCAACTGCCCTTGGTCCTAAAATGGGTATGGAAGCCACAAGTTTGTCGCGGATACTTAAAAGTATGGAGGAAAAAGGACTTATAATTCGCAAGCCCAACCCCGATGACGGTCGGGGTGTTCTGATTCATCTTACTCCCTTTGGTCTTGAAAAACGCAAAGATTCCAAAGATGTAGTTTTGAGGTTTAACGAAGTAGTCAGGGAGAATGTAAGTGAGACGCAGTTGAATAGCTTTTTTGAGGTTGCGGATACCATAAACAGCCTTATTACGGAGAAAAAAATATATAGCAGGAATACAAAATTAAACAATAACCATCAATGAATAAGCACATTAAAAAGGTAGCTGTGATAGGTTCCGGTATAATGGGTAGTGGAATTGCCTGTCACTTTGCAAATATTGGAGTTGAAGTCCTATTACTTGATATTGTACCAAAAGACCTTAATGAGAAGGAAAAGTCAAAAGGACTTACACTTAATGACAAAGCTGTAAGAAATAGAATCGTCAATGATTCTCTGGCAGTTGCTTTAAAATCAAAACCGTCTCCCATTTATCATTCAAGTTTTGCCGTTAGAATTAGCACGGGCAATCTCGAAGATGATATTGCCAAAATAGGTCAGGTGGATTGGATAATTGAAGTAGTTGTGGAGCGACTGGATATTAAAAAAATGGTATTTGAAAACCTGGAAAAATATCGAAGCCCAGGGACCATTATAACATCCAATACTTCAGGTATTCCAATAAAATTCATGAGCGAAGGCAGGAGCGATGATTTCCAGGATCATTTTTGCGGTACTCACTTCTTTAATCCCGCTCGGTATCTAAAACTTTTTGAAATAATTCCGGGTCCAAAAACAAAACAATCAGTACTGGACTTTTTAAATGGTTATGGTGAAAAATTTCTGGGTAAAACCTCAGTAATAGCTAAGGATACCCCCGCTTTTATAGGTAATAGAATCGGTATCTTTAGTATTCAGAGCTTATTTCACATGGTCAAAGAATTGGGGCTAACAGTAGAAGAAGTGGATAAGCTTACCGGGCCCGTAATTGGCAGACCAAAATCTGCCACTTTTAGAACAGTGGATGTTGTAGGGTTGGATACTTTGATACATGTAGCCAACGGGATCTATGAAAATTGCAAGGAAGATGAAAGGCATGAATTATTTCGGTTGCCGGAATTTATCCGGACTATGTCGGATAACAAATGGTTTGGCAGCAAAACAGGTCAGGGCTTCTATAAAAAGACCAAATCTAAAGACGGAA
>Ga0316188_10000351_pt1 | contig 19149 bp, 15 predicted proteins | sample Phiworburrow1_MG_FD_204933 | JGI IMG/M metagenome (GOLD analysis project Ga0316188, IMG submission 204933) | Coastal sediment microbial communities from Maine, United States - Phippsburg worm burrow 1 | ecosystem: Environmental > Aquatic > Marine > Coastal > Sediment | place: USA: Maine... | reverse complement strand
TTGCCGCTTGCGGGGGCAGTGACGGCAGTGACGGTGCGCCGGGCAAGGACGCGGATCCTGCGATCACGGACAGCCTGCAGGCGCAGATCGATGAACTGGCCCAAGCGGCCAACGCCGAGACGTGCGTCACCTGCCACACCGGCTCGAACCCAGTTGCGCGCACCGGTCCGAACCACCAGGCGATCTACAGCCAGTTCTATCAGGACGGCGTCGTCAAGGTCGTTGCCGGCAGCATGGCCCTCGCCGCCAGCGGCAATACGACCACGCTGTCGTTCAAGATGACGAAGAGCGGCGCGGCCTTCGATTGCCGCAAGACCGACGCGTTTGCGATCGGGAGTTACTGGGCGAGCTACGACGTCGCCACGGGGACGTTCCCCAGCGACCTGTCGCTGAAGCCGGCGGCCAGCGGGATCGCCTGGAATCCCGCGACCAACGTCTGCACCTTCACGAAGACCTTTACCTCCACAGGGGATCTGGCCAACGTGGCGCTCATCGCTGCCAACGCGAACGCCATCGTGCAGATCTATGGCGTGGACGAGATCCTCGAGAGCAACGCCGAGAAACACATGAGCAACGGGAAGTATCCGTTTGCGGGCGTGAAGCGGATCGGCACGGTCAATTACAGCACCGCCGCGAACGTCACCGGCTGCGAGAACTGCCACACCCGGCCGTACCTGAAGCACGCCTACATCTACGGCACGGTGGCCGACAACGACACCGGCGCAGCGACCGAGTTCTACACCTGCAAGGGCTGTCACTACGACACGCGAACCGGCGGCCACGTCGACTGGCAGATCCTGAAGGACGATCCCGCTCGCTACGCCGAGATCTACAACGGCAGCCCGATCACCGACGCGGAGAAAGCCAAGTACGCGTACAAAGCGAAGCTGATGAACGACGTGCACATGTCGCACGCGATGGAGTTCGCCTATCCGCAGTCGATGCAGAACTGCGTCACCTGTCACGCGAACAAGATCGGGACGGTCATCGCGGACATCAAGTTCCTGCCCGAGACCTGCATCAGCTGTCACGCGATCGACACGCTGAAGGGCAAGATGCAGCGGGAGAAAACGGAAGCTGAAGGCGGTGGAAGGATCACCATCCACGACAACTTCCTGAACGCCGGGAACCTGAAGACGACGAACTGCAACGAGGCCTGCCACAAGGCGGGAGGAGCCGCGCCTCAGTTCGCGACACTCCACTATGGTGGCTATGATCCGAAGATCTATACGACCGCAGGCGTCCGGTATTCGAATGCCTTCAAAGTCACGATCGACGCCGTCTCGTTCGCCAGCAACAAGCTGACGATCAATTTCAGCGCGACCGAGTCCCCGGACGTTGCGGGCATGAGCGTGGACCAGATCAAGCCAACCGTCATGGTCGGCCTGTATGGCTACAACTCGAAGGACTTCCTCGTCCAGGCGCACGGAAGAGACGACGCCGGCAACAGGTTGCTGGAGTATGTGGTCGGCACGTCCCACCCACGGTTCACGACTGTCTCGGCAGGCGGCGGCAAGTGGGAAGTGACCGCAGACCTGTCGATGTGGGCCGACAAGATGACCGCTGGCGAGATCAAGCGGGCGGAAATCGCTGTCATGCCTGAACTGCGGAACGCGAAGAACGTGGTCGTCGGGCTCAATGCGCCGTCGAGAACCTTCGACCTGATGGCGAAAGTCTTCGATGACAAGTACTTCACGGACATCGTGGACGTCATGAAAGGGTGCAATACCTGCCACGACCAGCTCGCCACCACGTTCCACTCCGGCATCCGGGGCGGCAACATCAAGGTCTGCAGGATCTGCCACGAAGTGTCTTCCGGTGGTTCCCACCTGGAGGTGCAGTCGCGGTCGATCGACTCCTATGTCCACGCCATCCACTCGTTCCAGGCGTTCGATCCGGGAGACATCAACTTCGGCGATCCGGCCGAGAGTGTGGAGTACCAGCATCACATCAACAGTGAATTCCCGAGGTTCGGCATCCTGAACTGCGAGTCGTGCCACACGCCGAAGTCGGCAGGTGGATCGACACCGGGAACACCCAATGTGCCGGATCAGGCCAAGTCGATGCCGGGTGTGCTGTCGGGCAGCGATACGGTCGAGGGCAGAAACATCGGTGTGATTCCTCCGTCGGTCTCAGGACCTGCCGTCAGGGCATGCGGCGCGTGCCACCGGGCCCAGGCGATCAATGCCGATGACTCGAGCAAGCTCGCGATCCTGACGCAGCACTGGAAGACCTTCGGCTACCACATCGAAGTGGCGGATTCGACCGAAGCAACCACTGTTTGGCAAAACGTCGTCGCGAAGATCATGTCGGTCTTCAAGTAGAGGATCAGTGCGAGGCGGGTTCAGGCCCGCCTCGCCTGTTCATCGACGACAACGACATAAATTCATTTGATGGGGCGAGCCGAGCAGGCTCGCCTTTTCTTTTTCACTGGTGAGACCACCGCGCCGAAGCGGGCTCGGCATCGGACTCGCGACAGTCGTGCGATCATCGGACCGATCCGACCACGACCAAGCGGAGTGCCCATGAAACTCGTCCTCGCGATGATGATGCACGAGACGAACACGTTCTCGCCGGTGCCCACGCGGCTCGACCGTTTCCTGCCGACCGATTCCGGCGGCATCAGCGATGCGGACCGCTACCGCGGAACCAACACCGGGCTCGGCGCCTACATCGGCCTGGCCGAGGAACGCGGCCTGGAGTACGTGATCCCGATCGCGGCCTCCGCGCCGCCGAGCGGTCCGGTGGCCGCCGACACCTACCGGCACATGGTCGAGGCGATCGAGGAGGCGGTGGCGGCCGGCTGCGATGCGGTGCTGCTCGATCTGCACGGCGCGATGGTCGCCGAGACGACCGAGGACGGCGAGGGCGACCTGCTCGAGTCGCTGCGTCGGATCGCGCCGGACGTGCCGATCGGCGTGACGCTGGACATGCACACGAACCTCACCGACAAGATGGTCGCCAACTGCACCGCGATGGCCGGCTACAAGACGTATCCGCATGTGGACATCGCGCGGATCGGGCGCCGCGTTGGCGAGATCATCCTGGACACGCTGGAGGGCAAGGTGTCGCCGGTGATGGCCTGGGGCAACCTGCCGGTGCTGGCGGCCACGCTTCGGATGGGTTCGGACGATGAGCCGATGAAGTCGCTTCAGGCGATGACCGAAAAGGCCGAGGCGGAGGGCTGCCTTGCGGCGACGCTGTTCGGCGGTTTTCCGCTCGCGGACATCCACGATGCCGGCGTGAGCGCCGTGGTGGTCACCGATGCGGACGGCGTGCGCGCGGCATCGGTCAAGGACGCGCTGCTGGCCGCGGCCTGGGATCGACGCAAGGACCTGCTGTATCGCGCGGAGCCGCTCGAGGAATCCGTGGCGCGTGCCAAGGCGCTGGAAGACGGGCCGATCGTCCTGCTCGACCACGCGGACAATTGCGCGTCGGGCGGCACGCAGGACGTGATGACGGTGGTCGCGGAGGTCATGCGTCAGGGACTGCAGGACGTCGCGGTCGGTGCGATCTGCGACCCGCAGGCGGTCGAGGAGATGGCGGCGGCCGGTGTCGGCGCGCAGGTCACGGTCGAACTCGGCGGGAAGCTGGACATGCCGAGCGTCGGCCTGAAGGGCCACCCGCTGGAGGTCAAAGGCACCGTGCGCGCGCTGACGGACGGGCGCTTCGTCGTGAGCGGGCCGATGGGCACCGGGTTGCGCGTCGAGATGGGCACGACCGCGGTGCTGGACACCGGAGAGATCCAGCTCGTCGTGATCTCGCGGCACCAGGAGCCCTACGATCTGGGATTGTTTCGCAGCGTCGGGATCGAGCCGACCGAGAAGCGCTACCTGCTGCTGAAGTCCAGGATTCACTACCGCGCGGCGTTCAAGCCGATCGCGCGCCACATCGTCGAATGCCAGGGCGAGGGCGTCACCACCTCGGACATGGGGCGCTTTCGGTTCGAAAAGGTGCGCCGCCCGATCATGCCGCTGGATCAGGTCTGAGTCGGCTGGCTTCGCCGGCCGGATCCGCCGGTCGGGTCCGCCGGCAGCGCGGCGGTCGAGGACACCGATCCGGGGTGCCGGTCCGGCCGCCGGTCAGCGCCGCCTTCGGCGCGCGCTCGCGAACAGGCGCCAGTACACGACCAGGTTGACCAGTAGCAGCAGCGCGCCAAGCGCCATCTGGTGCGTTCGTGTCAGGCCCGCCGGATAGATCAGCGCGCCCAGGTAGTGCTCGATGAAGCCGCCCTCGAAGCCGGCCTGCCCGGCCTGATGGCGCAGCCGGACCTCAATCGGAGTGAGCGGGCAGATCCAGCCGGTGAACTCCGCGACCGCCGCCCACGCGACCGCAGGAAGGTGGATCCAGGCCACGCGCGGCCAGCGCAGCGCGGCGATGCCACCCAGCGCGGCGAACACGATGAACAGCAGGTGCAGCACCAGCACCGCGTCGGCCAGAACTCTTGCCACGCGAACGATGCCCGGTGTCGCAGACGCGTGAAGTCCGCGGGCGGCGCGTCAGGGATGTTCGATCGTTCCGGTGACGTTGTCGACCGTCACCGGACTCTGCACGTAGACGACCTCGGGCGGGTGCCCGTACTTGGCGGTGACCATCTCCCGCCAGGCGTCGCTGTAACAGGCCTGGGCGTCGAACAGCGAACGCCAGAGGTAGATGCCGCCGGCCCGGTCGCCTTCCTCGGTGACGAAGTAGTGTTTGCGCACCAGACCCGGCTTGCCCAGATAGAGCGATGCGGTCTGGTCGAACGCCGCGGCGGCTTCTTCGAGCGTGAGCGGCTTGGGGAGACGGAAACTGACGATGGCGATGATCATGGCGCGTCCCGGGGTTGGTGATGGATGACAGGGCCGCCCCGCGGGCATCCCGGTCGTGTGTACGGACGATCGGTGAAAGATTACTCCTGGCGTGCGCGCGGCGCACCCGTCCCGAAACCGACGCCCGGATCAGGACACCACCGGCAACGACTGCGTGTCGTACGAGAGGTCGATGGTTCTTCGGGTCGCCGGGTCCAGGAGCTGGGCGACGAACTGGCCGGACGGGCGCACCCCGCCGATCGCGGCGAGGGTTCCGCAGAACATCATCGTCGCGGGGGCGAGACCGCCGGTCGACCACCCCCGAACCAGAGCGTCCAGCGGTTGGAGCGCCGCCAGCGTGCCCTCCTGGTAGAGCACCCGTTGCCCGCCTTCGGAGATCCAGGAGCGCAGCTCGAGCGTATCAGCGTGGCGGCAGACCGATTCCCAGCGCCACGCCCTTGCAGCGACAGGCTTGGAACACAGCTGCTTGGACAGCGCCACTCCGGCGCGCTCGGCGTCGCGGTCGGTGTGGTCCGATCCCAGCGTCAGCCAGAGCCCGTCGGCCGTCGCGAACAGAACCGGCTCGGCCTCGCCGGAGCTCCCGGCGCCGAGCACCTGCAGCCGCGTGCGCTGGGTCGCCAGCGAAGCGGCGACCCGGTAATAGACCGGAACACGCGACGGCGGGGGGACGCCGATCGCGGCGAGTTCGTCGATGTGATGGCGAACGGCGGCCGCGTCCCGACCGGTCCAGCCGGCGATGACCAGCTGTTCGATCTCCACACTGCGATTCACTGCGGAATCGCCGTCCTGCAGTTCGAAGTCGAGTCTGCTCATTGCGCTTCCGTCGATCCCGCTCGCGCAGCATCCGCCATTGGTGCCGCCGCTCGCGCGATCCGCCACATGTGTTCGGAAGAGGATACAGCAGCGGAGCGCCGGACCCGACGCGGCCGCGCTCGGCTTGGCGGCGCGAACGGCGGTTGACGAAACGCCGGCCTTCCAGTGTGATCGGAGCTTTCGACGCGAGGCCCGACGATGATCAAGATCCACTGGCACCCCTATTCGACCTATTCGCGCCGGGTGATGATCGCCCTGCTCGAGAAGCACATCCCGCATGAACTGATCACCGTCGACATGGCCGCGCGAAAACATCGCGAGCCGGCGTACCTCGCCGTCAACCCCTACGGGCGGGTGCCGACGCTCGAGGAAGAGGGCTTTCTGCTGTACGAGTCGAACGCGATCCTCACCTATCTCGAGGCGACGCATCCGGAGCCTGCGCTGGTGCCGGCCGACGCGCGCGGGCGCGCGGTGGTGGACATGCACATGCGCCTGTGCGACCTGCAGATGGCCCGGCAGACCGGGATCATCATTTTCCCCAAGCGCTTTCTGCCCAAGGAGCGCTGGGACGAGAAGGCGATGGCGCAGGCCAAGGGCGAAATCGAGCGGCATCTGGGGATTCTCGACAGCCAACTCGACGGTCGCGAGTATCTGGTGGCCGATCGCTATTCGCTGGCCGAAGTGAGCTACACGCCCTTCGTGCAGTTCCTGCCGATCATGGAGATCACGGCGCCGCCTGCCGTCGCCGCATGGGTGGCGCGGATGCTGGATCGGCCCAGCGCGAGGCAGACGGCGCCGGCGCAGTGAGCGGCAACGCTTGGAGCGCGAAGAGGGAAACGGGCCGGACGAAACGCGCCGGACGAAACGCATCGGATGAACCGCACCCAATGAACCGCACCTGAAACCTGGGTCCTCCAGTATCATCTGCGCCGCAGACCAATACACACTGGAGGCATCATGGGTCAGATTTCCGCAGTTCGCGCGACGGCCGCGGTCGCGGTCGCGCTCCTGGTTTCCGGCCTCGCCTCGGCGCAGGACGTCAAGGTTCCGCAGTCGCTGACGATGACCGCCTACGACACCGGTTCGTCCGGTTTCAGCATGGCGGTCGCGATCGGCAAGATGATGAAGGACAAGCACGGCACCGAGCTGCGCGTGCTGCCGGCCGGCAATGACATCGCCCGCCTCGCGCCGCTCAAGGCGGGTCGCGCGCAGGCCTCGGCGATGGGGGTCGGCAGTTACTTCGCGGCCGAAGGCGTGTTCGAGTTCGGCAGCAAGGACTGGGGGCCGCAGCCGCTGCGCCTGATGCTCGCTTCAACCTCGTGCAACGGGCTGTCGCTCGGTGTGGCGAAGGACGCGGGCGTCAAGGAGATCAAGGACCTCAAGGGCAAGCGGATCGGCTTCGTGATCGGCTCGCCGGCGCTGAACCAGAACGCGCTCGCGGTGCTCGCCTACGGCGGCCTCACGCAGGCCGACGTCAAGATCGTCGAGTTCTCGAGCTACGGCGCGATGTGGAAGGGCCTGGTGAACAACGAGACCGACGCGGCCTTCGCGTCGACGATCTCGGGCCAGTCGCGCGAGGTCGACGCTTCTCCCCGTGGTCTGATCTGGCCGCCTGCCCCTGCCGGCGACAAGGCTGCGTGGGCGAGGGTGCAGAAGGTGGGGCCGTACTTCTATCCGCACCAGGTCACCTGCGGCTCGGGCGGCCTGAGCAAGACCAATCCGGTGGAACTTCCCGCGTATCCGTATCCGATCTTCATGGCCTACGCGTCGCAGCCCGCGGATGTGGTCTATGGCATCACCAGGTCGATGATCGTCAACTACGACGCATACAAGGACGGCGCGCCCGGCGCGGACGGGCTGGAGTTGAAGCGCCAGAACCTGACCTGGGTGCTGCCGTACCACGAGGGTGCGGTCAAGGCGATCAAGGAGGCCGGCGTGTGGACCGCGGAAGCACAGGCCCACAACGACATGCTGGTGAAGCGGCAGGACACGCTGGTCGCCGCATGGGGAGAGTTCATGAAGTCCTCGCCGCCCGACGACAAGGACGCGTTCTACAAGGCCTGGATGGCCAAGCGCAAAGCCGCGCTGGTGAAGGCGGGGATGGATCCGATCTTCGAATGACGTCGGACTGAGCGTCGAGCGGTGTCCGAAGCGTCCATCGAGATCGATCAGGAACCGGGGTCTACCCGGACTCGCAGCCTCTCTCCAGGCTGGCACGCGTTGCTGCTGGCCTGGACGACGGTCTCGATACTCCTGTGCTTCAACCAGCAGTTCACGCTGCGATTTTTCGTCGACTTCACGCTGCTCGACTCCGAGTACTACTGGGCGCTGTTCGGCGTGCTTCTGCCGCTGGCCTTCATCCTGTACCCGGCCAGGCCGGGGCTGCACGTCGATCGTGTGCCCTGGTACGACGTCGTGCTGTTCGCCGTGGCGACCGCGCTCTCGGGCGTGCTGATCTGGTCCTCGCGCGAGTCCGCGGCCAGCGGCTGGGAGTACGCCGCCACCAGCGTCGCGCCGACCTGGGTCGTCTGGTCGGCGGTCGCGATGTGGGCGCTGGTGCTGGAGGCGCTGCGGCGCGCCGGCGGCTGGGTGCTGGTCGTGATCATGGGCGTGTTTTCCCTGTTCCCGCTGTTCGCGGGGCACATGCCTGCACCGCTGACCGCGCAGTCGGTGTCGCTGCTCGACACCGCCTCGTACCACATCTTCTCGCGCGAGAGCGTGCTCGGAATCCCGATGCGCGCGTTCGCCGAGCTGGTGATCGGCTTCCTGGTCTTCGGCACCGCGCTGCAGTACACCGGTGCGGGCACCTTCTTCATCAACTTCGCGTTCGCGCTGTGCGGCCAGTATCGCGGCGGTGCCGCCAAGGTCGCGATCTTTTCTTCGGGGCTGCTCGGCTCGATGAGCGGCAGCGTGATCTCCAACGTGCTGACCACCGGCACGATGACCATCCCCGCGATGAAGCGCACCGGGCTGAAACCTGCGATGGCCGGTGCGGTCGAGGCCTGTGCGTCGACCGGCGCCGTGCTCGCGCCGCCGGTCATGGGCGCGACCGCCTTCGTGATGGCCGAGTTCCTCGACATCCCGTACGCGCAGGTGGCGCTCGCGGCCGCGGTGCCGGCCATCCTCTACTACTTCGCGCTCTTCATGCAGATCGACTGCAACGCGGGGCGCAATTCGATGGTGGGCCTGCCGCGCGAGGAGTTGCCCAGGCTGCGCGACGTCTTCCGCGACGGCTGGTACTTCCTGTTCGTGATCGTGCTGCTGGTCGTGCTCCTGCTGGTGATGAAGCGCGAGAACTGGGCGCCGTGGCTTGCCACCGCGCTGCTGCTGGTGCTGAACCAGCTGTTCTCGAAGCAGCGCTGGCACCGCAGGGACCTGGTCAAGTTCATCGAAGGCAACGGCCGTGTTTTCGTCGAGCTGATCGCGATCCTCGCCGGCGTGGGGCTGCTCGTCGGGGCGTTCTCGCTGACCGGGCTGACCGGAACGCTGACGACCGAACTGCTGTTCATCGCGGGCAATTCTCCGATCCTGCTGATGCTGATGGGCGCGCTGACCAGTTTCATCCTCGGCATGGGGATGACCATCACCGCCTGCTACATTTTCCTCGCGGTGCTGCTGGCACCCAGCCTGATCAAGGTCGGCCTGAATCCGCTCGCGGTGCACATGTTCATCATGTACTGGGGGATGATCTCGTTCATCACGCCGCCGGTGGCGCTGGCGGCTTTCGCCGCGGCATCGGTCGCGAAGGCGTCGCCGATCGAGACCGGGTTCCAGGCGATGAAGATCGGCAGCATCATCTACTTCGTGCCGTTCTTCTTCCTGATGAACCCGTCGCTGGTGCTGCAGGGCGAGATGGGCGAATTCGCGATGCATTTCGTCACCGCGCTGATCGGGGTGGCGCTCGTCTGCGCGGGCCTGCAGGGCTATCAGGCGGGCATCGGCGATCTTCGGCGCTGCGGCGTCGTCGAGTGGCCGGTCCGCGTCGCGCTGATCGTGGGCGGCCTGATGTTCGCGGCGCCCGGTGGTGGACTGATGCCGCTGTCACCGCTGGAGATGACGCTCGGCGCGCTCGCGGTCTCGATCCCGGCGCTCGGGATCGCGCTGGCGCTGTCGCGCCGCGCCGCGCTGCGCTGAGTCGACGCGCCGGGTCGAGGCGATGACACCGTTCGATCACGCGGTGATCACTGTCGGTGCCCGGATGGAGGCGGCGGTCGACGTTTTCGCGAGGCTCGGCTTTCACGTCGGTGAGCGCGGCTGGCACACGCTCGGGTCGATCAACCACCTGATCGTGCTCGAGTCGACGTACATCGAGCTGCTCGGACTGCCGGCCGACCGCCCCGATGCGCGGCCGGAACTGCGTGATGCGCCCGAGGGCCTGAATGCGCTGGTCTTCCGGTCGGACGATGCCGACGAGACCCGCGCGCAGGTCGTTGCGCGGGGAACGACACTGGGTCCTGTCCAGCAGTTCAGCCGGCCGGTGCGCATCGACGGCGTCGACCGTGATGCGGTATTCCGGACGGTGCGCGCACCGGTCGATGCGAGTCCCGCCGGCCGACTGTATTTCTGCCAGCACCTGACGCCCGAACTCGTCTGGCGGGCATCACGGCAGGCCCATCCGAATGGCGCTGCCGAACTGGTCGGAGCGTCGCTGCGGGTGCGCGAGCCGACGCACGAGGCGGTCCTGTATCGCGGACTGCTGGGTGACGACGCGGTGCGGACCGGTCCGCGGGGCTTCGCCGCCAGCGCTCCGCCGGTGACCATCGAGGTGACGCAGTCGGGCGCGCCGCCGGCGATGCTGGGCCTGGAGATCGCGGTGTCGGACCTCGATCGCGCGGCGCGCGCGCTCCAGGCCGGTGGTGTGGAGTTCAGACGGGCGTCGGACGCGATCAGCGTCGACCCGAGCCGCGCGTGGAACGTCGCGCTCAGGTTCGTGCGCAGGCCTTAGTCGGTCAGGAACACTCAGCGAAGGCGCTCCGGCCCGTCGCGCTGGCCGAGTCGCCAGACCTCGACGATCTTCCAGCCCGCGGCGTCGCGTTCGAGTACATAGCGGAATTCACCGCCCGGCGCGACCTCGAAGAGTTCGATCGGTGTCGGGGTGAACGCGGTGGCGTCCGTCGACAGGTTGTTGATCCGCGCGACGACCGTCGCCCGATGCTCGTTCTCGGTCTGCACGGACAGGATCGTGCGCTCCATCCTGAGGTTGCGGCGGGGCGCGTTCGTGAAACTGGACAGCGCGCCACCCTTGGCAACCGACGCCATCACGTCGTCGGACTTGACCCGCTTCTCGCTGCGCTCGTCCCGGATCTCTTCGATCTGCTGGCGAGTCCGCAGCCAGTCGAGCATGCGCCAGTACGACTTCACCGCGCTCTCCGGCGTGCCGAGGTCGGGCACCGGACGCGCCGGGACCTTCGCCGCGACATTCGATGCGGCGTCGTCGTGCGACGACGGGCAACCGGCCAGCAGCGCGCAGATCGCCGTCAATGCGAAGATATGGGTCGAGCGCTTCATCGGTGGCTCCGGCAAGCCGGTCATTATCGGCGCGGACCGGGGCTTTGCCAATCGCGGTGAAGCGAAAGACCGAACCGTTGCGAAGAACATTGATGCCAATGAATCCGACCGATACCAGACCGAACGACACCGATCGATCGCCAATGCAGGCGGGCAACGGCGCCGAGGCGCTGATCCGCATGCTCGAGGGCTACGGCGTTTCGCACCTCTTCGGCGTCTGCGGCGATACGAGCCTGCCGTACTACGACGCGCTGTACCGGCTCGAGCACGGCATCGAACACGTGCTGGCGCGCGACGAGCGCAGTGCGGCCTACATGGCCGATGCGTACGCGCGCGTCACCGGCAAGGTCGGCGTCTGCGAAGGCCCGAGCGGCGGCGGCGCGACCTACCTGCTGCCGGGACTGGTCGAGGCGAACGAGTCGTCGGTTCCGGTGCTGGGGTTCACCTCCGACGTGCCGGTCACTTCGCGGGGGCGCTATCCGCTGACCGAGCTCGATCAGAAGGCGCTGTATGCGCCGCTGACCAAGTGGAATGCGACGATCGACACCGCCGCGCAGGTCGGCGATGCGGTGCGCGCCGCGTTCCGCGCGATGACCACCGGGCGCCCGGGTGCGGCGCACCTTTGCGTGCCCTTCGACGTGCAGAAGCAGCCGGTCGACGCATCGCAGCTGTGGGTGCAGTCCGACCACGGACGCTGGCCGAACTGGCGCAGTGCTCCGGATGCATCGGAGGTCGAACGCGCGGCGCGCGCGCTGCTCGATGCACGCCAGGTGGTCTTCGTGTGCGGCGGTGGCGTGATCAGCGCGGGCGGCTGCGACGAGCTTGCCCGACTGTCGCTGCTTCTCGACGCTCCGGTGTGCACGACGGTCAGCGGCAAGGGGTCCGTCGCCGACGACTTCGTGCTGTCGGCCGGTGTGGTCGGCTCCAACGGCGGCGTGCTCGCCACCCGTGAAGTGATCGCGGCGGCCGATCTCGTCGTGTTCGCCGGCTGCCGCGCGGGCTCGACGTCGACCGAACACTGGCGCTTCCCCAGGCAGGGAACGCGCGTGATCCACATCGACGTCGATCCGTTCGCAATCTCCACCAGCTACCCGACCGAGGTCGCCCTGGTCGGCGACGCGCGCCTGGCGCTCGCCGCGCTGCTCGACGCGATCGAGCCGGCACGCCGGGAGGGCGCCCCGGGCGCTCGGCCCGAGAGTCGCGGGCGGCGTCTGGTCGCCGTGGCGCGCGCGGCCAAGCACGCCGCGTTCGCGGCGCTGGCCGCGAGCGACGAGCGGCCGATCCGTCCCGAGCGCGTAGTCGCGTCGCTGCGCCGCGCGCTGCCCGCCGACGCGATCGTCTGCGCCGACCCCGGAACCGCCTGCCCGTACTTTGCCGCGTACTTCGACCTGCCGCAGGCGGGGAGGCACTTCATCACGAACCGCGCGCACGGCGCGCTCGGATTCGCGATGCCCGCGGCGCTGGGCGCCTGGTTCGGCCGCCCGGCGTCGAAGTGCGTCGCGGTGATGGGAGACGGCAGCTTCGGTTTCGTCGCGGGCGAGCTGGAGACCGTGCTGCGCAGCGGTGCGCCGTTGCTGCTGGTGGTTCTGTCCAACGCCTCCTACGGCTGGATCAAGGCGAGCCAGCGCGCGAGCTACGGGCAACGCTACTTCTCGGTGGACTTCACGCCGACCGATCACGCGGCGATCGCGGCTGCCTACGGGATGGCGAGCTGGCGCGTCGAGGATCCGGCGCAGCTCGACGACGTGCTGCGCAGGGCCGTGGGGCACGAAGGGCCCGCGCTGGTCGACATCGTGACCCAGCCGCTCGAGCTCGCCGCCGCCCCGGTCAGTCAGTGGATGGGGTGACCGGAGTGCGGCGCGCACGCTTGCGGTGCGTGCTCATCGCGAGATCGAACGCGGCCTTCATGAAGGTCAGCACCTCGGCGAACTCGTGATCCGACAGCCGCCGCGCTTCGTTGTCGGCACGGTAGATGTTGGCGAACTCGCGCTCGCGGCCGGCCTGCAGCACCAGCTTGCCGACACCCAGTGCCTCGAGCGTCTTCCACAGCTCCGGGTTCTGGGTGCGCGTCAGGTTCATGACGAAGGACAGCGGGTCGCTCTTGCCCAGCACCGCGGCCAGCCGCAGGATGATCTCGAACGGAAGGGCGATCTTGCCGCCTTCGGCCGCCTCGAGCAGCGCCGGGTCGTTCAGATCGATCGCAGCGCCCACGTCGCGCAGGCTCAGGCCGGCGGCCTCGCGGAATCCCCGCAGCAGGGCGCCGGCGCGTTCCAGCGCAGCCCGCTGCGAGGGTTTGCGCAGCGTCATCTTCGCCATGTTCAGCGACATGTCCGCGGCGCTGCTGGCAATGTCGAACACCGAGCCGGCCCACCACCGCAGGTCGCGAGCGACCCGGCCGCTCGCGTCCTTCGCGCGCGCGGATGCGAGAGGCGTCGAGGGTTTGGAACGCCTGGCCGCGGTGCTCGCGTGCGCGCGTTTCGCGCCGGCCCCGGATTTGGCTGCCTTCTTTCGTGCTGTTGCCACGTTGCCCTCCAGATCCCTTGCGTCGACCTCCGGCTGCGGCCCTGGGGACTGCAGCTGTCGCGGCTGCCGCGGCGGCGCCGAAGTGCCGATGCCGATCGATCGCGGCTTTTCGCAGTCTAGCCGAGAGCGGGCGCGCCGCGTCGCACGAATGCGATGCATGGATGCACCGCCCGGGACACCGGTTCTGCACCATGGTGAACCTGCATATACTTGCGGATGGGACGCCGGCGGGCCTCGCCGGGCCCGCTCCTCCGAACACCAACGACGACAAGACCTACCTCATGACACTCGACGCCCGAATCATCGAGACGCTCTCAGCGGTCTCGACCGCCACGATCACCACCGTGCTCCTGAAAAAGGGACTTCGCAATGTCTGGATGCGCGGAACGCGCCCGATTCGCGAAGCGCAGGCGCGGGTGGTCGGACGCGCCTTCACGCTGCGTTTCGTGCCTGCCAGGGAGGACCTCGCCACGCCGGAGTCCTGGGCGTCGCCGCGCTCGACGCGCGCCGCGATCGAGGACATGCCGCCCGGATGCGTGGCGGTCGTCGATGCGATGGGCGTCACCGGCGCGGGCATCTTCGGCGACATCCTGTGCGAGAGAATGGCCAGGCGAGGGGTCGCCGGGCTGGTGACCGACGGCGTCGTGCGCGACGTCCATGGGGTGCTGGGCACAGGGCTGCCGGTCTGGTGCCAGGGCGCGGCGGCGCCGCCTTCGGTCGCGGGACTCACGTTCGTGAACTGGCAGGAGCCGGTGGCCTGCGGCGGCGTGGCGGTGTTTCCGGATGACGTGGTGGTCGCGGATGCCGACGGCGCGGTGCTGATCCCGGCGGCGCTGCTCGACGAGGTGACCGAGGCGGCCGTCGAGCAGGAGCGGCTCGAAGGCTGGATCATGGGCGAGGTCGCCAAGGGGGCGCCACTCCCTGGCCTGTACCCGGCGAACGCGGAGAACAAGGCGCGTTACGAAGCGTTTCGCGCCGCGCAGCTCGCGGGAAAAAAGTCGGATTGAGCGCCGTTCCCGCAAAGGCCGGAGCCCGCGAGCGGGTTGCGGCCGGTTGCTGATCGCCAGTGCAACCGGTGCGCGCACGTTTCTTGCATGCTGTATCTGAAGCGCGACTCCACGGGAATGCCCGATGAATGCCGTACCCATCCCACCGGCCGCCGATCTCGACGTACCGCACATCGAGGACGACCGCACCGGGTTGAGCAAGGAAGCGATCAAGCGCGCCTTTCTGGACAACCTGTTCTACGCGCAGGGCAAGTTCCCTGCGCTGGCGACGCGCAACGACTACTACATGGCGCTCGCCAGCCTGGTGCGCGACCGTCTGCTGCAACGCTGGATCAGCACCGCTGCCGCGTATACGCGGGACGGAGCGCGCACGGTGGCCTACCTGTCGGCAGAGTTCCTGATGGGGCCGCACCTGGGCAACAATCTGGTCAATCTCGGCATCTACCAGCGGGTGCAGCAGGCGATCACCGAACTCGGCCTGGATTTCGACGACCTGCTGAACCGGGAGGAGGAGCCCGGCCTGGGCAACGGCGGCCTCGGTCGACTCGCCGCGTGCTTTCTCGATTCGATGGCCACGCTGGAGATTCCGGCGCTGGGCTACGGCATCCGATACGAGTTCGGCATCTTCTACCAGAAGATCGTCGACGGCCAGCAGGTCGAGAAGACCGACAAATGGCTGCGCTACGGCAATCCCTGGGAAGTGATGCGCCCGGAGTGGGCGGTCGAGGTCAGGCTGGGCGGGCGCACCGAGCGCTACGGCGATGCGAGCGGCCGCGAGCGGGTGCGCTGGATTCCGGATCGCGTCGTCAGCGGTGTTCCCTACGACACGCCGATCCTGGGCTATCGCACCAGCACCGCGAACACGCTGAGGCTGTGGCGGGCCGAGGCGCCGGAATCCTTCGACCTCGAGGTGTTCAACCGGGGCGACTACTACGGCGCGGTCAATCGCAAGATCGTCTCGGAAAACATCACCAAGGTGCTCTACCCGAACGACGAACCGCTGCAGGGCAAGGAGTTGCGGCTCGAACAGCAGTACTTCTTCGTGTCCTGCGCGCTGCAGGACATGTTGCGCATCATGCGCACGCAGAAGATCTCGCTCGAGCGCTTTCACGAAAAATTCGCGGTGCAGCTCAACGACACGCATCCGGCGATCGCGGTTGCCGAACTGATGCGCCTGCTCGTCGACGAGCACGATCTGCCCTGGGATCTCGCCTGGAGCGTCACGCGCCGGACCTTCTCCTACACCAATCACACGCTGATGCCTGAGGCGCTCGAGCGCTGGCCGCTGGGACTTTTCGGGCGCCTGCTGCCGCGACACCTGGAGATCATCTACGACATCAACGCGCGCTTCCTCGCGCAGGTGCGCGTGAGCTTCCACGGTGACGAGACACGCGCGGCCAGCCTGTCGCTGATCGACGAGAGCGGGGAGCGATACGTGCGCATGGCCAATCTCGCCTGCGTGGGCTCCCACTCGATCAACGGGGTCGCGGCGCTGCACACCGACCTGCTCAGGGAGGATGTGCTGGGCGACTTCCACACCCTGTGGCCGGAGCGATTCAGCAACAAGACCAACGGCGTCACGCCGCGGCGCTGGCTCGCGCTGAGCAACATGGGCCTGTCGGCGCTGATCAGCGAGGCGATCGGCGACGGATGGGTGCGCGATTTCGACAAGATCCGCGAGCTCGAGCGCTTCTCGGACGACCCGGCGTTTCGCCAGCGCTGGCGCGCGATCCGGCGCGACAACAAGCGCGTGCTGTCGGCGTGGCTGCGGCGCAAGACCGGCGTCGTCTGCGACCCGGATTCGATGTTCGACGTGCAGGTCAAGCGCATCCACGAGTACAAGCGCCAGCACCTGAACATCCTGCACGTGATCGCGCTGTATCACCGGCTTCGGGACGACCCGTCGTTCGACATGGCGCCGCGCACCTTCGTGTTCGGCGGCAAGGCCGCGCCCGGCTACCGGATGGCCAAGCTGATCATCAGGCTGGTCAACGCGGTGGCCGTCGTGGTGAATCGCGATCCGGCCGTCCGTGACCGGATCCGGGTGGTTTTCGTGCCCAACTTCAACGTCAGCAACGGGCAGCGGATCTACCCCGCGGTCGACCTCTCGGAGCAGATCTCGACCGCTGGCCTCGAGGCGTCGGGAACCGGCAACATGAAGTTCGCGATGAACGGAGCGGTCACGATCGGCACGCTCGACGGTGCCAACATCGAGATCCGGGACGAGGTCGGCGAGGACAACTTCTTCCTGTTCGGGCTCACCGTGCGCGAGATCGCGTCGCTGCGTGCGCGCGGCTACAGCCCGCAGGACGTCTACCTGAACGACGTGCGCCTGCGCGCGGTGATCGACGCGCTGCGCTCGGGCGTATTCTCGCCGTCCGAGCCCGATCTGTTCGCGCCGCTGGTCGACTCGCTGATGCTGCACGATCCGTACTTTGCGATGGCGGATTTCGCGGCGTACGCGGACTGCCAGCAGCGCGTGGACGAGGCGTTCCGGGATCGCGAGCGCTGGACGCGGATGTCGATCCTGAACACCGCGCGCTCGGGCAAGTTCTCGTCGGACCGCACGATCTCGGAGTACGCCCGCGACATCTGGAAGGTCGAGTCGATGCCGATCCGGCTGCTCACGCCGGCCGAGGTGAAGGCCGGCTTCCTTCAGTAGCGTCGCCAGCCTCTGCGGCGACCGCCCCGCGCCGCGCCTGGCGCTCGCTCGCTTCCCGGACCCTCGGGCGCGCGCGGCCGCCGGAACCGACGGGCGCGAAGAGTCGGTTCCCGGCGATCGCCGCGTCGGCGATCAGGAACGCTGCGGCGTTCCAGGACTGTCTCGGCATCCCCTGCGGCTGCAGGGTGCGGCCGTGAAGCCATTCGTTGAACTGCCAGTCCGCGAGCGCGTTGGCGGCCGCGACTTTCGCGAGTTCGGCGCGCAGTTCGCGCTCGGGCCGCCCCGCGGCGGCCAGTGCCGCCACCCAGAAGCCCCCGACGAACGGCCAGATCCCGCCATTGTGATACTGCCATGCGAGGTTCTGGCGATGCCTCGACATGTAGGGACGCCAAAGGATGCTGGACTCGCGGATCGGTTCGCAGACCACCCGCACCGGGTACCGGTCGGCCACGCCCTCGCGGCGCAGCGACCGCAGCACGCGCAGGGACTGCGAGCCGTCGGCGAGCCCGCAAAGGACCGCGAGCAGATTGCCGAACACGTCGCCTTCGTCGCCGTACATCGCGAAGTTCACGAAGCTCAGGTAGAGCTCGCGGCGCTTTGCGCCGCGTTTGACGTAGTGGACCAGCAGGCGCGCGCGACGGTACTCGGCGGCGGCGCCGCCGAAGGGCATGAAGAGCCGGTTGGCGTTCTCCAGCGTCTGCGTGGCCTGCGGCAGTCCGAACAGGCGCTTGACCAGGTACCAGAGGGCGTTCGTGTAGAGAACGAAACCGGAGCGCGGCATGATGTCGGCCCAGTCGCTCGCCTCGTTCTGCTGCAGCAGGAAGAAGCGCTGGTGTTCCTGGGCCTGGAGCCAGGTGATGGCGCGCTCGACGCCGGCCGCATGGCGGGCGCGAAGCCCCGCGCCGTCGCGGTCGAGCAGCGCGATCGCGATCAGCCACCAGAGTGTGGAGTCGATGCAGCCGAGGTACCAGAAGTCCGCTTCGGCGCGCTCGACGTCGACGAACTTCGGAATCTGTCCGTTCGCGGCCTGGTGCTGTGCGAGTGTCTCGATGCCGACGGCCGCCTCGCGCGCAAGCACCGGGTCACCCGAGGCCACCATGCCCAGCGCGCAGATCGCGGCGTCACGGCCGAAGATCGCGGTGTAGCCGCGCGCATTCGCGCGTGCACCCGGATGGGCGGCCAGGATGCCGGCGGGGCTGAGGTTCTCGTGCAGCAGCGCGATCGAACGCTGCCTGCACTGCGCGATCAGCGTCTCGTGTTCCGGGGGCGCGGGCGCGGTCATCGGAGCGGACTCAGCCGCATCGTTGCCGCCTCGGTCTCGATCCGGAAATGCCTGAGCACGTTCATGCCGAGCAGCACCAGCTTTTCGCTCTGCTCGGGCAGCACTGCGACCCGGACGTCGTGCAGCCGCAGCCCGCCGACCTCCAGTTCTTCGGCGCGCGCCTCGCAGCCTCGGACGGTGCCGCCGGCGGTTCCGTAGATCACGGCACGGCAGCCATCCACGCCGAGCCGCTCGGCCAGCGCACTGCTCACCGAAACCGTGCTCGCCCCGGTGTCGACCAGGAATACGACCGGCTGCCGGTTGATGCTGCCGCTGGCGTAGTAGTGCCCGTCCATCGTGCGGCGAAGTTCGATTCCATCCTGGGCGAGCACTTCGATCGGCTTGGGGCGATAGCCGCGTCCGCTCTGGTACGGACCGAAGCGGTCGAATGCGACGAACAGTAACGCGCCGATCGCGAGGACCACCGCGGCGCGCTTCAGCACGGGTTCCATGAGACAGCGATCTTATCGTGCTTGCACGCGCTTCGGATACCATTGCGCGGAT
>Ga0316188_10000350_pt1 | contig 19151 bp, 20 predicted proteins | sample Phiworburrow1_MG_FD_204933 | JGI IMG/M metagenome (GOLD analysis project Ga0316188, IMG submission 204933) | Coastal sediment microbial communities from Maine, United States - Phippsburg worm burrow 1 | ecosystem: Environmental > Aquatic > Marine > Coastal > Sediment | place: USA: Maine... | reverse complement strand
TACGACGAGCACGCCGGACTGCAGGACCGCTTCCTGACGACCGGCATCGTTACGCTCGAACTGGCGAGGCAACTCGGCCTTACCGGGATGGCCGCGCGCGCGAGCGGGCGGCCGCGCGACCTGCGGGTCGACCTGCCCTGCGCACCGTACGACGGACTCGCCGTGAAGCCGGCACTGGAGGTCCGCGGCGACGTCGCCGCGCGCGTCGCCGTCCGCTTCGACGAGCTGGTCGAGTCGCTGCGCCTGATCGACGCACTCATCGACCGCCTGCCGGAGGGCCCGGTGTCGACCGAGCTGACTGCCTCGCCGACGCCGGTGTTCGGCCTCGGCTGGGTCGAGGGCTGGCGTGGCGACGTGCTGGTGGCCATCGAAACGGATGCCGAGGGCCGGCTGCTGCGTTGCCACTGCCACGATCCGTCGTGGCAGAACTGGCCTCTGCTCGAGCATGCGGTGATCGGCAACATCGTTCCCGACTTCCCGCTGATCAACAAGTCGTTCAACCTCAGCTACTCGGGGCAGGACCTCTGATGCTGCTGCTTCTGAGACAGGTGCTGAAGACCGGGGTGCGGACCGAACCGGCGCCGACGGCGGACCTCGCCCGCGAATCCGACCGCATCCAGGCGGACATCCTGCGGCTGCTCGGCCGCGCGCTCGCGATCCGCCAGGTCGACGCCGGTTCCTGCAATGGTTGCGAGCTCGAGATCCACGCGCTGAACAACCCCTACTACAACATCGAGGGTTGCGGCATCAAGTTCGTCGCCAGCCCGCGCCACGCCGACCTGCTGCTGGTCACCGGTCCGGTCTCGCGCAACATGGAAATCGCGGTGAAGCGCACCTATGACGCCACGCCGGACCCGAAGCTCGTGGTGGCCGTCGGCGATTGCGGCTGCTCCGGCGGAGTCTTCGGCGAGAGCTACGCAAGCTGCGGGCGCGTGTCGAACGTCATTCCGGTCGATGTCGCCGTTGCGGGCTGCCCGCCTCCGCCGGTCGAGATCCTGCGCGGCATCCTGAGCGCGATCCGGAGTCGCACGTAGGGTGCCCTGGCAGGCGCGCTTCGGGGAATTCCCCGGCCATCGCCGGATCCGTGGAACAATCCGGAATGGAACACCGGGCCCGGACCACGACGCAGCACGACTTTCGGAACCGGTACGGCGACGCGATCGCCGCCATCGTCGAAATGCATGCGCAGCGGCCCGAACAGGGCGCGGAACTTCCGGCGTCGCATGACATCAAGGCCGCGCTCCAGGCCATCATCGCCGATCCCGACGCGGCCGATCTTCAACGCATCGACTCGCTGACGCGCGCGCTTCTGATGGACCCGGCGTGGCGCCGTTTGCGCATCAACTCGCTGCGCGCGTTGACGCGCGGCCAGCTGGCCGAGTGCGCGCAGTACGCACTCGATCACTTCCAGTCGTTCAACGAGCCGATGGTCGAGCGGGCGCAGGTGAAGATGACCCTTTCACTGCTCGGCTGCGCCAGGGAATGGCATGCGCCAAGGCGCAACAATCTCCTGCGCGAAGCCCTGTCCCTTGCCTTCCGGGTCGGATACGTGCGCGCGACCGCGATCATCAAGAAGGCGCACCGCGAGTTTCGCGCAGCGGCATGAGGCCAGGGCCGGCCGCGCGCCGGCCGATCCGCCGTCCGGCGGCGCCCGCAGGTCGCACAGCGCACCCGGCCGGCGGTCGATCGGCGCGAATTCGATCGAGCCGGACACGGACCCGGCAGGCGGGCGCGGCGATGACAGCTAGAACAGGACCTCGAAGCGGTAGCCGCGGAAGCTGAAGACGGCGGCCTTCAGCCTGATCTCCTCGAGCGAGAGATCCTGCGTCAGGCGATCCTTTTCGCGGTACAGCTGGCCGTTGACGATCAGCGAGCGGCTGGCGGGATTCGTCGAATAGATCGAGCCGCCGATCGCGAATTGCGGCAGCTCCGCGCGGATGTTCGGCGGCAGCTGTTCGCGCGACGGCAGGGCAGCCTGGACGGGGGCCGCGCTGGCGACCTGCGCCGCCTTCGTGTCCCCTTTCGCGTCAGCCTTCGCGTCTGCTTTAGTGTCAGCCTTCGCGCCGCCCTTCGTGCTGCCCTTCGCATCCTGATTCGGGGCCTTGCGCTCTTCGGGCTGGCGCCACGGGGCCGGCTCCGCGATCGGCTGTGCATCGACGGCGGCAGCTGCGGCTGGCGGAGCGGCGCTCGCGACAGGTGCAGCCGGCTTCGCGGCCATGGCTCCGGGCGCAACCTGCGGCGCCGGTCCCGGCCCGCCGGTCGCCGCGCTCGGCGGCGCGGCATCGCGCCCGACCATCACCCAGACCACTGTTCCCAGCAAGCCGACCGCGACGCCGATCGCGATCCACAGCCAGGCCGGACGCCGCGCGGGCTTCGGCGGCGATTCCGCCGACAGCGGGACCACCGGCTGGGAGTGCAGGCTCGGCACCGAGCCGCGCTCGCGTTCCGCGTCCGCCTTGCGCAATGCGTCGAGGATCAGTGACACGGCTAGGTTGCCTTCTGCAGGCGCGGCTCGTCCACGCCATTTGCACGGTTCAGCTGCATCAGCGTGATCGGTCCGGCGCTGCCGTCGGATGGCAATCCCTGGGCAAGCTGGAAGCGATGGATCCAGTTCTTCAGCGTCGCATCGTCGAGCCGTGGACCGACGGGTCCCGTGTCGCCCAGCGCCATCGCCAGCTGCCGTGCGAGCCAAAGGGCGGCGGGACCGGCGCGGCTGTCGACGATCGTGCCCGCGTAGTTCGGCGGCGGCCGCCAGTACGTCGCAAACTCCCCGCGCCAGTAGTCGGCCAGCACGACGAGCGGGACCGTGCGGTCGACGCCGCCGATATTCAACGTCGCGCTGTCGTTCGACAGTCCGCTGATCATCACGTACGCAGGGCGGTTGGCCGCGTCGCGCAGCGTCAGCACGCCCGGTCGGTCCAGTTGCCGGATCAGCGCCAGCGTCGCGTTGCCGGTCCGGTAGCAGCGGACCTTCTGCTTCTCGGCCGCCGCGCAGGGATCGCCATTGCCCGGCGCGATGGCCCACACGCGTGCCAGCTCCTGCCACGCTTCGATTTCGGCGCCGACGAGCGACGCATACCCCCTGCGCAGATCGAAACTCGCCGGGGTCGCGGGTTCCGGCCCGGCGGCCGCCTGCCCCGTCACCTCCGGCGTCGGCGCACTCGCAGGCGCCGCCGTCGGCGCCGTCACCGGCGTCGCCGGAGCCTTGCCCGCGTCCGCGGCCAATCCGGCGCGTGGCGCGCCGCGCTCGCCGAGCTGCATCAGGAGGCCGGCAGCGCCGACCAGCGTCGCGCCGACCGCCAGCCCGATGCCCACCAGGGCCACGCGCTCGTAGCGCGCGCGCCGGATCCGGCCGAAGTCGGCGGCATCCAGGACTTCCTCGGCCGCCTTGTCGAGGATGCGGCCGTCGACCATCGGCTTGCCGCTCGCATAGGCGCCGAGCAGCGCGCGATCGCACAGCAGGTTGATGCGGCGTGGCACGCCGCGCGAATAGCGGAAGATGCGCCGCATGGCGCGTCGATCGAAGGGATTGGCCTGATGCAGACCGGCGACGGCCAGGCGATGGTTGACGTAGTGCGCGGTTTCCTCCTCGGTCAGCGCCTCGAGGTGGTAGCGCGCGACAACGCGCTGCGCGAGCTGCTGCATGTCGCGCCGCGCCAGCACCGCGCGCAGTTCCGGCTGCCCGATCAGGATGATCTGCAGCAGCTTGCGCTCGTTCGTCTCCAGGTTGGTCAGCAGGCGCAGCTGCTCGAGCACGTTGGCTGACAGGTTCTGCGCTTCGTCGATGATCAGCACGCTGTTCTGCCGTACCGCGTGCGTGCGCAGCAGGAACTCGTTCAGTGCGTCGACGTAGTCCTTGACGGTGGGCACGCCCGGCCCCTCGTGCCGGTACGGGATGCGGAACTCCGCGCACACGGTCTTGAGCAACTCCTCGACCGTGAGCTTCGGGTTGAAGATGTAGGCGACATTGCATCGTTCCGGCAGCTGCCCGAGGAAGCAACGACACACCGTGGTCTTCCCGGCGCCGACGTCGCCGGTCAGCAGCACGAAGCCGCCGCCACCCTGCACGCCGTAGAGCAGGTGCGCAAGGGCCTCCCGGTGCCGCTCGCTCATGAAGAGGTAACGCGGATCCGGCGCGATCGAGAAAGGCCGTTGCTTCAGCCCGAAGTGGCGCTCGTACATTGCCGGCAAGGATACTGGCCCGCGGGCGGGCGTGTCTGCGCTGGGCGCAACCTGCCCCTGCCAGTGGCGTCAGTGCCGCCTCTGGGCTCAGGAAGGGTGGCAAATCGGCAACGTGGCGGCCGATCGGCTGCAGACGGATCCCCGGGCGACCTCCACCGCAGGGGAGTCGCTCCGAACCCGGAAGACGACCGGGTCACTTTGCGGGCAGCGACCGGGCATGGGCCACGCCATGCCCGATCCAGCGCCGCAGGTCCGCGTCGGCGGCGACTCCGGCGGGATCGACGTACACGAATCCCTTCATCGGCCTGCCGGTGAAGTCCATCTCGCGCGCGTGAGGCAGCGCGACGAGGCGGGCGTGCGCTTGCGGCCCGACACGGACCATCAGGGTGTCCTTGACGACACCGACCGACATGTTGCCTTCGAGAAGGAACGCGATCCCGCCGAACATCCGCTTCTCCGTCACACCCTGCTCGTCGGCCAGCATTTCCCGAATCCGCTGGGCCAGGCCCTCGTCAAATGCCATCGCTTCCTCCTGCGGTCGACTCAGGCACCGGCTCAGCCGCCGCCCTGCCGGCGCGGATCGTCCTCGATCGCGGTGCCGACGACACGCCCCGCCGTGTCGAACATGACGACGAACATCCGCGTCTCGTGGCCATCAAGGAAACGCCACTCCCACGCAACCTGCTGCTTCAGCGCAAGGGGCTGCTTCCGCCCTGGCGGTCCGAGCAGCGCGATCACTTCGTCCGCGCCCATCCCGGCGCCGACGCGCGTGAAGTTCGCGCGGCTCAGCAGGTCTTCCCGTTCCGCATAGCGGCCATCCGCCCCGATGCGGATCAACAGCGTATGCGCGCCCTCGGGGCCGAGCGGATAGACCAGCCCCTTGCCACCGCCCTCCAGCAAGCGCACCGTTGCAGGCGTGCCGAACAGCTTGATCACGTCCTGATCCGTCGACACTCCCGCCCTCAACTGGGCCAACCGCAGGTCCTCGTAGGGGCGTCCGCTTGAATCGCACGCGGCCACGGAAAACAGGGCCGCAAGCATGGCGACGACTCGACCGATCCATCGCATCATCGGGCAGGCTCCCGGCGTCACGTAAAATCCGTCGAAAGCTTACACAGGCATCGACCCCATGGCCGCCGGCTACGTATCCGACATCACGCTGTTCCTGCGCGAACTCAAGGCAGAAAACCCCGACCTCGAACGACAGCAGCGCGCCGGCCGCGCGATCTGGTGGGACAAGGATGTCGACCCGGATCTGTACAGGCGCTTCCGCGACTCGACGCTGCCGCAGCCGGCCTACGTCTACCAGCCGAAGGCCGGGTAAGTGGTCCCGACCGGCAACGTCGTGCTGCCCGGAGTCGAACCCGTGCTCGACGCCGAGGCGGCGGCAGCACTGGAGAGCCCGGTGGCTGACAGCACACCCGATGTGATCGACGGCGTCGCGCTGGCGAAGCTGTACGGCGAGCCGCTCTTCAAGCTGCCGGAAGACCTCTACATCCCGCCCGACGCGCTCGAAGTCTTCCTCGAGGCCTTCGAGGGCCCGCTCGATCTGCTGCTCTACCTGATCCGCAAGCAGCACTTCAACGTGCTCGACATCCCGATGGCGCCGCTTACGGTCCAGTACCTCGCGTACATCGACCAGATCCGGGCCAAGAACCTCGAACTCGCCGCCGAATACCTGCTGATGGCGGCGCTGCTCATCGAGATCAAGTCGCGCATGCTCCTGCCCGTGCGCAAGGCGGACACGGGCGAGGAGGTCGAGGATCCGCGTGCCGAGCTGGTGCGCCGCCTGCTCGAGTACGAGCAGATGAAGCTCGCCGCCATCCGCATCGACGAACTGCCGCGCGTCGGCCGTGACTTCGTCCGCGCCATCGTCGTCATCGAGCAGTCGATCGAGAAACGCTTCCCCGACGTCAACGTCGTCGACCTGCGCGAAGCCTGGTCCGACGTGCTCAAGCGCGCGAAGCTGCACGCGCACCACCACATCAGCCGCGAGGAACTGTCGGTGCGCGAGCACATGAGCCTGATCCTGAAGCGACTGCAGGGCAGCCGGTTCGTCGAGTTCGCCGACCTCTTCGACCATGCCCGCGGCACCGCCGTTGCCGTGGTCCACTTCCTCGCGCTGCTGGAACTGGCGCGCGAGGCGCTGATCGACATCACCCAGGCGGCGCCGTACGCGCCGATCTACGTACGGCTTGCCTATACGCCGGCCTAGGAGTTCCCATGAAGTTCGCTCGACCAATCTCCGGCGCCCTCGCGCTTGCCCTGTCGTTCGCGACCCAGGCGCAGCTGAAGCCGCCTGGAACGGAAACTCCGACGTGGCCGCCTGCCGCCGCCACGAAGACCGACGCGGTTGCGGCCAAGGAAGTGGCTGCGCGCGAAGTGGCGGAAAAGTGGCTCGTCCTGCTCGACCAGAAGGAGTACGGCAAGGCCTGGGACGAATGTGCGACTCTCTTCCAGCAACGGGTCACCCGCCAGCAATGGATGGAGGGCATGCCCGCGTCCCGCGGCGCCCTGGGCGCGGTGAAGTTCCGCCGCTCCGCGCTCGCCGCCTACAAGACCTCGCTGCCTGGCGCGCCGGACGACGAATACGTCACCCTTGGCTTCACCACCAGCTTCGAGAAGAAGGAGGACGCCGAGGAACTGATGACGATGGTCTTCGAGAAGGGTACGTGGCGCCCGACGGGCTACCTGATCAAGTGAGCGCCCCGCGGTCGGCGCGGCTGACATTCCGCATCGACTTCGATGGCGGGCGGCTCGGGCACGGCAAGATCGAGCTGCTCGAACACATCGCCCGGTCCGGCTCGCTGTCCGCGGCGGCGCGCGCGATGGACATGTCATACCGGCGAGCCTGGCAGCTGCTCGCGGCGTTGAACGCGATGTTCAGCGAACCGGTGGCGGTCACGCATCCGGGCCGCAACACGAACGGCGCCACCGAGGTCACGCCCTTCGGCAGGCAGCTCATCGTCACCTATCGCAGGCTGGAAGCGCGCCTGGTGAAGGCTGCCGAACCGACTCTCGACCGCCTGCTGGCGCCGCCGGCCGCTCCTGCACTCCGCAAGGCTGCGAAACGGGACCGCACGAAGCGCCGGCCGAACACCTGACGTCAGTGCGGCCGGTGGCGCACCGGCATGATGTGAATCGCGTCCGGGTCGATCTCCAGCCATACCGTGCTGCCGACGGCGAGTTGCAGCGCCGCGAAGCTCTGCGTGGCCAGCGTGGCAGTCACTCGCGCCCGCGGAGGATCCGCCAGCTCGACGACGCATTGAGTTACGTCACCCAGCGCCACGGCGTCGTGCAAGCGGCAGCGAAAATGGCACGAGTCCGGGCCGGGATTCGCGGTCAGCGCGAGGCCATGCCCGGGGATGACCCAGGTCACGGCAGCGGCGTCGTCGATGCGACCCTTGTCGATGACCGGGAAAGCAGCACCGCCGGGTTCGCGTCCCCAGGTCAGCCCGCCGCGCGCTGCACCCGGTGCCGTCCGATGGAAGACGCCGTCGAAATGGTTGCGCAACCCGAGCAACCGCGCTACGCGGGCCGAGCGCGGACGCGCCAGCACATCGGCCGGGGTGCCTGACTGCAGGGTGGTCCCGGAATCGAGGATCACCACTCGATCGGCCAGCCGCTGGGCTTCCAGCAAGTCGTGCGTGACCAGCACGATGGGCAGCGCGAGCGTGCGTCTCAGCTCCGCCAGTTCCACGTACAGATCCTGCCTTGTCACGAGATCGACCGCCGAGAACGGCTCGTCGAGCAGCAGCACGCGCGGATCGCGCGCGAGGGCGCGCGCCAGCGCGACCCGCTGCTGCTGTCCGCCTGACAGCCTCGCCGGCCGGCGATCCGCCAGGCCCTCGAGCTTGACGCGCGCAAGCAGTTCGCGCGCGCGTGTGTCCGCATCGGGGCGGCTCACGGCCAGGGCGACGTTCTCCAACGCGGTCAGGTGCGGAAAGAGCGCGTAGTGCTGGAACACCAGCCCGACGCGCCGCTGCTGCGGCGACAGCGAAACACCGGCCGCGGAGTCGAACCAGTCCGTGCCCTCCACCGCGACGCGTCCCTCCGCACAGCGCGCCAGTCCCGCGATGGTGCGCAGAATCGTCGTCTTGCCGCTGCCCGACGGCCCGACGAGCGCGACGAGTTCGCCGGCATCGCAGCCGAACTCGGCGTCCAGCGGGATGGGCGCACCCTGCCGCAGCCGGACCGAAAGTGCGGTCATCAGCGTTCCTGCAGCGCGCGCCTGTGGCGCTGCCCGGTCGCGAAGACGATGGTGAGTGCCACCAGCGCAAAGGCGACGAGCGCCAGCGACATGAAGCTGGCTGCGGCGTTGTCGAAAGCCTGCACGCGGTCGTAGATCGCGATGGACAGCGTCTTCGTCTCGCCTGCGATGCTGCCACCCACCATCAGCACGACGCCAAATTCTCCGAGCGTATGGGCGAAGGTCAGCGCCACGCCAGCGACGATGCCCGGCCACGCCAGCGGAAGTTCGACGCGCAGCAGCGTCTCCCAGTTCGAAAGGCCGGAGACCCACGCGGCTTCGCGCAGGCTCGTCGGGATCGCGGCGAAGGCACGCTGGATCGGCTGCACCATGAACGGAAGGTTGACCAGCAGGCTTGCCAGCAGCAGGCCCTCGAACGTGAAGACAAGGCGCAGGCCGGCAAACCGGGCCAGCCACTGCCCGAGCGGGGAGGTGCCGCCGAACGCCACCAGCAGGTAGAAGCCTACGACCGTTGGCGGAAGCAGCAGCGGCAGCATCAGGGCAGCCTCGACCAGTGGCCGCACGCCTCCCTTGCCCGCCGCCAGGCGACGGCCCAGCCATATCCCGAACGGCAACAGCAGAGCGCAGGTGGCTGCGGCGAGCGCAAGCGAAATTCGTGTCGCTTCCCAGTCCATTCACGCTCCCGGCAGTCCGAAGCCGTATTTTTTCAGAACGGCGCGCGCCGCGGGCTGCTGCAGGTATCGGTAGAACGTCGCGGCCGTGTCGCCGGCGCGTGCGGTCAGGACCATGCGCTGGCGCAGCGGCCGATGCAGCGACTCGGGGAGCTCGACGTACTGGCCGTCCCCCGCCAGTTCAGGAGCCAGCGCCAGCGACAGCGCGACGATGCCCGCCTCGGCATTGCCCGTCGCGACGAACTGCGCTGTCTGCGCAATGTTCTCTCCGAGCACGAGCTTCGGCCGCACCAGGTCCCACATGCCAAGCGACTGCAGCGCCTCCCTGGCCGCCCGCCCATACGGGGCGTGTTCCGGATTGGCGATCGCGAACCGGCGCACGCGCTCCCACCCGGCGCGCACGCCCGCCAGGCCCGGATCGAGCCCGATGGGCGATCCCTTCGGCACATACAGGACGATCCTGCCCATCGCGTAGAGGTCGCCACGGCCCCGCGTGAAGCCGGCGTCGGCCAGCCTGAAGACGAACTCCTCGTCGGCCGACATGAACAGTTCGAATGGCGCGCCCTGCTGGATCTGGCGCGCGAAGTTGCCGGACGAGCCGAAGTTCAGGGCGACCCTGCGTCCAGTGTCCTTCTCGAAGCGCGACGCGATTTCGCTCAGCGCGAACTTCAGGTCGCTCGCAGCCGCGACAAGCGGCGGGCTGCCCTGCGCGCTCGCCTGACTCGCGGCGAAGGCGGGCACCAGCAGGGCCATCGCCAGTACGGCCGATCTCAGCATGCCACCGCCTCCGCGCGTGGAACGCGGGGCAGTTTATCCTATATCTCCCGGAATATAGGATGACGCCCCGCCTGGCGGCGCAACGGCAAGCGACACGTCGCGCCCACGCGCCGCCCGCTACTCGGCGGTGAAGAACCCCTTCATCCGGTCGACGAAGCCCTTGGTCTGCGGCGAGTGCTTGTTGCCGCCTTCCTTCACGCTGGCCTCGAACTCGCGCAGCAGTTTCTTCTGCTTTTCGCTGAGGCGGACCGGCGTTTCCACCACGATGTGGCAGTACAGGTCGCCCGGGTACGACGAGCGCACCCCCTTGATGCCCTTTCCGCGCAGCCGGAAGGTCTTGCCGGCCTGCGTGCCTTCCGGAATCGTGATGCTTGCCTTGCCGCCGAGGGTCGGCACATCGATGTCGCCGCCGAGCGCCGCCGTGGCGAAGCCGATCGGCACTTCGCAATGCAGATCGTCGCCCTCGCGCTGGAACACGTCGTGGCCCGTCAGATGGATCTCGACGTACAGATCTCCCTGCGGCCCGCCGTTCATGCCCGGCTCGCCCTTGCCCGACAGGCGGATGCGCTGCCCTTCGTCGATGCCGGCCGGGATGTTGACCTCCAGCACCTTGTTCTTCTTCACCCGACCGGCGCCGTGGCAGGTGTTGCACGGATCGGCGATCACCGAGCCCGAGCCATGGCAGGTCGGGCACGTCTGCTGGATCGAGAAGAAGCCCTGCGTCATCCGCACGTTGCCGGAGCCACCGCAGGTGCCGCAACGGCTCGCACTGGTGCCGGCCTTTGCGCCTGAGCCGCTGCACGTTTCACACGTGTCCCAGCTCGGCACGCGGATCTCGGTCGAGAAGCCGTTGGCCGCCTGCTCGAGCGTGATCTCCATGCTGTAGCGCAGGTCCGCGCCGCGGTACACGCCGCTGCGCCCGCCGCGCGCGCCGCCGAAGATGTCCCCGAAGATGTCGCCGAAGGCGTCGGCGAAGCCGCCGAACCCCTCCGGGCCGGCGCCACGACCAAAGCCGCCCGCCGAAGGATCGACCCCGGCGTGCCCGAAGCGGTCGTACGCCGCCCGCTTGCTCGCGTCCGACAGGATCTCGTAGGCCTCCTTCGCCTCCTTGAACTTGTCCTCGGATTCCTTGGACTTTTCACCCTGGTTGCGATCCGGGTGATGCTTCATGGCGAGCTTGCGGTACGCCTTCTTGATGTCGTCCTCGGACGCGTTCTTTGCGACGCCGAGCACCTCGTAGTAATCCCGTTTCGCCATGTTCCTTCCATTCCCCCTGGCGCGGAAACGCCGAGGCGGGCGACGCACGAAACGTCGTCCCGGACTCGGCGTGTCAGCCTGCTGGCTGCGAGCCAGCCAGCGAGCTTATCCGCGTTTGACCTCTTTGTAGTCGGCGTCGACCACGTCGTCGTTCTTCGCTTCGCCGCCGCCGCCGGCGGCGGAGGGACCCGCCCCCGCCTGCGCCGCGCCTTCCGCGGCGCCGCCCTGCTGGGCGTACATCTTCTCGCCGAGCTTCTGCGACACGGTCATCAGCGTCGTCGTGCGCGCTTCGATCGCGTCCTTGTCGTCGCCCTTCAGCGCTTCCTCGACGTCCTTCACCGCGGCCTCGATCTTCTCCTTCTCGCCGGCGTCGACCTTGTCGCCGTGCTCTGCCAGCGCCTTGCGGATCTGGTGCACCGAGGCGTCGGCAGTGTTGCGCGCCTGCGCAAGCTCGAAGCGCTTGTGGTCCTCCGCCTTGTTGGCCTCGGCGTCCTTGACCATGCGCTGGATCTCTTCCTCGGTGAGGCCCGAGTTCGCCTTGATCGTGATCTTGTTTTCCTTGCCCGTGGCCTTGTCCTTCGCGCTCACGTGCAGGATGCCGTTGGCGTCGATGTCGAACGTGACCTCGATCTGCGGCATGCCGCGCGGCGCCGGCGGAATGCCCTCGAGATTGAACTCGCCGAGCAGCTTGTTGCCGCTAGCCATCTCGCGTTCACCCTGGTAGGCCTTGATCGTCACCGCCGGCTGATTGTCGTCGGCGGTCGAGAAGGTCTGCGAGAACTTGGTCGGGATGGTCGTGTTCTTCTGGATCATCTTCGTCATCACGCCGCCGAGCGTCTCGATGCCGAGCGACAGCGGGGTAACGTCGAGCAGCAGCACGTCCTTGCGTTCGCCGGTCAGCACCGAGCCCTGGATGGCCGCGCCCACGGCGACCGCCTCGTCCGGGTTGACGTCCTTGCGCGGCTCGCGACCGAAGAACTCCTTCACCTTGTCCTGCACCTTGGGCATGCGCGTCATGCCGCCGACCAGGATCACGTCGTTGATGTCGCTCGCCTTGACGCCCGCGTCCTTGATCGCGATCCGGCACGGCTCGATCGTGCGCTCGATCAGTTCCTCGACCAGCGATTCGAGCTTCGACCGCGTGAGCTTCATGTTCAGGTGCTTCGGACCCGACGCGTCGGCCGTGATGTACGGCAGGTTGATGTCGGTCTGCTGGCTCGACGACAGCTCGATCTTCGCCTTCTCGGCGGCTTCCTTGAGGCGCTGCAGCGCGAGCACGTCCTTCGACAGGTCGACGCCCTGCTCCTTCTTGAACTCGCCGATGATGTAATCGATGATCCTCTGGTCGAAGTCCTCGCCGCCGAGAAACGTGTCGCCGTTGGTCGACAGCACCTCGAACTGCTTCTCGCCTTCGACGTCCGCGATCTCGATGATCGAGATGTCGAACGTGCCGCCGCCGAGGTCGTACACCGCGATCTTGCGGTCGCCCTTGTGGGTCTTGTCGAGACCGAAGGCCAGCGCCGCCGCGGTCGGCTCGTTGATGATCCGCTTGACGTCGAGTCCGGCCACGCGGCCGGCATCCTTCGTGGCCTGCCGCTGCGAGTCGTTGAAATACGCGGGCACCGTGATCACCGCCTCGGTCACCGTCTCGCCGAGATAGTCCTCGGCGGTCTTCTTCATCTTGCGCAGGACCTCGGCGCTGACCTGCGGCGGGGCGATCTGCTTGCCGCGCACCTCGACCCAGGCGTCGCCGTTCGGCGCCTTGACGATCTTGTAGGGCATCAGGTTGATGTCCTTCTGCACTTCCTTCTCTTCGAAGCGCCGGCCGATCAGCCGCTTGACCGCGTACAGCGTGTTCTTCGGGTTGGTGACCGCCTGCCGTTTCGCCGACGCGCCGACGAGGATCTCGCCGTCTTCCTGGTACGCGACGATCGACGGCGTGGTGCGACCGCCCTCGCTGTTCTCGATGACCTTGATCTGCCCGCCTTCCATGACGGCGACGCACGAGTTGGTCGTGCCGAGGTCGATGCCGATGATCTTTGCCATTTCTAGTCCCTGTGTTTTCTGCCTGTCTGTGCCAGAACTGCCTGCCGCTTATGTGCGGTGCCCGTGATCGACTTCAAGACTGCGCGACGGTGACCAGCGCCGGACGCAGCACCCGATCGGCGATCGTCCAGCCCTTCTGCAGCACCGCCACGACGTGATTCGGCGCAACGCCTTCCGGCGCCGGCACCATCGAAATCGCCTGGTGGCGGTGCGGATCGAACTTCTCCCCCACCGGATTGATTTCCTTCAGGTTGCCCTTGTCGAACGCGGCCTTCAGCTGCTTCAGGGTCAGGTCGACCCCGGCCCGCATTGCGTCAGGCGTGGCATTCGTCGTTTCGAGAGCCTTTTCGAGCGAATCGATGACGGGCACCAGGCTCTCGGCGAAGGACTCGACCGCGAACTTGTGGGCCTTGGCGACGTCCTCCTGCGCGCGCCGGCGGGCGTTGTCCGCCTCGGCCTTGGCCCGCAGGTACAGGTCATAGTGCTCGCTGGCCTTGCCGAGGGCTTCCTGCAGTTCCTTCTCGACATCGACGACTGAGGCAGATTCGAGGGCCCGTGGCTGTTCCGCCTCGAAAGCCTCGCTGGGGGTGGCCGGCTGGAGCGCCGCTCCCTCTTGTTCCTGCATCGGTTTCCTCCCGCTTTTTGCTTGTGCTTCAAGGGTTTAGGGGGATGTTGGGCCGGCCATGAGGTTTTTCAAGGGAATCCAGCCGCGGAATGGGCGGAATCGGTCCCGCTTCGCTGCTCGCCCGATCGAATTCACCGGAACGCGTGATCGGATGGCCTATCCGGACCCGGCCGTTCCCCGTACAAAACGAACCGGAACGTGGAGCACGATGTGACGACAGCAACGCCGCCGAATCCGGCCGACGACCGCCCGGAGGCGGGCATCATGGACGGGCAGGCCCCGATCGCCCTGATCGGGCTGCTGGCCATCGGGGTGATCCTCGCGATCAACTTCATGGCGCGGCCGCATTCGTCCGCGGTCGACTCGCGCCTGCAGAGCGCGCCGGCCTGCCGGCACTGCGGGACCATCGTCGCCGTGCGCCGCTCCTCCCATTCGGTGCCCGTCTACTTCGTCGACGTCCGGATGCCCGACGGCTCGGTGAAGACCCTGCGCGAGCAGGATGCCGGCTACAGCGTCGGCGACGTGGTCGAAGTCAACGGCGCGGCACTGACCCAGCGCGACGTGTTCTAGTCGGACGCACCGCCCAGCAGCGCCTGTGCCCGGCTGCGCGCCGCCTCGGCCGCGCGCTGCTCGGCGTGGCCCCGCGCGATGTCCCAACCCCGCAGGTGACGCTCGGCGAGCGCCGTCAGCGCATGGATGAACGCCGGCGACCCGTTCAGGCACGGGATGTACCGGTACTCCCTGCCCCCGGCCGACATGAATTCCTGCTTGCCCTCGATCGCGATTTCCTCGAGCGTCTCGAGGCAGTCCGCCGGGAATCCCGGACACATCACGTCGACGCGGGCCACTCCCTGCCGCGCGAGCGCATGCAGCGTCGGCGCCGTGTACGGCTGCAGCCACTCGGCCTTCCCGAAACGCGACTGGAAGGTCACGACGTAGTCGTCCTTGCCCAGGCCCAGCGATTCGGCCAGCAGCCGCCCGGTCTTCTGGCATTCGCAGTGATACGGGTCGCCCAGGAGCAGGGTCCGCTTCGGCACGCCATGGAAGCTCATCACCAGCTTGCCGCCCGCATCCTGCGCCCGGCCGAACGCCTTCCAGTGGGCGAGGACCGACTGCTTCAGGGCCTCGATATACCCGGAGTCGTCGTGGAAGTGCTTCACCCAGCGCACTTCCGGCACATTGCGGGTCCGCCTCAGGATGTCGAATACGGCATCGAGAACGGAGGCCGTGGTCGTCGCGGAATACTGCGGATACATCGGGATGATCAGCAGCCGCTCCGTGTGCTGCCGTTGCAGTTCCGCCAGCACCTCGGCGATCGAAGGCCGCCCGTAGCGCATCGCCAGCGCCACGGTCGCATCCAGTCCTTGCTCGCCAATGTAGCCGCGCAGCAATGTCGCCTGCTCAACGGAGTGGACCATCAGCGGCGAACCGCGCTCGGTCCAGATCGATGCGTACTTGGCCGCCGACTTTCGGGGACGGACGGTGAGGATCACGCCGTTCAGGATCAGCCACCAGACCGCACGCGGGATTTCCACGACACGCGGGTCCGACAGGAACTCCTTCAGGTAACGACGGACGGCGGACGGCTCGGGAGCGTCGGGGGTACCGAGGTTGACCAGCAGCACCGCGGTCTTCGGCACCGTACCGTGGACGAACGGCGGCTCTGTGGAAAAGGGCATGTTTTCGGGAGCTTCTCTGGGGATTCGGGTCGGATTGCGCCGCCACATTGTATGTAGGGGGCTGCGTCAGACTGTCTCATCATCCGGATGGACGATCGGCGCAACAGTGTCCGCTCACGTAGTCGCCCCCTAATATCGGTACCGGGCGCGGGAAATAATCCCACGCCGCAGAGTACCGGTGGCTCGATTGGCAGGCAAACAACCTACAGACCGCGACGTGAGCGACGACACCCAGGCCGGGGTTACACGCGCCGACGTTCTCCTCGAGGAGAGCCTGTCGATGCTGGCGCCGTTGATCCGCCTGCTCGTGTCGCAGGGGGTTACCTATCCCCAGTTCACGACGGCGCTGAAACTGTCGTTCCTGCGCGCCGCCCATACGGAGCTCACGGCGTCCGGCAAGCGCGTCAGCGACTCCGCCATCAGCCTGCTGTCCGGCGTGCACCGCAAGGACGTGCGGGCACTGACGGCCGACGGACAACTGGGATCGCACCCCGTCGACCGCGCGCTGTCCGTGGCCGACGAAGTGTTCACGCGCTGGGTCAGCGACCCCAACTACCTCGCGGCAGATGGCCTGCCGAAGATGTTGCCGCTGCGCAGCCGGACGGAAGACGAGGTCTCGTTCGATTCGCTGGCGCAGTCGGTGTCGCGCGACTTCCACAGCCGGGCGATCCTCGACGAGATGACCCGCCTTGGCGTCGCCGAGGCCGCCGGCGAGTTCGTGCGACTGCGCGCCGAGCGGTTCGTGCCGGACGCCGGGTTCGCCGAGACCCTGTCCTATGTCAGCCGCAACGTGTACGACCACCTCGGCGCCGTGGAAGGCAACATGAAGGCGATCAACGCCGGCGCACGTTCGCCGTTCCTGGAGCAGAGCGTGTTTGCCGACGGCCTGAGCGAGGAGTCGGTGCGCGAATTGCAGGAACTGTCCCGCCGTATCTGGGAGTCTGCGCTGCGCCGCATGTACGCATTGGCGACCGATCGTCTGCAGAACGATCAGCGCAAGGGCGACGACCAGGCGATGCGGATGCGGTTCGGCGTGTACTTCTTCTCGGAGCCGGACTCACCCTTGACCAGCAGCAACGACCTGCCTGTCGCGGACGGCAAGGAAACGCCATGAACGTCCTCGCGCGCTCTTTCGCCCTCGCTCTGCTACTCGCCCTGGCCGGCTGCGGCGGCGGCATGCAGGCAGGCGTGGGCAGTGGCGGCAGCGGAGCCCCGCTGTCGGTAGGGCTCGGGACCGTGACCGGCTTCGGCAGCATCATCGTCAACGGCGAGCGTTACGACGAGACCAGCGCGCAGGTCCTGGTCGATGAGCGGCCGGACCGCGGAACCCCTGCCACGGTCGCCGCGATCCGGCTTGGAATGCGCGTCGAGTTGCAGCACCGCAACCTGGTGGTCTCGACCGCCATCGCGGGCGCGGAACTCGTCGGTCCCGTGTCGTCAGTGTTGGGCTCGAGCTTCATCGCGCTCGGACAGACGGTCCAGGTGAACTCGGACCCGGCGCGACAGACCGTGTTCGATGGCTTCAACGCCCTGGCCGAGCTCGCCGGCGGCGCCATCGTCGAAGTACACGGCGACCGCAACGATGCGGGCGACATCCTGGCGACCCGGGTCGAGCTGAAGCCGTCCGGCCTGAACCTCACGCGTGTCGCGGGAACCGCCAGCAACGTCAACGGGCGCAGCTTCTCCATCGGTACCCTGGCCATCGACGGCTCGGCTGCTTCGTTCGTGCCCGGCGGCGCCGTCGTGGCGAGCGGCCAGCGGGTGGTGGCCTGGACCGATGCCCCGTACGCCGGGGGAGCGCTCGTTGCCAAGGTCGTGCGCGTCGGCGCCCCGACGATCGTGAACAATGCCGCGGTCGTACTCGACGGGCCGGTCGGGAACTTCCAGTCGGCGGCGAGCTTCCGCGTGAGCGGAGTGCCCGTGGACGCCGGCGGCGCCGCGTTCGTTGGCGGCCCGGCGGCGGAACTCGCGAACGGGCGCGCCGTGCGGGTGCGCGGAACGTTCGGCAGCAGCACGCTGCGGGCGACTTCGGTCGAATTCCTCGGCGCCACGCAGGTCCAGCTGACCGGGCCCATCAACGACTTCGTCGATCTCAATACCGCGTTCCGCATCCGCAACGCGCTGGCGCGGGTGACGCCGCAGACCACGTACGCCGGAGGCACCGCCGCGAACCTCGGCAGCGGGGTGCTGGCGCGGGTGACCGGCGGCATCGTCGACGGTGTGGTCAACGCGGCTACCGTGGAGTTCCTGCCACTGACGGCGGGCGCGCAGCGCGTCGCCTTTGGCTCGGTCAGCGCACCACCGGGCACGGTCGCCGGCGACGGCAGCTTCACGGTGCAGCTGGATGGCATCGCGGTCGAGGTGCGGGCCACGACCGCGACGTCCTACAAGAACGGCAGCGCGACCGACATTGCGCCGGGACGGCAACTGAAGGTGAAGGGCAGTCTGCATGGCGGGCAGTTCCTCGCCGACGAGATCCAGTTCATGGACAATCCGGCCAGCCCGCCGACGCTGGAGATCGCGGGCATCGTGAGCAACGTGCAGACGAGCTCGGCGACCATCAACGGCCGGGGTCTGCAACTCGCGGGATCGACCGTGTACACGCTGAACGGCGCCGCGGCGAGCAGCGCGAGCCTGAAGAACGGCGCCAAGGTGGAGATCCTCGCCAGCCGCGTCGCGGGCGCGCTGACCGCCCAGGCCGTCGACATCAAGCCGGAGGACAACAGCACTGGCAGCGTGCGCGGCCTGGTCAGCGGCCGCGCGCCGCCGGACGCGGTCGTGTTCCTGGTGGGTTCGCAGCGCGTGAGCGTCGCGGGCAATCCGCGCGTCGTTCCGGCGAGCAGGTCGCTGGCGGATGCCGTGAACGGCTCCGATCTCGAGGTCGAGGGCGCCGTGGCCGATGGCGTCCTGAACGCGACGCGGATCCGGTTCAAGTAGGCGCGCCCGCCGCGCGCAGAACGACGGCCGGTCCCGACCGGCCGTTTCTCTACTGGGACTGCGAAAGCACGTTCGACAGCAGCCTGGCCGTGATGTCGACGATCGGAATCACGCGTTCGTACGCCATCCGGGTGGGACCGATGACCCCCAGGGTCCCGATCACCTTGCCGTCCACCGAATAGGGGGCGACGACCATGCTCATGTCGTCGACCGGCACGAGCTGGGACTCGCCGCCGATGTAGATCTGCACCCCGTGCGCGTTGATGGCCGTATCGAGCAGCTGCATCAGGCGCGTGCGGTGGTCGAACAGGTCGAACAGGCGGCGCAGCTTGTCCATGTCGGTGGCAAGACCAGACACCCCGAACAGGTTGCGCTCGCCGGAAATCACCACCGGCTCGGACTCCTCGGCGGCCTGGCTGCCGGCGGCGAGCGCCGCTTCCATCAGCCGCGAGATGTCCTCGCTCAGCCGCTGCAGCTCGCCGTGCAGGCGCTGGCGCACCTCGCCGAACGAGCGGCCGGCGAACTGCTCGTTCAGGATGTTGGCGGCCTCGACCAGTTGCGACGGGGCGTAGGCCGTTTCCAGCACCAGCACCCGGTTCTGCACGTCGCCTTCCGGCGTCACGATGATCAGCAGCACGCGCTTGTCGGAAAGCCGGACGAACTCGACGTGCCGGAACGCGGAAGAGCGCCGCGGCGTCAGCACGACGCCGGCGAACTGCGACAGGCGCGACAGCAGTTGCGCGGCGTTCTGCATGGCGCGCGCCGGA
>Ga0316188_10000349_pt1 | contig 19182 bp, 16 predicted proteins | sample Phiworburrow1_MG_FD_204933 | JGI IMG/M metagenome (GOLD analysis project Ga0316188, IMG submission 204933) | Coastal sediment microbial communities from Maine, United States - Phippsburg worm burrow 1 | ecosystem: Environmental > Aquatic > Marine > Coastal > Sediment | place: USA: Maine... | reverse complement strand
GGCCAAGGACTACGTAGTCATGAGCATGAAAGACGGCTCGCTGAAGATGAGCTGCGGCGACCCCGACCACCCGAACAACTGGCCGCGCAACCTGTTCGTCTGGCGCTCGAACCTGCTGGGCTCCAGTGGCAAGGGCCACGAGTACTTCCTGAAGCACCTGCTGGGCACGAGCAACGGCGTGCAAGGGAAGGACCTGGGCAAGGAAGAGGCCAAGCCCACCGAAGTCGTGTGGCACGACCAGGCTCCCGAAGGCAAGCTCGACCTGCTGGTGACCTTGGATTTCCGCATGAGCACGACCTGTCTTTACAGCGACATCGTGCTGCCCACCGCCACCTGGTACGAGAAGAACGACCTCAACACCAGCGACATGCACCCCTTCATCCACCCGCTGTCCACAGCGGTGGATCCGGCCTGGCAGTCGCGCAGCGACTGGGAGATCTACAAGGGCTTCGCAAAGAAATACAGCGAAGTCTGCGTCGGACATCTGGGCGTGGAAAAGGAAGTCGTGCTCACGCCGCTGATGCACGACAGCCCCGGCGAGCTGGGCCAGCCCTTCGAGGTGCGCGACTGGAAGCGTGGCGAGTGCGAGCTGATCCCCGGCAAGACCGCGCCGCAGGTGATGGTGGTCGAGCGTGACTACCCGAACGTGTTCAAGCGCTTCACCGCGCTCGGCCCCTTGATGAACAAGGTCGGCAACGGCGGCAAGGGCATCGCCTGGAACACGCAGACCGAGGTCAAGCAGCTTGGCGAGCTCAACGGCAACACGCGCGACGAGGGCGTGACCAAGGGCATGCCGAAGATCGACACCGACATCGACGCCTGCGAAGTCATCCTGCAACTGGCGCCCGAGACCAACGGCCATGTCTCGGTCAAGGCCTGGGAGGCACTGAGCAAGATCACCGGCCGCGACCACACCCACCTGGCGCTGCATCGCGAGGACGAGAAGATCCGCTTCCGCGACATCCAGGCGCAGCCGCGCAAGATCATCAGCTCGCCCACCTGGAGCGGCATCGAGAGCGAGACAGTGTCCTACAACGCCGGCTACACCAACGTGCACGAGCTGATCCCCTGGCGCACGCTCACCGGCCGGCAGCAGTTCTACCAGGACCACCCGTGGATGATCGCCTTCGGCGAGGCTCTAAGCAGCTATCGCCCGCCGGTGGACCTGAAAACCACCGCAGGCATCCACAACCTGCGCAGCAACGGCAACAAGGAGATCTTGCTCAACTTCATCACGCCGCACCAGAAGTGGGGCATCCACAGCACCTACACCGACAACCTGATGATGCTCACGCTCAGCCGCGGCGGGCCAATCATCTGGCTGAGCGAAGTGGACGCCAAGAGCGCGGGCATCGTCGACAACGACTGGGTCGAGCTGTTCAACATCAACGGCGCCATCGCGGCGCGCGCGGTGGTCAGCCAGCGCGTGAACCCCGGCATGGTGATGATGTACCACGCGCAGGAGAAGATCGTGAACACTCCGGGTGCCGAGATCACCGGCGTGCGCGGTGGCATCCACAACTCGGTGACACGCATCGTGCTGAAGCCCACGCACATGATCGGCGGCTACGCGCAGCTGAGCTATGGCTTCAACTACTACGGAACCATCGGCACCAACCGCGACGAGTTCGTCGTGGTGCGCAAGATGAACAAGATCGACTGGCTGGACACGCCGGTCGGCGAGGAGCGCGTGGCACTCGTGCAAGCCCAAGGAGAAAACGCATGAAGGTCAGAGCACAGATCGGCATGGTGCTGAACCTGGACAAGTGCATCGGCTGCCACACCTGTTCGGTCACCTGCAAGAACGTCTGGACCAGCCGACCGGGCATGGAATACGCCTGGTTCAACAACGTCGAGACCAAGCCCGGCATCGGCTATCCCAAGGAGTGGGAGAACCAGGACAAGTGGAACGGCGGCTGGGTGCGCAAGGCCAATGGCAGCATCGAGCCGCGCCAGGGCGGCAAGTGGAAGCTGCTGATGAAGATCTTCGCCAACCCCAACCTGCCGCAGATCGACGACTACTACGAGCCCTTCACCTTCGACTACGACCACCTGCAAAGCGCGCCGGAGATGAAGGCCAGCCCGACCGCCCGGCCGCGCAGCCTGATCACCGGCCAGCAGATGGACAAGATCGTCTGGGGCCCGAACTGGGAGGAGATCCTCGGCGGCGAGTTCAGCAAGCGCAGCGTGGACAGCAACCTGGACAGCTTCGACGCGGCGCAGAAGGCCATGGTCGGCGAGTTCGAAAACACCTTCATGATGTACCTGCCGCGGCTGTGCGAGCACTGCCTGAACCCGGCCTGTGTGGCAAGCTGCCCCAGCGGCAGCATCTACAAGCGCGAGGAAGACGGCATCGTGCTGATCGACCAGGACAAGTGCCGCGGCTGGCGCATGTGCGTGTCGGGCTGCCCGTACAAGAAGATCTACTACAACTGGAAGAGCGGCAAGGCCGAGAAGTGCATCTTCTGCTACCCGCGCATCGAGGCCGGCCAGCCGACGGTGTGCAGCGAGACCTGCGTCGGCCGCATCCGCTACCTGGGTGTGCTGCTCTACGACGCCGACCGCATCCAGGAAGCGGCCAGCGTCGAGCGCGACCGCGACCTGTACCAGGCGCAGTGCGACATCTTCCTCGACCCGAACGATCCGAAGGTGATCGCCCAGGCCCGCGCCGACGGCATCCCCGAGGCGTGGCTGGAGGGCGCCCGCAAGAGCCCGGTGTGGAAGATGGCGATGGAGTGGAAGGTCGCCCTGCCGCTACACCCCGAGTACCGCACGCTTCCGATGGTCTGGTACGTGCCGCCGCTGTCGCCGATCTCGGCCGCGGCCAACGCCGGGCAGCTGGGCAACAACGGGCAGATCCCCGACGTCAAGCAGCTGCGCATCCCGGTGGCCTACCTGGCCAACCTGCTCACCGCCGGCGATACCGCGCCAGTGGAGCGCGCGCTGGAACGGATGCTGGCGATGCGCGCCTACCAACGCGACAAGCATGTCGACGGCAAGACCAACCTCGAGGTGCTGAAGCAGGTGTCCTTGAGCGAGGCGCAGGTCGAGGACATGTACCACGTGATGGCGATCGCCAACTACGAGGACCGCTTCGTCATACCCAGCACGCACCGCGAGTACGCTGAGAACGCCTTCAACGTGCGCGGCGGGTGCGGTTTCAGCTTCGGCAACGGGTGCTCGGAAGGCGTGGGCGAGACCAGCCTGTTCGGCAGCGAGAAGAAGCGCACCATCCCGATCAAGGCGGAGGTCTGAGCATGTTTGCCACCAAGACCCCCAGATCCATGAGCCTGACGCTGCGCGTGCTGGCGCGGCTGCTCGGCTACCCCGACGCCGCACTGCGCGAGCATCTGGATGAATTGCGTCAGGCCTTGCACGACGAAGCGGCCATTGCGCCGGCGCGGCTGGCCGAGATCGGCGCGCTGATCGACGGCATCGCAGCGCAGAGCCCCATCGATGCCGAGGCCGACTACGTGCAGCTCTTCGACAGTGGCCGGCGCACCAGCCTGCACCTGTTCGAGCATGTGCACGGCGATTCACGCGACCGCGGCCCGGCGATGATCGACCTGGCACAGACCTTCGAGGCCGCCGGCCTCTATCTGGCTGAAGGCGAGATGCCCGACCACCTGCCGGTAGTGCTGGAGTACGCGTCGACCCAGCCGCCGGCCGCAGCGCGTGCCTTCCTGAGCGAGATGACACACATCTTCAACGTCATCTTCAGCGCGCTCGACAAACGCGGCAGCCGCTACGCCAGCGCACTCGGCGCCTTGATAGAGCTCGCCGGCGAAACCGCGCAAGCAGTGAAGGTGCCCGACGAAGAACCCATCGACCAGAGCTGGGCCGAGCCCGAGGCCTTCGACGGCTGCTCGTCGGCCGGCCAGGCCCGCCCCGGCCAGCCCCAACCCATCCAGATCGTCCGGCCCGTTGCGGGTCACGCAGCCGCCACAGGAGCGCGCCCATGAATGCCTTCAGCACCTACTTGCACAACTTCGCCTTCAACGTCTACCCGTACATCTGCCTGGGCGTGTTCTTCATGGGCAGCCTGGCGCGCTTCGACCGCGACCAGTACACCTGGAAGAGCGATTCGTCGCAGCTGCTGCGCGCCGGCCAGCTGCGCTGGGGCAGCAACCTGTTCCACTTCGGCATCCTGTTCCTGTTTCTCGGCCACCTGTTCGGGCAGCTCACGCCGCACTGGCTGTACGAGCCCTTCATCAGCGCACCGCAGAAACAGTTCGTGGCCATCGTCGCCGGCGGCATCGCCGGAGCGATCTGCTTCGTCGGGCTGACGCTGCTGCTGCACCGGCGCATCTCCGACCCGCGCATCCGCCTGACCAGCCACCGCACCGACCTGGCGATCCTGATCATCCTGTGGGTGCAGCTGGTCATCGGCCTGGTGACGTTGCCCTACTCGTGGGGCCACCGCGAAGAGGCGACGACGATGATCGTGCTGGCCAATTACCTGCAGGGCATTGCCACCTTGCGTCCCGACGCGTCCGTGCTGGTGGGCATCAGCTGGCCCTACCTGATGCACATGCTGCTGGGCATGACGATCTTCCTGCTCTTCCCCTTCAGCCGGCTGGTGCATGTATGGAGCGGCTTTGCTACCGTCGCCTTCCTGTTCCGCTCGCCCCAGGTGGTGCGCTCGCGCCGGCTGAACCTGCCGGCCGGCCACAACACGCCGCCGGCGCGCGGCTGAGGTGCGCACGATGAACACTTCCGTGCGCTTCGACGCCCTAGCCCGGGTCAACAGCGTGCCGCTGCACGCCGAGCTCGAGGCACTCGACACGGAGACGCTGCGCCAGCGCGCCTGCACCGAGCTGTTGCGGCAGGAGGCGATGCGTTGCGGACTGCTGAGCGCGGACGACGCACCCGGGCTCGACGGTGCCACCAGCGAAGCCGCCGGCACGGCGATCGAAGCGCTGCTCGAACGCGAGCTGGTGTTGCCCGAGCCTTCGGAGCAAGCCTGCCGCCGCCACTTCGAGGCGCACCCCGAGCGCTACCGCAGTGGCGACCGCGCCCAGGTGCGCCACGTACTGTTCGCGGTGACGCCTGGCGTCGACGTGCGCCGGCTGCGCGACCGTGCCGAGAGCCTGCTGATAGAACTGCGCTGCCACCGCGATGGCGAGGCCGACCGCTTTCCGGCGCTGGCCGCGGAGCTGTCGAACTGCCCCTCGGCCCAACAGGGCGGCGATCTGGGCTGGCTGGGGCGCGAGGACTGCGCCCCCGAATTCGCACGCGAGCTGTTCGCCGGCCCCGAGATCGGCGTGCTGCCGCGGCTGGTGCACAGCCGCTTCGGGTTGCACGTGGTCGAGGTGCGCTCGCGCGAGACCGGTCAGTCCCCGGCTTTCGAGGCGATGCGCGGCGCCGTCGTGCTGGCGCTGCGCCAGCAGAACTTCGTCAGTGCTCTGCGCCAGTACCTGCAGTTGCTGGCAGGCCAAGCGCGCATCGAGGGCGTGGACCTCGACAGCGCCGACACACCGTTGGTGCAGTGAGGCGACCCCCGGCATGAGCGCCGTCCCTGGCATCGAAAGCTTCGACGACCTGCTGCGTGCCGCACGCGCGCAAAGCCAGCCGCAGCAGCTGCTGTTCGTCTTCGCCGGCGCCGAGCTGCCGGCCGGTGCCAGTGCCGCGCAGCGCGCCGCCTTCGAGGCCGGCGACGGCGGCGAGCTGGCGCCGCTGATGTGCGTGGACAAGGCAGCCGGGCAACTGCACAGCTTCGAGGCGCTGGCCGAAGAAGCCGCACGCGCCGGCCCGCCCTGGGCCGTCGTCTTCAGCGCCGCGCTGTCCGGGCGCGATGGCCGGCCGCCGAGTGCCGCCGATACCGACGCCGCGCTGCAGCACATGGTCGAGGCCATCAAGGCCGGACGGCTCGACGGCTTCCTGCCCTTCGGCCGCGACGGCCTGCCGCTGCGCTTTGCCTGAGGTGCGGCAGCATGCCCGACGAACTGCTGCAGCGACTGCGTCGCTTTCACGATCACACGTTTCCCGGGGTGCAGGACACCTTCGAGAATCTGGTCAAGGAAGGGCAGCATCCGACGATCCTGTTCATCGGCTGCTCCGATTCACGCCTGGTGCCCTATCTGCTCACCGGCACCGGGCCGGGCGAGCTGTTCCTGGTGCGCAACGTCGGCGCCTTCGTGCCGCCGCACGATGGCTCTGCGGGCTACCACGGCACCGCGGCTGCCATCGAGTTCGCGGTGCTGAACCTGAAGGTGGCGCGCATCGTCGTTTGTGGCCACAGCCACTGTGGCGGCATTCGCGCTCTGTACGAAGGCGTGCCTCCGCAGGCCACCAACCTGGCGGCGTGGCTGGAGTTGGGGCGCGAGGCGGTGCTGCCGGTACAGCTGTCGCCCGAAGCATTGCGCCGCACCGAGCAGCGCGCGGTGGTGCTGCAGCTCGAGCGGCTGATGGGTTACCCGATGGTGCGCGAGCAGGTCGAAGCTGGCGCGTTGACGCTGCACGGTTGGCACTACGTGATCGAGGATGGCGAGGTGCATGTCTTCGACGTGCGCAGCGGCAGTTTCGTGGCCGCGTCGCTGGCGGAGCACAGCGGCACGGGTCCCTACCTGCAGCCTGACGAAGACGACGGAGGCTGAGAGGCGGGCCGCGGCGCCGACCGTGCCAGTCCCGGCGCCAGCCATCACGGTCAGCGGGCGTTTATCGCTAACATGCCTGCTCCAGGTGCCGCCTCACCGCGGCGGCCTTCCTTTAGGCTTGAGAACAGGAGCGACACATGTCCAGCGTGGGCTATCACGAACCGATCGAGGAACTCTCCGACGCGACGCGCGACATGCATCGCGCCATCGTGTCCCTGATGGAGGAGCTCGAGGCCGTCGACTGGTACAACCAGCGCGCCGATGCCTGCAAGGACGCGGAGCTGAAGGCGATCCTCGAGCACAACCGCGACGAGGAGAAGGAGCACGCCGCGATGGTGCTGGAGTGGATCCGCCGCAAGGACCCGCGCTTCTCAAAGGAACTGAAGGACTATCTCTTCACGAAGAAGCCGATCGCCCACAAGTAGCGCGGCGCGCAAGCCATGCTGTTGCTGTGGTTGACGGGCCTTGGCGCGGTGGCGCTGCTGGCAGGCTTGGCGTGGTACCTGGCGCCGCTGCAGCCGGGCGTCGTCGCGCTACAGTTGGCCTTCACGCCACACTCCTTCGGCCGCATCGTGCACGGTTGGCCCGCCGAACACCTGCAGCGCTATCTGACGCACCTGCCGGTGGACGGCCTGCTGCTGCTCAGCTATGGCGCGTTCGGCTACCTGCTGGCCACGCGCACTGCGCTGTTCGCGCGTTACGCCTTGCCCGTTCAGCGCATCGCGCGCTGGCTGCTGCCGCTGGCCGCGTTATTCGACGCGGTGGAAAACCTGTTCCACGCCTGGCTGGCCTCGGCACCGCGGTTCGGCGTGCCCTGGGCCTATGCGTTGTCGGCCACCAGCGCCAGCCTGAAATGGCTGTTGCTGCTAGCCTTCGCCGGCCTGACCAGCCTGGCGCTGGCGCGCATCGGACACACCGGCACATGATCAGCATCCGCGAGATCGACCATCTGGTGCTGCGTGTGCGCGACCTGCCGCGCATGCTGAGCTTCTATGTCGATGTGCTCGGCTGCAAGGTCGAGCGCCGGCTCGACGACCTCGGCCTGGTGCAGCTGCGCGCCGGCCGTTCGCTGATCGACCTGGTGCCAGTGGACGGCGAGCTCGGCCGCGCCGGGGGTGCCGCACCCGGCGCGCAGGGCCGCAACCTCGACCACTTCTGCCTGCGCGTCGAGCCCTTCGACGCGGCGACGCTGCGCGAACACCTGCTCGCGCACGGCATCGACATGGGCGAGCTGCGCACGCGTTACGGCGCCGAAGGCAACGGCCCGTCTATCTACCTGGACGACCCCGAAGGCAACGTCGTCGAGCTCAAGGGCCCGCCTGCGCCCTAGCTTCGGCCGCACCGGGCCGCTGCCGGCATTCGTCGAACACGCGCGCGGTGCAGCGAGCACAGATGTCATCGTCGAGCTGCGGCACGATCGTCGCGATCGCCTCGCGCTTGCTGTCGAAGATGTGACCGGGGCCGAGCCTGTCAGTGAAGCCGCTGCGCTTCCACACCTGCAGCACCTGCGGTCGCGGGCGGTGGAAGTAAAGCTGGCCACCCATCGCGCTGCGGCGCAGCCGTTCGGCTTCCCACATGTCGGCGCCGGCCAGGTCGATCGTGGTCATGCCCTTGGTCATGACCATCAGATGCTTCGCCGCCTGCGGCTGGGTGCGCAGCATGTGCAGGTGCTCGGCCACATGCGCCACTGCGCCAAAGTACACCGAGCCTTCCATGCGCAGCAGCTTCAACTGCGGGCATTCGGGCAGCGTGCCGGCGGGCACACCGTCGATGATGACGAAGGGCCGGCGCTCGTCCTCGTCGAAGCGCGTGTCGAAGCCCATAGTGCGCAGCGAGGGCCGCGCACTGCGGTAGAGATAGGTCACCAGCGACGCGGTGACGCCGCCGAGCACCGCCGCTTCGAGCGAGAAGGTCAGCGTGGCCACGAAAGTACCCAGCGCGATGGCGGCTTCGGTGCGATCCAGATGCAGCACGCGGCGCCACTGCGCCGGATCGATCAAGCCCCAGGCTACCACCAGCAGCAGCCCGGCGATCGCGCCCACCGAGATGTGCGCCAGCACCGGCGCGGCCAGCACCAGCAGCACGATCACCATCAGGGCAGAGAACACTGCGGCCAGTGGGGTGCGCGCCCCGCTCTGCTCGCTCATCGCAGTGCGGTTGATCGAGCCCGACGAGACCATGCAGGAGAACATCGCGCCGGCGATATTCGACAGCCCCTGGCCCAGGCATTCGCGGTTCGGGTCGAAGGGCTCGCCCAGGCGGTTGGCCACGGTGCGGCCCAGCGAGATGGTCTGGCCCAGCGCGACGATCGCCAGCGCGAAGGCGATGCCGCCGAGCTTGCGCAGTTGCGCCCAATCGACCGAGGGCGCATCCAGCTTCGGCAGCGCCTGCGGCAGCGTGCCGACGGTGGCCGTCTGCCAGCCGTAGTAGGCCAGTGAATAGGCCGCCACGCTGCCGACCACCAGCGCGATCAGCAGGTGCTGACCGGCCGCGACGTGGCGGCGCACCAGCACGGCCACGGCCACGGTCAGCGCACCGACGCCGAACTCCGGCCAGCTGTGGGCCAGGTCGCGCCCGGCATGCGCGCCAATCAGCACCGCCGCGCCGGTCATGAAGCCGAGCATCACGGTGGGCGAGATGAAGTTGGTGATCGCACCCAGGCGCAGCAGGCCCAGGCTGGCCTGCAGCACGCCAACCGTCAGAGTGACGGCCACCGCCAGCAGCGGGTAGGCCGGGTTGTCCACCGCGGCCAGTGGCGCCAGCATGCTGGCCAGCGCCAGCGAGATGGCGTTGGTCGGGCCCGACACCATCAGCCGGCTCGAGCCGGCCAGCGCCGCCACGATGCACGGCACGATGCTGGTGTACAGCCCCCAGGCCGGCGGCAGGCCGGCCAGTGCCGCAAAGGCGATGCCCTGCGGCAGCACGATCAGCGCGCCGATCAGCCCGGCCTGCGCGTCGCTGCGCAGCGTCGCGCGGTTGACCATCCATACCCAGGGGCCGAAGGCGCTTGCCGCCGGGGCACGCCATTGTGTCGCCAAGCGGCTCAGGTCCATCGGCGGCAGCGCCGATCGTGCGGCGCAGTGAGGCAGGAGTGACGGGGAAGCAGTCGCACGGAGGAAAGCATCGACGGCCGGTGACGGCGTAACGTGTTCATGCCATTGTGAACCCGCGCCGGGCGCTTTAGCGGCGTACGCGGCCGGCGATCAGTGCGACGATCTCGTCGAGCGTGTCGTGGCGCAGCCCGGGGCCCGGGTCGATGGCCTGGCAGCGACCGTAGAAGCCACTCAGGTCCAGCCCGACACCGACGCCGAGCACCTGCACCACGCCTTCGGCATCGTGCCGCTGCAGCACCTGCAGCAGGTGCTGGGCGAGGTAGCCGTCGTCGTTGGCCTGCATCGTGGCGCTGTCCATCGGGCAGCCGTCGGAGAACACTATCAGCAGCCGCCGCGCGGCGTCGCGCCGCGTCAGCCGAGCTACTGCCCAGTCCACCGCCTCGCCGTCCAGCCCCTCGCGGAACAGTTCGGACTTGAACAGCGCGGCGATCGCCGGCCGCGCGCGGCGCCAGGCGGTGTTGGCGTCCTTGAACACGAGGTGGCAGCGCTCGTTCAGCCGCCCCGGGTGGCGCGGCCGGCCGGCACGCATCCAGTCGCGCGCGGCGCGCCCTCCATGCCAGGCGCCGGTGCTGAAACCCAGCACCTCGCTGTCCACACCGGCCATCTCGAGCGCGCGCGAAAACAGGTCAACCAGCATCGCCACCGCATCGATGTGCCGTCTCATCGAGCCCGAACAATCGATTAGCAGGCCCACCACCACATCGCCCCCCGGATCGATGCGCTCGGCGCGGAACAGCCGCCGCTCGGCCGGCGTGCTGATCAGCTGCGCCAGACGCGCGCCGTCGATGCGCCCGTCCTCGCGCGAGCCCTCCCAGCCGTCGTGCTGCGGCAGCGCCAGCACGGCCTTCAGCTGCCGGGCCAGGCGCAGCACATTCAAGCCGCGCTCGGCGATCAGCCTGTCGAGCCGGCCGCGAAACTCGCGTAGCAGCTCGGCCCGCACCAGCGTTGCCGCGCCATACTCGCTGTCGTAGGCCGTCGTGAAGACGTGGTAAGAACCCTCGGCGCCAGCGAAGACCGCGCTGCCTTCGGCCTCGGCGCGCGGCGCGCCAGCCTCGTCCTGGCCATCGACATCCATGCGCAGGCTGAAGCGCATCGGGTTGGCTTCGGCATCGTCTGCGGCGCCGGCCGATTCGTCCTCGCCCAGCACGCCGAGCAGCGTGTCGATGCGTTCGGCAATGACCCGCGCGTGCAGCGCGAAGGCGGCCTGCTCGAATCGGTGGCGGCGCAGCGCGACCAGCTCGTGCGCGACCAGTGGCATCAGTTGGTCGCGCGTCTGTTCGATCAGGTCCTCGGTGTGCGCCAGCACGCCGGTTCCATGCAAGCGCGAGCGCGCCACCTGCGCCAACGTGTACAGCACGAGGCCGCTTTGTGTCTCGGTCAGCCCCGAGTCGTGGAAGGCCATCGACCAGGCGTCGAAGCGGTGCTGCAGGTTGCGGCGCACGCCGGCCATCGCCTCAGGCACCAGCGACTCGACGCGCAGCTGTTCGAGCAGTTCGTAGATCAGACGTGCGCTGCGACCTTCCGGGGCGTGCCGGCGGTGCAGCTCGGCGTCGGAATGCTTCAGACGCAGCGCCAGGCCGTCGGCCGCACCGCGGAAGGAGGCGAAGTCGTCTTGCTCCAGCGAAGGGTGCAGGTGCGGCGCGAAGTCGGGCAGGCGGAAGTTGCCGCGGTGCAGCCGGCCGCCGCGGAAGCGCAGATCGCGCTGGCCGCTGAGTGCGCGGATGGCCGCCGCGCACAGCGATTCGATGTGCTGCTGGCGGCGCTCCAGCGTTTCGGCCAATAGCTTCACGGCGACGACGCGTCGAGCTTCAGCTCCTGGTCGAAGCAGCGCTGGAAGTACTCGGCGACGATGCCGCGTTCGGCCTCGTCGCACTTGTTCAGGAAGGACAGGCGGAAGGCCAGGCCCAGGTCGCGGAAGATCTCGCAGTTCTCGGCCCAGGTGATCACTGTGCGCGGCGACATCAACGTGGACAGGTCGCCGGCGGCAAAGCCCTTGCGCGTCAGTTCGGCCAGAGCCACCATCTGCCGCACCTGCGCACGGCCGCGCTCGCCGTGCTGGCCCGGTACGCGTGCCAGCACGATCGCCACCTCCTCGTCGGCCGGCAGGTAGTTGAGCGCGGCGACGATGTTCCAGCGGTCGATCTGCGCATGGTTCAGGCGTTGCGCGCCGTGGTACAGCCCGTTCAGGTTGCCCAGGCCCACGGTGTTGGCGGTCGCGAACAGCCGGAAGAACGGGTGCGGGCGGATGACGCGGCTCTGGTCGAGCAGGGTGAACTGGCCGTCGCGCTCGAGGATGCGCTGGATCACGAACATCACTTCGGGGCGGCCGGCATCGTATTCGTCGAAGACCAGAGCCACCGGGCGCTGCAGCGCCCAGGGCACGATGCCTTCCTGGAACTCGGTGACCTGTTTGCCATCGCGCAGCACCACCGCGTCGCGCCCGACCAGGTCCATGCGGTTGATGTGGCCGTCCAGGTTGACGCGCACGCAGGGCCAGTTCAGCCGCGCCGCCACCTGCTCGACATGAGTGGACTTGCCGGTGCCGTGCAGGCCCTGCACCAGCACGCGGCGATTGCGCGTGAAGCCGGCCAGCAGCGCCAGCGTCACGTCCGGATTGAACCGGTAGGCCGCGTCGATGTCGGGCACATGGTCCTCGCGCTCGGCGAAGGCCGGCACCTGCAGATCGCTATCGATGCCGAAGGTGTCGCGCACCGACAGCAGCCGTTCCGGTTTCAGAGATTCGATGGCGATGCTCATGCGCGGATGTCCATGAAGCCGCGGCGCACCGCGCCGCTTGGCACCGACAATAACCCAGTGGCGGCCTTGCTCTAAAGTCGATGCTTGAGATCACGCCGGATCGCCGCGCGCCCCGTTCGCCCCCAGACCAGGAGACACTACATGACCACTGCCGCCACCACCCAGCGAAAGCCCGTCGCCGGGGTACAGAAGATGACGCCGTCCGAAGCCTTCGTCGAAACGATGGTGGCGCAAGGCGTGGACACGATGTTCGGCATCATGGGCTCGGCCTTCATGGATGCGATGGACATCTTCGCCCCGGCAGGCATCCGACTGATCCCCGTCGTGCATGAGCAGGGCGCCGGCCACATGGCCGACGGTTATGCGCGCGTGTCCGGCAGGCACGGTGTGGTCATCGGCCAGAACGGGCCCGGCATCAGCAACTGCGTCACCGCGATCGCCGCGGCCTACTGGGCGCATTCGCCGGTGGTCATCGTGACGCCCGAGACCGGCACGATGGGCATGGGCCTGGGCGGCTTCCAGGAAGCCAACCAGCTGCCGATGTTCCAGGAATTCACCAAGTACCAGGGCCATGTTGTCAACCCCAAACGCATGGCCGAATTCACCGCGCGCTGCTTCGACCGTGCCATCGCCGACATGGGGCCGACGCAGCTGAACATCCCGCGCGACTACTTCTATGGCGAGATCAGCTGCGAGATCCCGCAGCCGATCCGCATCGAACGCGGCGCGGGCGGCGAGCACAGCCTGGACGCCGCGGCCGAACTGCTGGCCGGCGCGAAGTTCCCGGTGATCCTGGCCGGCGGCGGTGTGGTCATGGGTGACGCGGTGCAGGCGTGCAAGGCGCTGGCTGAGCGCCTGGGCGCGCCGGTGGTCACCGGCTACCTGCGCAACGACGCCTTCCCGGCCAGCCACCCGCTGTGGTGCGGGCCGCTGGGCTACCAAGGCAGCAAGGCGGCGATGAAGCTGATCGCCAAAGCCGACGTGGTCATCGCGCTGGGCTCGCGCATGGGCCCTTTCGGCACGCTGCCGCAGCATGGCCTGGACTACTGGCCGAAGGACGCGAAGGTTATCCAGATCGAGGCTGACGCCACCAACCTGGGGCTAGTGAAGAAGATCACCGTCGGCATCTGCGGCGACGCCAAGGCGGCGGCCCAGGCCATCGGCGCGCGCTTGGAAGGCAAGGCGCTGGCCTGCGACGCGACAAAGGCCGCGCGCGCAGAGACGATTCGTGCCGAGAAGGCGGCTTGGGAGAAGGAGCTCGACGGCTGGACGCACGAGAAGGATGCCTTCAGCCTGGACATGATCGAGGAGCAGAAGAAGGAGCAACCCTTCAGCGGCGGCCAGTACCTGCACCCGCGCCAGGTGCTGCGCGAACTGGAAAAGGCGATGCCGTCACGCGTGATGGTTTCCACCGACATCGGCAATATCAACTCGGTGGCCAACAGCTACCTGCGCTTCGAGGAGCCGCGCAGCTTCTTCGCGCCGATGAGCTTCGGCAACTGCGGCTACGCGCTGCCGACGATCATTGGCGCCAAGGTGGCGGCGCCAGACCGCCCGGCGATCGCCTACGCCGGCGACGGCGCCTGGGCGATGAGTATGGTCGAGATCATGACCTGCGTGCGCCACGACATCCCGGTGACGGCGGTGGTGTTCCACAACCGACAATGGGGCGCGGAGAAGAAGAACCAGGTGGACTTCTACAACCGCCGCTTCGTCGCCGGCGAACTGGACAACCAGAGCTTTGCCGGCATCGCCAAGGCGATGGGCGCCGAGGGCATCGTCGTCGACAAGCTCGAGGACGTGGGCAAGGCGTTGAAGCGCGCGGTGGACATGCAGATGAACGAAGGCAAGACCTGCGTCATCGAGATCATGTGCACGCGCGAGCTGGGCGACCCCTTCCGCCGCGACGCGCTGAGCAAGCCGGTGCGCTTCCTCGACAAGTACAAGGACTACGTGTGAGCGCGGCCGGCCCGCTGCACGACCCCACCGCCAAGCCGTTGCCCGGCGCGAAGACCGAGGTCAAGACCACCACCTGCTACATGTGCGCGTGCCGCTGCGGCATCCGCGTGCACCTGCGCGATGGCGGCAATGGGCCGGAGGTGCGCTACATCGAGGGCAACCCCGAGCACCCGCTGAACAAGGGCATCCTTTGCGCCAAGGGTTCCTCGGGCATCATGAAGCAGTATTCGCCGGCGCGGCTGACGCAGCCGCTGCGGCGCAAGCCGGGCAGCGAACGCGGGGCCGGCGAGTTCGAGCCAATCTCGTGGGACGAGACCTTCGATATCCTGACGCAACGGCTCGGCAAGCTTCGCGCCACCGACCCGAAGCAGTTTGCCCTCTTCACCGGCCGCGACCAGATGCAGGCGTTGACGGGGTTGTTCGCGCGCCAGTTCGGCACGCCCAACTACGCCGCGCACGGTGGCTTCTGCTCGGTGAACATGGCCGCCGGCATGATCTACACCATCGGCGGCTCGTTCTGGGAATTCGGTGGCCCGGATCTGGAACGCGCCAAGCTGTTCGTGATGATCGGCACCGCCGAAGACCACCACAGCAACCCGCTGAAGGCCTCGCTGTCGAAGTTCAAGCGCGACGGCGGGCGCTTCATCGCGATCAACCCGATCCGCACTGGCTATGCGGCGATCGCCGACGAGTGGATCCCGATCAAGCCCGGCACCGACGGCGCGCTGCTGCTGGCAATCATCCGCGAGCTGATCACGCTGGGGCTGTTCGACCGTGAGTTCGTCGCGCGCTACACCAACGGCGGCCAGCTGGTGAACTGCGACGAGGCCAGCGACGAGTTCGGGCTGATGATGCGCAACCCGGATGGCGAGATCCACAACCCGCTGCGGCCGCACAACTTCTACTGGTGGGACCGGCACAGCGATGCGCCGGTCGCCGACCACAGCGAAGGCACCGACCCGCGGCTGTTCGGCGACTACGCGATGCCGGACGGGTCGCACCAGGGCACGCCGGTGAAACCGGCCTTCCAGTTGCTGGCCGAGCGCGTCAAGGACAACACGCCCGAGTGGGCGGCCGATATCACCGGCATCCCAGCCGACACCATCCGGCGCCTGGCCCAAGAGATGGGCATGACCGCGCGCGATCAGAAGATCGAGCTGCCGATCGCCTGGACCGACTGGTGGGGCAAGAAGCACAACAAGGTCACCGGCAATCCGGTCGCCTTCCACGCAATGCGCGGGCTGGCGGCACACAGCAACGGCTTCCAGACGATCCGCGCGCTGGCGATATTGATGAGCCTGCTCGGCACGATCGACCGCCCGGGCGGCTTCCGCCACAAGGCGCCCTACCCACGCGCCGTGCCGCCCAACGCACGCCCGCCGAAGGGTCCGGCATCGATCAAACCGAACACGCCACTGGACGCGCCGCCGCTGGGCTGGCCCGAAACCCCTGAGGACCTGTGCGTGGACGATGCCGGCGAGCCGGTGCGCATCGACAAGGGCTTCTCGTGGGAGTACCCGCTTTCGGCGCACGGGTTGATGCACAACGTCATCACCAATGCCTGGCGCGGCGACCCGTACCCGATCGACACGCTGATGCTGTTCATGGCCAACATGGCGTGGAACAGCAGCATGAACACCGGCGAGACGCGGCGCATGCTGGCCGACAAGCGCGGGGACGGCGAGTACAAGATCCCCTTCATCGTCGTATGCGACGCCTTCCAGTCGGAGATGACGGCCTTCGCCGACCTGATCCTGCCCGACACCAGCTACCTCGAGCGCCATGACGTGATGGGCATGCTCGACCGGCCAATCAGCGAATTTGACGGCCCCTGCGATTCGGTGCGCGTGCCGGTGCTGCCCGCCCTGGGCCAGTGCAAGCCCTTCCAGGAGGTGCTGGTCGAACTGGCGGCGCGGCTGAAGCTGCCGGCCTTCATCACTCCCGAAGGCGCGCGCAAGTACGCCGGCTACACCGACTTCATCGTCAACTACGAAACCGCCCCCGGCTCGGGCATCGGCTTCCTGACCGGCTGGCGTGGCAAGGACGGTGCGAAGTCCTTGCGTGGCGAACCCAACCCGAAGCAGTGGGAGATGTACGCCGCGAACAACTGCGTGTTCCACCACGCCATGCCCAGCGAGATCCAGTACATGCGCAACTGGAATCGCGGCTACATGGACTGGGCGCAAGAGGTCGGCCTGCGCCGCGACCACGACCCGATCACCATCCATCTGTACTCGGAGTTCATCCAGCGCTTCCGCCTGGCCGCGCAGGGCAAGGGCGAAGGGCGCAAGCCGCCCGAGCGGCTGCGCGCGCGCGTCGACCGGTTCTTCGACCCGCTGCCCTTCTGGTACGCGCCGCTCGAGGTGCAGGCCAGCGACCGTGACGCCTTCCCGCTGGCCGCGGTGACGCAGCGACCGATGGCGATGTATCACTCGTGGGACTCGCAGAACGCCTGGCTGCGCCAGATCCACACGCACAACTACCTGCACGTCAACACCCGCACTGCGCTGGCCGCGGGCATTGGCGACGGCGACTGGATGTGGGTCGAATCGATGTGGGGCAAGGTGCGCTGCATGTGCCGGCACAGCCAGGCGGTCGAGCCCGGCACGGTATGGACCTGGAACGCCATCGGCAAGAGCAAGGGCGCGTGGGCGCTGTCGGACGATGCCAACGAGTCCGAGAAGGGCTTCCTGCTGAATCACCTGATCAGCGAGGAGTTGCCCGCTGGCGTCGATGGTGCGCGCACATCGAACTCCGACCCGATCACCGGCCAGGCTGGCTGGTACGACGTACGCGTGCGCATCCGCCGCTGCGATGCCGGCGAGCCGGCACACAGCTTTCCGCAATTCGCTGGCGTGCCGGCCCTGCCCGGCACCGAGCCGACGAAGCCCCGTTGGCGCGCCTGGTTCGCCGGCAGCGTTGACGGAGAAAAGCCATGACTTGCCCCGGCAACCAGGAGGCCGCCTCGTGACACAACTCGCGCTGGTCATCGACCTCAACGTGTGCGTCGGCTGCCATGCCTGCGTCACCAGTTGCAAGCAGTGGAACACCTCGGGCAGCGCCGGCGCGCTGGTCGACGAGAACCCCTATGGCAAGGACCCCACCGGCACCTTCTTCAACCGCGTGATGAGCTTCGAGGTCGGCGAGTACCCGGCCACGCAGACGGTGCACTTCCCGAAGAGCTGCCTGCACTGCGAGGACCCGCCGTGTGTGCCAGTCTGCCCCACCGGCGCGAGCTACAAGCGCGCCGAGGACGGCATCGTGCTGGTCGACTACGACAAGTGCATCGGCTGCAAGTACTGCGCCTGGGCCTGCCCCTACGGCGTGCGCGAGCTCGACGAGCAGCGCCAGGTGATGACCAAGTGCACGCTGTGCGTCGACCGCATCACCGACAAGGCGCTGCCCGAGGCCGAGCGCAAGCCGGCCTGCGTGCTGGCCTGCCCGACCAATGCGCGACTGTTCGGCGACGTGCACGACCCGGATTCGATCGTGTCGGTGGCGATCCGCGAGCGCGCCGGTTATGCGCTGATGCCCGAGGCCGGCACCCGGCCCGCCAACCATTACCTGCCGCGGCGCAAAACCGACAACGTCACGCGCGCCGAGCAGTTGCAGCGCGAGCAGAACCCGTTGCACGTCGATGGCCTGAAGCCCGCGCACGCCACCGGCGCTCCGCTCGGCGCCGACTGGGAGCACTGATGCACGACGACACAGACCGGCTTCGGCCCGAACACGCGGGGTCCGCGCTGGCCGCCGGGCGACGCCGTGTCCTTGCATCGCGCGTGCGGCCCGGCTGCCATGGAGACGCGCGATGAACCCCGCCTGGTCGATGATCTTCTTCACCACGCTGGCCGGCGCCGGCCAGGGCCTGATGCTGGCGCTGGTGGGCGTGGATGTGGCCGCGAGACTCGGGCTGACGCCGGCACCGGCGAGCGGCTGGTTCATCGGCGGCGCGGCCGTCGTGCTGCTGCTGTGCGGCATCGGCTTGGTTGCGTCGATCTTTCACCTCGGCAGGCCGAAACGCGCCTGGCGCGCCGCGGCGATGTGGCGCACCTCGTGGCTGTCGCGCGAGGTGATCGTGCTGCCCTGCTTCATGGCGACTGTCTTCGCCTGGGGCCTGGCCCATGCGTTGGGCGGGCCAACGCTGGTCATCGGCTTGCTGGCCGCGCTGCTGGCACTCGCACTGTATCTGTGCACCGGCATGATCTACGGCGCGGTGGCGGTGATTCGCGAATGGGCCACTCCACTGACGCCGCTGAACTTCGCGCTGCTCGGCATCGCCTCGGGCCTGACGCTAGGCACGGCGCTGGCGGCCTGGGGTGGCAGCACCTTGGTGCCGCTGGCGGCATGGCTGGCGCTGGGCGCCACGCTGCTCGCCGCCGTGGTGCGCGGTGCGAGCTTCTGGCGCAACGCCACGCTGGCGCCGAAGACCACGCTGCAGACCGCCATCGGCGTGCGCCACCCGCGCATCGTGCAGAGCTCGCAGGGGCAGATGGGCGGTTCGTTCAACACGCGCGAGTTCTTCCACGGCGCCGCGGCCGCCGTGCTGCCGCGCCTGCGCTGGTTGGTGCTGGCCCTGGTCTTCGTGCTGCCCATGCTGCTGCTGGCGCTGGCGGGGCCGGTTGCGTCCGCCGGCCTGCTGGCGGCGGCGGCACTGTGCCAATACCTGGGGCTGCTGGCCGAGCGCTGGCTGTTCTTCGCCGAGGCGCAGCACCCGCAGAACCTCTACTACCAGCGCATCGGTTGACGGGGCACGCGCG
>Ga0316188_10000348_pt1 | contig 19189 bp, 14 predicted proteins | sample Phiworburrow1_MG_FD_204933 | JGI IMG/M metagenome (GOLD analysis project Ga0316188, IMG submission 204933) | Coastal sediment microbial communities from Maine, United States - Phippsburg worm burrow 1 | ecosystem: Environmental > Aquatic > Marine > Coastal > Sediment | place: USA: Maine... | reverse complement strand
GTCGGCGTCACCACTGAAAGTCCTGAGTCCCAAGGCCAGCGCCCCATCGGCAGCCCCCAGGACCTGACACAATGCCATCGCGCCCAAGGCATTGCTGATGTTGTAGCGGGCCGCTCCCGAAAAGGTGATCGGGATTTCTTCGGCCCGGATAATTTTCCTGACCTCACTGCCGTCAGCCAGAACCAGCCAGCCATCCGCCAGGTAGGCTGCCTGACCCTGTTTTTCCAGGTGCTTGTGCAATACCGGGTGACTTGCATCCAGGCCAAACCAGATAATCCTGCTGTGAATTGTCGTGGCCATCCTGACGCTTTCCGGATCATCGGCATTCAGAATCAGCGGCGCATTGTTTGCCAGCGCCCGCCGCACGATGAACTTGGCCTCGGCCATGTCCGCCAGCGTGTTGATACCATATTCGCCCATGTGGTCAACCGCGATATTGGTAATCAGGGCAGCATCGGCGTGCTCAACACCAACACCACGGCGCAGCAAACCACCCCGGGCAACCTCGAGCACAACGGCCTCAGCTTGTGGGTGCCTCAGCAAGGTGCGGGCACCGCCGGGACCGGAGAAATCACCCCGCTCGAGTATTGTGTCACCGACACGGATGTAGTCGGTCGATGTGATACCGGCGCGAAGACCGGCTGCGGCCAGGATTGCCGCCGACAGCCTTACGGTGGTGGATTTGCCATTGGTGCCGGTGACGATACCAAGCGGCACCGAACCGATAGACGGCCAGTCAACGCTATCCGGGTCAGGCAGCTGGTCTGTTGGCCAGGTGATGGCGTTTTTACCAAAACCAACCGACACCTCGTCGTCATCCCAGAGCAAAGGTACATGGTGGTGCGCTGCCGCGGTCTGTATTGCCAGCAAGCGGGGTTTTCTTTCACTCGCCGCGAGTTTACACATGGCCGAGATGGAACCCTTCAAATCCGCTGACGGCTTACCTTTGAGATGCGCAACCGCCCTGTGGAACGCAATCTCGTTGAGCTCACAGGCGGTGTACAAAACGTCGATCGGGGCGCTGATGACAAGGCTGACGCCGCCATCAAATTTCCGTGAACAGAGGTGATCCGGAGACCAGCCAAGCGCTGCCATTAAACCGCTGACCTCTTTGGACCAGGCCGAAACAAGCTTGTCTGCCGGCAGACCCTCTATGGCAATGTCGAGAACCGCACCCGGCCGGTCACAGAACAGGTTCGGCCCAGTCAGACGGCGACTGTCAAGCAACTCGATATTCAAGAACCCGGCTCCTGGCTAGTCGCTTTCTTCTTCCCGGGCCACACGCACACCGCGTTCGTCCCGGACCAGGCGCACACCGGAATCCAGTGGGAAAGCGTTCGGATCCGCTTCGACAAAACTGTGAAGGGGCTTGGCTTTATCGACACTGAACGCCTCGGCATGATGGCCCTCATAATGGATCACCTGATCCCAGCAACGCTTGACTTCGTCCACGAATAACATCAGCAGATCGCCTTCTTTCGCCATATCAAGCGCGCTTTCGACGGCCAGTACCTCATCGGGAACAATATCTATGGCGCCGGGCTCAACACCGTTGGCCAGTAATTGATCACGTAACATTTCCGGCACCTCGGCATCACCGCGCCCGCGTCGGGCGTCATCGGCACGGCAGATATAGTGATCAAAATGACCGCTGGCCTCGTTGGCAATGGCACGGATGTCCTCGTCGCGACGGTCGCCGGGTGCAGCCAGCACGCAAATTCGCCGGCCCGGTACCTCGAGCCGCCGAACCAGCTGACAGATGCTGCGGATGGCAGCGGCATTGTGGCCATAATCAAGGATCACGCGGAACGGGTGTTCATCGAACACATTCATACGGCCGGGTGCCTGGAAAATCGTGGTACCAAAGGTGCGCAGGCCATCACGGATATCATCCAGCGACTTGTGCATCGAATAGGCCAGGGCCACTGCAAACATTGCATTCTGTACATTATGCGTGGCCTTGCCGTCCATGGTGGCCGGTATCTCGTGTGTCCAGACCAGCTGGTAATGGGTGCCCTTGTCATACAGGGTGATCATGTCGCCGTTAAACCCCTGCTCCAGCACCACCGCCCTGCCACCGGCGCGGATGTGTTCCTTGACCAGCGCATGGGCCGGGTTCATGGTGACATAACAGACATGCTCCGCCTGCGTGTAATCGGCCATGTTCAGGCAAAGCTGATCATCGGCGTTGAGCACGGCCGTATCACGCGCCACCTCGATGACGATACGTTTGACCTCCGCCAGTTGCTCCAGCGTGTCGATACCCTTGAGACCGAGATGGTCGGCCGCGACGTTCAAACAGGCGGATACATCGCAACGGCGGTAACCCAACCCTGAACGCAGCAAGCCGCCACGGGCGGTTTCAAGCACCGCGATATCGACGGTCGGGTCACGCAATACGATATGCGCCGATGTCGGCCCGGTCATGTCGCCCTTGACCGTCAGGCGGCCATCGATATAAACACCATCCGTCGATGTCATACCCACCGTATGACCGGCAGTTTTAAGGATATGCGCAAGCATGCGTGAGGTCGTGGTCTTGCCGTTGGTGCCGGTGATACTTGCCACCGGAATACGGGTGGGCGAACCCGGCGGGAACAACATATCCATCACCTTTCCCGCCACATCCCGTGGTTTACCCTCCGAGGGAGCAACATGCATACGGAACCCCGGCGCCGCGTTGACCTCGACGATCGCTCCGCCGATTTCCTTGTAGGACTGGGTGATATCCCGGGTCAGAAAATCCACACCCCCGACATCCAGACCGACGGCGCGGATCGCCCGCTCCGCCATTTCGCGATTGTCCGGATGACATACATCGGTCAGATCAATGGCGGTACCACCGGTTGAAAGGTTGGCTGTATTTCTTAGAAAGAAGATCTCGCCATCCGGCAGGACCGTGCTGGCATCAAAGCCTGCCAGCGCCAATAATTCAAGCGCAGGCCGGTCAAGTTCGAGACGTGTGAGTACCTTTTCATGACCGATGCCGCGCCGCGGATCTTCATTCACCTTGTCTACCAGTTGTTTCACCGAACTCTTTCCATCACCCACAACATGGCCCGGCACACGCTTGGCAACCGCGACCAGTTCGTTATTGACAACCAGCATGCGGTGATCGAAACCCTCCACATAACTTTCAACCAGTACCGCCTTGCTGGTGCCCTGCTCTCGGGCAAAGGCAAAAGCGCTTTCAACCTGTTCATCGGTGGTCAGGTTGATTGAAACGCCACGGCCATGATTGGCATTCAGGGGCTTGACGACAACCGGGAAACCAATGTTTCGGGCCGCACGTATAGCTTCACGCGGGCTATAAATCATTTTTTGTGAAGGTACCGGCAAACCAAGGTCACGCAACAGGTTATGCGTATCTTCCTTGTCGCAGGAGATCTCCACCGCGATGTGTGGTGTTTTACTGGTTATCGTGGCTTGTATTCGTTGCTGATAAGCGCCGTGGCCAAACTGGACCAGGGAATACTTGTTGAGCCGCAGATAGGGGATTTGCCTTTCTTCAGCGGCATTGACCAGCGATGCTGTACTCGGACCCAACTCCTTGCGTTGCGCAAAAAGAATGAATTCATCACGCTCCTCTTTGAAATTGAAATCCTTGTCGATTTCAGAAGACAGTTCCTGTTTAAGATTTTCCGGTAAAAGACCCAGCAATAACTGGAGGGCAATACGGGCCGCTTCGAGACCAACATCACGCTGCTTGTACTGAAACACCATGTTGTACTGGCCAGGCTCACCGGAACCACGGGTGCGGCCGAATGAAACGGACGAACCCGCTTCATTCTGCAACTCCAGCGCGGCGTGCTCCCAGATATGCGCCATCCAGGTGCCTTCGTCTTCACGCATACGGCGGATGAACCCGCCCGGTTCGCCATAGGAACAACCGTGGTTGTGCAAGCCCGGTAATGCCTTGATCAAGGCATCAATATATGAATCACCCAAACGGGCGGACGGCCACTTCTCCAGGATACCCAGGTCAACGTGGTGGCGGATGACCGGGAAGTGTGCGTACAGACTTGGGCCGACATAAACATTGGTGGAGAGAATTTTCATCACGGAACCTTCATTGTGTTTCAGTGCAAATCCGGCGCAGCCAGATTCGCGGGTTAGATCATAACCATATCACGCCGTACCCGGATCGCATATCGCATTGCATTCGGTTTTCCGTTCAGCTCACGTTTTCAGCTTTGCTTCGCGTGTCTCAAGGTTAAACTGGGAGCCATTGGCCAGCACGTGCAGTTTCAGCCCGATCAGGGAAACGGCTTCAGACTTGTTGACATAACTCATCGATGAATGACGCAGACCGGAAGGGTCCACCACCGTCACGGTGCCCTGGCCAACCACGTCCATGGTCCCGTCCGGCGCAATAAATGCCGCGGTGTTCTCATCGATGCCCAGCCCGCACACGAACGGATTGAACGACAGGGCCGCGAGCAGACGCCCCATGCGGCCTCGCTTGTTGAAGTGCTGGTCAATAATGGCGCGGTTGGTCAAGCCGAGACCCGGCGCCAGCACAACCCCGCTTTCGCGTGGCGAAGGCCCACCGCGGCCACCGGCTATCATATGCTCGGAAATGATGGCTGCACCGGCCGAAGTGCCCGCAATATGCACACCCTCGGCGTTGAGTCTGCGAATGGCCCTGGCCACCGGCGTACCACCCAGTATCGTGCTCAGACGTAACTGATTGCCACCCGTAATAAAAATCCCCGTGGCCCTTCCCAAAACGGCGATGGTCTCCTCATCGTAGCAATCATCGCGCTCTTCGATCGGGATACACATCGCTTTTGCACCCATGTCTTCAAACAGGTCCAGGTACGCAGGGCCCGTCTCATCAAGCTCGGACGCTGTCGGAATAACCAGTATCCTGGCATCATCACCGCCGCACAGTTTGACGAAACGCTCAAGAATTTCCGGATCTTTGTGTTTTGCTTCGGCGCCACCAATAGGGATGACATAACCGCGGGTTTTGTTTTTTTCAGGCGTTGCCGGACACATTATTTGATACCTTTCAAAGCGGGTCGGGTATTGTAATTGCTTATGCACGGCTTTGAAACGAAGACGCAAAACTAATCACCACAACACACGCAAATCATGGCCAAAAACGCTAAACACCTTTGCTTTGCGTATAATGGCGTATCACGAAACAAGGAATGCAAAATGAGTCTGCAGCTAGTCCCATCCGGTAGAAATATACCCGACGATATCAACGTCATTATCGAAGTTCCGATGAACAGCCCGGCCATCAAGTACGAGGTGGACAAGGACAGCGGTGCAATATTTGTCGACCGGATGCTAAAGACTGCAATGTACTACCCCTGCAACTACGGCTACGTGCCGCACACCCTGTGTGGTGACGGCGACCCGGTCGATGTTCTTGTCGTATTGCCTTTGCCGATGTTACCCGGCACCGTGGTGCGCTGCCGGCCGGTCGGTGTGCTGCAGATGAAAGATGAGGCCGGAGAGGATTCCAAGGTGCTCGCGGTCCCCGTGACCGAGGTCACCGGTATCTACCGCGATATCAAAACCTACCTGGACCTGGACAAAATGCTGCTGGACCAGATCGAGCACTTTTTTGAACATTACAAAGATCTTGAAGCGAACAAGTGGGTTAGAACCGGTGACTGGGAAGGCCTGGATGCCGCCCGCCGGGAAATCACCGAAGCAGTCGCCAGATACCAGGCGGAACCGGATAAACCCGCCTTCTGAGCCAAACAAACCGCCTGCCTGTTTGGACGCTTTGATTCGTTATCTGCATGGGCGCCAAGGCCATGCAGTACCTTACGAGGCAGGAGCCGAGGATGAGCGCCACATGGACGTGCTCGAGCGCGTCCTGGAAGTAACTACCCACCCCAGCGGCCCACCACCGTACCAATAAGAGAGCAACTTACCAGAAACCGGTCGACTGACTTAATTCCAAAACTGCTCAGCCACATGCCAGATACGCCATTGGGCGGAGTCGGAGCTGAGATGGCGATCCAGAAAATCGGCATACTGTTGAACAAACTCCTGGGCATCACTCGAGTTGAAAGGTCCCATCAACTCAAGTTTTTTCCTGACCAGCCCACCCGGTTGCAGGTTCAAGGCGTAAAAAACATACTCTTTATGGTTATCAGCAAGAATGTTTGGGAAGCCCGCTTCGAAGATGGCGTTTTTGCCGATAACCTCGGCGTTTAATACCGGCCGGCCGGCCTTTGGCGGTGCATCCATTACCACGATTACACTCCCCGGTTGATCCATCATTGCGCGTAATACCTTGCCGGCACCGCCGATCTGCACGGCCCGTTCACCCATCGTTTTAACGATATGCCGGGTCGCCAGGGTAACGAATATGTAAAAAAATGGCCTGACCCGAAGTATTTCCTTTTCGGGCTTGCGATAGGGCAATGCCGGATTAAGCCCGGCGACCTGCAATAGTTTCAAAATGGATATGGAAGGACCCCAGTGCATACCTATCAAAACCTTGTCCCTGGCAACCTCCAGATCGGTGTCGCATTCGATTTCTCCGAGTACCGAGCGCGTACGGCCGAAACTCATCATGTACATATCACGCACATCCAGCATTTCAACCTGTTTCCAGCGCGCTTTCCATACCTGCTCGTCACTGGTTTCAACATAATCCTTTGCGCTCGACCAGGCGGCTTCCGCTTCGGCGGAAAGTACCCAGTTGAGATTTGAGCTTCGTGCCAGCAGCGCACGTGACCAGGCGGTTGGCAGGAAAACAGAGGCAAGCGGCAATACCAGGTAGACGATGAAATCTACCGATTGTCTGCGAATGGCGCTCCAGACTTTCATGGTTATTTTTTGCCTCTGGAAATCCTTGACATGGGCGACTATCAACGGTCAGTCAAAGACTGGCTGAACGAAAGAGTATATTATCCAACTCACTTACCAAAGTGTCATATAGTTTCTTGCCAGTGTACAAATCCGAAAACCAGGTAACCGATCGTGAAAGCAGCTATCCTCACCTACCACTCCCAGAATATTTCCGGTAATGCCACCACGAACAATGACCACGTGGCCCTGGCGGCTGATCTGGAAGCGCTGCACGCTGCGGGTTATCAGTTCATATCCCTCGAAACACTGGTAAAAGGTCTGTTCGATGGTGCTTCATTGCCAGCTGGCGAAGCACTTATATGCCTGACGTTTGATGATGGCTGTGATTTTGATGTGCGTACACTCGAGTTTCCGGGTCATGGTACCCAGACGGGTTTTCTGCAGATCATGGAAAAGTTTGTCGAGGCCCATGGGAGCGAGGCACAACCTGGACTACACGCCACCAGCTTCGTGATAGCCAGCCCTGATGCACGCAGCCGGATCGACGGCAAATCGCTATTCGGCCTGGGTCATATGCGTGATGACTGGTGGTCTGAGGCAGACGCGCATCCGTTGATGTCCATCGATAATCACGGATGGGATCATAATCACCCTGATCTGGATGAGGGGCCCTATCCTCGTGGTGGTTTCGAGATGGTCAGTGAACTTGAACATTGTCACAACCAGGTGGTTAAGGCCAGTGAGTACATCGAAGGAAAAACCGGTCGCAGACCCTCTCTGTTCGCTTACCCCTTCGGTGAATCCAGTGAGTTTATCCGCAATGAGTATTTCCCGATGCACCCTGATGAACACCATTGCCTGGCTGCGGTTGGAACCCGCCACGGCCTGGTGTCCGATCAGAGCGACCGCTGGAATTTACCGCGCTTCGTTTGCGGCAGGGACTGGTCTACGCCAGGTGGACTGCTGGCGGCATTGGATTTATAAAGAGCCCGGTTGCGCCTGGCTGTGAATTCCAGCAACGTTGTAATCACCAATGCGTGGTTACTCTTCAGAAACAGATTTTGCTTACAAGGTCACTCAGGTGGGGGACACGGCAGACGGTTGCGGCCTGTGCTCTCTGGCCAGCGCTTCAAAGTTCGCAAAGACCACAACCGTCCGCCGTGTCCGAACCAGGGTGCACGACTTTCAGCTGAGAAGCTCAATAGCCCACCCGGGCTTTTGAGCGCACCGTCTGAATCGAAGCCATAAAAACGTTGCTGAAATTAACTTCTAGGGCAAACGGTAACAGTCAAAATACATCGAAATAGCGTTTTCAGGCGAACGCAGATCCAGCCCTCGCAATTCGGGTATTTCACTTTGCTGGTATTCAACCCTGCGGGCATTGAAACCGCAGCGTGATGTGAGCGCTTTGAAGGTCTCTTCGTCATACAAAAAAGTGTGCCCTGCAAAACGCATTCCGAAATTGAAGACCTCCCCGGCTGTTTCCAGTGACAGAGGTATGCCTACAAAACTTTTCCACAGGGTCTTGAGTTGTTCCGGATCATGGAGATACAAATGGGCCAACTGCCGCATATCCGGTGTCAGCACGCGCAGCACCCCACCCGGGGCCAGGATGCGATGGCATTCACGCAAAAAAGCCGCAGCCTGATCAAGCTCCAGTTGATCGATAAAGTCCTCGGTGTGCATCAGGCGGGCGACACCACTGGCGAATGGCAAACCCGCTGCAAGGTTGGCGCAGACGTCCGGCTGGCTTTCACGGTCAATGTCCACATTGACCCAATCATCCAGCTTCCAGTGGCCTGAGCCAAGGTTGATTTTTATCATGCCCTTCACTTTTTTTGTCCCGCCAGCAGCACCCAACCATCGATGACTTTCATCTGCAGTTCCGGGAAATCCCCCGCATAGGCTTTTTTGACCTCTTCCGCCTGCCCTTCGAGGATACCGGACAGCACCAGTGAGCCGCCCGGCCTGAGGGCCGCGCTTAGAACCGGCGCCAATTCAAGCAGTGGGCCGGCCAGGATATTAGCGAGTACCACGTCCGCCGCTCGCAGGTTGAATTGCCCCGGGGCCAGGCCATTAACAATATCCTCTACCCCGTTCCTATGCGCGTTATCGAAGGTCGCGGTCAGGGCCTGGGGGTCGTTGTCGATACAGTCAACGGTTTTGGCGCCTTTAATAGCGGCCGCGATGCCCAGCACACCGGAGCCACAGCCATAGTCTACTATCGCCTCGCCTGTAAAATCATGGCCATCGACCCACTCGAGACACAGGTGCGTGGTCGGGTGGGTACCGGTACCAAACGCCAGGCCGGGATCCAGTCGCAGAGCATACACGGCTGAGTCCGGAATTTGCGCATCGCCCGGCACGATCCAGAGACCCGAACCAAACTGCATGGGTTTGAAACGGTCCAGCCAAACCCGTTCCCATTGCTGATCTTCGAATTTTCTGAAACTGACCTGTTGCGGCCGGTCCACTCCCGGCAGCAGGCTCAGCAAACGTGTCAGTGGTTCGACCGGTGTATCGCCGCTGAACAAGGCGGTGACACAAACCGATGGCCAAAGGGGTGTTTCACCGACCCCCGGTTCAAGCACGGGATCGTCTGCGTCATCTGTCAGCGTCAATGCCAGCACCGGCTCATTTTGCAGGAGGCTTTCCGCCAGCGGTGCGTTTTGCCGGGACACGCGAACACTGAGTTCCAGCCACTTCATCAGGGTCCGGGACCTTTTAACACCGCCGGAACGCTACTCGGTAGCCCGGTCTGCGAGGCGTTTTTCGAGGTAGTGAATATTGAATCCGCCTTTGACAAACCCCTGGTCCAGGAGCAGCCATTTGTGCAGCGGGATATTGGTCTTGATGCCTTCCAACACGGTCTCATCAAGCGCCATCCGCATACGCGCTATGGCAGTCTGCCGGTCTTCACCATGGGCAATCAGCTTGCCGATCATGGAGTCGTAATGGGGGGGCACTTTGTAGCCATCGTAAATATGCGAGTCCACACGTATTCCAGGCCCGCCAGGGGCGTGGAAGCCGGTGATCGTACCCGGGCACGGCATGAAAGTGACCGGGTCTTCGGCGTTGATACGACACTCGATTGCATGGCCGCGTATGACAATATCGTCCTGCGTATAAGTGAGCCGCTCACCAGCAGCGACGCGGATCTGCTCCTTGACCAGGTCGACCCCGGTAATGAGTTCACTGACCGGGTGTTCGACCTGTATGCGGGTATTCATTTCGATAAAATAGAAATGGCCATCATCATACAAAAACTCGAATGTGCCGGCGCCGCGGTAACCGATGCGTTTACAGGCTTCTACACAAACACCGCCGATTTCAGCCCGTTGCTCCGGCGTGATTCCGGGTGCGGGGGCTTCTTCAATTACTTTCTGGTGACGACGCTGACTCGAGCAATCACGTTCGCCGAGGTGTATCGCATTGCCATGTTGATCAGCGATAACCTGTATTTCTATGTGACGCGGATTGGTCAGAAATTTTTCCATGTAAATGGTGCCGTCACCAAATATGGTCTGCGCCTCGCGCCGGGTTAACTGCAGTGCGTTGGACAGGTGTGCCTCGGTATGCACCACGCGCATGCCACGGCCACCACCGCCGGCGGCAGCCTTGATGATCACGGGATAACCAATGCGGCTTGCAATGGCGTGATTTTCCAGAATGTCTTCGCCCAGGCCCCCGTCTGAACCGGGCACACAGGGAACCCCGGCTTCCCTCATCGCCTTGATGGCGGAAACCTTGTCACCCATCAAGCGGATGGTTTCCGGGCGCGGACCGATAAAAATAAATCCGCTCCGTTCGACACGTTCAGCAAAATCCGCATTTTCAGCGAGAAACCCGTAACCGGGATGCACGGCGACCGAGTCAGTCACTTCGGTTGCAGCAATAATTGCGGGAATGTTCAGATAACTGTCCGTGCCCGGAGCGGGGCCAATGCAGACCGCCTCGTCCGCGAGGGCGACATGTTTCAGATTCCGGTCGACGGTTGAGTGCACCGCGACGGCTTTGATTCCCATGGAATGACAGGCACGCACGATACGCAGCGCAATTTCACCGCGGTTAGCGATGACAATCTTTTCAATTAGTGCCATGTTTAATAGTCCAGGATCATCGAATCACGAACAGTGGCTGGTCGTACTCAACCGGCTGACCATTCTCGACCAATACCGCCACCACGGTACCGGACACATCCGCTTCAATCTGGTTGAACATTTTCATTGCTTCGATGATACACAGGGTGTCACCGACACCTACCCTCTGGCCCAGGCTGACAAACGGTTCTGCCCCGGGGCCGGAAGCCGCGAAAAAAGTGCCCACCATGGGTGAAAGAACCAGTTCACCTTCAGGCACCTGGTCTTCTTCGCTACCAGGCTGTTCAGGCGCCTGAATAGTCGTGGAAGGTGCCGGTGCCATGATCTGTGGCGCAACAAAGGGCATGACCTGCGTATGCCCGTTACGCACCAGGCGTACCGACTCTTCGCCTTCAACAATTTCCAATTCTGTCAGGCTGGACTCTTCCAACAGCTCAATTAATTTTTTAATTTTTCTGATATCCACGTGCCTTCGCTCCCGATTCAGGGTTCAATTCGATTCAAAATAGCCTGTAAGGCCAGTAAATAACTCTCACCGCGAAACCCGCTTATCACCCCGATTGCGATATCGGAGAAAAAGTTGACCTGCCTGAAAGGCTCGCGCGAATTTACAGCGGAGAGATGCACTTCTACAAACGGTATGTTTACAGCCAGCAACGCATCACGGATCGCGACACTGGTGTGGGTATAGCCCGCTGGGTTGATGATGATGTAATCAACAGCGTCTTTACCCGCCTGCTGAATGGCATCTACCATTTTTCCTTCAGAGTTGGTCTGCAGGTGATCCAGTTGCAGACCACAGTCAGAAGCGAACCGTTCAAGCTCCTGCATGATGTCCGGCAAACTCCGTTGCCCGTAAGTTCCGGGCTCCCGTTGGCCGAGCAGATTCAGGTTGGGACCGTTAAATACGCGAACTTTGACCACGGATCATTATTCCTCGTCAGGGGCCAAACAGTCTGCCCGAAAATATAATAATTGTCTACCGTTCGCTACCGTATTGAAGAAGATCACCGCAATATCGGCGCAACAAATTTTTAACAAGTCGTCAATAGATCCAGCGGCAGACCCGGTCTTATAGTAATTCGCTTAACAGGCTGGAGATTTCTTCGTGCTTTATGATGCCCGCGTATTGCCAGCGGACAACCCCGGTTTTATCTATGAGCACGCTGTAGGGCAGCACACCCTCACCGTTACCGTAGGCCGCGCTGGTGGTGAATACATCTTCAGAACCCACCAGGATCGGGTAACTGATGCCAAAGGTTTTTATAAAGTTCCTGACGATTTGCGCATCGTCAAGTGCAATACCAATCACCTGTAAGCCCGCTGATTTATGGCTCCTTTGCAAATCCATCAACATGGGCATTTCCTGACGGCAGGGAGCGCACCAGGTTGCCCAGAAGTTGAGCAGAATCGTTTTGCCGGAAAAGTCCGCCGGACCAAGAAACTCACCGCTGTTACTGGCCAATTGGAAATCCGGCCGATAACTGCCGAGCAGGACACCGTTTGAAAGGGGCTGGGGAGTGGCAACGGGCTCCGAGAAATGCCGTGCGGACAAATAAAACCCGGCCAGCAGCGCCGTTATCGCAACCAGCGTAATGATCAGTTGTCGCATCATTGAGCCTCCAGCACCTTGCGAAGATGTTCAGAGAATTCACCCGGCTCAAAGTACCCAACCAGCCGATAAGCCGGCATCTCCCTGCCCTGGCGGTCAAAAAACAGGATAGCCGGGGGGCCGATAATGCCGTATTTTTCCATCAGCGCCTGGTCTGTTTCATCGTTCGCGGTGACGTCAGCCTGAAGCGGCAGAACCTGTCCGAACAGGGTCTGGATTTCGGGCTCACCGAAGGTATTACGCTCCATGCGAATACACTCGATACACCAGTCGGCATAAAAATCCAGCATCGCGGGCTTGCCGGTCTGATTCGCGCGGTTTACGGCAGTTTCCAGCTCGTTGAGCGATTTGATTCGCTGGAAAACGACCTCCTCGACATGGCTGGCGCCGGCCCCGGGACGCAAGTTCTCAAGTGGCTTGACCCAGTTATCCGCGCCACTTGCCGCACCGATAATTTCGATCGCTCCCAACAGCAGCAATACCAGGCCCATGGACTTCCACAGACGCTGCCATCCCGAAGCGCCCTGGGGTATACGTTCCAGCGCACCAAGGTATACACCGCTGGCCAGCGCCAACACACCCCAAAGCAGCAGAATCACGGGGCCCTGCACGATACGCTCAAACATCCAGATGGCCAGCGCCAGCAATGCGATTCCGAATACGGCCTTGATACTATCCATCCAGGGACCCGCTTTGGGCACCAGTTTACCCGCGGATACACCAAACAGGATCAGTGGCACACCCATGCCCATTGAAAGTGCGAACAGCGCCGCCCCGCCCAAAAGCGCGCTGCCGGAAGCCCCGATAACGATCAGTGCGGCTGCCAGTGGCGGTGCAACACATGGCCCCACGATCAGGGCAGACAAAAAGCCCATCACCGCGACACCCGTCAGGCTGCCGCCCTGTTGTTGATTGCTGGCCTGCGAAAGACGGGTCTGCAGGCTTGAAGGTAACTGAAGTTCGAAAAACCCGAACATGGAAAACGCCAGCGCAATGAAAATGGCGATGAAGAAACCCAGTATCCACGGATTCTGGAACACGGCTTGCAGGTTCTGGCCAAATAACCCGGCCAGCACACCGGCAACGGTGTAGGTCACGGCCATTGCGAGTACGTAGACCAGCGATAACCAGAACGCTTTCGAGGTCGTCATGCGATCACCGTGACCGGCTATGATGCCTGAAAGTATCGGCACCATCGGAAACACACAGGGCGTGAACGCCAGCAGGATACCGGCAATGAAAAATGCAAACAGTGCACCGGCCGGGTTGTTCAGCAGCATTTTCGCCAGGGCATCCTGCTCGGAAACCGGCGGAACATTGGAACGGGAAACAGCAGGCGGAGTGGGCGAGGCCTGTGCGCCGCTCGAGGCTGACATTTGCAGTTCAACACGTGAGGTCTGCGGTGGATAACAGATATCGCCATCGCGGCAACCCTGGTAATCGGCTTCCAGGCTGATGGTCTGTTCCGGACCTGCGGGCCGTTTGATGTGCACCGGCACTTCGATTTGCCCGAAGTAAACTTCAACGGGACCAAACTCCGGATCGTCCTTGATCGTGCCCTTGGGCAGATCTGCCCCGCGAACCTCGAAGCCATTGCCACCCACCACCCTGAAAGCAAGCTTGTCACGGTACAGGTAGTAACCGGGCTGTGCGGTAAAACGGGCAAGGGCGGTGTCGGATGAAAGACCAATGGCCTCGTAAACGAAGGCTTCGTCAGCCGGCAAGGCAGGTTCGGCGTAAATATCATCCTGGCCGGTCAGCGACGGGTTGAAGACATCGGCCAGTGAAGCTGCCGGTTGTGACGGGGCCACGGGTACCAGGCCGCCGGAAGGCGGGGGCAGGCTGACAACCAGTAACTGCTCAGTGGGGGGGTAACAAAATACGTCCTCCATGCAGCCCTGGGAACGTACCTTTAAACTGATGAGTTCGACACCGGGCGCCACCGACTCCAGCGGCAGACTGACAGCCAGGCGACCGTGGAACTTGATGACCTCTTCACCCAGTAATTCATCAAACTGGGGTTTGCCGGCCGGTATCTCCGCCGCACCCAGGATGACGCCGGCGGTTTCCGTCCTGAACTTTAAAAACTTGTTGTTATAGAGGTAGTAACCATCGGATATTTTCCAGCTGACCTCGATTTTCTGGCGGTCGCTGGCTGTGGCAGAGACCTGGAAAACCTCACCAAATTCCTTGATATCCTCAAATTCCACGGCGCTTGCCAAAGAGGCTCCAGTCAAGCACAAAACGGTTAGAAGCAGGCTGGTCCAGCCTTTAAAATTTTTGTATTTCATCATCGGATATGACCGTGGCCTTTTTAGTTTGCATTCATTGCCCCCGCAATAGACGCTGCTTTTGATTAGTAGTTTCATAGGATAAGCCGCGAATTTTACCTCAACAGGGCATCGATGGCCGAAGTTTTCTTGTTTGGGTAATTGAACAGGATTATACTTACCGACCGTTCGGTCAGTAAGCGCAGACAAGGCCTTACAACATGCAAAACAAACAACTTGATAAAACAGGCACCTCCGGTGGCGAGCAAGCCATATTGGAAGCCGCGGAAATCCTGTTTGCCCAGAAAGGTTTTGATGCCGTTTCGATGAGCGCCATTGCCGCGCTCGCCAACACCAGCAAACCCAACATCTACCACCACTTCAAAAACAAGAACGAGCTATACCTGGCGGTCATGAAAACTGCGGTCCGGCGTTCTTCGGCTTTGCTTGACGCGCTGGAGGATGCGCCGGGCACATTCCGGGAGCGCCTCGGCGGATTTTCCGCGGGTCAGCTTGAAAATATCCTCGGGCACAAACGCAGTACACAACTGATACTGCGTGAAACCCTGTCAGAAGATTCGCAACACGGAGAGGAGCTTACCAGGCTGGTCATGGGTGAGGTTGTCAGTAAGCTCGTGGCCATGGTGAGCCAGGGTCAGGAAAAAAACGAATTCCGCAAGGACATTGACCCGACGCTGGCCGCTTTTATGATCGTGTCGGCCAATATGTTCTTCTTCCAGGCCTCCCCCGCGATGCGGCACATTCCTGACTTCGATTTTATCGATGATGCCAACACCTTCAGCAGGGGCGTCATGGACGTGTTGATTAACGGCATGCTTCAAAAAGGAGACGGCTCATGCTGAACCTTGCCGATCGCAAGACAATCATTGGGGCGGGGCTGGTACCGCTGCTTATCCTGCTGCTCGGTGCGTGCGGAAGTGAAGATTCCACCGAGTCCGACACAACACAAAACAGCAATGCAGTCCCGGTTTCCACCCACCGGACGGAGACCACGGACCTGCCGATCTGGCTGCAAACGGTCGGCCAGGTGCACAGCCAGTCTGCACCAACACTGGCTGCGGAAGTGGAAGGCCGCATCACCATGGTGACAGCGGATACCGGGGACCGCATAGAGGCGGGACAGTTACTCGCTGAAACAGATACCTCCAACCTGCTATTACAACAACAGGCCGCACGGGCAGGGATCGAACGTCTTGAAGTACACATTGCCAACGGCAAACGCCGGGTTGAGCGTCTGGAAAAACTCTCGGCAAAAAACCTGTCTTCCCAGACTCAACTCGATGACGCCAGGGAACAGCTGGAAGCCTACCAGGCGGATCAGAAAGCGGCCATGGCCCAGCTCGCCATCGTCGAAGACCTGTTAAGCAAGTCCCGTATCATTGCACCCGTATCAGGTGTCGTGCAAAGACGCCTCATCGCCACCGGCGATTTTGTTAGACGCGGGCAGGCATTGTTCGAAATCACCCATCCCGGTCAGCTACAGGCGTGGCTGCCCTATCCTGAAACCGTGGCTTTACGGGTCAAGATCGGCCAGCCCGCAGAAATATACAGTCCGCTGACACCGGGTGTATTTGCGGCGGGACAAATCACCGACCTGCAACCGACCATTGGTTCGGGCAGTCGCGCGGTCATGGCCATCGTTGACCTGGAAAACCCGGGTGAACTGAGACCGGGCGCAACGATCTCCGGCAAGGTGCTGGTAGAAACACGTGAACAAGCCGTTTTGGTGCCCAACATCAGCGTTGTTCGCCGGCCTGCCGGCGAAGTGGTGTACGTTATTAACGGTGACAGGGCAGAGGCCCGACTGGTCAAAATCGGTCACGAGGAAAGCGGCCTGGTTGAAATCACCAGCGGGCTCGAGGGTGGTGAAACGCTCGCAACCGACGGCGCAGCCTTTCTGACCGACGGTGCGAGTGTGACGGTGCGGAGTCACTAAGTTGAACTTACCCGAGATTTCCATCAAGCGGCATGTATTCGCCTACATGCTGTCCGCGGTGATGGTGCTGTTTGGAATCATCAGCTACAAGGATATCGGTGTTGACCGCTACCCCACCGTCGAATTTCCAATGATCTCCGTGACCACGATCCTGCCCGGGGCCACACCCGAAATCATCGATGCCAGCGTTACCAACCTGATTGAATCCGTGGTTAACAGCTCTCCCGGTATTGATCATATCCAGTCGAACTCATCACCCGGTGTTTCATCCATCAACATTCGTTTTAACATGGAAAAAGACGTCAATGTTGCCTTTAACGAGGTCCAGGCGCGGGTAAACCGGATACTGAGGGACCTGCCCAATGAGGCCGAACCACCCGTTGTGGCCAAGATTGAGATCGGCGCTTTACCCGTCATGTGGCTGACATTGAGTGGCGACCGAACCCTGCAACAGTTAAACCAGTACGCCCGCAACGTCATCAAAAAACGCCTCGAGACCATCGATGGCGTGGGCGAAATCCAGCTCGGTGGGGAGTTGCGACGCACGATACGGGTCAACCTGGATCCCGTGCGTATGAAACAGCTCGGGATCACGGTGCCCGATGTGGTTCGCATGTTCAATCGCGAACACCTGCGCCTGCCGGGTGGATTCCTGGTCAATGAACAAAAGGAAACCCTGCTGGAACTGGACCTGGAATATCACACCCCGGAGCAGTTGGGTGAAATGATCGTCAGCTACAGCGGTGGCGCGCCGCAGCGTTTGGGCGAATTTGCCCGTATCGAAGACGGCCTGGCAGATTTTCGCGAACTGGCCCGATTTAACGGCCAAGCCACGGTCGGTATCGGCATCCTCAAGGTGCAGGATGCCAATACCGTGGCGATCGTTGACGAAATAAAGCGCCGCATGAATGAAGAACTGATACCCCAGCTGCCCCCGGGCATTGAGCTGGGCATCGCCCACGATGACGGCGACCTGACCCAGGGTGTTGTGGACTCGCTGGAGCAACACCTGGTTTCCGGTGCCCTGCTGACCGCGCTGGTGGTTTTGTTGTTTCTTAAAAACATGCGCTCAACCCTCATTATCGCCGTCGCCATCCCGGTTTCGCTGCTGGGCGCCATCGCGGTCATGTATTTTCTCGGCTACACCTTCAACACGATGACCATGCTCGGTCTGTTGCTGCTGATTGGCGTGGTGGTCGATGATGCCATCGTGGTGCTCGAAAATATCTACCGGCATGCCGAGGAACATGGTTCGGGGCGCATGGACGCGGCCATTCATGGCACACGCCAGGTCGTATTCGCAGTGATGGCGGCCACCCTGACACTGGTTGCCATTTTTGCACCCGTTATTTTCATGAAAGGCATTATCGGCCGATTTTTTGAAGCCTTTGCCGTGGTGGTGACTTTCGGTGTCCTGGCATCCCTTTTTGTTTCACTCACACTTACACCGATGCTGTGCTCCCGTTTCCTGAAAGTTGAAAAGCAGCATGGCAAGCTGTTCCAACTGATGGACCGTGGTTTTCAGGCCATGGACAGGACTTATGCGAAGCTGTTGAATTTTGCCCTGGGTAACCGCCGCCTGGTTGCCTGGCTGACACTGGCGGTGGTCATTTCCAGCGGTTATTTCTTCGGCCATACCGGTTCGGGCTTTATGCCGGAGCAGGATGAAGGCCGTTTCATCATTAGCGTTAAAACACCCATGGGTTCTTCCATCAATTACACGGAAGAAAAGATCAGGGAGATTGAAAAGGTGCTTGCCAACGACGAGGACATTGCGAGCTACTTTGCCACCGTTGGCGCAGACCGTTCACGCCAGGTCAGCAAGGCCAGTTTCCTGGTCAGGATGGTCTCCTGGGAGGAACGCGATATAAGCCAGGTCGAAATGATCCGGAAACTGCAGTCGGACCTGTCCGGAATCGCCGGTGTACAGGCGTTTCCCTCACCCATGCCCATGGTGGGCGGTAACCGCGGCGAGCCCTTGTATTTCATACTCAGCGGTCCCGACCTCAACGAGGTCGCACGACTGGCGGATATCGTCAAAAAACGCCTGGACAAGCAGCCTGAAATTGGCAACCTGGACCTGGAACTGCAACTCGATCTGCCACAACTCAAAACAGAAATGAATCGCTCGTTGATTCGCAGCCTGGGTTTGACAACGGAAGATGTCGCCCTTGCGATCAACGTGATGGCCAGCGGTTTGGATATCGCCCGTTTCAATGATGATCCCGGTGATGGTGAGCGCTACGATATACGCCTGAAGGCGGACGAAGGCCAGCTTGATTTCGGTGACGATATTTCAAAAATATACCTGCGTTCCTCGGATGGTGACATGGTAAGCCTGGCCAACCTGGTCAGTCTCGAGCCGAACCTGGGCGCCGCAGTCATTTCACGCCATGACCTGCAATACGCCGCCAATTTTTACAGCACACCGATTATTTCACTGGGTGAGGCAGTCGACATGGTTTACACG
>Ga0316188_10000347_pt1 | contig 19211 bp, 17 predicted proteins | sample Phiworburrow1_MG_FD_204933 | JGI IMG/M metagenome (GOLD analysis project Ga0316188, IMG submission 204933) | Coastal sediment microbial communities from Maine, United States - Phippsburg worm burrow 1 | ecosystem: Environmental > Aquatic > Marine > Coastal > Sediment | place: USA: Maine... | reverse complement strand
AACGATGATCGTGCGCATCGCGCCGAGGAAACTCGCCGATCCGCCGTCGGTCGCATGACCATTCTCTGGCTCCGGAACCAGCAGCTTGTAGGCGATCCAGATCAGCAGCGCGCCGCCCGCGAGCAGCAGTCCGGGGATCTTGAGCAGCCAGACCACGACGATGGTCAGCGTGCTGCGCACCACGATCGCGCCGACGGTGCCCCAGAGGATCGCGCGCCGCTGCAGATGGCGCGGAACCTTGCGGGCCGCCAGCGCGATCACGATCGCGTTGTCGCCTGCGAGGACGAGGTCGATGACCACGATCGCAGCGAGTGCCGAAACGAATTGGAGCGACATGAGTTCCACGGCCGCGTTCTCCTTTTACGAACGATTCTGATGGCGCGACGCGATGAAGTGAAATCGAAATTGGCGATGCTTTCGATTCGTTTGCGTTAGAGCCATCGCGTTTTTCGATCGATGCGATCCGTGCCGTCGATGGGTCGCGGGGCGGGATTGCCACGGCCGCATGGGCGTGCTATTAATAAAGCTGTCGTCGCGTCATTGACCGGCGGCGGTGCAAAGCGGGAGTAGTTCGGGTGCCACGGCACCTCCGCGCGGTCGTCAATACGGGCAATGCCCCGGTCGCGTGGGCGCCTTTCCAGGCGTGAACCAGACCTTTGCCAACGGGGCGAGGTTCGCGGTGTCGCAACGATTCCTCGCCGTCCTATGGTGAAGGCCGCCCGTGGCTCAGTCCTGGCGGTCGCTGGTTCGTGCGAGGAGCATCCGCCATGTCCGCATCACGCATACGGCGCTATCTGCGCCACGGCACCGCGCCACAACTGCAGGTCTTCGATTCGATCGTGCGCTTCGGCAGCTTCTCGCGCGCGGCCGAAGAACTGCACATGGCGCAGCCGACGGTGTCTGCGCAGGTCAAGAAACTCTCTGAGGCGATGGGATTGCCGCTGTTCGAGCAGATCGGCAAGAGGGTCTACCCGACCCAGGCGGGCCTGCACCTTCAGCAGGCATGTGCCGAAGTGTTCGACGCGTTCGAACGCCTCGACGATGCGCTGGCCGGGTTGCGCGACCTGACCACGGGGCGCCTGCAGCTCGCGGTCAGCACGACCGGGAAGTACTTCGCGCCGCGGCTGCTCGCCGGGTTCAATCAGCGCTATCCGGGTGTCGAGATCTCGCTGCAGATCCACAACCGGCGCACGCTGCTCGAGCGCTTCGCCGAGAACTTGGACGATCTGTACATCTTCGCCAATCCGCCGGAGTCGAACACGGTCACGCAGCTGATCCAACCCAATCCGATGGTGGTGTTCGCGCGCAGCGACCATCCGCTGGCCAGCCAGCGGCGGATACGCTTCGAGCAGCTCGAGTCCGAGCCGTTCCTGATGCGAGAGGCCGGCTCGGGGACCCGAATGGTGGCCGAGCGGGAGTTCGCGCGCCGCGGGCTGCGGCCGTCTGTGCGCATGGAGTTGTCCACCAACGAGGCCGTCAAGCAGGCGATCCTGGCAGGCCTGGGGATCTCGATCCTGTCGCACTACACGCTCGGTCTCGACACCGAGCAGCGGCGCCTGGTGACGCTCGACGTCGAGGGTTTTCCGCTCGAATCGAACTGGTATTTCGCCTACCCGGTGGGCAAGCGGGTGCAGCCGCCGGCGCGCGCGTTCATGGATTTCGTGCGCGCCGAAGTGGGTGTGCTGACCGAGGATCGACGACTGGCCGCCTGAGGCCGAGTCGGTCAGGGTCCTGGTTCCGGGCCGGGCTGCGGAACTCGCGCGATCGGGCCGGCCTCCTGAAGGCGGCGCGCGCAGCCCTCGAGCTCAGCGCTCGCCGCGTGCGAACGTATCGCGCATCGCGTCGAGCAGTGCCGGAATCACGGCTGGCGGCAGATCGTGGCCCATGCCGTCGATGATCGTGACCTGCGAACCGGGGATCTTGCGGCCGAGGTCCTCGGCGGCAGCCACCGGTATCAGCGGGTCGGAGCGGCCGTGGATGATCGTGGTCGGTGCGGTGATTCGCGTCAGCAGTGCGCTGCGATCGCCGCAGGCCACGATTGCGACCATCTGGCGCGCGACGCCGAGCGGGCGCACCGAGCGGTGAACGCCGACGGCGATCCGCTTTCGCAGCGCCGGCTCCGGCGTCGGAAAGCCGGGGCTGCCAATCACTTTGACCACGGAGACGAAGTGATCGATCAGGGCCTCGCGGTCCTGCGGATTCGTCGGCCGCGCGAGCATCGCGCGACGCGCACCGGCAGCCCCATCGCGTGCTTGACCGATGCGACCCAGAGGTTGGGTCGCCCCCATTCGGCGCGCTTGGTCGACAGGCCGATGTCCCGATTGTCGAAACGGATCACGACGCGGCCCTGCGCAAGCAGTCCGTCGACGAGTTCCGCGGGCCATGCCGTCAGCTGCATGCCCAGCCCCATGATCATGAGGACCGGGATCGGGGAGGACTGTTGCTGCGGCGCCGAGATGTCGACCTCGAGATGCAGGCCGTTGGTCTCGACCTGGCTCATCCTCGCGGTTTCTTGGTCGCGGCTGGCGCGCGGCGCTTCGGTTTCTCGGTCGTCAGTGCCAGCAGTTCGTCACGTGCGTCGGCCATCCGCGCCGCCAGCGTCCTGAGGTCCGGAAACGCTCGCTTGCACGCGACGAGCCCGAAATACAGGGTTCCGTTGTAGCTCTCGACCGTGATGTTCAGGGCCAGGCCGTGGGTCACGATCGACAACGGATGATAGGTGTGCATGCGGGCACCGCTCATGTACAACGGCACCTGCGGTCCGGGGACGTTGGAGATCACCAGGTTCACGACCGGACTGATCCGGTCCGCGATCCGCGCCTTTCCGTAGAGCGAGCTCAGCCCGCTGATCACCCAGGGCATTCCGAGCGACGGGAAATCCATCGGGACGATGCCCTTGGTCTGTGCGATCGTGTCCTTCATCGTCTGGCTCGACGCGCGGATCGCGTCGAAGCGCTCGCGCGCTTTCTCGACGTGCGTGGCCAGGCTCGCGCGGTACATCGTCGTCTGCGTGTTCTGCGACTCGTCGCCTTCGGCGCGCAGCGAGACCGGAATAGCCGCGATCAGCGTCTCGTCGGGCAACGCGCGGTGTGCCTTCAGATAGCTCCGCAGGCCGCCGCTGCAGATGGCGAGCACCGCGTCGTTGACCGTGCCGCCGAGCTTGGCGCAAATGTTCCTGAGCTCGTCGAGTGTGACCTGGGTAGTCGCGATCGCGCGGGCACCGTCGATCGACACGTTCATCGGCGTGCGCGGTGCGAAGAATGGCAAGCCGTCCTTGCGACGCCGGGATTTCGCGCTGCCAACCAGTTCCTTGATGCGATCACCGACCGCGTCAGTGGCGGCGCTCGAGCCGACCTTGACCAGGTCGGGGAGCATCTTGAGCAGGCGAGCCGAAAGTCTCGCCTGAGTGGCGAACGCAGTCTTCAGAAGGTCGGCCGATGCGGGACGGGCGACGCTTTCGGGCCTTTCGGGCTGGCGGATCGGAGGCGGCTTCGCGACCAGGTCGAGCATCGCGCGCGCCAGCACCACGCCCGCCTTGCCGTCGATCGCGGCGTGATGGACTTTGCAGTAGACGCCGGTCCTGCCATTGGCCAGGCCGTCGATCACGTAGAGTTCCCAGAGCGGACGCGACCGGTCCATCAGTCGCGAGTGCAGATCGGCGATGCAGTCCTCGAGCTGTTCGACCGTTCCCGGCGCAGGCAGCTGGACGCCTCGGACGTGGTACTCGATGTCGACCCCGGGATCGTCGATCCACGCCGGACTGGTCAGGTGCAGCGGTGTCGGCACAAGGCGGCGCGTGAACACCGGTGAAAGGTGCAGCCGCTGCGAGAGCCCCTTTCGCACGCGCGCGAGATAGCCGCGACGCTGGCGCGGCGGGACGTCGTACTGGTGCATCGAGCCGACATGCATCGGCATCTGCACGGTTTCGAGGTGCAGGAACAGCGCGTCGAGGGCGCCCAGCGGTTGAATCGTGCTCACGCTATCACCAGTCTGTAGGCCTTCAGGAGCATGTAGGCTGCCAGAGCGTACAGCGTGAATGCAAACACTTTCTTCATCGATTCGGTGGGCAGCGCGTGCGCCGCGCGCGCACCGAGCGGCGCGGTGGTCACGCTCGCCGCCGCGATCGTGACCAGGGCCGGCAGGTAGACGAAGCCGACCGTTCCGGCGGGCAGTTCCACATGCAGCCCCGCGACGATGTAGCCCAGCGTGCCCGCGAGCGCGATCGGAAAGCCGCAGGCGGCGCTCGTGCCGATGGCGTGCTGCGGGCGCACGCCGCGCCCGGTGAGAAACGGAACGGTCAGGAAGGCGCCGCCCGCACCGAGCAGCGCCGAGAACACGCCGATCAGCGCACCCACGCCGAACATGCCCGCGCGCCCGGGCAGTCCCTGTGCTGCCGTGCCGTCGACGGGACGCTTCTTCGGCATCAGCATTCGCGTCGCTGCCCAACTGATGAACAGGCCGAAGAAGCCCGCGAGCAGGGCCCCCCTCACCGCGCCGGCGATCTGCGCGCCGGCGAACGAGCCGGCGACGATCCCGGGCGCGAGCACCGCGGCGACGCGCCAGAGGACTGCGCCGCGCCGGTGGTGCGCGCGCACGCTGGACAGCGAGGTGAACAGGATCGTCGTCAGCGATGTTGCGATCGCCACCTTGATGACGAGATCGGGCGGGAACCCGCGCTGCTCGAGCAGCATGGTGACGAAGGGAACCATGACCATGCCGCCGCCGATGCCGAGCAAGCCCGCGAGAAAACCGGTGCCGGCACCCAGGAGCAGCAACAGCAGGATCGTGGTCAGGTCCATCGTCGGATCTCGAGGCCGGATGCTAACATCGCAGCGTTTCAGCGCGGGCTCGCTCGTCTGCGGTCGTGCTTCTCGAATAAGTACGATCTACTGCGATGCACTGGCTCCGATTCGGCCACTCGGGAAGGCCCGGATTCGATGTGCCGAGAGACCAGGACGTGAGCGCACAGGGAATGTGAACGATGAAGATCGCGGTGGTCGGGGCCGGAGCTATCGGCGGCTATCTCGGGGCGCGGCTCGCGCTCGCGGGCGAGGAGGTTACCTTCATCGCGCGCGGAGCGAATCTGCAGGCGATCCGTGCGAACGGATTCAAGCTGATCGAGGAGGACGGTGGCGAGCGCGTGGCTGGCGCCGTGCGGGCCGAGCAGGACATGGCCCTGGCCGGCCCCCAGGACTACGTGCTGCTCGCGCTGAAGGCGCACCAGGTCGGGCCGATCGCACGGGACCTTCGCGGGTTGCTCGGGCCGCAGACGGCGGTCGTCACGATGCAAAACGGCGTCCCCTGGTGGTACTTCCACAAGCTCGGCGGCGCGTTCGACGGCAGGCCGGTGACCAAGGTCGACCCGGACGGCCTGATCGCCGCGAATATCGACAACGAACGAATCATCGGCTCGGTCGTCTACCCGGCCTCCGAACTGATCGCACCGGGCGTCGTCAAGGTGATCGAAGGCAACCGCTTCTCGCTCGGCGAGCCTGACAACAGCAAGTCGGAGCGAGCGCTCAGGCTTTCCGAGGCGTTCACCCGCGCGGGATTCAAGGCGCCGGTGTCCTCCGACCTGCGCAGCGAGATCTGGCTCAAGCTCTGGGGCAATCTGACCTTCAACCCGGTCAGCGCGCTCACCCATGCGACGCTCGCGGGGATCTGCCGCTTTCCGCTGACTCGGGAACTTGCGGTCGGCATGATGCGCGAGGCGCAGGCCGTCGCGGAGAAACTCGGCGTGCGGTTCCGCATCTCGATCGAGAAGCGGATCGCGGGTGCCGAGGCGGTCGGCGAGCACAAGACCTCGATGCTTCAGGACGTCGAACGCGGGCGCGAGCTCGAACTCGAGGCGCTGCTTGGCACGGTTGTCGAGCTGGCGCGAATGAGCGCGACACCCACGCCCCACATCGATGCTGTCTACGCCTGCGCGTCGCTGCTCGCGGCGACGCTCGCCGAGCGCAAGGGAAGACTCGAGATCCAACCGCTTTGAACGGCGTGCAGCGACGGGCGCGCCGGCGCTTGGGGCAGAATGTCGTCTTCGTCCAATCCGCCACGTTCATTCCGATACCCGACCCATGTCACAAAAAGACACCCTCTGGCAATTGATCGCCGCTGGCGCCGACGACGCGACCGCGCTCGTCGCACCCGGCGAGGCGCCGCTGACCTTTCGCGCCTTGCGCGAGCACGTGCAGGCCACTGTCGCGTCATACAACGCGATGGGAATCGGTCGCAACGACCGGATCGCGATCGTGCTCGACAACGGGCCGGAGATGGCCACCGCGTTCATTGCGGTCGCCGCCGGCGCCAGTTCGGCGCCGCTCAACCCGGCCTACCGTGCCGATGAATTCGAGTTCTACCTGTCGGACCTGAACGCCAAGGGGCTGATCGTGCAGGCAGGCAGCACGTCGCCCGCGGTCGAGGTCGCCCGCAAGCTCGGCGTGCGGATCATCGAACTCGAACCGCAACGGGCCAGGAGCGCGGGGGCATTCGTGCTGCGCGACACCTCGGGCGTGGCCGCGTCGGCACCGGCGCAGGGCGGCATGGCGCAGCCCGACGACGTCGCGCTGGTGCTGCACACCTCGGGCACCACGTCGCGTCCGAAGATCGTTCCGCTGTCGCAGCGCAACGTCTGCGCGTCGGCGAGAAACATCCGCGAGTTCCTGTCGCTGTCGGCGGCCGACCGTGGGCTGAACATCATGCCGCTGTTCCACATCCACGGGCTGATCGCCGGAGTGCTCGCGCCGCTGTCGGCGGGCGGCCAGGTCTGCTGCACGCCGGGGTTCAACGCGCTGAAATTCTTCGCGTGGATGGAGGAGGCACGGCCCACCTGGTACACCGCGGTGCCGACGATGCACCAGACCATTCTCGCGCGTGCTGCGAACAACCGGGCGATCATCGAGAAGAATCCGTTGCGCTTCATCCGCTCCTCTTCGTCGGCGATGCCCACCCAGGTGATCCGCGAACTGGAGCAGACCTTCGGCGCGCCGCTGGTCGAGTCCTACGGAATGACCGAGGCCGCGCACCAGATGGCTGCGAACCCGCTGCCCCCGCGCGTGCGCAAGCCGGGCACGGTGGGCATCGCGGCCGGACCGGAGGTGGCGATCATGGATGAGGCGGGCAAGCTGCTGCCCGCGGGCAGCGTCGGCGAGGTGGTGATCCGAGGCGAGAACGTCACGCAGGGCTACGAGAACAACCCGAAGGCCAACGCCGAGGGCTTCGCGAACGGGTGGTTCCGCACCGGCGATCAGGGCGTGATGGACGGCGAGGGCTATCTGACGATCACCGGCCGGCTGAAGGAGATCATCAACCGCGGCGGCGAGAAGGTCTCGCCTCGCGAGGTGGACGAAGTGCTGATGGACCACCCGGCGGTGGCTCAGGTCGTCACCTTCGGCATTCCGCACGACAAGCTCGGCGAGGAAGTGGGCGCCGCCGTCGTGCTGCGCGAGGGCGCTGCGCTCACCGAAAAGGAGTTGCGCGAGTTCGCGGCAAAGCGGCTGGCAGACTTCAAGGTGCCGAAGAAGGTGCTGTTCCTGGCGGAGATCCCGAAGGGGGCCACCGGCAAGCTTCAGCGCATCGGGCTGGCGGCCAAGCTCGGGTTGGCCTGACGCGTTCCCGACGCGCGGCTAGCAGTCCCGCTTCGCGCACAAGGCTCGCCGGCTCGCGCGCGACGGGCCGGTCATGCCGGCTTGGACAGCAAGCGCTTGACGATGAATTTCCACTCGGTCTCGGTCACTGGCGTGATCGACAGCCGGTTGCCCCTGCGCAGCACCACCATGTCGGAGAGTTCGGCGTGCGCGCGCAGTTCGTCGATCGGCACCAGACGCGTCTTGCTCAACGCCTTCACGTCGACGTTGACCCAGCGCGGCTCGTCGCGGGTCGACTTCGGGTCGTAGTAGGTGGAGTCCGGGTCGAACTGCGTCTGATCGGGGTACGGTTTGGAGGCGACTTCGGCAAGGCCCGCGATGCCTGGCTGCGCGCAGCTCGAGTGATAGAAGAGGACGCCGTCGCCGACGCGCATCTCGTCGCGCATGAAGTTGCGCGCCTGGTAGTTTCGCACGCCGAACCAGGGCACCTTGTGCCCGCGCATCGCGATCACGTCGTCGATCGAGCACTCGTCCGGCTCGGATTTCATCAGCCAGTAGCGCAAGGGTTTCGCCTGCTTGCGTTGGAAAGGTCGCGCGCGAAGTCGCGACGCAGGAATAAGTGCCCCGCCTGTGCCGTTTGGCCGGCACCCTGAACCGTTCAGTTCAGTTCGGCCGCAGTAGGCGCCTCATCAGGTTCGTCCGACGAGGGACGATCACAACAGCGACGCACGGGCACCGCGGCCTGATGCATAGCATTGGTTCAAGGAATGTATGACCAGTATCGAACACCGCAGGGCACGCCGATTGTACCCTGCGACCGCGCGGCCGCGGGTCAGCCATTCGTCAGAACAGGCTTTCCTGGCGCTTGATCTCGGCGTCGAGCTCGTCGCTCATCTTGCGGATGCGCCGCATCACTTCCGCCGAGGGTGCCGCGCCACTGGTCGCCGCGGAGCCCAGCAGCTCGTGGGCCAGCTGCAGCGCTGCCATCACCGCGATTCGATCGAGCCCGGAGATCTTTCCCGCGTCGCGGATCGAACGCATCTTCTCGTCGACGACCGAGACCGCCTGGAGCAGCTGCTGCTTGCCGTCTTCGCCAACCGCCAGGCGGTAATCGCGATCGAGGATCTTGACGTCGACGTGCGCCATGGGTTCAGTTGTCCTCGTCCATCGAGAGGGGCAGTCGCGCGAGTGCGGTCTCGACTCGCGATCGCGCCTCGGTCATGCGCCCCTCGAGCTCGGCCTGGCGCCCCTGGATCGCCTGCAGTTCGCCACGCAGCTTCCCGTTTTCGTCGGAGAGCCGGCGGGCGATTTCCATCAGCCGCTGGGTGCGATCGAACAGCTGCTCGAGTTCCTGGTCCATCCCGGTGATGTTAGGGATGCGATTCAAGGGGGTCAAGTCGGCAGGTTGCGTTTCCGGCGGATCAGGTAGCATCGTCGCCGTGAACAAGTTGGCATCAAGGGCAATCCTCCTGCTCGCGGCGCTCCTGGCGCTGGTGGCGGGCCCCGCGTCGGCCAAGCCGGTGCGGGTCGAGGCGGTCGAGGTCGAACTCGTTTCGCAGCAGGACGCGCTGGTGGCGGGCACGACCGCGCTCCTCGGGTTGCGGATCCGTCACGACCCCGAGTGGCACACCTACTGGCGCAACCCGGGCGATTCGGGCCTGGCCACCGAGATCAAGCTCGCATTGCCACAGGGCTGGCAGGCTGGCGGAATCGTCTGGCCGGCGCCGCAGCGGGTGCTCGTCGGTCCGCTGGCGAGCTATGTATTCGAGGGCGACACGGTCCTGCCGGTGCCGGTGCAGGTGCCGGCGAGTGCCGGCGGCGGGCAGGTGCGGATCACCGGCAGGGCGCAGTGGCTGATGTGCCGCGAAGTCTGCATCCCGGGCGAGGCCGACCTGGAACTGGACCTGCCGGTCGCCAAGAGCTCGCTGCCTTCGGCGCAGGCGCCGCTGTTCGCGCAGGCGGAAAGGGAAACGCCTCGCGCGGCGCTGGCCGCTCGCGCGAGCGTCGACGCGGCGCGCCTTTCGCTCGCCTTCGAGCGGCCCGGCGCGCGTACCGCCGAGTTCTTCCCCTATGAGCAGGGATGGCTGGACGCGCCGGCGCCGCAGTCGCTGTATCGCGTGGGCGCCGAAGGCGCGGGCGCGTGGAGACTCGAACTGGCGATGGCCAGCGGGACGGACCGCGCGGCGCTCGCCAAGCTCGGGTTCGACGGTAGCGGCATCGGTGTGCTGCGCGTCGACGGCGAAGCGGTCGAGGTTCGCGCCACGCTCGTCGACGCGACCGCATCCGGTGGAACACTCGTGGCCACTGCGGCAGCACCGCCCGGCATCGAGGTGGGCGGGGGGACCGCGGGGCCCGGCGCATCCCGGTTTCTCTCCGGGCCGCTCGAGGCCGTCGGCGGTTTTCTCGGATCGAGCGGGACGTCTTCGGCGCAGTCGCCGCCTGGAGCCCCTCCTGCGCCGACCGGGACGCTGACGCTGATAGTTGCGCTGGCCTTCAGCGTCCTCGGCGGCCTGATCCTGAATCTGATGCCCTGCGTGTTTCCGGTGATCGGATTGAAGGTTCTGGGATTCGCCCGTCACGCGCAGTCGCATCGCGACGAAACCAGGCGCGGTGCACTCGTCTTCAGCGCGGGCGTGCTGGTGTCGTTCTGGGTCCTGGGCGGACTGTTGCTCGCGCTGCGCGCCGCCGGCGAGGCCGCGGGCTGGGGATTCCAGCTGCAGTCGCCATCCTTCGTCGCGCTGATGGCGCTGCTCTTCGTTGCGATCGGGATGAACTTCGCAGGGGTGTTCGAGATCGGCGTTCGGCTGACCCAGCTCGGCGGCGTCGAGGCGAGCACCGAGCGCAGCACGGGCGCCGTCGGCTCGTTCGGCTCCGGGATGCTGGCGGTGCTGGTGGCCACGCCGTGCACCGCGCCGTTCATGAGCTCGGCGCTCGGTTACACGCTGGGTCGTCCGGCGCCCGAGGTGATGCTGGTCTTCACCGGCATCGCGTTCGGGATGGCGCTGCCCTACCTGCTTCTCGGGTTCTTCCCGCAGGCGCTGCGCTGGCTGCCGCGCCCGGGCCGATGGATGGAGAGCTTCAAGCAGTTCCTGGCCTTCCCGATGTTCGCCACCGCCGCGTGGCTGGCATGGGTCCTGGGGCTGCAGGCGGGGCTCAATGCGGTGCTCGCACTCTCGATCGGCGCGGTGCTGGTGGCGCTGTCCGCGTGGCTGTACGGGCGCTTCGTGCAGGGGCAGGCCGCGGTGCATCGCGGGCTCGCGGCCGTGTTCGGCGTGCTGGCGCTGGCCGCGGGGATCTGGCTTGCACTGCCGGCGGCGGTGCCCTCCGGACCGGGACCCGCGGGCGATGCGGGCGCGTCGGGCGCGCGCGGCGCCGAATCGGCAAGCGGCGCAAAGGCCAACTGGGAACCGTGGAGCGAGGCGAAGGTGGCGCAGGGAGTGGCCGAGGGCCGCATCGTATTCGTCGACTTCACGGCGGCGTGGTGCGTCAGTTGCCAGGCCAACAAGGCGCTGGTGCTGTCCCGCGATCCGGTCGCCTCGGAAATGGTCGCTCGCAACGTGCTGCACCTGGTCGCGGACTGGACCAATCGCGACGCGACGATCACCGCAGCGCTTGCGCGTCACGGCCGCAACGGCGTGCCGCTATATCTGGTCTATCGCCCCGGCGAGTCGACGCCGCGGGTGCTGCCGGAGATTCTGACCAGCGCGGTGGTGCTGGACGCGCTGGGACCGAGGCGCTGACCGCCGCGGTGAGCGTTCGATGGTTCGCGTCGAACGCCTATAATCGTGCTGCTTTCGGTGCCGTGCGAGCAGTCGCAGCGCGCGGTTAAACGGGAAACAGGGAACTGGTGCGCCGCCATGACGTGCGGCGCCGGTCAACCTGTGCTGCCCCCGCAACGGTAAGCAGGCGCGCGCGTCTTCGGAAGCGCGCCGGGTGCATCGACGCCACTGGTAGACCGGTCCCGCGGGACCCGACATCGGGAAGGTGATGCGCTTGGACCTGCAAGCCCGGATACCGGCCGAGAGGGTGGGGTCGCGCCTGCGCGGCCCCGTGGCACGAGGCGCTGTCTTGCGGCGGGCAAGGCACGGAGCGCGTCCGTTCGGGCGCGCACGAGGGGTTGTCATGTCTTCTTTCAAGCATCTGGCGGTGCCCGTCGCGGCGCTGGCGATGTCTGCGCACGTCCACGCGCAGTCGCTCAACCAGGTGGTGATCACCGCCACGCGCGACGAGCGGCCGATCGAGCGCACGCTTGCCGACGTGACCACGATCGATGCCGAGCAGATCTCGAACGCGGGGGTCTCCAGCGTGACCGAACTGCTGCGTTCGCTCGGCGGCATCGAGATCGCGCAGACCGGAGGGGCCGGGTCCACCTCCGGGATCTTCGTGCGCGGCACGAAGACGTCGCAGACGGTGGTCCTGGTGGACGGGGTGCGACTGGAGAACCCCACGTCCGGGACACCGAACCTGGAATTCCTGTCGCTGTCGCTGATCGATCACATCGAGATCGTCCGCGGACCGATGTCGTCGCTGTACGGATCCGGAGCGATCGGCGGCGTGATCCAGATCTTCACCCGACAGGGCTCGGGGCCGGCAACGCCAACCTTCTCGGTCGGCGCCGGCAGCCAGCGCACGAGCAGCGTGCAGGCCGGCATATCCGGGGCCGCCGGTGAGCAGGGGTCGACGCGTTACGCGCTGTCCGTGGCCGACGATCGCACCAACGGCTACGACGCGACCTTGCCCGGCAGCCCGAACTACCAGGCCGACAATGACGGCAACGTACAGCGCTCGGTCACCGCTTCGCTGCGCCAGGCGCTGAGCGCCGGCTGGGAGGTGGGCGCGAACCTGATGAGCGTCAGCGGTCGCGTGTTCTACGACGACGCGTTGTCGACGCCGGAGACCGCACGCATGCAATACCGAAGCTCGGCGGCTTCCACCTTCCTTCGCGGGCGCCCCGCCGCGGACTGGCAGACCGAGTTTCGCGTGGGCGACACGAGGATCGACTACAGCTTCGACGCGTTCACCTTCGCGCCCACGGTCGATTCGCTGACCACCTCGTGGCAGAACCGCATCGGCCTGCCGGTGGGACGGTTGCTTTTCGGCCTGGAGCAGTTGCGCCAGCGCATCGATGGCGAGGGCGTCGTCACCGGGCCCTACGCGTACCTGAACGATGCGCGACGCACCGACTCGGTGTTCGCCGGTTACGAGTTCGCGCTGGGCAGGCATCTGGTGCGACTGCAGTGGCGCTACGACCGCGTCGAAGCGGTGGGCTCCGAGCCCACCGGGACGATTGCCTGGGGATATCGGTGGACGCCCTACTGGCTGTTGCGCACATCGGTGGGCAGCGCGTTCCGCGCGCCGACTTTCGACGACCTCTACAACCCGTTCGGTTCGAACCCGCTGCTCAAACCCGAGATCTCGCGCGGGGCGGAGGCCGCGATCGAGTATCGGCGCGCGGCGACCCTGTTCAAGTCGACCGTCTTCACCAGCCGGATCAGCGACGCGATCGAGCTCGACGCGAGTTTCACGCCGCAGAACCTCGACTCGGCGCGCGTCGACGGCGTTTCGTTCGAGGCGCAGCACCGGATCGGCGCGGTATCGCTGCGCGGGTCCGCGACCTTCCAGGATCCGCGCGGCGAGCGTTTCGACGCGGCCACCGGCGAGGTGGTGACCGGGCAGCTCGCGAGACGCGCCAGGCACTATGCGTCGTTGGGGGCTGACTGGCGACCCGGTCCGCTGCGGGTCGGCGTGGAGTGGGTCGCGCAGGGCCCGCGGGTGGACAGCGACGGCAGCACGCTCGCGGGCTACGGCGTGCTGAACCTGGACGCGTCTGCGCCGTTGAGCAGGCAATGGGAGGTCTTCGGCAGACTGGGCAACATCGGGGACAAGGTCTACGAGACCGCCTACGGCTACCGGATGCCGCCGCGCAGCCTGTTCATCGGCATGCGTTACCGGCCGCGCTGACCGGAACGCGATGGCGCTCCGTTCGGAGATCGTCGTGGCGCGGGCCGCGTCACCTTGGGGCTCGCGCCTGCGCACCTCTGCCGGCCCGGCCGCGTCGGCGCGGGTCGCCGCACTCAGCGTATTCGGGTCTCTGGCCGCGTTCATCGCATTCGCCGCGTTGACCGGATTCGCGGCCTTGACCGCGGCCTCGTCGGCGCACGCCGACGAGGTGGTGTCGATCGTCGACGACTGGGGCCGCGCGCTGCGCTTTCAGCGAATGCCCCGCAGGATCGTTTCGCTCGCGCCGCATGCGACCGAACTCCTGTTCTCCGCCGGCGCGGGGCCGCGGGTGGTCGGGGTCGACGTCCACAGCGACCGGCCCGAAGCGGCCCGCAGCCTGCCGCGGGTGTCGTCCTATCCCTCCCCCGATCGCGAAGCATTGCTCGCGCTGCGGCCCGAACTGGTCGTGCTCTGGGGCGCTGCGGCCGATCGCGAACTGATTTCCCGGCTCGAGGCGCTGGGCCTGGTGGTGTTCGTGTCCGAGCCGACGACGCTCGAAGCGATCGCGAGCAGTCTGGAGCGTTTCGGGCGGCTCGGCGGCGACGAAGCGCGCGGCGTGGAGGCGGCGCAGCGGCTGCGGGCACGCATCGCGTCGCTGCGGTCGCGTTACGGGCGAAGCGCGCCGGTGCCCGTGTTCGTGCAGGCCTGGGCAAGGCCGCTGCTCACGCTGTCGGATCGGGACACGATCGGCGACGCGTTGACGATATGCGGTGCGCGCAACGTGTTCGGCGACATGCCGATGGCGGCTCCGCAGGTTGGTGTCGAGGCGGTGCTGGCCGCGTCGCCGCGGCTGATCGTCGCGATCGACGAGAAGGCGGACCGCTCGCAATGGGACTCGCTGCGAGTGCTCGCGCCGCAGGGGAAGATCGAGTTTGCCGCGGTCGATGCATCGATCCAGCGGCCCACCGATGCGATCGCCGACGCGATCGGGCAGCTCTGCGTCGCGGTCGATCGCGCGAGGCGTCGCTGAATCTCGTCGCTGCGCGATGCGCGCTGCGCTGTGCACGATGCCCCGCGGAGGCGGCGCGCTGTTTGCGGATGCGCGGGCACCGGCGTCTCACGATACGGCCTCGGGCACGTCGGCCGCATGGGAATCGGTCTTGTCGGATAAACTCGGGCTGGACCCGCGTGGTGGTCCAACGTCGACAGGGAGGATTCCGGATGCCGGTTGTTGCTGTGGTCAATCCGAAGGGGGGCGTCGGCAAGACGACGCTCGCGACGAATCTCGCCGGCTACTTCGCCGCCGGCAGCCATCGGACGATGCTGGGCGATTTCGACAGGCAACAGTCGGCGAAGGACTGGTTGCGTCTCAGGCCGCAGGCGGTCGCACAGATCGAGACCTGGGATTCGAACGGTGATTCGTACCGACCGCCCAGGGGCGTCACGCACGCGGTGCTCGACACCCCGGCGCAGATCGACCGGCGGCACCTCGCGGCGCTGGTGCGGGTCGCCGACAGGATCATCGTGCCGCTGCAGCCGTCGATCTTCGACGTGCTCGCGACGAGCCGGTTCCTGGAGTTGCTCGAAGGCGAGTTCCGCAACGGCAAGAGTTTCAGTGACACGGTCGCGGTGGTCGGGATGCGCGTGGACCCGCGGACCAAGGCGGCCGAGCAGTTGAGCCGCTTCGTCACCGGGCTGGGCATTCCGGTCGCGGGTTATCTTCGCGACACGCAGAACTATGTCCATCTGGCGGCCCAGGGGCTGACGCTGTTCGACGTGCCCGGACAGCGGGTCGACAAGGACCGGGAGACCTGGAAGCCGCTGTTGCACTGGGTTCAGCACTGAACCGGGCATCGGCGCTCGCGGCGCGCGACGCTGGCGCGGCGCCGATCCTGCCCAGGCTCTCGGTGCCGCCCGACGCGTCGCTGGAGCTGCGCTTCGTCGACGAGCAGACTCGGGGGTTCGCGGTGGTGCGCGGGGTGCTGCAGCCCGCGCACACGAGCAGCGATTCGGGTGCGATGGTCACCGTGCGTGTGCCGGGGGGCGTCGGCTACGCGGCGAGCGCCGATCAGTCAGCGCAAGGACTTCAGTGGGCGGTGGACCGCGCGCACGCCTGGGCGCTGGCCTGCGCGCGTGCCGGGCTGCTGCGCGACGTCGAACTGCCGAGGCCGGATGCGTGCGGCGCGAGGCACCGGGGACCGGTACGCACGCCGCTGCCCGAGGATGCCGCGCTGGTCGAACTGTTGCAGACCGAGGCGGCGGCGCTGAAGTGCGATCCGCGGATCGTGCACTGGTCGGCGAGCCTGCGGCTGACCGACACCCGTCAGCGGCTCTTCGTCGACGGCGAACTGGTCGCCGACCAAGGGTTTCGTTTCGTCGAACCCAACCTCGAAGCGACCGCCGACGACCGGCAGCGCTCGCAGACGCGGTCACTGGCCGGCCAGTACAACGGCTTCTGCCAGCAGGGCGGCTTCGAAGTGATCGAGCGCTCCGGGATGCTGGGCGGCGGCGCCCGCATCGCCGATGAAGCGCTGCAGCTGCTCGCGGCACCGAACTGCCCGACCGGTCGCATGTCGTTGCTGCTGATGCCCGACCAGATGATGCTGCAGATCCACGAGTCGATCGGGCACCCGCTGGAGCTCGACCGGATTCTCGGCGACGAGCGCAACTTCGCCGGCACCAGCTTCGTCTCGCCCGACATGTTCGGCAGCTACCGCTACGGCTCCGAACTGCTCGACGTCAGCTTCGATCCCGACGTGGACGCTGAACTCGCCGGCTATGCGGTCGACGACGAAGGCACGCTTTCGCGGCGTGTGCGTCTCATCGAGCGGGGGATCCTGATGCGCCCGCTCGGAGGCGCGCTTTCGCTTGCGCGCGCGCGCGCCGCGGGTTTCGATCTCGAGGGCACCGCTAACGCGCGAGCCAACGGCTGGCACCGGGCGCCGATCGACAGGATGGCGAACATCAACGTGGAGCCCGGGGACGCGACGCTCGAAGAGATGATCGCGGGCGTGGAGCGCGGCGTGCTGATGAAGACCAACGTCTCCTGGTCGATCGACGACTCGAGGAACAAGTTCCAGTTCGGCTGCGAGTGGGGCCAACTGATCGAGCACGGCAGGCTCACGCACGTCGTGCGAAACCCGAATTATCGGGGCGTCTCGGCGACCTTCTGGCGCAACCTCGCGCGCGTGGGAGACGACGCCACGGTGCGGGTGCTGGGCACGCCCTTTTGCGGCAAAGGCGAACCCGGCCAGGTGATCCGGGTGGGCCACGCGTCGCCGGCCTGCGTATTCGACGACGTCGACGTGTTCGGCGCGCAGGACTGATGCGATGCCCCTGAGAGAACGGTTCGGCGGCGCGCTGACCAGAGTGGCAGGCGGCGCCGGCGCTGGCGAGATCCTGGCCGGCTGGCTGCGCGCCGAGCGATCGGACTTCGTGCGTTTCAACCACGGCAGGATCCGGCAGGCCGGCACCGTCGAGCGCGCGGTCCTCGAACTGCGGCTGATCTCGGCGGGCCGTCAGGCGCGTCACACGCTGACGCTTTGCGGCGATCGCGGGATCGACGATGCGCGCGTCGACGAGGGCATCGCCCGGTTGCGCAGCGCGATCGCGATCGCGCAGCCGGATCCGTACCTGTCGTTCAGCGAAACGGCGACTCGCAGTCTGCACCACGCGCCGGCACGCCTTGCCTCGGTCGATGAAATCTCCGATGCGGTGTGCGGCGGCGCGCAGGGCGCGGACCTCGTCGGCTTCTACGCCGGCGGACCGCTCGCGTGCGCGCTGATCAGCAGCCTGGGACACGACCACTGGCAGGAGACGTCGACCTGGAGCCTCGAGTACTCGATCTACCCGGGCGCCGGAGGGACGTCCGGTGCGGGCATCGGCACCGATGCGGGGGCCGCGGCGCGGGACCGGGCGTTGAAGGCCTGCGTTGCAGGCGCGCAATGGTCGGCCGACGCGGTGCGTGACTCCATCACGACGGCGAGGCGCGACGCGGAGATCCTGCGGCGGCCCGCGCTGCGGCTCGAGCCCGGTCGCTACCGCTGCTACCTGAGCCCGCGCGCGCTCGCCGACCTGGTCGAGATGCTCGGCTGGGGGGGCTTTTCGGCGCGTGCTCACGCGAACGGGCATTCGCCGCTCTCGCGACTGCGCAACGGGGAGGCGACGCTCGACCCCCGCGTGAGCATCAGCGAGGATCTGCTCGGCGCCGGTGCCCCGCTGTTTCAGGCCGACGGCTTCATGCGACCCCCGCGGCTCGAACTGGTGCGCGCCGGCCGTTACGGTCATTCGCTGGTTTCACCGCGCAGCGGACGCGAGTTCCGGCTGCCGGAGAACGGTGCCGTCGACTCGGAGTCGCCGGAGGCACTGTCGATCGCGGCGGGCGAGCTCGACGAGCGTCAGGCGCTGGCCCGCCTGGGGACCGGACTCGAGGTGAGCAACCTCTGGTACCTGAACTTCTCGGACCGCCAGAACTGCCGCATCACCGGCATGACGCGCTTCGCGACGCTGTGGGTCGAGAACGGCGAGCCGGTGGCACCGGTCGAGGTGATGCGCTTCGACGACAGCCTGTTCCGCGTGCTGGGAGATTCGCTGGAGGCGCTGACCACGCAGCGGCATCGGCTGCCGGATACCAGCACCTACGACGGGCGGGGCTTCGGCGCGACGACGGCGCCGGGCGCACTTCTTCGTGAGCTGAATTTCACGCTGTAACCGTCGAGGGTCAGTGCGCGGGCTGGCGTGCGGGTCCGCCGCCTTTCGTTCGGTCGTCGTCGACCACGAGGTCGATCCGCCGCTGGATCCGCGCCGCGGCTTGCGCATCGCCCGCGGCTTGCGCGCGCCGCGCCTGGACGCCGAGCCACGCGAGCAGCGGTCGGCGCCAGCCCTGGCTCGACGCGGTATCGACGGCGGCCGCGACGTCCGCCGGCACGATGCGCGCGGTGCGCAGCAGCACGCCGGCGGCAACGAGCCGCGACAGCGGATCCTCGATCGCGCCGAGCGCGCCCGCCGGGGCACTCCGGTACGACACCACGGCACGGTGCTGCGCCGGCAGCATGGCAGGCTCGAGCGCGTCCCAGTGTCCGCCGAGGTAGGCGGCATAGGCGCGAGACTCGGCGTCCGCGTCCTGCGCCAGCGCACTGAAACCGGGACAGTCGTCGAATTCGAGGCTGGCCACCCGAAGCGCACAGCGCAGCAGCTGCGCGCGGGCGAGCAGATCAGGCCGGCCGGTGCGTACGATCTCGGCGCGGGCGCGCTCGAACTCCGCCTCGGCGATGCGTGTTTCGCCGCGCAGCGTCGCGTTCTCGAAGTTGCGCAGCGCGCCGTGCGCGAGCAGCTCCCAGTCGGGCGGCGGCGTCGCGGCGCACGCCGCCAGCAGCACGGCTGCCAGGACGAACGCGCACGCCCGCGCACGCCGCCGTGCGCCGCTCAAGGCAGCCTCAGCTCGGTGTCGCGGGGGAACGGCCATTTGCGGTCGATCTCGTCGATCAGCCGGCCCGCGCGGCGCAGCGACGTTTCTACCTCCGCGCGCAGCGCGGCGAGGTCCTCGCTCGCATCCCCGGCGTTGGCGCCGACTCGTTGGGCCTCGACCAGGACGGCGTCGATCTTCTTGAGCGTTCCCCTGGCATCCTCCAGCAGCGCGGTGAGCTGCGCGGCGGTCCTGCGCGTCTCGTCGAGCAGCCCGCCGTCGCC
>Ga0316188_10000346_pt1 | contig 19230 bp, 24 predicted proteins | sample Phiworburrow1_MG_FD_204933 | JGI IMG/M metagenome (GOLD analysis project Ga0316188, IMG submission 204933) | Coastal sediment microbial communities from Maine, United States - Phippsburg worm burrow 1 | ecosystem: Environmental > Aquatic > Marine > Coastal > Sediment | place: USA: Maine... | reverse complement strand
ATGGAGGAACCCGAGGAGAAGATGCTCACCGCCAAAAAGGTGATGCAGGCCCTGGACGACGTCAGCGCGAAGACTAGCATTGCGCAGGCTCTCATTTGGGCACGCGTGCATGGCGGTAGCCTGCTGTTCCTGGGCGTCAACGATGGGGTGGCAGACCTGAGCCAACCTCTGAATCTGGACACCATCAAAAGCCTGGATTTCATGCTGGTGTTCGATAGGTGGGAAGTCCATATCCAAGAGACGAACAGCGACATTGGGTCTCCTGACTACGGGAAGCCGTCCGTCTACATGGTGCAGACCACGACGGAGACCGGGCAGGGAATAGGGACCTCTACTCTCATCCACGCAAGCCGGTTCATCCGATTCGATGGGGTGCTGACCTCGAGACAACGGATGTCCTACAATGGCGGCTGGTCAGACTCCGTCTACACCAGGATGGAAGAGACCCTCATGGACTACGGTATGGCGTGGCATTCAGTGGCTAATCTCCTGTCCGACTTCTCGCAGGCGGTCCTGAAAATGCGGGGTCTCGCCGACGCTATCAGCCAACAGGAGAGCAACGTTGTACTGGACCGGATGACAGCCATGGACCTCTGCCGGTCTGTCGCACGTGCAATCCCTATCGACGCCGACGACGAGGATTTCATGCGTGTTGCAACGCCTATGTCTGGGCTGCCAGAGACCCTGGACCGCATGATGCTGCGGCTTGCATCGGCCGCCAGGATGCCAGCCACCCTGATGTTCGGCCAATCGCCGGCGGGCCTGAACGCCACCGGGGAGTCGGACATCCGGTTCTTCTACGACCAAATCAAGGCGTCCCAAGAAGAGAACCTCCGACCACGCCTGGACAGGCTGTTAAAGGTACTATTCGCAGCGCGCGAGGGTCCGACCGGCGGCAAGGAACCCGAGAACTGGTCCTACGAGTTCAACCCGCTCTGGCAGGAGACCGACCAGCAGCGTGCAGCGGTCCGCAAAACTCAAGCTGAGATTGACTCCATCTACATCGCCGATGGCGTGTTGGACGTCGAAGAGGTGGCTATGAGTCGCTTTGGCGGGGATACCTACTCGACCGAGACTGTCCTGGACATGGAAAAGCGGATGGAGGAACCGGAGGAACCGGAGCCGCCACCGCCGCCACCGATGCCGTTGCCGATGCCGCCACAACTACAGGTACCGGGGACCGAGCCGCCGATGCCGCCGCCACCGCCGGAGGGGGAAGGGGAGGAGGAGTAATGGCTTCCAAGCTACCACCCATAGAGCGCCCGAACTACGCTGCCATAGCAAGCATGGATGGCGGGGACCTTCTGCGAGTACGCGAATATTACATCGTCCGCATTGTCACCGCCCGCCGGCTCAATGACTCCGACACCCTCGCGGCTGCCATTGACTGGTTGGTAGCGCTCACCGGAGAAATGCGGCTCCGAGGCAACGACGCTGAAGAACGTGCGACGGTGATCGCATGACAGGCATCGTCCCACAGTACGTTGAGCAACAGAGGCTCCTGAAGGGCCGTAGGTTTCGCGTGCGGCGGGCACCTCGAGGCAGACCTCCGGGTGGCGTCGAACGCGACTACAGAGCGTATCTCCGCCGGCTGGTCAACGCCGTGCGCGACGACATCGCAGAGCTGCTCCTGCCCATCATCCCGCCCATGCTTCGCGAAGCAACCGGCCGCTTAGACGCGCCCCGATACAACATCGCCGATGTAGAGGGGACGCTGGCCGCGGTCAGTGAAGAGCTCACCGCCCGCCTGGACAACCGACACCTTCGTGGTCTTGAGCAGAGCGTTGCAGAGTACCAGGCCGCGACGTCCGCCGGCGTGACTACAACACTCCGCCGGCAGATCCGGCGCATGATTTCTCTGGACGCGTTCCCGCCGGTGGGCACCATGGAGCGGGTGCTGGTGGACGGGTTCACGCGCCAGAACGTCAAACTCATCAAATCCCTGACAGGTGACTATGTCTCGCAAGTTGAAGACATGGTGCGCCGCGGTGTCCAGGCCGGCGACCGAGCGTCAGTTATCCAAGGCCAGATTGAAGGGCGATGGGAGGTGACCCAATCAAAGGCGCGACTCATCGCACGTGACCAAATAGGCAAGCTACAGGGTTCGCTGACCCGGGTGCGCCAGGAATCGCTTGGTCTCTCGCAGTACATATGGCGGACCTCGCGGGATGAACGCGTGCGAGAGAGCCACCTCCAAAAGGAGGGGAGTATCTTCAAGTGGTCGGAGCCGCCGCCGGATACTGGCCACCCCGGGCAAGACTACCAATGCCGGTGCACAGCAGAGCCGTACATCGCCGGGGAGCCACCGCCGGTGGAAGACGTCGAGAATGTGAAGCAGCAGGTCAGAGAGAAGAGGGCCAGGTTAAAGGAGCGCATGAAGGCAAGGCGCTAGGGCTGCGCGCATGGGAACCAAGCACTAGGGTACGATGCCACCCAAATGTCCTGGGTTGCTTCGATGCACTGGGCTGCCAGCGTGACGGGATCCTGGGATCCTGCTTCCATACCGGCGACGAGACACCGGACCACTACTTCACGGAAAGCATCAGCCCCGCTGTCGTTGCTGTTTCTGGTGGAGTTGGGCCCGGCTGCTGCGGGCGCGGCGAGTAGCAGGGCGGCAAAAGCAAATGACTTCATGGATCTACTCCTCTGCGGGGGGTGGATTGTCACGTGGGTACAGGCTGAAAAGGTGTGCGGCAGCTCGGGCGCACCATTCGACGGTGGCAACTGCCTCCGCCCTGCCGGCTGCGCCTGCCGCTACCGAGGCGACTAGGCACGCCTGCGTCAAGTCTTGTGGCCGCTTAAAGCCAGAGATGCTGGTGTTGAAACTGAACTGCATGAAGCCGGGACCCGCCGCCGCCGGCGACGCTAAGACGAGAACGGCCGCCGAGAAAGCGGCAGCGATGAGCAGGATGCGCATGTTGTCTCCCGTGTGGACTGTTCCGGTGTAGGGTACAATAAGTAGCATGCCAGCCGCCACCTTCAAAGGAGATCACATGCACGGCCTAGGATGCGCCCGAGAACTACCAGACCCAAGAGACTACATCTTTGACGAGCACCCAGACACCGCCACGCTTATGCGGACACGCCCTGTTCTGGGCGCTGGAGTGGCCCCCGCTGCGGCCAACCCTTCGAGCCTAGACCTAACAGCCTACTGTTCACCAATCGAAGACCAGGGGGCCCTGGGCAGCTGTACGGCCCAAGCGGTTGCGGGTGTCGTCGAGTACCTCGAGAGACGGGCCATGCAGAGACACATAGATGCTTCGCGCCTGTTCCTGTACAAGGTGACCCGGAACCTACTCGGCTGGACCGGCGACACTGGCGCCTACCTGAGAACCACCATGAAGGCCCTGGCAACCTTCGGCACACCGCCGGAGCAATACTGGCCGTATGCCATCGCCGACTTCGACGCCGAGCCAGGCGCGTTCCAGTACGCACATGCTCAGAGGTTTAGGGCCCTGAACTACTACCGACTAGACCGCACCGGGCGCAGCCAGGTGCAGCTGTTACAGCTGATCAAGGACGTGATGGTTTACGGGCTACCAATAGCTTTCGGGTATCTGGTCTATAGCTGGGGAAATGACGATGGCGAATTCCCGATGCCGGAGCCAGGTCAGAGGTACTACGGTGGGCACGCTGTCGTTGCGGTGGGCTACGACGACAACCGGGCTATCGGTAGCTCCGTCGGGGCTTTGAAAATCAGGAATTCATGGGGCACTGATTGGGGCCGGGCGGGCTACGGGTGGCTTCCGTACGACTATGTCTACCGCGGCTTGTCATGGGATTTCTGGACCATCTTTTCGCAGGGGTATCAGCGTGATTGACGGAGGTAGCGTAATATGTGAAAAACACTGCATAAGCCGGATTCCATACAAACCGTTAACTCCAGGGGGCCGATATGAGATATGACGCAGGGGACTTCAAGTCCCCGGTCAAGACCCCAAACGGGTATCTGCGGTGCGATGCGCGCATCACACGCATCGGCGTGTTCGAGTACCGCTTCCAGGACGGCAAGGTGCGGCGGGAGCTCCGGCTGCCTGATGAGGTGTTCAAGGCGGACGCCCTGGCGAGCTTCGAATACGTTCCGTTTACCAACGACCACCCCCGGGAGGCCCTGAACCCGAAGAACACACGACGCTATCAGGCCGGAACCGTAACGAACGTCCGCCGTGCAGACGACCACGTGGCTGCGCGCGTACTCATCACTGATGAAGACGTCATCCATGATGTCGACTCCGGGAAGAAAGAGCTAAGCTGCGGATATCACTGTGACTTAGAGAACACCCCCGGGGTCACCGATGGGATTGATGGCATTCCGGACGGGCTGACCTACGACGCCATTCAGAGGAACATAGTCGGCAATCACGTGGCGCTGGTGAAGCAGGCACGTGCCGGTAGCAGTGCCACCCTACACTTGGACGCCGGCGACGCTGTGATGGTCGGGCGTGCGTCGCAGACACCTGAACCACCCGGGCCGAATCCCGGCCCTGCGGGGAGGAAAACCATGAGCAAGGTACGTATCGATGGTATCGACTTTGAGTTGGAGGAAGCAGCCGCGCAGGCTGTCGCCAAGCTCACCTCGCGGCTGGACTCGCTGGCGGAGAAGGTCGCTGAACTCGAGACTGCCACCGCCGCCGAGAAGGCAAGGGCGGACAAGGCAGAGGAAGACCTGGCCGCCGAGAAGACGGCGCATGCCGATGCCGTGTCCCCGGTGGCCACCCAGAAGGCGGTTCGGGAGCGCGTGGCCCTCGAGACCGCCGCCGCTAAGGTACTGGCGGACGACACCATCAAGCTGGACGAAATGGGCGAAGACGAGATCCGCCGCGCCGTGGTGCTCAAGGTCAGCCCCGCAGCCAAGGACAAGGTAGAGAAAGCGGACGCCGCCTATCTCGCCGCCCGCTACGACGCCGCCCTCGAGACCTGGAAGGCGGAGCAAGAGGCAAAGCCGTCCGCGAGCGCTGGCGTGCGGGCAGCCACCGGCGGGACGCAACGCCAGGACAGCCGGTCCGCGCGCGAGCGCATGATTGATGAAACCAGGAAGATGGGCTGTGAGCCTATCCGCCCGAGCACTCCCACCAACTGAGAAGGAGCCAGAAATGTCACAGACGGCTTACTCCGTCGACCCGGGCCTAGCTTTCCGCGGGATGCTGGGCGACCCCAACGACGACTCGTTTGCCATCCCGCTCGCAAATGGAGCGGCTGCCGCGCAGGGTTTCGGCATCATGGTACGCCGCGACGCAACGAACCCGGAAGACCAGTTCGACGTATTTTCGGCCACTGGCCAGGCTCCTGTCGGGGTGCTGGTTCACACGCAGGCCCAGCAGAACCCAGCCCTCGCGGGCAGCCTGGGCGTGGACCTGCTTGAAATGGCGAGCGTTCTCAGACGTGGCCGCATTTGGGTGCGCGTCGAAGAGGCGGTCGCTGTCGGCGACCCGGTGTTCTTCCGGCACACTGCCGGCGGCGGCGGATCCGAGATAGGCGCTTTCCGCAACGACGCGGATACCGCATCCTGCGACCAAGTAACTGCTGCGGCCTGGCTCCAAGGCTCCGCCGCCGCCGGCGTTGCTCTACTTGAGCTCAACATCCCGTAAGGAGGGAGACTGACATGGCACCAGACAGGTATTTCAACATGGACGCGGCCGAGTCTGCCTTCTTTGCACGGCAGCTCGAGTACATCTACACGAAAACCTACGACATCAAGTTCGCCGACCTCAAAGCGCGTCGATTCATCCCGACGTCAGCGGAGGCCAATGCGGGCGCTACGACGGTTACCTATCGCCAGTTCACTGAGGTGGGACGGGCCAGGATAGGCTCGCACAAGAGCGACAAGCCACCCCGCGTGGACGTCAATGGGGTAGAGTTCAGCCGCCCGGTGCGCGAAATCGAGGCGAGCTACGGATGGACCGTCAAGGAGGTGAAGTCAGCAGCGATGGCTGGGCAGCAGCTCAACTCTCGCCGGGCCTCTGCTTGTCGCCGGGCCATCGAGCGAGAAATGGACGAGATTGCAGCCGTCGGCGCACCGCTCGTGGGTATCCTGACGGGAGCATTGAACGAGGCTGCTTCGACCATCGACTCCTCCGGCGGTGCGTGGACGACTCCGGCCTCCGCCGACACCATCATTGCTGAAGTCTCTGCAATGTGGCAGGGCATCATCGATGACACCCTGGAAGTAGAAACTGCAGACACCCTGTTGCTGCCGGGACAGGAATGGGCCTACATCGCGACGACGCCGCGCAGCGCGACGTCTGACACGACCATCCTGGCATTCATCCGGAACTCATTCCCGGATCTGACCACCATCGAACCATGGCACCGGCTGGCTACGGCTGGCGCGGGGGGGGTGCGTCGCGGCATGATGTATCGGCGCAGCCCGGACATCCTGTCCAACGAGGTGCCGAATGAGTTCGAGCAGCTTCCAGTGCAGCCCGACGGGATGCAGTACGTCGTCAATTGCATGGCCAGCACTGCCGGTGTTGCGGTGTATTACCCTCTCGCCGTGCGGTACCTGGACGGGATCTGATGAAGGTGATCAATGCCAGGCGGGGGAAACTCCGCCTTGCACACGGGGTTATCCTTCAGCCTGGGCTGAATGAAGTTCCCCCGGACCTCTGGGCGCGGTGCGAGGGACACCCTCTGACGCAGCACTACGTCCAACGAAGGGATGTGTTGGTGCCTCCGGGACCTCCGCCTGTCGAGGCGGACCCTATCGGTACCGTTGCACCCAAAACGGCGCCACCGGCGGATCCTACAACAGGTGATACCGGACAAGCACCAACGCCGGTGGCGCCGCCGGCCCGCCCGGATGAGCTCAAGGCAAAGGAGGCCATTTCAGTTATACAAGCCTGCCGCGACGCGAACCTACTCCGCGAGCTCCTCTCGGTGGAGTCTCGGTTCACAGTGGTGCGGGCTATCGAGAAGCGGATCCTGGACTTGGAGGGTTGATGTGGCTGTCTCCGCCAATGACATACGGGACCATTTCGCCGAGTTCTCAGACCTCAGCGATACGGTAATCACTAGATGGAAAGAGCAGGCGGAGCGCCGCGTCAACCTGGACCAATGGGGGGAGAAGGCGGACGACGCCATACTCTGGCTGACCGCGCATCTTCTGAAAATACAACAGGCCCTGGCGTGCGGGATGACACCGCCGCCGGGGCCCGTTACCTCCCAACGTGTGGGAGACCTGTCAGTTGCCTACAAGGTACCGGGCCGGATGGCGGACCGGTTCCTGGCATCGACTGCATACGGGCAGTATTACCTCGACCTCAAGACAGGTATTTGGCCAACCAGGGTTCTAGGTGAATGCAGTGGCCAGTGACTACCAGGACATCGATAAAGGATACCAGGCATTCGTGCGCCGCATGAAGAAGTACGCGAAAGGTCCGCATGTGATGGTCGGGGTGCAGTCCAACGACGCAGAGCGAGGGGGCCAGGGGTCTGCGTTCGGGGACAGCAACGTTCGGCTCGCCGCCGTGCATGAGTTCGGGAGCCGGGACGGCAGGATCCCGCAGCGGTCGTTCATCCGGGCGAGTATCGACCGGGAACGGCAACTGTTAGAACGCATGATGGATCGCGCGGTCCTGGCCATCGCCAAGGATGGCAACGCGGCCAAGCATCTCGGCCTGATAGGGGAGCGAGCACGTGCCGAAATGGTACGTACCATTGACCAGTCCATCGGGCTTGCTCCACTGACGCCTGCAGGGATCCGCAGCAAGCAGGTGCCCAGTACAACGCCTCTCATCGATACCGGGCAGCTCAAAGGCTCGATAACCTGGAAAGTCTACAACGTATGATCTCTTGGATAATCCCCACGTTCAACACGCCTCTCGCCGTCCGCCGGTACACCGCAGCGGTGGCGTTCGTGGACGGGGTGGCGCAGCCGACCACCGAAGTGGATGAGTTCGAGCTCTCGGACTGCAGCTTCCAGCCGATGAGCGCGCGAGAGCGTCTGTTGCTGCCAGAGCTCATCCGGGACCGGGAAACGGCGAAGGTCTACACCCAATGCGTGCTGCGTTCGGTGGACGTTGAGGGGAAGGTGCTGGCTGACCGGGTGACCTATCGCGGCCAAAACTACGTGGTGCAGTCCGTCGAGGACTGGGCGCCGCATGGGGACTTCTACAAGGCCGTCTTGGTGAAGGAGAATGACTGATGGTCCTGGCCGCCGCCATAGACTGGCCCACCAAGTACAAGGCCATTTACGATTGGGTCTCGGGCGCGTCGGGCTGGGCGACGCGCTGGGCGGACCAAGACGCCCCGCGCCCTGACTACCCATATCTGCTGTTGGACGTCATAAGCGACAGCAAGGAGGGTGGTCTTGATGAGGTGACGCGGTCTGTAGACCTGACCCGCGCCCGTGATGTGAAGCTGACCCCAACCGCAGCCAACGCCACCCTCTACCGCGTGACCATCAACGGGACCGCGTTCGACTACACGTCGGACGCCGACGCGACTGTGGCAGAGATAACCGCCGGGCTGGTTGCTGCCATCACCGGCGGGACGGAGCCGGTCACCGCGACCGACAACGGAACTGACTTGGACGTGACGGGGACCCTCGCCGACGGAGTCGCCGGGTTGTTTAACATCGAGACGTCTGGACCTCTGACCCGGGCCAACAACGACGCCGGCAACGAGCTCCAGGTGCGGGCGACAGGCAGTACCATGTTCACGCTGAACATACAGGCGTTTGAGAGAAACACCAGGACTGACTACGCGGCGACAGATCCGGGCCGGAACGCGTACAACATGCTGACGACACTGCGCGCCAGCCTCGGGCTGCCGTCTGTACAAGCGGGACTCCGCGCCGCTGATATCTCTGTCATTCAAGAAGAGGGCATCACAGACCTGTCAGAGGCAGTGGAAGACACGATTCTAAGCCGAGCGACCCTCGATATCCGCATGCGGACCCTGTCGGTACTCATCGAGTACGCCGGCTTCATCGCTGAGGTTTCAGGCAGCAGCCTGTTCCTCGGCTCGGCCGATTCACCCATCACAGACACCTTCGCGGTGGACTAGGGAGCAAGAGATGGCGAATCCAGACAACATAGTGACTGTCAACATCACCGTCCAAGACGCCGCCGTCTCTCAGGCGGGGTTCGGGACACCATTGGTCATGACCCATGAGAGCCCCTTCGGACCGGAGCTCGTCCGGTCCTATGCGAGCACCGCCGCGATGGTATCGGATGGGTTCACCGCCACCGGCGGGGCGGTCTCCGCCGTCCAGGCCATCCTGGCGCAGAACCCCAAGGTGCCTACCGTCAAAGTCGGGCGTCGTTCGAGCTCTGCCGTGGCACAAACGCGGATCCTGACCGTCGCCACGGCGGTGGACGATACCAGCTACACAGTGACCATCAATGGCACCGCGTTCACTGTGGATTCTGGTTCGAGCGCTACGGCCATCACCATCGCTGCGCTGTTGCACACCGCCATCAATGCGGGGTCCGAGCCGGTCACCAGTACCGACAACCTAGACGGTACGTTGGACCTCGTGGCAGACGTCGCCGGCGTTGAATTCGGGCTTTCACACACCGTGAGCCTGATCACGCAGGACGACACCACCGCCGACGCCGGGGTGGCTGCCGACTACGCAGCCATCAAGGCTGAAGATGACGATTTCTACGGGGTGCTGCTGACCAGCGCTTCGACTCTCGAGGCGGCAGCACTGGCCGCCGCCGTCGAAGCAGACCGGAAGATCCTGGGCGTGCAATGCTCCGACTCCGACATCCTGGCGGACACCGCCGGCAACCTGGCGGAGACCCTGGAAGCGGCGGGCTACGCGCGAACGTATCTGCTCTGGAACATGGACAGCTCGGACTACGCCGCCGCAGCTTGGATGGGCAAGCAGTTCCCGAAGAACCCGGGGTCCGCGACCTGGGCTTTCAAGTCTCTCGCGGGGGTGACCTACGACAACCTGTCCGATACGCAGGTGGGAAACCTCGAGGCGAACAACGCCAACCACTACACCCAGACCAAGGGCCTTTCGATGGTTTTGCAGGGGACCATGGCTAGCGGCCGGTTCATCGACATCACGCGCGGGGTAGATTGGCTGACGGTCCGCATGCAGGAGCGCATCCTGCAGCTCTTGGCCAACAGTGACAAGATCCCGTTCACAGACGCCGGTATCACGGCACTCGAAAACGAGGTGCGGGCCCAACTAGAAGAGGCGGTGTCGAACAGTGTAATCACCGCCGGCTACACGGTGACTCCGCCGACTGCGGCCAGTGTCTCCGCGACCGACAAGGCGAACCGAGTCTTGGGGGACCTCGATTTCAGCGCGACCCTGGCCGGTGCCATCCACACTGTGGTAATAAACGGCAGCGTTAGCGTCTAAGGAGAAGAGAACATGGCAGTCAAGACCTATGACCCGAGCTCCGTCTCTATGTTCTACGGACCCATCGCGATGCATGGGTTCGCGCAGGACGCCGCCATTAGCGTTGAGCACGACGAAGACGATTGGACGCTGGTTACCGGTGTTGATGGGGAGGGGACGCGGAGCAAGACAAGCCACAGTTCAGCGACCATCACTGTCAGCCTGATGCAGTCTTCGGCCACGAATGAGCTACTGAGCGCCGCGCGAGAGCTTGACCGCGGGACGCCCGGGGGTGTCGGGGGCCAGCCGCTACTCATCAAGGACAACTCAGGAACCAGCCTGTACGCCGCCGAGACTTGCTGGATCCAGAAGGCGCCGACGGCGGAGCTCAGTCGGGAGGCGTCGACCCGCGAGTGGGTTTTCCGAACTGACCGCTTGGTGGCCTTCCACGGCAGTAACTGATAGGTGGTCCCCTGGAAGGGGGACCGATGCCTAGAGAGACGCATTCAACTACCATCGACGGCGACCGCTATGAAATGACCCTGTTCGGGGCCACGCAGGGGTACCGTCTGTTCCACCGTCTATTCAAGATGTTCGGACCTGCGTTCGGCAAGGTCATGGACGCGGTGTCGGAGACCGGCGACATACAGGACGTTAATTTGTCGTCCGACGCTGCGGTGGCCGCGCTTGAAGCGCTCACGCATCATGTGCGCGATACCGACCTGGACGTAATGGTTGAGGCCCTGAAAAAGGTGACACACGTGGGTGTCGCGGGGTCCGACAAGACGGTGCCGCTAGCGGGGGTGTTCGAGCTGCATTTCAGTGGTAGGATAGCTTCCATGTTCAAGTGGATGGGGTGGGGACTGAAAGTGCAATATGGGACTTTTGCGGACGCCTTCGCCAGTATGAAGCCGCCAGGCGGGGGCGGCGGGTCCCCGGCGGCGACTCTGGCGATTCAATAGCGATACCAGACGCGGTAGAATGGTTCATCTGGCGACCGGTCTTCAGCAGCCACGCGGGGCACGTCAGCAAGGCGGAAATCGACGAGGGATGGAGTCTGGTTGACCTTCTCGACTGCCACGAGCTGATGGACCTGCACGACGAGTTAGACCGGCGGGCAGCCGCCAGGGCAAAGGCCAGGGCAGCTATGAAGAGGTAACCATTGGCTACACTGCGCGACATTTTCGTACGTCTCGGGGTCAAAACTGACCCCCAAGGGTTCAAAGGCGTCGAGAGTGGCATCAAGCGTGTCACTGACGCAGCCAAAGTGGCGGTGACAGCTCTCGCCGGGCTGAAGATAGTCGGCGTGTTCAAGGGATACGCGGAGGAGACCCGAGCGCTCGGTGACCGGCTAGACAAGGTCTCGCAGCAAATGGGTGTCACGACCGACGCCCTGCAGGAACTAGAGTTCGCCGGCGGACTCGCCGGTGCGTCGTCGGATGAAGTCAGTACCGCCCTTCGAATGCTAGCCAGGAACTCCTACGAAGCCAGTACAGGCGCGAAAGAGTACCTCGAGAATTTCGAGGCGATGGGCATCGCCGTCCGGGACGGATCCGGGCAGCTCAAATCAGCCGACCGGCTGCTGATGGAAGTAGCCGACGGGATGACGACCCTGTCGACCGACACTGAGAGAACCGCGCTCGCCCAGACCCTACTGGGTCGGTCGGGCGCCAAGCTAATCCCGCTACTCAAGCAGGGGTCCGCCGCCATCGCGGAGCAACGGCAGGAGGCCCGGGACCTCGGCTTGATGGACAAGCAGGAAATCGGGCTGGCGGTAGAGCTCACCGATAACCAGCTTCGCCTGGAGACAGCCTACCGCCAAATCAAGCTCGCCGTCGGCAAGGGCCTGATGCCGGCCATGAACGCCGCCACTGCCGGGATGGCCAACTTCCTGAAGGAGAACAGAGCTCTAATACGGCAGAATATCACACGATTTTTCAAGGGTGCGGCACGTGTAATCCGTTCTGTCGGGAGTCTCTTCGGGGGCCTCATCGATGCAGGGAGACGCTGGGCAGCCAGTCTAGGTGACGTCAGCCAGGTTTTCCTCCGGATTGCTGCCATCGCCGCCGCCCTGGCCGTGGTTCTAATGCTGCCGGCGGGGTCCATCCTGCTACTCATTGCCCTGGTTGCTCTCATAATCGACGACTTCCAGACTTGGCGCGACGGGGGGGACTCTCTCATCGGCGACCTAGTGGCCGGGTTCAAGGGGCTCGCCTTCGAGCTCGGTCTCTTCGTGGACGCGCTAGGTGAGTCTATCGACGAGTTCTGGTCCTGGGCGAAGGACCACCAGACAGGCATCACCCTGGTTACTTCACTCGTAGCAGGGCTGGCCATTGTCATCGGCGTGAAGCTAGTCGCGGCCAACGCTGCCGCCACTGCGTCCACACTGTCATACAAGCTGTTCGCGGTGCGGTACTACCTCACCACTGCCGCCTCTGCGGTGGCGTCAGCCGCTGCATCGGCCGCCGCTTGGGTAGCAAGCGCCGCCGCCTCAGCAGCCGCCTGGCTGGCGGCCACCTTACCTCTCATCCTGACCGCGGCGCTTCTGGCCGTCATCGTAGGCACCCTCATTTGGCTGGGCGCAGAGCTCGTGAAACTCGCCACCGGCCAGGAGAACTTCTTCACTACGATGGCCGACGGTATCACCGGGCTTGTCGAGGAATGGGGGGGTCTGGGTGAGGCGATAGGGGCCATGCTGGACGAGGCCCTGCGGTACTGGCTTGGATTTTTCGGCAATACGGATGAGGAGATCCAGACCTGGATAGACAACGCCACTGACACCCTCATGAGCTTCTGGGACAATATCCTAGAACACTGGTCGGACGTAGTGGGGCGCTGGTGGGACAAGTGGTCCAACGTCGTGGACTTTGGCTTTGGCGGCGACGACGAGGAGGAGACCGACCGACGGGCGCAGAAGCTGTTCGAGCTCTCAGAGGCTCGCCGGCGGGCCCGAGAGAATGGGACCCTACCGCCAGCTGCAGCACCCCCGGGGCGACCGCCGGCGGGGGCCGCCGGGGAGGCGGGAGCGCCCGGGCTTCCAGGGGCCGCCGGGGAGGCGGGAGCGGGACTCATGGAAGGTGCTCCTTCGATACTCGCGGGCCCGAGCGTCTCTACCGTCACGAATGCAGGCCGCACGTCCAACACATCCGTCGTCGACAACAGCAGCCAGAACTTCAACGTGACGGTCACCGCCGGCGGGCAGATAGACGAGCGCAGGCTTGCGGATGAGGTGGTGAGCAGGGCGCGGGAAATGATGGCCACTGAGCGGCGACAGGCGATGCAAAGCGTAGTGTTGGAGGCACCCTGATGGGTCTCGTAGACATTCTATTCACGACCCGCGTACGCCTAGGCGTGAACGCCTCGGACGAGTTCCTGCCCTATGGAGCTCTCGAACTGGACGCGAGCATTGAGGAAACGCATAGTGCCTCTAACGAGGTGACGCAGTACCCTGTCGAGACCGGCGTTGATATCACAGACCACGTTCGCCGGCAGCCAGACCGTCTGACCATACGCGGCATCGTTACAGACCACCCACTTGTCTTCGGTGGGGCCCTCCGGTCTGGCCGGAGCCTCGAGGCGTACCAGACCATCTTGACCATGGTTGATGAAGCTCAGCTCATCTCTGTGGTGACGAGCCTGCGCCAGTACCAGAACATGGTCATAGAGTCGGTCGAGGTGCCCAGAAATCCGCAGCGCGGCGCAGCCGTGGAAATGGTGATAGCGCTCCGAGAGCTCAAAACGGCGCAGGTTGCATCTACGGCCGGGACCAGCGACCTTGGATCCCAGAACTCAACGGTGGTTTCCTGATGGCGACGCGTAGACTGCCCACATTCAAGAACAACAGAGACCACAGGTACAACCTCGTGCTGGACGGGGATACCTACGTGGTTGAGTTCCACTACAACGCCAGGGCTGACCGCTGGACCACACACTGGTTCGACGTGACAGAGACCCCCATCCGTCATGGGGTCCGCCTAGTGAACTACACCGATTTGCTGCGTCGGGTGGCCCTCGAGACCAAGCCGGCGGGCTCTGTCGACGTCGTCGACACGACGGGTGCTGGAATCGAACCAGACGGCGACACCCTGGGCGCGAAAACTCAGCTGCGGTACGTCGAGGCTTAGATGGCGGACCTGTACAACCGCGACATTCGAATCATCGCCGGCCCTCTGACCATCGAGCCACGCACCGCCGCCGGCGAAAGTCAGCCAATGCTCGCCCTCGAGTTCGACGTGTCCAAGAGCCTAGCAAGCACCCCCAACACAGCCACCCTGTCTATCTGGAATCTACGCAGTGAGAACCGGTCCAAGCTACAGGAGAAGGGGCTAGAAGTGACCATCGAGGCGGGCTACGTCTCTGAAATCGTGCAGATATTCAAGGGAGACATAGACGCGAGCACTATCAGCCGGGACAGCGTGAACTGGGTGACTAGGCTAGAGCTCACTGACGGCGGGAAGGCCCTGAAATCGGCACGCATCAACCAGAGCTTTCGCGGTGGGCAGAGCGTCGGACAGATGCTGCAGAAAGCGGCAGAGGCTCTCGGACTCGACACCGGGAACCTAGCCGACAAGGTGAAGACAGACGGAGCTCGATCGGCCCTGAAGGAGCTCGTCAGCGGGGTAGTCCTGTCCGGGAGCGCGTCTGATGTTGTCGAAGACCTCGCCGCCAGCATGGGCCTGAAGTTCTCCGTCCAGGACAAAAAGCTCTCGTTCCTGGCCAAGGGGGAGGCATCGTCCGAGCCGGCCATACAGCTCGATTCAGCAACGGGTCTACTAGGCAGCCCATCCATCGGCGAAAAGGGCGTCATACGTGCCCAGAGCCTGCTCAACGGGCGCATTACACCGGGACGCCGGGTGTCGCTCAGCAGCGCGGTGGCCACCGGGACGTTCATCACCAAGAGCCTGAAGCACAAAGGCGCGACGTGGGGCGATGCCTGGACCACTGAGCTCGAACTGGCGGAGTCATGAAAGAGCATAGCCGAAGCCCTGACCTTGCCGAGCTGCTGCGCGTGGCCATCCGGTCGCAGGTGTCCAACGTGCACGTGTCCCTACCGGGCGAGGTGTTGGTCTATGACCCGGCAGCGCAGACGGCGGACGTTCAACCACTGCTTAGACGCCCCCTGGTGGCCGCCGACGGAACTGAACTCGAGGCCGAATCACTGCCGATACTCCATGACGTGCCGGTCGCATTTCCTCGAGGGGGGGGTGGTTACCTGTCTCTGCCCTTGGTCGCCGGGGACCTCGTGCACCTGATTTTCGTCGAGCGCAGCATGGACCAGTGGCGAGCCGGTGAAGGCGAGGAAACCACGCCGGTTGACTACCGCACGCACCACCTCGCGGACGCTGTGGCTTACCCAGCGCTGTACCCAACGCCGCGGGCCCTGGCCACCGCGCATGCCGAGAACATCGCCCTTGGGTTCGACGAGGGGAGTCAAGTCCACATTCGGCCCGACGGCGAGGTTCACCTGGCTGAGAACGAGGCAGCGGATTACGTGGCCCTGGCGGAGCTCGTGAAGGACGAGATTGACGCGCTGCGTAGCACCGTCGACTCGCTGGTGACCGCGTACAACGCCCACATCCACGTCACCACGGCGACCGTCGGTCTCGGTCCGCCCGGTGTCATCTCAGCGACGACGTCCACAGCTTCAGCGCCGGCAGCCGTCGGAGACGTCGCCGCCGAGAAAGTGAAGGCGACCTAATGGACCTGTTGCTAAACGCCGCCGGGGACCTCGACCTGACCACGAACGACTTGCAGCTGGTCGACGGTATAGACGCAGTGCGGCAGGAGCTCCAGATCCGGTATCGCTTCTTTGTCGGCGAGTGGTTCCTGGACCCTGAAGAGGGGGTGCCATACATCCGGGACGTCTTGAAAAAGGCACCCAATGAGTCGCAGGTGCGCGCGTTGCTGGCGGAGGTGGCGCGGACGACGCCCGGTGTTGCATCGGTCGATAACCTGACTTTAGACCTGGATGCCGCGACGCGCGTGTTGACCGTGCGCCTTGACCTACAGGTGGACGTTTCGGGTACATTGACATACGTTCCGTTCGTCGTGGAGGTGAACATCTGATGTCTAGCTATGGCGTACTGTCGACCGGATTCGTGAAGAAAACCAGGCAAGACATCATCGATGAGGTGGTGGCCAGCCTGAAAGCGGACATCGACCCGAGCCTCAACACGGAGGCCACCTCCATCCTGGGCCAAATCATTGGGGTTTTAGCCGACCAGATATCGCAGGACTGGGATGTTCTCGAGGAAGTCTACCTGTCGCAGTATCCCGATTCGTCCAGTGCGGCCAGCCTGGACGCCGTGGGAAGCATTACGGGCGCTACTCGCCTGCCGGCCACCGCGTCAAAGGTGTCAATTCTGGCGACCGGCGACGACGCGACCGCACTCCCGGTTGGTCGGCAGGCGAGGGTGCCCAATGGTGGGATATTCGAGACCACCGCCCCTGCGACCATCACCCAGGCAGCCGCCTGGGCGGCGACCACGGCCTACTCTGTCGGCGACATCGTCCGGAACGACAGTCCAGAGAACATCTACCGGTGCCAAATCGCGGGCACCAGCGACAGCTCGGGGGGTCCAACCGGAGAAGGTGTGGCCATCGTGGATGGTACGGTCTCCTGGCGCTTTCTGGGCGACGGCGAGGGATACACCACGGTTGCAGCTGTAGCGACCACCACAGGGCCAGTGGTAGCTCAGACGTACCAGATTTCAGAAGTCGTGACCGCCGTCAGCGGCTGGCTCGGGGTGACGAATCTGGCAGACGCCGCCGCCGGGACGAACATCGAGACCGACGCCGCATTCAGGGCCAGGCGCGAGAACCTGTTGACGGTCTCCGGCAAGGGAACGGTGGACACCATTAGGGCGAAGCTCATACTGGTAGATGGGGTGTCAGAGGCATTCGTGTTCGAGAACGTTACCGACATCACGGACGGCAACGGGGTGCCTCCGCATGCGATCGAATGCGTGGTGCTAGGCGGGACCGATGCCGACGTGGCGCAGGCCATATTCGACGACAAGCCGGCGGGAATCGCGACCTATGGCGGAGACATCACAGAGGTAGTGGTTGACTCGCAGGGAACCTCACACACCATCAACGCCAGCCGTGCGGACCCGATAGAAATGTTCATGGCCATCACAGTGACCACTGATGGCAATTACCCTGCCGATGGAGACACGCAGGTGGCTGCGCAGTTGAAGGCGTTGGGCGACACCCTAGGGATTGGGGACGACGTCGTTTACTACCAGTTCCTAGGTGAGTGCCTCACAACCGCTGGCGGTGTGTCGGGTGTCGTGGACGTCCAATCTTTCGCCCTCGACAAACGACCGGTGACCGTGACGAGTGGAAACACTGAGCTTTTCGCGCTGTCCAATGGTCAGACTCTCGAGGTAAAGGTGGACGGCCAGAGCGCGGCACAGACGGTCACGTTCTCGACTGGGGATTTCGGCGACATCGGGGCGGCCACCGCCGCAGAGGTGGCCAACGTCATTTCCACACAGATCGCGTCCCCTTCGGCAACGGGGGGGTCTCCCGGCGGAGCGGTGACCATCACCAGTGATACCGGCGGCACAATCCAGGTTACCGGCGGGACGGCCAACGGTGCACTTGGTTTCCCGACCACGTTCACACCCTCCGGGACCTCCAACGTTGTCATAGCGAGCCGGCAGCGGGCTGTGTTCGACACGGCCAGGATAGCGGTGGTCAGCGTATGACCGAGCAGCCATCGTTACTGAAACCGCATGCTTGCCCGGTGCGTGGTTGGGTGGGTCTCCATGAACCGGTGTCCAGACCTGTGCCTCGCCCTCTATTGACCGCTGAGACCGCCGGTGTCGTTGGTGAGGTTTGGGCCTGTAGGCACTGCGGACTGCTCTACTACACGGAGTCGCGCCGATGACGACTGCAACGCTGACCACCAAGCGGCTAGCCGACGCCGTCGGGAAACTGATAGACCAGTTCAAAGGCCAGGCCAACGTAGAAGCCCTGATAAGGGCCTGGGCGCAGCAATCGCAGGACGTAGAGACAGCGGCGTTCTACCTGCTCGATATGACCACCCTGAGCTCCGCCGCCGGTGCGCAGCTAGACGGCTTAGGTCGCATTGTCGGCGTTGAACGCGCGGGACGCACCGACGATGACTACCGCGTTCGCATCGGCGCGCAGATTCTCCTGAATAACGCGTCCGGAACCATCGAAGACCTGCTGCAGCTGGCGGTTGCTCTCGGTGGGACGACGACGACGCTAACCGAATTCTACCCGGCCAAAATAGAGATTGAGTCCGCCTCCCCTATCGTCAACGGACTCGAGATAGGCCGGGTGACGGGTCTGGCCAAACCAGCAGGGGTTGGGCGCTGGTTCACGTGGTTTGAGTCCGCGATACCATTCCTTTTCGACACCGCCGGACAGGGATTCGACCAGGGAAACCTGGGTGAAGTGATCACAGGGAGTCCATGATGCCAAACAAGCCGACGACCATCCCGACCCTCGACACGAATCAGACCAACCGGACGATACCGGCGCCGTCGAAGGTAACCGACGGGTTCACGCTGAACGACATCCTGCCGGCCGCCGCCGCCAACTATTTGTGGGGATGGACCGGCGACTGGCTGACGTGGTTAGACGCGACGTTCAGCGACGGTTCTCTCCCGGGGGATATCGACGTCAATGGTCGCGTCGGCATCGGGAAGGCACCGGAGTTTGAGTTGGACGTCGTCGGAACCGCGAACGTATCGTCCGCCTATAGAATAGGAGGCGTCAATGTACTGGCCCTGGATACCGGCAGCCTACAGATAGGGGCGGGCGCCGGAGTCACAAACGAGCTGCTGTTCTACTCGGGTGCTGGGTCGCTCAACATGAGTCTCGACGCATCCGGGCAGCTCGGCATCGGTGTAGATCCTTCCTACAAACTAGACGTTGCAGGTTCAGCGCGATTCGGT